>Ga0070704_100002238_pt1 | contig 10799 bp, 9 predicted proteins | sample KBSK5252metaG_FD_65467 | JGI IMG/M metagenome (GOLD analysis project Ga0070704, IMG submission 65467) | Corn, switchgrass and miscanthus rhizosphere microbial communities from Kellogg Biological Station, Michigan, USA - KBS K5-25-2 metaG | ecosystem: Host-associated > Plants > Roots >... | reverse complement strand
ACCGGCGTCTGCCGGAAAGTCTCGGGCCCAATGACGTCCAGTCGCTGGACCATTCACGCGTCTTGTTGCTGCCCCCAGGCCAGGCTCCCGAGGTGGTGGATCTCAAGCGCGACTCCCCTCCGGTGCCGCTGCCGGAGATTGGATCTTCCACGAATGTCCTGGGCTGTTTTGGCACCAACATTCTCTGCTACTGGAACGGAACCAACCAAATCCTCGTCGGCGAATTACACGGTGCGGAGTTCATTCAACGTGGAGCCATTGCGCTGGAGTCCGGCCTGCGCCCGACCGGATTCACCTACAACCCCGCGCGCCAGCTCCTGGCGTGGAGCGAAGGAACTTCCTCGAGGTCGCTTTACCTGGCCAGCCTTGCGTCGGCTGGCCGTCGAATTGAACTGACGAACGATGTTCCGGGGCTGGTTCCCCTAAGCTTCAGTAACGACGGAAATTACCTGGCCGCGACCAGGGAGCGGGACGCTCTGCGCGCCTGGAACGTCGAATCCGGCCAGATCGTGGCGTCTATCAACCAGAACATCGGTGATGCATGCTTTGCGGCGAACGGGAGTGTGCTGGTCGTGGCCTTCCGCCACAGAATCCACAATGAAATCGGATTCTACGATTTGGCCCGTCCCAACCGAGCGCCCCAGCGTGTTCCGGGAGGATTTTTTTCAACTACACTGGCGGTTTCGCCCGACGGCGGACTGGTGAGTGCGACCCCGTTGGATGGTCGGGTTCTGCTGTTGGATCCCGCAACGGGAAGGCTGATTGACTCCCTCCGCGGACACCTCATCGCCGCCGATCGCAGCGCTTTCTCCCCGGATGGACGTCGGTTGTTTTCTCCCTCTAACGGCGGGCAGGAAGCCGTCAAGCTCTGGGATGTCGGCACGCGGCAGGAACTGATGACCTTGGTTAGCATCGACTCGACTCTATACATGGCCAGATGGAGTGCCGATGGGAACGTGATCCTCGCCGGCCCGCCTTGGCAGGCCTGGAGCGCGCCGTCCTGGGGGGAAATCGCCGCGGCAGAGGCGAAGGAAAAAACGGAGAGCAAGAAACCGGAGCACGGACTCCGTGCAAACGACCGTGATTTTCAGTGAATTCTTCAGTAACGCAGATAAGCCGAGATAAGCTTGGGAGTGCCAGAGATAGCTTGATCCGTTCGGCAAAAGGCTCATTTTACCCCCGTAAACAGAGCAGGAATCGTTCGATTCCGACCCTCGCCTCCAAGTTATAACATGGTAGTGAACGAGTATTGCCGAGTAGTGGGAAAGCAGTCGAATCGCGGCATCTCAATTGCTTCTGCTCTTTTTTCTCATCGAGAGTTTCTCAAGCGGCACTACAAGGCGTTCTGGAAATCCACGCACAAGTAGGCGAGAGATGAAAACCGACCATTGGCTCAGGGACGCCCGCCGACAAAGCGGTAATACCACGCAACACCCGCGACACCGCAGATCGCCGCTCCGATAAAATTCGCCTGGGGACTGATGCTCCACAGCCACGCGCCGAGGAATGAACCGGCCGTCACGATGCAATCGCGGATCAGGTAGTAGGCGCCGTAGGTCCGCGCTCGGAGTTCGGGCTGCGCTTGGGCGATGATAAGGGCTTTGCGGGCGGGTTCGCCAAACTCCTTCAGTCCTCGCACGACAAATGCGACTGCCAGCGATGCGAAGTTGTCAGCCCATAAGAGTGTTACCGGAAACAAGGTGAAGAACACGAACGTCGCTAGCACGAATGGTCGCTGGCCGTACTTGTCGGCCAGGTGCGCGACCGGGATGTAGCAGAGCATCGCTGTCACCATCTCGATGGACACCAGCCAACCGAACTCTTTCGCGCTGACGCCGCCTTGATTCAGCGCCCATAGGATGACAAACGCATAGGGCAGCCGCTCGCAGAAGCGGATGAGGATGTCGCTGACGAGCAGCTCGCGCAGCGTCGGATTGAAGGATTTCACCACTCCGAGGAAGGCAATTCTCGAACTCCCGTCGCTATCTACGGTGGGCCATTCCGGTTCCGCCATGAACCATTGAAAAACTCCCGTAGCAGCGCTGAGTGTAATGCAGCCGAGCAGCGCATATCGAACTCCTTGCTCCCATCCGAATCGAGTTATGAGCCAGCCGCCGACCAGCGGCCCCACGATCATCGGCACGCGGCGCACCATTGATTGCACGCTCACCCCCATTGTGTGCTTGGATTTATCCAGCGACGACGCAACGACGGCAAACGTCGCAGGTAGCGACAACGCGCTCCACGCCAAGAACAGGAAGGCGCCCAGCACCAACGCAATCCAATGCTGCCAGAGGAGAACGATGAGGTAGCCCGCGAGAGAGAGCGCGTTGAACAAAAGGAGCGAGCGCCGCTGACCCCAATGATCGGTCAACCATCCGCCGGGGTAGGCGTAAACCGCTCCCAGCAAAGTTTGCAGCGCATCGAAGACTCCAATCACGAGAACGCCTGCGCCCAGTGTTTCGAGATACTTCGGAGCAAAGCCGAGCCAGAGCCGTTCGCCTGTTCCAGCCAGCACCAGCGCCACCAGCAACAGCATTGCATTGCGGCGCAGGGCCAGGAAGTCAGCGATGCGTCGCCAGCCGTTCACGCTTTCGCTGAGGCCTGGCGTTTGCACTCCGCGTAAAGCGCGTCGTAGACGACGAATTCCCGGTCAAGAATCTCCGCGTCGCTCAATCCCAGCGCGCTGAAGCCGAACGCAACCCAGCGCAAGCCCTCGCCTGCCGAGTGCGGATTCGACGGGTGCGAGTCCGCGGCCCGGACGATTTCGCCGAGGAGCACCAGCGCTGGCTCGGTGAGGTTGTATTTCTTGAGAATGGAGTTGAAGGACACGTCCTCGCCGTGGTGACCGAGTTCGCAGCCATCAATGTCAAACGGGGTCGCACCCAACTCGCGGGCCTTGGCTTCGATCTGCTCCTCCGGCACAAAGAGAAACTCGGCCTGCGGATCAACGAACTTCCTGATGAGCCAGGGGCAGGCGACACGGTCCACTTTCACCTTTTCGCGAGTAATCCATTTCATGCGAGATGCAGATTGTCGCAGTTACTGGACGCGAGCAACATCCGGAACATGAAAACCAGACCATTGCCGCATCGCGTGGCTTGTGCACTTTCCCTTCTTGTCACGATTGCCACCACGCGGGCAGCATCGCTCGACACCAACCGCATTGAGCAAATCACCGGGCTCAAAGGCACATGGAACGCCGCTGAGAGTGTGTTCAAAGTCTCCGCGCCGCGTAACGACGTAACGGTAAAGGTGGACGAATGGAAAATGCCGCCGTTCATGGGCCTGACTTCCTGGGCAGCCTTCCTCGCGGGCAAGCAGGCCGATGCGATGGTCATGGGCGACCTCGTTCTGTTCGAGGACGAAGTGAATCCCGTGATGAGTGCCGCACTGGACAACGGCCTCGAAGTGACCGCGCTGCACAACCATTTCTTCCATGCCGAACCACAGGTCTATTTCATGCACCTCGGCGGCGAAGGGTCAGTCGAGAAGCTGGCCGGCGGTGTGAAGGCGGCTTTGGCGAAGATGAAGGAGATTCGCACCGCGAATCCGACACCGGCAAAGTCGTTCGGCGGCGGCATACCGGACAACAACGCCATCAGCCCTGCGCCGCTGGCGGAGTCGTTCACGGCCACGCCGCAGGTAAAGGATGGCATGGTGAAGTTCGTGTTTGGCCGCGTGGCACGGATGGACTGCGGCTGCGCGGTGGGCAAGGAGATGGGCTTGAACACCTGGGCGAGCTTCGGCGGCACGGATGACAACGCCGTCGTGGACGGCGACTTCGCATGTCAGGAAAACGAGCTGCAATCCGTGCTCAAGAGCTTGCGCGCCGCGGGCATCAATATCGTGGCCATTCATCATCACATGATTCACGAGACGCCCCACTACGTGTTCCTCCACTACTGGGGACGCGGTAAAGCGATGGAATTAGCAAAGGCAGTGCGCTTCGCGCGTGGCGAGCAGACCAAAGCAGCAGCCGCCAAGGCGCGGGCGGAAGGTGGATTCAAGGAGATCAACGCCGCCGAATTTGAGAAGCGCCGCACCAAGAGAAAGACGCCGGTGCTCGACGTGCGGACCCCGCAGGAGTTCGCCAAAGGCCACGTCACCGGCGCGATCAACGTGGACATTTTTTCGCCGGACTTCGCCACGAAGGCTGCCCAGTTTGACAAGAAGAAGCCCGTTCTAGTGAACTGTCACGTCGGTTCGCGCGGCGCGGTCGCCGCAGCAGAACTGGCACGGCTCGGCTTCAAATCCGTCTTCAACCTCGAAGGCGGAGTGGACGCTTGGGAGAAAGCCGGGAACCAGGCTGAAAAGTAACTTCAACCTCCAACACCACCACAGACATGAAAACACTCAAATCCTTGTTCCTCGTTACCGTGCTCACCGCGACGACCGCCCTGGCCCAGACCGTGAACTTTGACGACGCCAAGCCCGGCGATTTACCCGCCGATTGGACGTGCACGAAAACTGGCAAAGGTGAAGCGAAGTGGGCCGTTGTCGCGGACAACAGCGCCCCATCGAAATCGCATGTCCTGAAGCAAAGCGGGGAGGCCGATTATCCGGTTGCTTTCAAGAACGACTCGAACCTCAAGGACGGCTTCGTCGAAGTGAAATTCAAGCCGGTGTCGGGGCAGGAGGATCAGGCGGGCGGCGTGGTCTGGCGCGTCAAGGATGCGGACAACTACTACATCGCGCGGGCCAACGCACTGGAAGGAAACGTCCGCATTTACCATTTCGCGAAGGGCAAACGCACGCAGTTCAAAGGGGCCAGCGTCCTGGTGGCGGCAAACCAGTGGCATACGCTACGCGTCAACTTTTCCGGCAAGCAATTCGCCGTCGTCTTCAACGGCAAGGAATTGTTCACTGCGGAGGATGAGACTCATAAAGACGCAGGCAAGGTCGGCGTATGGACGAAGGCTGACAGTGTGACGCTGTTCGACGACTTCAGCTACGGTGCGAAATGAACTCCGTCCGCGCCCGGACATTCGCCTGTGTCACGGCCTTGCTGCTGTTGATCGTGCCACATTGCTTCGCACCGCCGCCGCTCGTCACTGGCGACGTGCCCACGGCGGACAAATAGACCTTCGAATGGTATCTGGGCGCACGGTATCAGGAGAGCGAGAGTGGCAATCCGTCGCGGCTGCTGCCGTTCACCGAACTCGTCTACGGCCTGACTGACCGGATGGAGCTGACGGTTGAAACTGCAGGCCTGAGCGTGAATCACGAATACGGTCTGACCGATTCTGTTGTCGGTACAAAATACGTCTTGTTCAAAGAGACAGAGCGGCGACCCGGCATCGCGGGCTCATTTGAACTCAAACTGCCAACGGGTGACGAATCACGCGGCCTCGGCAGTGGCGAGTTCGATTACGACCTCCGACTTCGCGCGCAAAAGGCCTGGAGTTGGTTCACTGCGATTGGCAACGCCGGCTACGCCGTTGTCACCGACCCGGAGTACGGCGGTGTCACGACGAGCATGGAAAACGTGTGGTTGCTCAGCTTCGCCCAGGAATATCAGATCGCGAAGCGAACCAAACTGCTCTCCGAGCTTTACTTCGTGAGCCGCGAAGAACCGGGCGAGCCAAACCGCCTGGCCGCGAACATCGGATTCAAACATAAGCTTCGCACCAACCTCACCGTTCACGCCGCCATCGGCAAGAGCGTCCGCGACGGCAATCGTGGCGGCCCGGACTTGCGTGTCTATGCCGGATTGAAGTGGGAGTTTGGTGCGCCGTGGAAGCGTTAGATTGTCTTAATTCTAAGGGCTTTTCCCGGTGGGAACCGTGAGTGTTGTTCTGCGTCTCGGCGCGGCGAATGTGGAGGAGGCCGAGGCTGCGGCTGCGACGCCGGACTTGATGCGGATGTTGCGGAACTGAACATGCTGGCCGGGATATGTCTGAAGTCCGAAATAGCTTGGCGCTTGGGCGGTGCTCGCCAATCCGCGACCGGCGTGCGGATTATTGAACTGCGTCACTTGCGCGCCATTGAGGAAGACCGTGTAGCTGTCGCCCTGCACGCGTATTTCGTATTCGTTCCATTGACCGGGTGCTTTGGCTGGCTGGAGCGTGAGTGTTTGCCCCGGCTCGTTGTAAATGGCGCCGGTCTGGTGAATGGCCGCGCTGTCGGGTTGGCCAAGTTCGTCAATCTGCACCTCGAATCCAAAATGCACCGCGACCCATGCGGGATTGATGTACCCTTTGCTGTCCGGGTCGGGGAAACGCAGAAAGACGCCAGAGTTGTCCTGCGGCCGAAACACACGCCATTCCAGCCGCAGCGTGTAATCCGCGGGCGTGGGCACGTGGCTCCATAGCAAACCGAGTTCGCTGGTGTCATTGAAGGATTCGAGCGCGGCGTCAACGACCCGGAATCCACCGGCACCAGCCATCGTCCACCCTTTCAGCCCGTGGCCGTTGAACATCGGGGTGAAGCCTGCTTCTGCCGTGGCGTCTGCGATGTCCGGCACCACCTGACGCGCGAGCCGTCGTGCGAAGGCGATGCCAGTAAGCATCGGGTTGGGTGAGCCGATGGTCGGGAACAGCGCGGGACCAGCCACGTAGGCATTGGCGACGTGATGAAAACGGCAATCGGCGTTCGTCACCGAATCATTTGGGTCAGTGCCAATCCAGAGCGTGCCGGTTTCGTGATGCGTGGTCCCAAGCCCATCGCGCTTATTCTCGACGACCACCATTGTGCCGCCGTCAGCGAAGAGTTTGGCCACATCATCCGCGGCTTTGTCCATCGTCGCCCACAGCGCATTATCCTTGGCCGAGGGCGCGAGTTGCACGATGGCGCGCGGCAGGCCGAATTCATCCGCCTGCGAGTCGAGGGCGACGAAGTTGTTGGGATTGCGCGGCTCCATCTCACCAATTCCACGCATGGTGATGACGATGAATTGGTCGTCCGCCTTGCGCAGGGTGTTCATAGTGTCCAGGTCCGGCACCTTCATGAATAACTCCGCCTCCGAGCCGCCGGCCGGTTTGTCGAGTCCTGAAGCAGTGATTTGCAAATGGAAGTGACTCAGCGTGCCGTCCGTGTGCTGGTGCCGGCCTTTGAGAAAGAGCGCGCTGGCTTGCAAATCTTTCACCGCCACCGGAATACCAAGTGAGCCGCGCGGGATCCGGATGGTGTAGTTCGAGCGCAAGTGCGCCATAAGGTTCGAGCCAATGTGCGGCCGGTCGAAGGAGTTCTTCGCCAGTCGCGTGCTCTCGATCGTGCCAAGCGCAACGATGACCACGCCGTTCGCCGGAACAGAAACGGGACCGAGATTTGTCTCCACCGTGGCAACGCGTAGCGCGGGATTTCCGCCGGTCGGCGTTGTGGCGATCCGGGTGACGTGGCAGTTCGGGACCACCATAAGCCGCTTCTTTACGTCGTCACCCTGCGATTCGATGGCGGCAGCCCGCGCAGCCTTTACCAACAAGGGCACAGCACTGAACTTGTTCGGCGGGAAAGCGCCCGAACGGTCGCGCGTCTTCACCGCAAGCGGCGCTTCGAGCTTGTGCAAATCCATCTTGGCGGCCGGCACGTCGTCCAGATGCAGATCCAACTCCGCGAGCGGGATGGCCCCGGTAATCTTGTTCCCGTTGACGCCATCGAAAAGCCTTTTGCGCAGCGCCTCGTGCAATTCGCCTTGGATAAAGTCGTTCGTCTCAGTCACGCCAATCTGCTCCGAAGCCTGACGAAAATACGTGTCGTTCAAGTCGGTCTTCACCGCAGCGGGCCAGCGATTGGCCGGCATCTCCGCGTCCAACAACTGCGGAGACCAGCCGCCCCAAAACAACGAACGCCCGCCCACGCAGTAGGCGAGTCCGGGAAATTTATGCGGTGAATGCCAAGCCAGCCCCCATACCTCTCGGTTCCAATTGCGAAACGCCTGAATGTCGTTGTTGGCCTGCCACTGCTGGATGGTCGCCAGATGAATCGGATCCGGCCCGGTGAACCCCGCGAGCGGGATGTTCTGCACATGCTCATGCACGGCAAATGGTCCACCCTCCAGCACGAGGATGCGGTGCTTGCGCTCCCTGTCGCGCTCGAGAAGCGCCGCCGCGAGCGCCGCTCCAAACGTGCCGCCGCCCACGATAACGATGTCGAACGGCTTCGCGTCCGGGCGCTGGGCCGTGTCCATGCTGGCCTTTGCTTCGTCGAGTGTGTTGCAGACGTACCGACCCTCCACGTCGCGCGTGAAGGTCGTGGATTCAGAAAAAGTGGGGGAGTTCATAGGCAGAGTACAGATTTATGGAACGCACATCCGTTCGGCGGTCCAGTGATCAATACGGGAGCGCCTCGGCAGATCTTTCAAGCGATCTTCCGTTGTACGATTACGGATGAAGGAAATAGCGCAGGCACACCACCAGGACGAAACCGTCGTCGATGCAACGCCTGTTTCGGTAAACTCCACCCCGACACCTCCGCCCACGCCTGGTCTACTCGGATCCACCGCAAGCTTTCTTGGGAGGCGCGGATGCGATGCGGTGGCAGAAAGCGAATAAGTCGCCACCCCGATGCGTCACCGTTGCATCTTATGGTCGCCCCGGCGCCAATCGATCTGTTGCATGCAGATGCAGACGCGTTGGCCATGGGCCATGGCTAACAGAATGGCTAACAAACGGTGGTGAACGAGTAGTTCGCGGTTACGCAAGGTAGTGCTTGAGTAGCCCGGCGAATCGGGTAATTTTGTCTCGAAAACCCCGTCGGAACGGGCCGATTCCGACCCTCGCCTCCAAGTTCTGATAGGGTAGTGAAGGAGTACCGCCGAGCAGTGGGAGAGTAGGCGATCACTGGCCCATCGCCTGCTTCAGTCTTTTTCCTTCACTCGAATTTTCCTAAGCAATCTGGCGGCAAGACTTTTTAAAAATTTGCGCGTGAGCTGGCGAGGGATCAAAACCGACCCTCGCCTTGCACACACGGAATCGCAATCTCCAGCATTTGGTTCTGCGGCAGCTCCCGATCTGGGCCACTTCGTGGCGCAGTCGAAAAAAACGCCGCCCTGCCTCGACTTCTACGGTCGTTCTTGCAAACAATCTCGCGCTTACTGTTGTGAATGCTTGTGCAAACTCCTCCGGCAGCTCGCCGGCGGTCATTGGCGCGTCTGCTGCTGTGGACTTTTTTGGGTGGCTTGTGCTCCTTTCCGAATCTAACGGGGTGCAATTGCTCTCTTGAACAGCATGTGGGAAGATTATCGGAGGGCCCGCGCTGGGCGCTTGTTTCAGAGTCGACTGTAGAACGTGACCACAAACTTTGGCCGTGCAAGTCTCGCGATCAGATACAACGTATCAGGGTGAAACAAATCGATAGAACCGATGGGGGTAAGCTGGGGCGTTAGTGTCAGTGAAACGAACAATGCCGTCGGACCCAGCCACGCTAGCGCCCAAGTCAGTCCAGTTGGGAAAATTGGTTGTTGCTTGAAACCTGCAAGCTTGGCCGGGCGTCGCGAAGAATTGGACGGCCACGCGATTATCTGGTTCCACGCGAATGTTATCGAGTTCGGAATACTTGATAAGCACCAGTTCAATCAAACCGTTTGTTTTTGTCTGTGAGCCGGCCACGTAGACATTCCCCGAGCCGTCGACCGCAATGGCGGTCGCTCGGTCAGTCCCGTGGCCGGAACCATCCTCGCGGATTACCCACTGCTCCTTGCCGCCGGGGGTGCATTTGATCGTCGCCCAATCAAGGTCGCCGTTGACGTTGGCGGATTCGCCCGTGACGTAGAGGCTGCCTTGACGATCCATGGCCATGGCGTCAGCGCGGTGAAACCCGGGATTCACGTTTTGGTTGTTGTAGCGAACTTCCCACTCTGCATTGCCCGCAACATCAGCTTTGAGCGTTCGGTAGGCTGTGTGAAAGTACTCATTAACAACGCTACCACCTGTCACGTACGTCGCGCCTCCATCTGAGATTCCTATAGCGGCCGCCCCAGCATCGCTATCGTCTCCGATCTCGAACGTCTGTGACCACTCCTCAGCTCCATCCGATCCGAAGCGCGCTAGATAGAAGCCCCACCCCCCACGGATCTTGCCGCAGAAGTAAATGTGGTTGTTGAGTGTGCGCAAAGCAACAGCTTGTGGAAGGCTGAAACCACCACTGGGAAAGGTCGATGTCCAGCGATGCCCACCATCGGCATCATAGCTGACGATCCCAAGCTTTGCGTAGCAGATGGTTGGCGTAACCCGCGGCGCGCTTGGCTGGCAGCGGCTTCTCGCGCACGAACCGGGCGAGGTTGCTGCCCCCCACGTAATCCATCGAAAAGTAAGGCTGACCGTCCTGTTCGCCCGTCTCGTGGATGCGCACGATGTTCGGATGTTGCAACCGCGCTGCCGCCTCGGCCTCGACTCGGAACCGTAGCGCCTGTTCCTTGCCGGCGAACTCGCCCGCCAGGATCAGCTTCACCGCCACAATGCGGTCCAGGCTCCGCTGCCGCGCCTTGAAGACGATGCCCATTCCGCCGCGCGCGATCTCCTCCAGCAGTTCATAGTCGCCGAACGATTTGGGCCGAGTCAGCGTCCCGTTGGCCGGAGGCGGGGTCGGTACAGGCGAAGCGTCGAGGGTTCTCGATTGGAGCACCTGGCTGCCGCCATTCGACAACTCTAGTGCGCCGAGCAACGCACACCGTGAGCACAACCCGCGCGGGCGTCCAGGCCGTAGCTCACCGCCGCACTCCAGGCATCGCCCTGTATCTGGCATAAACCATTTCTCCGAGGACGCCACAGCTTTCACTCTCCTTTCATGAAAGGACAGCCCAATCAATAAGCCTTGGGCAATTTGCCGGCTCGATAGCTGTCGAGCGTTTCCTGGAATTG
>Ga0070704_100002237_pt1 | contig 10799 bp, 7 predicted proteins | sample KBSK5252metaG_FD_65467 | JGI IMG/M metagenome (GOLD analysis project Ga0070704, IMG submission 65467) | Corn, switchgrass and miscanthus rhizosphere microbial communities from Kellogg Biological Station, Michigan, USA - KBS K5-25-2 metaG | ecosystem: Host-associated > Plants > Roots >... | reverse complement strand
TTGAACATGTTTTCGCGCTGCGTCTGGGCGATCTCGGTGCCGCGGATGCTTTGCTGTGAGGTTCCCAGCGAGCGCTGCGACGCGGTTTCGCCCAACGCCGTCACGACGACGGCATCGAGATCCATCGCGACGCGCCGCAGCTGCACGTTGATGACGTCCTCAGTCCCGACGACGCGCTCGACGAGCTGCGTGCCGATCAATCGGAACTGGAGCGTTTGGCCGGCCTCAGCCGCAACGGAGTAATCGCCCTGATTGTTGCTCGAGGTCGTCGTGCTGGTCCCTTTGACCGCGATCGCGACACCGGTCAGCGGCAGGTTTTGCTCGCTCGTGACTTTTCCGGTGATCGTCCGCTGCTGCGCAACGGCCTGGGATGTGAGAACGACGAATACCAACGACGGCAGCACGAGTCGTTTCATTGTCGACGGCTTCGGTTGGAAGGTGCGGAGATGTTACCGCGCGACTCCGCGCTCGGCAAGACGAGGGTCTAGGCGGATTGCTCCCGCTTGCGACGCGCTTTTTTCTCGGCCCCGCGCTCCTGCATCACGCCCGCGACCACGACCTGGTTACGCCCTGAGCTCTTCGCCTGATACATCGCGGCATCGGCGGTCGCGATCAGCTCCTCCGGCGTATCGCCGCCATCGGGATACTCGGCGAGGCCGATGCTCACCGTGAGCTTGCCCTCGCCCAGGTCCGTATCAGCGACCCGCGCGCGAATGCGCTCTGCGACGAGCGTGGCCGTGGCGATCGGGCATTCGAGCAGCATCACGACGAACTCCTCGCCGCCGTACCGCGCGACGCAATCGACCGCGCGCGTGGTTCTGCGGAAGACTTCCGCAACCTTCACGAGCGCGGTATCGCCGGCCAGGTGGCCGTGCGTGTCGTTGTACTGCTTGAATTTGTCGACATCAGCCAGCAGCACCGTGAACGGCCGCCGCTGGCGCCGCGAGCGCTGGACTTCGGTCGCCAGGGTGCCCATGAGGTGGCGACGGTTGTACAGTCCGGTCAGGGGATCGGTGAGCGACAGCTTCTCCAGCTCTCCCTGGCTTTCTTTCTCGCGGAGCCGCGCGACCAGCGTACTGAACGCGCGGGTGAGATAACCGATTTCGCCGCTGGTGCCCGCCGGCAGTTCGGTCGCGAGATCGCCGGCGGCGACCCGCGCCGCGGCTTCCTTGAGCCGCTCGAGCGGGCCCGTCAGCGCGTACGCGACCGCGAACGTCAGCGCGCCGACGGTTGCCCAGAGCACGAGCAACAGCAGCACGGTCTGCGCTCGGAGTGCGCCCAGATCGCGCGTGGCTTCACGGCGCGGCGTTTCGGCGACCGCGGCCCAGCGCAGCTGGGGGATTCTTCGCAGGACGGCGACGACTTCAGGACCGGCGGCTCGGGCCTGAGTGACGGGCCGCCCTTCGCGCTCCACGAGGTCGCGGGTCGCCGCTTCCGGCAGCGTGATCTTCATCGCGTCCGCGCCCTCTTGCGACGAGCTGAGCACGACGCGTCCCTGTTCGGTAATGATGTAAATGCTGCGAGCCGGCGCGCCGGCCAGCTGCTGCAGCGTGTCGCGGATGCCGTCCAGATTGATTTTTCCGCCGAGCGATCCCAGGTACAGGCCGTCATCGCGCCGGATCGGCACCACGAGCAGAATGGCCGCCTTGTTGATGCTGGCATCCCAGAATGGATCACCCACAAGCGCATCGCGCGTGCGGAGATTGTTCAGGCGTTCGGCGGTGAGGCGAAAACCGGTGCGACTGCCGCTGCTGGTGAGGACCTGCCCCTCAGGGTCGATGATCGCGAGCCCTTCGTGGCCGGGAAGATTCTGCCGAATGGAATTGAGGTAGTCGCGGAGCCGGGCGAGCGCTTGTGCCCCGCCGCGACCGCCGGCCGTCATGCGGGACAGGTTGTCGGAGACGACGTAGGGTGCCGCCCGGACTCGCAGATCGTAGACGCGCTGATCGACCCACGCGCCCACTTCGCGAGCGGCCTCGGAGCTCAGGCCGCCCAGCTCCGTGGCGACGCGATCGCTGACGGCACGCTTGTTCCGTGCGTACAGCACCACAGCCACGAAGAGGGTGGAGAGCAGCGTGGCCAGTAGCGTAAACACCACGATCCTGGTCCGCATGGTGTCCAGGCGTAGCGTACGAACTGACCGGATGGCTTTTTCCCAAGCAATCACGAGTGGGTAGCCCGAAAAATGAAGCCACAACATTCACTTTCGGCTGGCAGATGCAATAGACGCTAGCTCGTTGCGCACCAACGGTCTAGCGGGCTTCCTCCCAGCGGCGAGCGCGCTCGAGCGCCTTGACCCAGCCGCTCTCGAGCCTCCTGCGGTCGGTGGATTTCATCGCCGGCGTAAAGCGCCGGTCCACCTGCCACTGCGCGGCGATCTGTTTCTGATCCTCCCAATACCCCACCGCTAACCCCGCGAGATACGCCGCGCCCAGCGCCGTCGTCTCCGTGACTTTGGGCCGCACCACCGGAACGTCCAGCAGATTGGACTGAAACTGCATCAGGAGATTGTTGGCCGAGGCGCCGCCATCGACGCGCAGCTCCTTCAACTTGATCTTCGCGTCGGCTTGCATGGCCCGCAGCACGTCCGCCACCTGAAACGCGATGCCCTCGAGCGCCGCGCGGGCGATGTGTGCCGCCGTCGTGCCGCGGGTGACGCCGGCGATGAGGCCACGCGCGTACTGATCCCAGTGCGGCGCGCCCAATCCCGCGAACGCCGGCACGAGGTACACGCCATCCGGATCGGTGACCTGCGACGCGAGCGCCTCGACCTCCGCGGACGATTTGATGATTCCCAGGCCATCGCGCAGCCACTGGACCACGGCGCCGGCGATGAAGATGCTGCCTTCGAGCGCGTACTCCGTTCGATTGCCGATCCGCCAGGCGACGGTCGTCAGCAGTTGGTGTTTCGACGGCGTCGGCTTCGTGCCGGTGTTCATCAACATGAAACAGCCGGTGCCGTAGGTGTTCTTCACCATGCCGGGCTGCGTGCACGCCTGACCAAAGAGCGCCGCCTGCTGGTCGCCGGCGATCCCCGCGATGGGAATCGTCCCGCCGAGCAGGCGGGTTTCGCCGTACACCTCGCTGGACGACTTCACTTCGGGCAAGACGGACCGGGGCACGCCCAGCACCTTCAGCAGCTCGTTGTCCCAATCCCCTTTGAGATTGAACAGCATCGTGCGCGACGCGTTGCTCGGGTCGGTCACATGGACGCGTCCCCCGGTGAGATTCCACACGAGCCATGTGTCGATCGTGCCGAACGCGAGCCGGCCATCCTTCGCCTTGGCACGCGCACCCGGCACATTTTTGAGAATCCACTCGAGCTTGGTTCCGGAAAAGTACGCGTCGACCACGAGACCGGTCTTGCGCTTGATCGTTGCGGCCAGGCCGCGTGCCTTGAGCTGATCGCAGCGCGCCGCCGTCCGGCGATCCTGCCACACGATCGCATGGTGAATGGGCGTGCCGGTTTCCCGGTCCCAGACCACCGTGGTTTCCCGTTGATTCGTGATGCCAATCGCCGCGACGTCGGACGGACTCAGCTGCTTTTTGGCTATTACGTCCTGTGCTGTGGCGAGCTGCGTCGCCCAGATTTCGTTGGCGTCGTGCTCGACCCAGCCGGGCTTCGGAAAGATCTGGCGAAACTCTTTTTGCACCGACGCGACGACGCTGCCCGCCTGGTCGAACAGGATCGCGCGCGAGCTGGTCGTCCCCTGATCGAGGGCGAGGACGTATTTCATTGTGCCGACCATGCCGTCTTATAAAGGAAGGCGGCAATCAGCCCTCCGATAATCGGCCCGGCCACCGGGATCCACGCGTAGCCCCAGTCGGAGCTTCCCTTGCCGCGGATCGGGAGCAGCGCATGGGCGAGGCGCGGCCCCAGGTCCCGGGCGGGATTGATGGCGTAGCCGGTCGGTCCGCCGAGTGACAGACCGATCGCCCACACGATGACGCCCACCAGTGCCGGCCCCAGGCCCACGTTCCAGCCGTAATCCGGATTCAAGTTCTTGGGTGTGAGAATCGCGAGCACGCCGAGTACCAGCACGGCGGTCCCGATGATCTCGGTAATCATGTTTGAGACCGGATTGCGGATTGCCGGTCCGGTGCAGAAGACGGCGAGCTTGAGCGGCTGGCTCTCCGTGGCAGCCCAATGGGGCAGGTAAGCGAGCCAGACGACCACCGCGCCCAGGAACGCCCCGAACATCTGTGCCGCGATGTATCCCGGGACCGACGCCCACGCGAATTTCCCGATCGACGCAAGACCGATCGTCACGGCGGGGTTCAGGTGCGCCCCGCTGAACGTACCCACCGCGTACACCGCGACCGTCACCCCGAATGCCCAGCCCGCGGTGATGACGATCCAGCCTGAGTTTTGACCCTTGGTTTGAGTGAGCACGACGTTGGCGACGACGCCGTCGCCGAGGATGATGAGCAGCATCGTGCCGAGCACTTCGGCGAGGAAGGGGGACATGAGGCCGCGAAAGTATCAGCGAAAGAGAGGCTTGTAAACCAAAATGGCCCCCCCGGAATCTCATAGGCATGAAATCAACCGTCGCCTTTCTCCTCGCCCTCCTCGCTGCGCCGCGGCCATACCCGGCGCTCAAACCCGTCATCCAGTACACGCTCCGCGTCGACAGCACCGATCTCTCCGGCTGGGACGTCGAAATCCGGCTGCGCACCGTCAGCGACACGTTCCGGCTTGCGATGGCGGCGCACCCCGAGTACGACGACCGCTACTTCCGCTATGTCACCGGTTTCACAGTCGAGCCCAGCTCGGCAATCGTCAGTCGGGTTGATAGCTCCGTGTGGCAGGTCATCACGCCGCGCGGCGAGGTGCGCGTCCGCTATCGCATCGCGCTGCCACCATCGCCTTCGCCGCGCGACTCATGGAAGCCGTTTCTCACGCCAAGCGGGGGCCTGCTCGGTGGACCCCACGCGTTCATGTACCTGCTCGGCGCCGAGTCCATGCCCGCGACGGTGACGCTCGAGCTGCCGGCGAGCTGGACGATTGCCACGGGTCTTCCATCGTCGTTCCCGCAGCAACCAGGGGGGCGGTGGAGTCAGGGTGCAAGAATCGGCACGAATGGTCCCTTCGTGAGGATGTTCACCGCCCAAGATGCCGCCACGCTTATGGATTCGCCGATGCTCGTCGGTCAGTTGCGGGAATGGCGATTTGTCGAGAGTGGCGTGCCACATCGCATCGTGTACTGGCCGCTCCCGAACGCCACGCCGTTCGACACCAGCGCGTTCGTCTCCAGCATTCAGGGGCTCGTGCACCAGGCGTTCGGACTCTTCGGCCGCGCGCCGTACCGCGAGTACACGTTCATGTTCGAGGATGGGGCCTACGGCGGCGGGCTCGAGCATCGCAACTCGGTGACGCTGGGAGCGCAGAGCGCTGAGCTCGCGCGTAATCCGAACGCCTTTATCCAGGAGACGGCACACGAATTCGTGCACACCTGGAACCTGATGGCGATCCGGCCGAACGAGTATCACGACATCGACTATCGCACGCAGCCGCCCGTCTCGAGCCTCTGGTTCAGCGAAGGCCTCGATGTTCTATGCTGATCTGTTGCTGCGCCGGGCCGGCGTACCGCTCACCGATTCGACCCGCATCGCCCATCTCGAGCGGCTGCTCGCTCGCTTGGCGGGAAACCCGGCTTACGGGCGCTTCTCGGCCGAATCGATCAGTCGGGTGGCCTACAATGCCCCGCCGGGCGCACTCGGCGACTACAGTGCCAGTACACACCTCCAGGGCGAGCTGCTCGGCACAATGCTCGACGTCATCGTTCGAGATGCGACCGCTGGGCGCCGGTCCATGGATGATGTCATGCGCACGCTCTTCGATAGCAGCGCCACGACGCGCATGGACGGACGGACCGTTGAGCGAGCCGTCGAACATGTCTGCGGCTGCGACCTGACACCGTTCTTTGAAGCGTACGTGCGTGGTGCCGCCCCGCTCGACTACAACCGCTACCTCAGCTTGATCGGTCTGCATGCGATCGTGATGAGCGGCCCGGCCGTGTACAACGGGGAGCCAGAGCGGGATCTACGCATCTTCGGTTGGGAGCCACCGGACGGGAGCGTCCGGCTCATCATCACGCATCCCGCGAGTATCTGGGCGAGAGCCGGACTGCACAGCGGCGACCGGCTTGTGTCGATGAACGACACGCCAGTGACGACGTGGCTCGACCTGCGCGCCCGGCTGCAACACCTGCGCCTGGGCGATAGCGCACGAATCGAGGTTCAGCGACCGGCGGGACGTTTCGCGACTGCCGTCACGGTCAGCGGGTTTGATCGACCGTCGGTCCGAATCGAAGGGACACCCAACGCGATCGGGCACGCGTGGATCAAGGGTGCGCCTGGCTATCGATAGGCGCGCCGGCCTTCGCCGCCGGTGTATTTCGCAGCTCCCGCAATGCCGCAATCACCGTCAGCACCGCGGGACTCGCCTCACCGCGGCGTGACAGCAGCTCGAGTCCAAAGGGGAGATTGAACCCCGCGATGCGCACGGCCACTGTGCCCACCGGCGACCGTTCGAGCTGCGAATGGAACCCCACCGTCCAGCCTTTTCCCTGGGCCGCGAGAGCCCACACCGTCTGCAACGCATCGTACGTCCCGTCGACACGCGGTCGCAGTCCGAGCGCGGTGAACGCCGCGTGCACGCGATCGTAAAACGCGGGGTGCAGCGAGCGGTCCATAAAGAGGAAAGGCACGTCGGCCAGCTCGAAGGGCTCGATCACCTGCTGCTTCGCGAGCGGATGACCGCGTGCGATCAACGCGGTATCGAGACGGTCGTTGAGCAAGCGCGTCGCGACGATCTGGTCGCCGCGATTCCACCCGGGTGTTGGCAGAAAATGCGCGAGCCCGAGGTCGATGTCCGCGTTCGCGAGCGCCGTCCGTTGCTCGAGGGTCGTCATCTCCTGTGCCCCAAGGTGGATGTCGGGGTGTCGCGCGGCGCAGCGCTCCGTGACGCGTGCGAGCAGCGCGGTCGCCGCGGCGGTCGCGACCGTTCCGATGGTGCAACGGCCCTCGATCCGTCGCTTGGAGCGACTGACTTCGTGGACGAGATGGTCCGCACCGGCAAGCAGCGCAGGGGCGTCGGTTGCAAGCGTGACGCCGGCCGGCGTGAGCGTGACGCCACGGGCCGAGCGCTCGAGCAACGTCGCTCCCACCGCATGCTCGAGCTCGCGCAGCTGGCGCGACAGAGCGGGCTGGCTGATTCCCAACCGCTCGGCGGCGCGTCCGATCGAGTGCGCCGTCGCGACCGTTGTCAGCGCGCGCAAATATCGCAGCGTGAGCCCCGACAGTCCCGCGGCCGGCCGATGCCGCCGGGCGGCTGGTGGTGCGGGCGGGCTGACGCCGGTCCCCCCCCCGCCGGTCCCGCCCCCGGCGCCGACATGGGAATCGGGATATTGCCGCGCGATCTCCAGCATCCGCTGCAACACGGTCAGCACCGCGGGGCGCCGTTCGTCGCCGCGCCAGACGGCGATGACGGCCACCGAGACCGTCAGCCCCTCGACGTTGAGGACGACCGTTCCTTCGGGAGGCGACTGCGCGCGCGAGCGGGAGATGAGCGTCCAGCCGCGCTCGGCGGCGACGGCGAGATGCGGAGCAGTGAGGTCACCTTCCAGCGCGACCAATGGGGATCGCAGGCCCGCGCGCCGCAGCGCCTGGGCGACGCGGTCGCGGGCACTCGGCGAGGTATTGCCGCGCGCGAACACGAAGGGAAGGACGCCCAGATCTTCGAGCGATACGGAATCGCGCGTGGCGAGCGGATGATGCCAGGGCACGATGACGCGATCCAGCGTTTCGAGCCACAGCGGTTGCGAATGCACTTCCGGCATCAAGGCAGCTTCTGCGCCCACGCCGAGGTCCGCGCGACCATCGGCCACGGCCTCCGCGGGACCGGGCTGCTCGAAATCCTGAATCACCAGGGAGATGTCGGGGAAGTCAGCGCGCAGCGATTCCTGCAAATCCGCGGGGAAGCCGCGGGCCACTGCGCCTCGCGCGGCAGCGATCAGCACTCGACCGCGCCGTCCCAGCGCCGTGGCCTCGACGCGCTCGAGTGAGCCGGTCACGTCGTGCAACAGTTGACGACTGCCCTGCGCGAACGCCGAACCCGCGGGTGTGAGCGTGACGCCTTTGGCGTGTCGCGTCAGGAGCTCGACGCCGAGCTCGCGCTCGAGCGCGCGGATGCGACGCGAGAGCGCCGGCTGCGCGACGTGGACCTCACGAGCGGCGCGGCTCAGCGTTCCCGTGTCGGCGACAGCGGCAAAGCAATGCAGGTCCTTCAGCTCGGCCATGCTTGCCCCACATGGGATTGCAACTGACCCGGTATTTGCCACTAGGTCGGCGCCTCCGCTATTTGCCCAAAGACTTACGACACTTACGACGGAGCTTTGGCGGTGGCATCACAGCACGGCGGACCCCCCACTCATAACGGAGAGACATCGCTCCTTCTGCCGGGGAGGGGAGAGCTGGTCCTGGTCGTCGACGACGACGAAAAGCTGCTGAAGGCGCTGGCGCGCATGCTTCGGAGCCTGGGCTTTTCGGTCCTCACGGCATCGAATGGCGAGGAGGCGCTCGAGGTCATCCAGTCCTGCAGCACGCCGATCGAGGTGATGCTGGTGGACTTGGTGATGCCCAAGCTGGGGGGCAAAGAGCTGGTGGACCGCATGGCGAAGGATGGGTTGATCCCGGGCGTGATCTACATGTCCGGCTACGACGATCCGGCCAAGATGTCGCCGGTGCTCCGGAGCGGGGCGCCGCTCCTGCACAAGCCGTTTACGCTGCACGCGCTGGTTGTGGTGTTGCGCTCGGTGATCGAGAAGCGATCCGGTCACTGAGTCGACTCAGCGTCGGTCGCTGATTCCTCCGGGCAGAATGCTCTTCGGCCCGAATTTCCCCCGCACCCGGTCGATGGCCCGGGCCAGCCCCCGGTCCCGCTCGGTTTCGTCTCCTAAGAGCGTCATCTGATCGGTGTCCGCGGCCTTCGTCAGGCCCGAAAGCCGGACGCCCACGAGCCGGGCCGGAACGCGGCGATCCGCGCGTAGCTTTGCCAGAAGCTCGTGCGCAACGCGCAGGATGGCGCGATCGGACACGACGGGTTCGGGCAGCGTGCGTTGCGTCGCCCGGGTCTTGAAGTCCCAATCCCGTATTCGTACCGCCACTGTCCGCGCCGCCAGACCATCGCCGCGGAGGTCGGCCGCCGCCCGCGTGACGAGTCGCAGCAGCTCGCGCTCGATATCCTCGTCTTTGTTCAGGTCTCTGCCGAATGTCTCATCGCGACTGAGCCCGCGGTTCATGACGCGATGAGCGACATCGCCGTCGTCGATGCCGTGCGCGCGATCCCACAACCATGACGCCTCGCGCTTGCTCATCCAGCCTTGCAGAGTCTCGAGATCGTAGCGCAGCAGGTCTGCGACTGTGACGAGATCGCGAGTGGCCAGACGCTGCTGGAATTTGGGACCGACGAGGGGAATGTCGGCCAGCGTGCAGGTGCGCAGGAAGGCTGCTTCGTCGCCCGGCTCTACGATCATCACGCCATCGCCGTCGCGACTGGGCTTGGCGCGATCGACGGCCATCTTGGCGATGAGCTTGTTCGTGCCCCCGCCAATCGACAGGGTGAGGCCCGTTTTCCGCTGGACGGTGGTGCGAATCCGTTGCGCGGTAGCTGCAAGCGGTTCGTGATGGTAGACGCCTTCAGTCCCCGTCAGGTCGATGTACCACTCGTCTACGCTTGCGCCTTCCACGATCGGAGAGAACTCTTGGAGCACCGCGCGAATCTCGGCGCTCTTTTTCCAGCACTCCTTGAACGGCACGGGAACGCAGACGGCGTCGGGGCAGAGGCGCAACGCGCGCGCGATCGGCATCGCGGAGCGCACGCCGAATTTTCGGGTTTCGTAGGAGGCGGAGCAGACGACGCCGCGACTCTCGCGTGAGCCGCCCACGATGAGGAGCGTCGCTTTGCCCGCGCCTTCGGGATCGACCGCGCGGGCGACGGCGACAAAAAAGGCGTCGGCATCAGCGAGGAGAATGCGACGCATGCCCGAACATAGGCCGAAGCCGCGCCGGCTCGCAAGTCGGCCGCCCCGCCGAATATTCTCCCGCATGAAAACTCCCGTTCTGGTGCTGCTGCTCTCATCGGTCGCACTCGGCCTCTCCGCACAAACGCCCGACCCCTCTGCCGCGATGCGCTGGCGCTCGATCGGTCCCCCTCGCGCGGGTCGCGGGCGCGCGGCGATCGGCGCGCCCGGACACCCGAGCGCGCTGTACATCGGCTTCGACAATGGCGGCGTGTGGCGGACGACGGACTATGGCGCGAACTGGACGCCCCTGTTCGACGCGCAGCCCACGGGCTCGATCGGCGCAATCGGCATCGCGCCCTCCAATGCGGGCGTCATCTACGTGGGCACCGGCGCCGGGATCATCCGGCCCGACCTCGCGACCGGCAACGGGATGTACCGATCGAATGACTCGGGGCGTACCTGGACACACCTCGCGGGGGGGCTCGACTCGACGCAAATGATTGCGATGATCGACGTCGATCCCAGAAATCCCGATCGCCTGTTCGTCGCGGCACTCGGCCACCCCTACGGGCCGAACGCGGAGCGCGGGATTTACCGCTCGACCGACGGCGGCCGCACGTTCGAGAAGGTGCTGTACAAAGACGCATACACGAGCGGCAACGACGTCCGCATCGATCCGAGCGATCCGAATACCGTCTACGCGGCACTGTGGCAGCAGCAACAGACGTTCTGGGAAGCCGCCTCGTTCGGTCCCGATTCCACCGACTGGGGCGC
>Ga0070704_100002235_pt1 | contig 10801 bp, 11 predicted proteins | sample KBSK5252metaG_FD_65467 | JGI IMG/M metagenome (GOLD analysis project Ga0070704, IMG submission 65467) | Corn, switchgrass and miscanthus rhizosphere microbial communities from Kellogg Biological Station, Michigan, USA - KBS K5-25-2 metaG | ecosystem: Host-associated > Plants > Roots >... | reverse complement strand
ACGGTCCTATCGCCGTGGCGCTGGTACTCCAGCGCGAGCTCCGCCTTCCACCCAGCAACCGGCAGATCGACCGCGCTCACAGGAACAGCAGCGATAGTTGGGCGCCGACGAAGATCGCGACGCCCAGAACCAGAACGACGGTGACCATGCGTCGATTTACTCTGCCCTGGCGGATCTGTGATGCGCCAGCGGCCATGCCGAGCAGGCCAAACAGCGCGATGACGCCGAAGATGCCGAACATGATCGCGGCATCGCTCGTGTCGCCGGTGAACCGGGTCGTCGCTTCGGGATTGCCGGAGCGGGCGACGATGCGGCCCACGACGAGCGAGAGTCCTGCCATGAAGACGACCAGGAACGCTCCAATTCCGACGAGCACCCATCCGAGCGTCCGCACCTGCTTCGGAGTGCGATTGTGCCGTCCACACTCGATGCAGACGCGGTAGGTCTCCTCCAGAGGGTGCCCGCAGAAGTGACAGGGTCGCAGCACGCAACGCGCATTCTACTGAGGCGCTCGCCGCGCCAGGCTCAGAGCGCCAGCAGCGCGCGCACCTCGTCGCGATCCATGTCGGCGCCGGCGCCGCGCCGGATGATTTCTCCGCGCTCCATCACCAGGTACTGGTTCGCGAGCGAGCGCGCGAAATCGTAGTACTGCTCGACGAGCAGGATCGCCATCTCGCCGGTCTCGGCGAGCGAGCGGATCGCGCGCTCGATGTCCTTGATGATCGAGGGTTGGATGCCTTCGGTCGGCTCGTCGAGGATCAGCAGCTTCGGGCCGGCGGCGAGCGCGCGCCCGATCGCAAGCTGCTGCTGCTGGCCGCCGGACAGATCTCCGCCGCGGCGGCGGAGCATCTGTCGCAGCACCGGAAACATCTCGTAGATCCGCGCGGGCACGTCGGCGCGCAGCGGTCGCGTGGCGAGCCCCATGCGCAGGTTTTCTTCGACCGTCAGGCGCGGAAAGATCTCCCGACCCTGCGGCACGTAGCCGATGCCTGCGCGCACGCGCTCGTACGGCTTCGTTGCGGTGAGGTCGGCTTCGCCGAAGCGGATCGTGCCGGTCTTCGCCGGGATCACGCCCATGAGCGTGCGCAAAAGCGTCGTCTTGCCCACTCCGTTGCGGCCGAGCAGCGCGGTCACCTTTCCCGCGGGCACCTCGAACGAAACGTCGCGCAGGATGTGGCTGCCGCCGTAGTACTGGTTCAGCTGTGCGACCGCGAGCACGCTATCTCCCCAGGTAGACCTCGATTACGCGCGGGTCGTTCTGCACCTGCGTCATCGGCCCTTCGGCGATCACGCTGCCCTCGTGCAGCACCGTGACCTTGCGCGCGATCTTCTCGATGAACGCCATGTCGTGCTCGACGACGACCAGCGAATGCGCGCCTGCGAGCGCGACAAACAGCTCGGCGGTGCGCTCGGTCTCCTCGTCGCTCATCCCGGCGACCGGCTCGTCGAGCAGCAGGAGCTTTGGCTCCTGCATCAGCAGCATGCCGATCTCCAGCCACTGCTTCTGGCCGTGCGACAACAGGCCGGCAATGCGGTCCGTGCGGTCGGTAAGGCGGATCAGCTGCAGCGTCTCGGCGATGCGGTCGCGCTCCTCGCTCGAGAGCCGCGCGAACAGCGTGCGGCGCACGGTCTTGTCGGCCTTCATCGCGAGCTCGAGGTTCTCGAACACCGTGTGGTGCTCGAAGATCGTCGGCTTCTGGAACTTGCGCCCGATCCCTGCGTGCGCGATCTCGGCCTCCGAGAGCCGCGTCAGGTCGATCGTCTGGCCGAAGAAACAGCTTCCGGCATCGGGGCGCGTGCGACCCGTGATCACGTCCATCATCGTCGTCTTGCCCGCGCCGTTCGGCCCGATCACGCAGCGCAACTCGCCCACCTCGATCATCAGCGAGAGCTTGTTCAGCGCGCGAAAGCCCTCGAAGCTGACGCTGATGTCCTCCAGGTAGAGGATCGCGCCGTGCGACAGGTCGACTTCGCCCGGCGTGACCGGGTGCGTGTAACGGGTTCCCGTATCGTCCTGCGCGGCCGGCGCGGACTCCTCGAGCGGAATCGCCTCCACCGGCTTCATGCCGTTGCGCGCCATTTGCGAAGGATACCGACAAGGCCGTGCGGCATGAACAGCGTCACCAGGATGAACGCGAGTCCGAGCACGTAGAGCCAGTACTCCGGGAACGCCTGGGTGAAGAAGCTCTTCGCGCCGTTGACGACGCCCGCGCCGACGAGCGCGCCGGCAAGCGTGCCGCGGCCGCCGACCGCCACCCAGATCGCGATCTCGATCGAATTGGCGGGAGACATCTCGCTCGGGTTGATGATCCCGACCTGAGGTACATACAGCGCACCGGCGATTCCGCACAGCACCGCCGAGAGCGTCCAGATGAACAGCTTGTAGTTCACCGTGTTGTAGCCGCAGAACGCGACGCGCTGCTCGGCGTCGCGGATCGCCATCAGCACGCGGCCGAAGCGCGAGGTGACGAGCCAGCGGCCGAGCAGCAGCGCGCCGATCAGCGTGGCGCCCGTGATCGCGAACAGCGCCATGCGGGTTTCCGGCGTCGCGATCGTGAAGCCGAGGATGCGCTTGAAGTCGGTGAAGCCGTTGTTGCCGCCGAAACCGGTCGCGTTGCGGAAAAAGAGCAGCATCGCGGCGAACGTCAGCGCCTGCGTGATGATGGAGAAGTACACACCCTTGACACGCGAGCGGAATGCGAAATAGCCGAACACGTAGGCGAGCAGCCCCGGCACCAGCACGACGAGCAGCATCGCGTACCAGAACTGGTCGGTGTTCCACCAGTGCCACGGGTATTCCTTCCAGTCGAGGAAAACCATGAAGTCCGGCAGGTCGGACTGGTACTGGCCTTCGCGGCCGATCTGGCGCATCAGGTGCATACCCATCGCATACCCGCCGAGCGCGAAGAACAGTCCGTGGCCGAGGCTGAGGATTCCGGCGTAGCCCCAGACGAGGTCCATCGCCAGCGCGACGATCGCGTAGCACATGATCTTGCCGATCAGCGTCACCCAGTACTGCGAGACGTGGAACGGGCTCGACGGCGGCACCAGCAGGCTGAACACCGGAAACACGATGAACAGCACTGCGGCGAACGCGCCGAGTGCTGTCCAGCCGCGGATTCCATACAGGCGCGAGATCGTGGTGGCGATCGGTCCCATGCGCTTACGTCTCGGCTGCGCGCCCTTTGAGCGCGAACAGTCCCTGCGGCCGGCGCTGGATGAAGATGATGATGAATACGAGCACCGCGATCTTGGCGATCACCGCCCCCGACCAAGCTTCGAGGAACTTGTTCGCGAAGCCGAGCGTCAGCGCCGCGTAGACGGTGCCCGCCAGTTGCCCGACCCCGCCGAACACGACCACCATGAACGAATCGACGATGTAGCCCTGCCCGAGATCGGGCCCGACGTTGCCGATCTGCGAGAGCGCGCACCCGGCGAGCCCGGCGATCCCGGCGCCGAGGCCGAACGCGAGCGTATCGACCCGCGCAGTCGGCACGCCGACGCAGGACGCCATCTCGCGGTTCTGCGTCACGCCGCGCACGAAGAGCCCGAGCCGCGTACGCGTGAGCAGCATCCACATCCCCACGAGAACGAGCGCGGCGAACGCGATGATCATCACCCGGTTCCAGGGCAGCACGACGTTCGAGAGCACCTGGATCCCGCCCGACATCCAGCTCGGGTTCTCGACGCCGACGTTCTGCGCGCCGAAGATCGTGCGTACCATCTGGATCAGCCCAAGGCTGATGCCCCACGTGGCGAGCAGCGTCTCGAGGGGCCGGCCGTAGAGCCAGCGGATCACGACGCGCTCGAGCACCATGCCGACCAGCGCCGAAACCGCGAACGCCGCGGGCAGCGCGCAAACGAGATACCAGTCGAAGGCCTGGGGTAGGTGCGCGCGAAACAGGTTCTGCACGACGTACGTCGTATACGCGCCGATCATGATCAGCTCGCCGTGCGCCATGTTGATGACGCCCATCAGCCCATAGGTGATCGCGAGGCCAAGCGCCGCGAGCAGCAGAATCGAGCCGAGCGATACGCCGGCGAACAGCAGTCCGCCCATTTCGCCCCAGACGAGCTTGCCGTCCACCGCGCGCAGGCTCGCCTGCGCCGCAGCGCGCACGTCTTCGTCGGTTTCCGCGAACCTGCCTTCCCTGTCCTTTTCGAGCAGCGCCATCAGCAGCGTCTTGGTGTTGGGGCTGTTCGAGTCGCCGAGCCTGCGGATCGCCGCGATGCGCGACTCCTTGGTGCCGCCCTTCAGCTCCAGCGTCGCCGCGATCAGCTCGAGCATCGGCTTGATCGCGGGATCGGTTTCCTGCGCCATCGCCTTCTTCACCAGCGGCAGAACGGCGTCTTCAGCGCCGGTTGCGAGCGCCTGCGCGGCAGCGAGGCGCGCCGCACGGTCGGGCGAGAGCAGCTTCAGTGCGGAGAGCGCGCTCTCGATCTCGCGCCGCAGCCGGTTGTTGGCGACCACGTCCTCGCGCTCCTTCGGCAGCGGTGTGACTTTCGCGCCGGTCACCGCATCGGTCGCCTCGTCGCCCTTGACGATCAGCACGCGCTCGCCCGCGGTCTGCACATCGCCCGCTGAGAGCGCCTCGAGCAACGCAACCATCTTTGGGTCGCCTTCTGCGACCAGCACGGCGAGCGCGGCCGAGCGCTCGTCGGCGTCGCCGAACGCGAGCTTGCCGACCGCCGCCGCATCGAGCGCGAGGCACGGCCGCGCAAGCACCAGCATCAACAGAAAAAAGACGGTGCGCATAAGGAAAGGGCCGGCGAACCGGCCCTCCCTTTTTACCACGTCAGATGTCGATCACTTCTTCGTCGCCATCAGCGCCGGCTCGTCGACTTTCTTCTCGTTGCCCGCGATGAACGGGCTCCACGGCTGCGCCTTGACCGGACCCTTGGTCTTCCAGACGACGTTGAACTGGCCGTCGCCCTTGACCTCGCCGATGAACACCGCCTTGTGCAGGTGGTGGTTCTTCTCGTCCATCTTCGAAGTGATCCCCGAGGGCGCCTTGAACGTCTGGCCGGCCATCGCCGCAGTCACCTTGGCCACCTCGAAGCTCTTGGCCTTCTCGACCGCCTGCTTCCACATGTAGACGCCGATATACGCAGCTTCCATCGGGTCGTTGGTGAGCGGCTTGTCGGCGTACGGCAGCTTCTTCGCCTTGGTGTAATCGGCCCACTTCTTCTTCCACGCGTCGTTCTCGGGGTTCTTGATCGACATGAAGTAGTTCCACGCCGCGAGGTGCCCGACGAGCGGCTTGGTATCGACGCCGCGCAACTCTTCTTCGCCGACCGAGAATGCCACGACCGGGACGTCGGTCGCCTTCAGGCCCTGGTTGCCGAGCTCCTTGTAGAACGGCACGTTCGAGTCACCGTTGATCGTCGAGACGACCGCCGTCTTCTTGCCTTCGGAAGCGAACTTCTTGATCTTGGCGATGATCGTCTGGTAGTCGGAGTGACCGAACGGGGTGTAGTCCTCCATGATGTCGGCTTCCTGCACGCCCTTCGACTTCAGGAACGCGCGCAGGATCTTGTTCGTGGTGCGCGGGTAGACGTAGTCCGTGCCGAGCAGCACCCAGCGCTTTGCGCCGCCGCCGTCCTTGGACATCAGGTATTCGACGGCCGGGATCGCCTGCTGGTTGGGCGCGGCGCCGGTGTAGAACACGTTCTTGGAGATCTCTTCGCCCTCGTACTGCACCGGGTAGAAGAGCAGCCCGTTCAGCTCTTCGAACACCGGCAGCACCGACTTGCGGGACACCGAGGTCCAGCAGCCGAACACGACGGCCACCTTGTCCTGCGAGATCAGCTGGCGTGCCTTCTCGGCGAACAGCGGCCAGTTGGAGGCCGGGTCGACGACGACGGGCTCGATCTTCGCGCCCATCACTCCGCCCTTGGCGTTGATCTCATCGACAGCCATCAGCACGACGTCTTTCAATACCGTTTCGCTGATCGCCATCGTGCCGGAGAGCGAATGCAGCACTCCGATCTTGACGGTCTTCTGCTGCGCGTAAACGCTCGATGCGCCGAGCGCGGCGGCCACTGCGGCCGAGAGTGCCAGTTGGCGGATAAATGTACGGCGCTTCATGTGCGAGTTTCCCCTTCGAAGGATGGTCGTGTTTGGCAGTCTCCCGACCGCCTCACGAAGCCTCAAGGCAACGACCGTGCCACCCGCTTCCTTGCCGGCCAATGCATTGATCCGGAAGAAGTTCCCGCGTTTTCAGCGCAGCGAGCGCAAACAGCGCCGTGCTTGATGAAGGTGCATCGTCGAGCGCCGATGCACGGTTTTGATGCACCGCCTAGGATACGAGGCCGAGGCGCAGGCGCTTTACTCCTTCTGCGAGCCGCGCTTCACTCGCCGCAAAGCACCAGCGCACGAACCCCTCGCCCTGCGGCCCGAATGCCGAGCCGGGCGCGAGACCGAGCCGCGCAGTGCGCACGAGCTTCTTGCAGAACGCGAGACTGTCGGTCATCCCCGCGACGCGGAAGAACGCGTACATCGTTCCGCTCGGCAGCGCGGCCTCGATGCCCGGAATCGCGTTCAGCTCGCGCACCAGGAAGTCGCGCGCGCCGCGGAAGCGCTCGCGCGTGCGGCGGATCACCGGCTCGCCCTCTGTGACCGCGAGCACGCCGGCGCGCTGCACGAACACCGGCGCGCACGAAGTGTTGAACTCGATCAGCTTGCCGAGATCGTCCATCAGCTCGGCGGGCAGCACGATCCAGCCGAGCCGCCAGCCGGCCATCAGCCACGTCTTGGAGAATGTGTTGACGCTGATCAGGCGCTCGCCCTCACCGGCGAGATCGAAGAACGACGGCGCGACGCCGTCGCCGTCGAAGTAGATGCGCTCGTAGGCGTCGTCGGAGAAGATCCAGATTCCGTGCCGCCGGCAATGCTCGAGCACCGCACGCTGCGCTTCGCGCGTGATCGTCCACCCGGTCGGATTGTTCGGCGAGTTGATGTACACCGCGCGAGTGCCGGGCGTGAGCGCATCGAGCAGGCGGTCGACGTCGAGCTGCCAGCCCGACGGCGAGAATTCCAGCGGCACCGTCGTGACCTGCGCGCCGAGGATCCGCGGAATCTCCTGCAGGTTCGGCCACAGCGGCACCACCTCGACGACGCGCTCGCCGGGATCGACCAGCAGCTGCGAGACCAGCATCAGCGCGCTGACTCCCGCGCTCGTCACCGCGATCCGCTCCTGCGGCACGGCCCCGTGCAGCCGCGAGAGATACGCGGAAAGCGCGCCGCGCAGCTCGGGAATGCCGAGGTTGTGCGTGTAGAACGTTTCGCCCGCGTTGATCGAATCCAGACCCGCGCGGCGGATGAATTCCGGCGTCGGCTCGTCGGGCTCGCCGACCCAGAACGGCAGCAGGTCCGCGCCGAAGCCTTCGTTGAAGAGCTCGCGGATCTTCGACGGAGCGAGAGAGCGAATCGAGGGTCGCGCGGCGAGCACGAGGTAGTGTACCCTGCGCCAACTGATGACTCCCGACGCAGGCGCGCGCTGGTCGCACGAGCGGCAGTCGCGCGCGGCGCTCGCCGCCGCGATCGCGATGATGTTCATCTGGGGCGTGAACTTCGGCGTCACCAAGTACGTGCTCGGCGCGCTCGGCGTCGGGCCGTTCCTGTTCATCCGCTTTACCGCCGCATCGTTGCTCGGATTCCTGCTGCTGGCGATCGTCTACCGGCACCACCTGCCGAAATCCTGGCCGCGCCGCGCGGACCTGCCGCGGTTCGCGATCTGCGGCGTGATCGGCCACACGCTGCACGTCGGCATCGTCACCTGGGGAATCAACCTGTCGACCGCATTCTCTTCCGCGCTGGTGCTGACCAGCGGTCCGCTCTGGACGCTGCTGATCCTGTCGATCCTCGGCGTCGAGAAGCTGCGCGCGCGCCAGCTGATCGGATCGGTGGTCGCGTTCCTCGGCATCGTGGTGTTCCTGTCCGACAAGTTCGTCGCCGGTTTCTCGATGGCCGGAGTCGGCGACCTCGTGCTGCTGTTCGCCGCGTCGCTGTTTTCCCTCTACACGGTGATCTCGAAGCCGCTCGTGCTGCGCTACGGGCCGCTGCCGTTGCTTGCCTACACGCTGCTGTTCGGCGCACCGCCGCTTCTGCTGCTGACGCTGCCTGCGTTCCTCGCTGCGCCGCTGACCGAGATCTCCGGGAAGGTCTGGCTCGGCATGTTCTGGTCTGCGGTCATCTCCGCCTTTCTCGGCTGGCTCGTATGGACCTGGGTGAACGCGGTGCGCGGCGTCGCGCGCAGCGCCCCGCTGCAGTACCTGATGCCGCCGATCGCCGGGGTGGCCGCGTGGTTCACGCTCGGCGAGACGTTCTCGGCGCTGAAGATCGCGGGCGCCGCGGTGACCATGGCGGGCGTCGCCTGGGCGCAGTTCGGCGGAGCCGGTCCGCCGCCGCGCGAGGCAGCGCAGCCCGACAGCGGCTGAGCGGTTGACGCTAGAATCCGCGCCTTCGCAGACGCGAGGGCAAGCGTATGTCCGGACACGGCCACGTCGAGCATCACGGCAACAAGGGGATCGCACTGGTGATCTCGGTGCTCGCGCTGGTGCTCGCCTTCTCGGAAACGCTGGGAAAGAGCGCGCAGACCGCCGGCATCGCCGCCAACATCGAGGCCTCCAACCTGTGGGCGTTTTTCCAGGCGAAAACGATCCGGCAGACCACGATGCGCACCGCAGCGGACGCGCTGCAGGCGGAATTCGGCGAAAAGGCGCCGGAGAGCGTGAAGAAGCAGATCGAGAACTGGAAGAAGACCGCCGAGCGCTATCAATCGGAGCCCGAGACCGGCGAGGGCCGCAAGGAGCTTGCCGAGCGCGCCAAGGCGGCCGAGAAGAAACGCGACCGCTCGATGGCTGCGTACCACCACTTCGAGCTCGCGTCGGCCGCCGTGCAGATCGCGATCGTCATGGCATCGGCTTCGATCATCACGTCGATCCCGGCGCTCGTCTGGATCGCCGGCGCGCTCGGCGTTCTCGGCGTTGCGTTCTGCGTGATCGGATTCTGGTTTCCGCTGGCCGTCCACCTGTTCTAGCGCGGACCCGCCGCGGCAACCGAAGCCCCTACGATTTGACGGGAATTCCGGTACAATCCGCCCCGCTGGCGCTCTCAGGTAGTTCCGCAGGTCTTTCCCGCGTTATCTCCGTGGCGATTCCGGCAGGTGGGCGAAAGCCCGATCATTATTCTTCTTGAAAGGCAGTCACACCATGGCAACAGGAACCGTCAAGTGGTTCAACGATGCGAAGGGCTACGGATTCATCACGCCTGACGGCGGCGGCAAGGACCTTTTCGCGCATTTCTCGGCGATCCAGGGCTCGGGCTTCAAGAGCCTGAAGGAAAACCAGAAGGTGACCTTCGACGTCACGACCGGGCCAAAGGGCGAGCAGGCGACCAACATCCGGCCGATGTAGGCGAGCGGCAGGCGAAACGAGAAAGGGCCCGCGACTGCGGGCCCTTTTTCATTGTGCGAAACGCAAAAGCGGGGAGACCCTGTGCAGACATTCACCAAGATCGTCCTCCACACCGACCGCGACGGCCGAGCGAAATTCCGCGAGGAACACGTGCCGTTCGGCGAAGGCACCCCGCAGGCGATGCTCTCGGAAGTCTTTCGCTCCTCTGGCTACCAGTTGCGCCACAGCCCGGTCGGCTTTCGCAGCCAGTGGCATTGCACGCCGCAGGCGCAATGGGTGTTCATTCTGCAGGGCGAGATGGAGATCGGGTTGAGAGACGGCACGTCGCGGATCTTCCGGCCCGGCGAGCATTTCTACGCGGGGGACCTGCTCCCCGAGGGCTCCGCGTTCGACGCGAACCTGCACGGCCACTGGAGCGCGCAGCGCGGCCCCAGCCCGCTGGTTACGCTGTTCCTCAAGACCTGAGCGACACCTTCAGCGGCATGCCGCCGCGCGGCAGCAGCGTGACCCGCGCGATCGGTTCCGGCTCGTAGCCTTCTTTCGGCGCAAAGCGCGCGCGCTGCAGCATGGTGGCGAGCATGGCCGAAGCCTCGATCATCGCGAACGCGTTGCCGATGCAGATCCGCGGGCCGGCGCCGAACGGCATGTACTGGTAGCGCGGGATTTTCGCCTCGCGGTCCGGCGCAAAGCGCCCGGGATCGAACGCGTCCGGATCTTCCCAGCGTTTCCGGTGCCGGTGGATTGCATAGATCGGCATCACGAGCGACGTGCCGACCTTGACGGTGTGCCCGTCGAGCTTCGCCTCGGCGACCGCCTGGCGGCTCATCAGCGGCACCGGCGGGTAGATGCGCATCGACTCCTTGATCACCTGCTGCACAAGCACGAGACGGTCGATGTGCTCCGCCGTGACTTCGCCGCCACCGGTGACGCGCGCGATCTCGTCTTCGAGCAGAGCGGTCCATTGCGGCGAGCGCGCGAGGACGTAGAGCGTCCACGTCAGCGCCTTCGCGGTGGTCTCGTGCCCTGCGAGATAGAACGTCAGCAGGTTGTCGACCAGCTGCTCGTCGTTCATCGACTGGCCGGTCTCGGGATCGCGCGCGCCCATCAGGCGATGCAGCAGGTCGTCACGCACCTCGCCCGGGCGCTCCGGCGCCGCGCGCCGCTCGCGCAATAGTGCGGCGACCGACTCGCGCAGCGTTCGCACGGCGCTCGCCTGCGAGCGGCGTCCGGGCTGCGGCAGCCACTTCGGCATGTTCGCGACTGCGTACAGCTGGCCCCACGCGCCCGAGCGCTGGAAGCGGCCCGTGGCGCGCTCGACCGCCGGCGCAACGGTCTCATCGCCCGACGGCAGCAGCGTCGCCGAGATCACGTCGAACGTCACGCC
>Ga0070704_100002234_pt1 | contig 10803 bp, 10 predicted proteins | sample KBSK5252metaG_FD_65467 | JGI IMG/M metagenome (GOLD analysis project Ga0070704, IMG submission 65467) | Corn, switchgrass and miscanthus rhizosphere microbial communities from Kellogg Biological Station, Michigan, USA - KBS K5-25-2 metaG | ecosystem: Host-associated > Plants > Roots >... | reverse complement strand
CGTCGCGATGAAACGGTCCCGGCGTGTCAGCGATCAGAACTCTAAGGGCGTCGAGTTCCTGATGAAGAAGAACAAGATCACGGTCGTCAAGGGCACGGGCGTGCTGCAGCCCGGCAAGAAGGTGAAAGTCGGGAGCGACGTCTACGAGGCGAAGCAAGCCGTCGTGATCGCGACTGGATCGCGCGTGAAAGGCATCCCGCAGATCGGCCTCGAGATCAACAAGACCACTGTGATCTCCTCCGATGAAGCGCTGCTGATGGAGAAGATCCCGGCGACGCTTGCGATCATCGGCGCCGGCGCGGTCGGCATGGAATTCGCCGACATCTTCAATGCGTTCGGCGTGAAGGTCACGCTGATCGAGGCGCTGCCGCGCATCTTACCGCTCGAGGACGCCGAAGCGTCGGACACGCTCAGCAAGAGCTACCGCAAGCGCGGCATCGAGGTGATCGCGGGCGCCAAGGTGACCAAGGCGAACGTCGCCAAAGACAAAGTCACGCTCGACGTCGAGGCCGGCGGCGAGAAGAAGCAGGTCACGGCCGCCGCGGTGCTGATGGCCGCCGGTCGCGCGGTGAACACCGAGAACATCGGGTTGAAGGAATGCGGGATTCAGCTGACCGAGCGGGGGTTCATCAAGGTCGACAAGAACCTCCAGACCAGCACCGCCGGCTACTATGCGATCGGCGACGTCGCCGGGCCGCCGATGCTGGCGCACAAGGGCAGCCGCGAGGGCGTCGTGGTCGCGGAGATTGTCGCCGGCCAGAAGCCGCACGCGATCAAATACGACAACGTGCCGAGCGTGACGTACTGCCATCCCGAAGTGGCCAGCATCGGCCTGACCGAAGATCAATGCAAAGAGAAAAAGCTCGACTACGTCGCGGGGAAATTCCCGTTCTCGGCCAACGGGCGGGCCCGCGGTACCGGCGAGACGGGAGGCTTCGTAAAAATTCTGCGCGACAAGAAGTACGGCGAGATCCTCGGCGCACACATCGTCGGCGCGCACGCGTCGGAACTGATCCACGAGCTGACGGTCGCGCGCGAGAACGAGTACACAGTCGAAGAGGTCGAACTGGCGATCCACGCGCATCCCACGATGTCCGAGGCCGTCGCCCAGGCCGCGCTCGATTCGCTCGGTCGCGTGGTGGACATGTGAGTGAGGAACAGGCAAGGGATCCGCTCGCGCTCGGGCTGGGGTCGCTGGCCGCGGGTGTGGGCTTCGGCGGCGCCTGCCTGAGTGCCTCGCAGGTGGTGACGGCGATCCTGCGCGACTACGTGAGTCCCAATGACGCGACGGACCCCGGATCCAAAGCGCTGGCCGCGGGCTTGTTTCTGGCCATCGGCGTGGGCGGCGGCTACGCCTGGTACCGCAGCGCGGCACTCGAAAATATCTGGCAACGCGGTGTGATCGCCGTGCTCGGCGCGGTGGGCGCCCTGCTCGCCGGGTTCCTGGCTGCGCCGATCTACGGGTTGGTCGGGCTCCCCGGGCTCATCATCTGGGTGATCCTCGATATCGCGGTCGGCTTCGCCGCGATGCGGTGGGCGGTTGGAGGCAAGGGGGAAGAGGGAAGCGGGACCGGTACCGCATGAGAACACTCGAGGTTGTTCAAGCAGGTACAGTGCCGTATGAGGACGCTCTCGCGTGGCAGCGTGAGCTCGCCGAGGATCGTATTGCGGGCCGGCTGGACCACGACGTGTTGCTCCTGCTCGAGCATCCCCCCGTTGTCACGTTCGGCAGAAACTCGCGCGCCGCGCACCTGCTGAATCCGCAAGGAGTCGACGTCTTCGAGGTCGAGCGCGGCGGCGACGTGACGTTCCATGGGCCAGGCCAGCTGGTCGGCTATCCGATCCTCGATCTCGGGGGGGCCGCCTACAAGAAGGACCTCCACTGGTATCTGCGCACACTCGAGCAGGCGCTCATCGACGCGCTCGGGCTGCTCGAAATCCCCGCCGAGCGGAATCCTGGTTTCACCGGCGTGTGGACTCGCGGTCGGAAGATCGCGAGCATCGGGATTCACGTGAAGCAGTGGGTAACGTGGCATGGGTTCGCACTGAACGTCACGACCGATCTCGCGCATTTCGATCGCATCGTGCCGTGTGGGATTCAGGGCGTCGAGATGACGTCGGTGGAACGGGAAGGGCGACGCGGGACGCGGGAAGAGTTATGGCAAGACAGCGTTTCCGCGGTTGTCGAAGGATTCGCAAGAGCGTTCGACGTCGCAAAGGCGGTTCGTGGCGCAGCCTAGTCTTCCCCGAATCCCTCCCGGCCAGATCCAAACGACAAAATGGCCGGTCCTGCATTACGGCGACGTCCCGATGGTCGACACATCCAAGTGGACGTTCACCATCTCCGGTCTGGTCGAGAAGCCATTCAGCTTCAGCTACGCCGAGTTCCTCGCGCTGCCGCGCAAGACGGTCGACTGCGACATCCATTGTGTGACCACCTGGAGTCGTCTCGATAACACCTTCGAGGGGGTGCCGGTCCAGCTTCTGCTCGAGCGCGCCAAGGTCAAGCCCGAAGCGAAATACTGTCTCGTCGTCGCCGAGCAGGGATTCACCACGAATCTGCCGCTCGCGGATCTGGATCGACCTGAGAACCTGGTCGCCTTGTCGTGGGCCGGTGAACCGTTGACTCCAGAGCACGGCTGGCCGGCGCGGCTGCTCGTGCCGCATCTCTACTTCTGGAAGAGTGCGAAGTGGGTGCGGGGGTTCGAGCTGCTAGAGGACGACCTGCCGGGCTTTTGGGAGCAGAACGGCTATCACATGCACGGCGATCCGTGGACCGAGGAGCGGTACGGCGGTCGCGGTTTGACCCAACACGAGATCAACAAGTTTCGGAACGCGAGTAAGAAGCACCTCTAGGCGAGCAGCGCTTCCACCTCCTCCGCCGCCTCCCGCTGGTGGCGGCTCTCGTCGCTCAATTCGCGCGCCAACGCGGCCAGATTCTCGCCGGCACCCTGTGACGCTTGCCAGCGGCTCAGCGCTGCACTCGCGTCCCGCAATCGTTGCACGAGCAGCTCTTTCCCACGGCGGCAGCGTTCGTAGGCGTCGTGCCACTTCGGAGACGGCTCGATCAGGGCATCCTGTTGCGCGAGGAAGGCGGCGATGTGCACGTCGAGCACATACAGCTGCCGAGCGGCGTCGCACGCGGCTGCCACCAACGGCCTCACCTGCGCGGCGTCCGGCACCACGTCCGCGCGCCGCAGCACGTCGACCAACAATTCACGCGCCTGGCATTCGGGAAGCTGGGCGAGAACGCGTACACGCTCCGGTGCGAGAGCCGCCGCCGCGGCGAGCCCCGCCGCCAACAGTGGGCTCGTGAACAGGAGGAGCGGCGTCGAAGCCAGGATCCCCGCTGCACTTCCCCCGATGGCCACGGCAGCAGCCAGTGTCAGGATCTGGGGCGGCACGTTCGCCCGCCAGGCGGCGGATGCAGTCACTGCGACTCCCCGAGCCGCGCCAGCGTCTCGCGCGCACTCCGGGTCCATCCGTCGTTTTCGTGATAGAAGGAAAGGAACGCCGTCAGGTTCTTGCGAGCGAGCTTGGCCTGGCGCAGGGCGTACTCTGCCATACCAGCGTGATACAGTGCCATGTAGTGGTTCGGCCAGTAATCGACGACCAGCTCCATGATCGGTCCCGCCGAGCGGTTGTCACCCGCATCGGCGACCGGGTGCGCCACGGCGAATACGATGCCGACGGCACGGTAGCGGTCCCCTACAGGCAGCCGATCGATGACCGCTCGCGCCGAGTCGAGCTCGCCGCCCAGGGCATAGCAGGCCGCGCTGTACCCCTGCCCTTCCAGTGTGGCTGGAGCGGGATTGGCTCGTTGCGCGAGCGTCACTTCGACCGCGTTGCACAGCGGCTTGATCGTCTGGAACCACGCCACGGCGGGACTGACCGGGACCACAAACGGTTTGCTGGACTGCGCCGCGATAGGCGTAATGGCCCGGTGGCGCAACACGACGACCCCGCAGATCGCGAGGTAGCCAACGCCGATGAGATAGAGGGCCCTGTACATGGCTGCTTCATTATGTAGGACGACTGGGGCAGCCGACTGTGCACAGGGTCACATGGGCTGTTGTCCTAACAGCTCGTAGAAGCGGCGGAAGACCTTGATTCCATCCCAGAGCTGCTTCAGATCGAGCTTCTCGTTCGGGGCGTGGAGACGATCGTCCGGCAGGCCGATACCCGTCAGAATGACCGGAGCACCCGCTGACGCGAGCGCCGGCACCACAGGGATCGATCCACCCGCCCGCGCCGGCACGGTGCCGCGACCCGTGACCTCCTTGAACGCCCGGTCGAGCAGTCCAAACGCCGGACTGTTGAGCTTGATCTGCGCGGGGTCGGCGCCGTGGAGAAAACGCACGCTGGCCGTCACGTGCTTCGGCGCGAAGCGCTTCACCGCGGCCGCAAGCTGCCGCTCCACAGTCGCCAACTTCTGATTGGGGACGAGCCGCATGCTCACCTTCGCGGTCGCCGCGGCGGGAATGACCGTCTTGGCCCCCTCGCCTGTAAACCCGCCCAGGATGCCATGGATCTCGAATGTCGGCAGCGCCCAGAGCCGCTCGAGCACCGAAGCCTTCCGCAGGCCGACGAGCCCCTTCCCCTGCACGCGCTTGGTGAGAAAGTCCTTTTCGTTGAACGGCAGCTTCTTCCAGGCGGCGAGCTCGGCCTTAGCCGGCTTTTTTACCGGCCCATAGAACCCGGGAATGTTGATCTTGCCATCCGCGCCCTTCAGGCGCCCGAGGAGCCGGCTCAATTCCTCGTGCGCATTGGGAGCGGCGCCGCCGTACTCCCCGGAATGCAGATCGGTCTTGGACGTGCGTACGGTGATCTCCGCATAACAGAGACCCCGCAGCGTGGTATAGACCGCGGGCCACGCCGGCGCGACGTACGACATGTCGGCGACGACAATCGCATCCGCGCGCACGCGCTGCGGCTCCCGCTTCAGGAGCTCGAACAAGACTTTGGAGCCGTACTCCTCTTCTCCCTCGATGAGGAAGCGGAAGTTGATCGTCGGACGCGACAACGCGGCGATCGCCTTGAGCAGGCAGAAGACCTGACCCTTGTCGTCCGCCGCGCCGCGCGCGTAGAGCTTGCCGTCGCGCACCGTCGGCTCGAACGGCGGCGTCGTCCACTCGGGCAGCGGATCGGGGGGCTGCACGTCGTAGTGCCCGTAAATCAGCAGCGTCGGCGCCCCCGGAACGTCGGGTCCCTTGCCCCAGACGACGGGATGAGTTTCGCTGCCGAGAAATTCTATGCCGCTACATCCGATGCGGCGGAGCTCCGCGGCGACCCATTCAGCGGCGGCGCGGCAGTCTTGATTGTGTGCGGGCAACGTTGAAACGGAAGGGATTCGCAGGAATTCGTTCAACTCGGCGAGTAATCGTTCTTGATCCATGGCCGCACAAATGTAGATACGTGGTTCGCCGCTAGCCAGCCAGTGACGTCCACGTAGATTTGACCGCCATGCGCACGACGGCATCCTTCGATCTCTTTCCTGACGCGCGCAGCGAACGGGCGCTCGCGCGCGCGCGTTGGCTGGCGCGCGAAGGACGCGTGCGCGATGCCGAGTCGGCCTACGACGAGCTGCTCACCGCGAAGCCCGACCTGAAAGCCGGCTGGGCCGAGTACTTCGAGTTGCTCCGGTCCAGCGGCCGGGGGGACGAAGCGTTACGACTTGCCGATCGCGCGCGGGCGAAATTCGGGGAGACCGGCTTCTCCTTCACGCTTCGCGGGGCCGCGCTGACAGAGCTGGGACGGTACATGGAGGCGCTCGCCGAGCTCGAGCGCGCGGTGGAAGCCGATCCTGATCTGGCGCTGGTGTGGCATGAGCTCGGCTACGCAGCCTATAAGCTTGGCGACCGCAATCGGGCCTTGCTGGCCCTCGACCGCGCGTTTGCCCTCGAGCCCCACACCGACACCCTGAAGCTGCGCGGGCAGATCCTGCGCGATGCGGGTCGCTATCAGGCGGCTGAGGTCGCGTTCGAAGGTGCCGCGCAGGCGGCCGAGCACGCCGAGCAGCGGGCCGACGCCGAGCGCGAGATTGCGACGACGCGTCGCTACGGGTCCTTCGCCGCGCGCCGCCCCGAGGATCTGAACCCGTCCGAGCGCTGGTTTGCCGACACCGGGTCGATCGTGCTCGCATCCACGCCCGGCCCGGTGGCCCCGAGCGACGAGACGATCGTGGCGACGTTCGCCGAGGTCGCAGCGAACAGCGACTGGCATTTCGGGCAGGTCATCCTGCTCGGCCCTGAGTTCCCCGCGTGCAACGATCTCGCCGATCGGTTGGGAGCGCCCCTCGTTACGCCGGCGGCGCTGGATCAGGCCGTCTGCCCGTTGGTCATTGGTCTCCGGCCGCTTACAGGCGACCGCGCCTGGAACGGAATGGTCGCGAAGCTCACGAGCCAGCAAATCGGGCTCGTGTTTACCATGGAGCACCCCAGCGAGACTCCCGCGGCCGTGACGGCTGACGTCATCGGCGTCTTGACGGACGACGGGCAGCGCCGCGAGCGCGCGCCGAATCCCGCTCAGGCCCTGAACGAAGCCGAGAACCCCGCGGCTCGGCTCGCGGGCCGGCGGCTCCGTCCTTCCTGAATCCAATGCCATGACCACCACGGACCAGCCGTCGCGTCCCCCTCGTGCGCCGATGTCCGGCCGGGCGATCGTCCAGAGCCAGTTCGATCGTGCCGCCGACCTGATCAACCTCGAGGCGTACATGCGGAAAATCCTCATGTCGCCGTTCCGTGAGGTGCAGGTCGAAGTGCCGGTGCGGATGGACGACGGGCGGATCGAGGTGTTCACCGGCTACCGGATTCAACACAACGGAGCGCGCGGCCCATGCAAAGGCGGGATTCGCTATCACCCCGAGGCCGATCACGACGAAGTCCTCGGCCTGGCGACGATCATGACCTGGAAGACGGCCCTGATGGACATTCCGTTCGGCGGCGCCAAGGGCGGGGTGACCGTCGACCCCAAAAAGCTGTCCAAGCTCGAGCTCGAACGACTGACACGGCGGTTCACCCAGCGCATCGCGATCGTGCTCGGTCCGTATCGCGACATTCCCGCCCCCGACGTCAACACCAACGCGCAAGTGATGGCGTGGATCCTCGATGAGTACTCGAGTCGCCAGGGGTACACGCCCGCCGTGGTCACCGGCAAGCCAGTGTCCTTGGGCGGCTCGCTCGGCCGGGAAGAGGCGACAGGCCGCGGCGTGATGTACGTCATGCAGGAATACGCCCGCGACTTTGGGATTCCCCTAAAGGGCGGCCGCGTCGTCATCCAGGGCTTCGGCAATGTCGGCAGCCATCTCGCGCGCCTGCTCGACACCGAAGCCGGCGCCAAGGTCATCGCGGTCAGCTCAGTCGAGGGCGGCGTGTACAACGACAAGGGCCTCGACGTTCCGGGACTGCTCGCGCACGTCGCCAAGGGAAAACCCGTTACCGAATGGACGGGCGGCAAGCGGATCACGAATGAAGAGCTCTGGACGATTCCTTGCGATTGGCTCGTGCCGGCGGCGCTGGGCGGTGTGATCACCAAGGAAGCGAACGCCACCACAGTCGATTGCAAGGTCGTGGTCGAAGGCGCGAACGAGCCCACGACCCCGACGGCCGACCGCATCCTCGAAGAGCGCGGGATCGCCGTGATCCCGGATTTTCTCGCGAACGCCGGCGGTGTGACCGTCAGCTACTATGAGTGGGCGCAGAATCTCCAGCAGTATCGCTGGACCCACGAGCAGGTGAATCGCGAGCTGCTGGCGACGATTACGAAGGCGTATACGTCCGTGCGTGATCTCGCCAAGGAGAAGCAGGTGACCTTCCGGACGGCTGCCTACGGGATCGCGTTACAGCGAGTTGCGGATGCGGAGAGGTTGCGTGGTAATTAAGGCGGTCAAGAAACAAACTGCGGCGGTCGGGCGGTCAAGAGGCTACTGCGGCGGTCAAAAGCCACGACACGCGTAGATCTGATTCGTCTTTCGGCCACCCCCCTTGTAATTCTTCAGTCCATGATGCCATATGAACGACTCCGCGCTTGGCGAGCGTGCGATGATCTTACCGTTGCCGTCTACAGAGCCACGGAGCGTTTCCCACGTCATGAGCTCTATGGATTGACCTCCCAAGCCCGACGAGCCGCCTTCAGCTCGGGTGCAAACATTGCGGAGGGGTCGGCGAAGCGCGGTCCGCGAGAGTTCCGACGCTACCTCGACATCAGCATAGGATCACTGTCGGAGGTGGGTTACGTACTTCACATCGCGAAGCGACTCGACTACCTGACCATTGAGGAGTGGCGTGCTCTTGATGGTCTACGATCGGAGGCGAGCAAGCTGACTTGGCATTTGTACAAGTCTTTGAGCTGATTAGCTGAGCGCTGCAGTTCTACTTTGACCGCACGACCGCCGGTGCTTGTTTGACCGTCGCCGTTGCCTCTTGACCGCCCGACCGCCGCCGTCGTCTCTTGACCGCCTATCTCATTCGACCTTCATCCCCGGCCGCGAATACAATGCCTGGTAGGGATCACCCGCCTGGGTGAAGACGCGGATCTGAATCGCCCGGATCGTCTCCGCGACGTCCGCATTGTTCTGAAGGTAGATCTCGTCGAATAGGTTCAAGTTCATACGATACAGCCGCTCGGCGATGATCACCGCATTGTTGAGCGGCGCCTGCGCGAACCAGCGCCAATCGTACGTTTCGAGCGACTGCCCCACCGGTCCGCGAAACTGATCCCGCGCCCAGCCATACAGCGTCGCCCGCACCTGCTCCAACCGCGCCCCACTCAACGGCTCGGCGTACGCCGAATCGAGCCGCCGCGCCAGCTCGGCATAGAACACGTCGAGGGTCCGCTCATCCCGCCAGCGGGCCGCCGCCCGCCGGGCGTCGATCGTATCGTGGCGGGCGCGAAAGAATGCCTCGGCGCCGCGATATCCGACAAAGCTGGCGAAGCTCTCGTTGAACGGCGTCTGGCTCTTCACGTACAGCGTGTTGTGCGCGAGCTCGTGAATCACCGTTGCGACGAGCTCCATGGTGTCACGGCTCATCGCGGTCGAGAACAACGGATCGCTCAAGTAGCCGAGCGTCGAAAACGCCCCCGAGGGCCGGAGAAAAACGTCCAACCCCTGGGCGTCGAGTCGCTCCGCTTCGCCGCGCGCGCGCGCGGCCTTGAAGAAGCCCTTGTAGGGCACGATGCCGACAATCGGGTAGCGCCAGGTGAATTCCTGGAGCTTGTCGCGCCGGCTGGCTGACAGCACCAGGAGCAGCGTATCGCGACCGACATCCACGTAGCTCGTGTAGGTCTTGCCGACGGCCAGGTTGAGCGAGTCGGTCGCGTAGGCGCGCGCCGCAAGGACGAGTGCCAGGCGCTCGCGCAGCGGCGCCGGCGTAGCAGAATCGGCGATCAGCGACGCGATCGACCGGCGCCGCCAGAGCAGCCGCGCTTCCTCGATGCCGGCGCGCGCGATGTAGCGCGCGTCGGCGCTGATGATGAGCATCAGCACGACGCCGCCCGCCGCGGCGCCGAGCGCGAAGAGGGCGATCCGCTTCGCCACGCGGCCCCAGCGGGGGCGCGCGCGCTCGGTCAGGGCGTCCATCGCAGGCCCACGCGGTGCGTGCCACCGCCAAGCGCGTCATACGCCTGAAACGCATAGTCGAGCGCCAGGCGTCCGAGCACGATGCCGCCCCCAAAGGTGAAGCGCGACGCATCGGTAACCGCGGGCCGCGTCGCGTAGCCGAGGCGGCCGACCAGTCCGACCCCGCCCGTGACGATCCCGCCTTCCACACCCTGAACGAGCACCGCGCTGTGATCGCGCGTCCACTGGCCTTCGAGCGTCGTCAGCAGCCGGAACGTGCCCTGCGGATCCGTATAGTTGAGCGTGAGTCCCGCGCGCGTGCGGCGCGGCAGCAACGCGCCGTTGCCGAGGTCGCCTCCCAGATTCTGGACGCTCACACCGAACGCCATGATGTCGAAGATGGCGATCGCGACGCCGACATCGCCGGCCCAGGCGTCGCGCACTTCGGAACCGATCTGCTGGCGATCGTATTTGCCGGTGACCCCCAATGCGATGAGGCCGCGGCGATACACGAGCGACGTGGTCGCGAGGGCCTCATACGGATGAAACGATACGCCCGTGGGCATGCCGCGCCGCCCGCCGGTCGCCGGATCCGGCACGATTTCCGGTTCCGCTCCATAGTCCAACGCCTGGGCGCCGAAGCCCCACGTCAGCCGGCTGACGCGCAGCGCGAGCGCCGCGGTCGAGACGGCGGTACCCGCGAGGTAGGGCTCGTACGACCCTTCGAGGCTGAGATGATGAATCGTCGCGATGCCCGCGGGATTCGCGAACATCGCGCCTGCGTCGCCGATGAGCACGACCCCGGCGCCGCCAAGTCCAGCCGAGCGGGTGGAACCGGGGAGCGCGGTGAGGACGGACCCTTCGGTCTGGGCATGCAGGCGGTTAGGCGTTTGGGCGGTTAGAAAGACAAGCGCGACGCCAACCGTCCAGCCGCTAAACCGCCCGACCGCGGTGTTCACTGCAGCCGCATCACATTCAACCGCGGGACGAGCCCAGCCGTGATCGGATTGCCGGTGGGCGCGGTGAAGCTCAGCGTAAACCCGGGGTCAGCGGCCGGCTGGTCGAGGAGTAGATAGATGCCTGTGCCGGCACGCAGTGTCCCGATCAGGTTCACCACTTTCGCCGTCATGGGGATTGGCACGAGCGGGTAGAACTTCGGGAAGACGCCCTGATTTTGCGTGTGCAGCGACGAGTATACCGCGTGAAGATTCCAGGAGTTGTACGTGAGCTCCGCAGGGACGCCAGCC
>Ga0070704_100002233_pt1 | contig 10804 bp, 9 predicted proteins | sample KBSK5252metaG_FD_65467 | JGI IMG/M metagenome (GOLD analysis project Ga0070704, IMG submission 65467) | Corn, switchgrass and miscanthus rhizosphere microbial communities from Kellogg Biological Station, Michigan, USA - KBS K5-25-2 metaG | ecosystem: Host-associated > Plants > Roots >... | reverse complement strand
ACGTGACTCACGACGGTGGCGCCGGTGCCGCCGATGTTCTGCACGAGCGCCACGCCGGCGCCCGGTACCTGGTTTTCGCCGGCGCGCTCGCTCAACTGCAAAACTGCTTCGACGATCTGGTAGCAGCCGCTCGCGCCGACGGGATGGCCGCGCGCCTTCAAGCCGCCGAACGTCGCGAGCGGTAGCTCGCCGCGCAAACCGATGCGCTCCGAGTCGGCGAAGTCGAGGCCTTCGCCGGGCCGAGCGAAGCCCGCTGCCTCGAGCGTCAACGCGGTCATGATCGTGTAAGCGTCGTGCAGCTCGAAGAGATCGATGTCGTCGTGGCCGACGCCGGCCTGGCTCATCGCCTTCTGCGTCGAGCTCGTCACGGCCGTCAGCTCGAGCGGGTCGGAGCGCCGCGCGAGCGCGAGTGGCGCGGTCGCGACGGCCGAGCCGGAGATTCGCACACGTCTTCTGCCGGGCAACGCCGCGGCCACGTGCGGCGCGGCGAGGATGACGGCGGCGGCGCCGTTGCAGACCGGAGAGACGTCGAACAAGCGAATCGGATCCATGACGACGCGCGATTGAAGATAGGTCTCGAGATCGAGCGGCTTCCTGAGCAGCGCGTTCGGATTGGTGAGGGCGTTCTGATGCGCGGTGATTGCGAACGGCGCGAAGCGCTCAGCCCCGACGCCGTGCTTCGCCATGTAGGTGCGCATCAACGTCGCGTTCAGCGACAGGAACGACTCGCCGCAGACTCCTTCGAGCTCCCAGTCCGCGGCCGTCGCGAGCGCACGCGTGGCCGCGTCGCGGTCGACATGCGTCATGCGCTCGACGCCGCAGACTGCGACTGCGTCGTGAATGCCGCCGGCGACGGCTTGATAGGCCATGCGCACCGCAGCCCCGCCCGAGGCGCAAGCGGCTTCGATGGTGACTGCCTCGATGCCCGCGAGCCCCGTGTAGTCGGCGATGAGCCCGCCGAGTTGCTGCTGCTGGGCAAGAATTCCGGAGAGCATGTTTCCGACGTAGAGGGCGCCGACTGTTTTCGGCTCGATGCCCGCGTCGGTCAGCGCTTCCTTCACGGCCGCAGCGCCGAGATACCGGCCGCGGCTCTGCGGGTCCTTCGTGACCGCCGTCTGCCCAACGCCGGCAATGAACACTTCTCTCAACAAACGCTCCGGGACACCCTCCGACGGCGCGCATCATGGCAAAGGGTCGTCGCGAATGCCAATCGCTCGCCACTCGGGCCGCGGCGCGCCCTAAGCATCGGCTATCATGCGGATCGAACGAGAAAGGAGCGCGGCGTTGAGCGCCAATGAACGCATCGTCGTCGTCGGGTTCGGCAACATGGGGCAGGCCCTCGTGCGCGGCTGGCTCGCGAAGGGCCGCGGCGCGAGCAGCATGCGAGTCGTCGAACCCGCAGCCGCCGCGCGCGTCATCGCACGCGATCTCGGCGTCGCGGTCGAGGAGGGCGTCGGCGCGGCCGACGTCGTGGTCATCGCAGTCAAGCCGAAGCAGCTCGCCGACGTGCTGGCGCGATGCGGCGCGGCCGTTCGCTCGGGAGCCGTGTTTCTGTCGATCGCGGCCGGAAAAACATTGGCGGAAATCGGCAAGGGCTTGGGTGGAGATGTGGGCGTAGTACGCGCGATGCCCAACACGCCGGCCGCTATCGGCCGAGGGATGACGGCGCTCGTCGCGAACGCCGCGGCGAGCCGTGTCCAACGCGCTTTGTGCGGCGAGCTGCTCGCGGCCGTCGGCTCCGTCGCGTGGCTCGACGACGAGCGGCACATGGACGCCGTGACCGCGATCTCGGGCAGCGGCCCGGCTTACGTGTTCCTGCTCATCGAGTGCTTCGAGCATGCCGCGATCGATCTCGGCCTCGACGCCGCGCTCGCGAAACAATTGGCGCTTGCGACGGTTGCCGGCGCGAGCGCGTACGCGGCCGATGCGCGCGAGGCGCCCGCGGAGCTCCGCCGTCGCGTCACGAGCCCGAACGGCACGACGCAGGCCGCGCTCGACGTCCTCATGGCGGAGCCCGGCATGCGCGAGCTGCTCGTGCGCGCGACGCGCGCCGCGGCCGAGCGCAGCCGCGAGCTCGCGAAGGTGTAGGCGATGACGGGTTATTACTACGACGAGTTCGAGGTCGGCCGCGTGTTCGAGCACGCGATCAGGCGCACGGTGACGGAGACCGACAACGTGCTCTTCAGCACGATGACGCACAATCCGGCGCCGCTGCACATCGATCACGAGTACATGCGCACGCAATCGGAGTTCGGCAAGCCGTTGATGAACAGCTTTTTCACGCTGGGCCTTATCGTCGGCATCTCGATCAACGACACGACGCTCGGCACCACCGTGGCGAATCTCGGGCTCGAGGACGTGCGCTTCCCGGCGCCGCTGTTCGTCGGCGACACCGTGCATGTCGAAACGGAGGTCGTCGCGATGCGCCCGAGCGCGTCACGCCCGCGCAACGGCATCCTGACGCTCGAGCACCGCGGCTTCAACCAGCACGACGTGCTGGTCGCCGTCTGTCGGCGCAACGTCCTGATGCTGCGCTCGCCCGACGGAGGCGTCTGAAAAAAAACGACGAACCCCGTGTTAGCGGGGTTCGTCTTCTCAAAGGAAGCCGCAGATCAGTTCGGCGCGAAGAGCACCGCGATGTGGTTCGCGTACAGCGTCGCGCTGCCGGGCTCGTAGCGGCCGACTGCCGTCAGCGCGATGGCCGGCCGCCCGCCGCCCAGTTGTGAAGCGAGCTCCGAGCTGAATTCGGCGAACGAGTCGAACAGCCGAATGTCGGGGCCGACCGAGATGCCGTAGATCGCACGGCCGTCCGGCGGCGGCGCGAGCGTCGGTGACATCGGCAGCGTCGTGAGGTCGACGACGCGCATGTTTGTGAGCAGATGGTGACGCTCGCCGATGCTCGGGTTGTGAACGTCGAGCACGAGCCCCGTGGCGCCCATGCTCGAGAACGGCGCCGTCGTGCCCGACATGCCCCAACCGATTCCAAGCATCGTCGGCAGGTCGCGATGGTCGATGACCGTGCGGCCCTCGAAGTCGGGCGGCGCGCCGCCGAACGGGCGCACGAAACCGATGACGCTTGCGGCTTCGCCGATAGCGACGCTCGTGACGCCGAGCGTGCCCGTTGTGACCTCGTAGTCGGCCGGGTTCGCGTCCTGGGCGGGCGTGGCGCCGGTGCCGGTGAAGTCGAACGCGTCGATGCCGAGGCGATCGATGCCGCGCAGATTGAGGTTCATCTGCCCGGGCACGACTGCGTTGACGGCGCCGCGCAAGCTCGTCGGCATCATCCGAACGCGGCCACTCGTCGCGTCGAGCGCGGCCGGCGTCGTGTCGGTCGCGGGCTCGGTCAACTTGCCGAACGCGACGATCTGCTGACCTACCGACAGCGCGCTCACGTCGAACGCGGTGCCGAGCGAGCCCAACTTCAGAACCTTCGTGTTCGGGCCGACATCGACGATCACCGTCCGATGCACACGCATGACGTGATCGCGGTTGACCGCGAACGCACCCTTCACCGTGAGGCGATTCCCGCTGCGCGAAACGATGTTGCCCTCGACCGCGTCGACGCGCTCACCGCTGACGCTGTCGCCCGCGTGCACGGTCTCGGCCGTGAAACGATGGTCGAGACGCGCGAGCGTGCCGAACGCCACGGTCATCGTGCCGGCGGGCTTCGCGGCGAGCGCCGTGAGACCGGCCGCGCCCGTAGAGGGCACGCCGTCGATCTCGAACGATGTCGACGAGGTCGTGTGGATCGTGACACGGCCGTGCGCTCCGTCGGGACGGAACCACGGTCGAACGTCGACGGTATACGAGCTGCCGGCGACGTCGGTGGAAACGAGTGCGCCGCGCAACCGGAGCTCTTTCTCCGCGACGGGCTCGACCTCTGCGACGATGTACGGCCGTGCTTTCACGACGGGCGGCGATTGGCTCAGGTCGACCTCGTGAGAAGCGGCGAGATCGAAGTCGAGCGAGAGCATCGCGGCGCGGCCGCGAGTGATGACCAAGTGCTCGCGTTCGGGGAGCTGGATGTCGAGCTCTTTGACGCCGAGCGGCGCGCCGTTCGCGCCGACGACCTTTGCACGCACGACTTGGCCACCCGATAGGACGAACACCTCGGCATTGCCGTAATCGAGGCGGATCTTGCCGCCCACAATGTCGCCGGGTGCGAGCGTCGCGACGGCGAGGAGGTCGGAAAGGTCGGTCAGCTGAGCGAAGTCGATTCGCGTCGAGGCGGGTAGCACTTCGACGCTGCCGCCGCCGCGGCGCTCGAGCGTGACCGACAGTACGTCGACCGAGTAACCGACGAAGGCGCCGTCGGCATCCGTGAGGCTGATCAGCAGCGTGCCGGAGTCGGACGTCGGCTGCTGTGGGCCGGGCGCCGGCGAGTCTCCGCCCGAGCCGCTGCACCCAAAGAGGCCGGCGGCCGCGAGCGTGGCGATGCATGAGGAGCGCAGCAGCGTGCGCATCCGTGTCAACGTGTTCATTCGAATCCTCCCTGAGGCAAGAAAAGCACTGTCGGCCCAAGCAACGCGTCTCGGCAACCGGCGGTTGACGCGTTATGCCCGTTTGACGTACTTGCTTGTAATCTGCCGTTTTGCTGTCAGAATGCGGCTAGGCGACAATCGAATCCAACTCAATCAAGAGGTTGCGCCATTGAATGAGTGCCCGGGTTGAAGAAGGGGCAAGCACTGATAGGGGAGACGAAACGCCGAGCGACCGGCCGCTCGGCCGTTCGCAAGCCAAGTCTTTGAGCCCCGGTCTGGATCTACTCTGCACGAAGGTCGCGGTCGATCTACAGAGCCTGACCGCGGCGACGGTCGCCGAGCGTGTTCCGGCGGCTTTGCAAGCGTTGACGGACGCGTGGGGCGCCGACTCCATGTTCATCGCTCTCGTCGACGATGCGGGGAGCGCGTTCCGCACCATCTACGCAGGGCGCTCGACGTTCTCGGGGTGCAATCCCGACCTGCTCAAGGATCGACCGCTCGACGAGTTTCCGTGGCTGAAGACGCGGCTCGATCATCTGCGGTTGCTCGAGATCAAGGACACGGCGAACCCATCGCCGGCCCAGCGCGAGGACGCCGAGCGCCTTGCGAGTCTCAACGTCGGCTCCGTTCTCCTCGTTTGCTTCAATATCCGCGGGCGGCTCGGCGGTTTGCTCGGGGTATGGAGCGCCGCACCGAATCCAGAATGGCCGGCCGAGCTGCAGATCGCGCTCAAGCTGCTCGGCGCGAGCTGTGCTAGCGGTCTCGAGCGTATCGAGTTGAGCGAGGTGCTCGCCGACGTCCAGGAGCGAGATAAGCTCGTCACGGCTACCGCGAACGACGGTCTTTGGGACTACGACGTGCGCGAGAACTCGATGTACTTCTCGCCGCGCTGGCGCGCGATGCTCGGTTACGCGCACGACTACGACGTGCCGGAGTGGCGGCTGCTCGTTCATCCCGACGACTTGGCGCACGTGCAGACGCACCTGCGCGAGCACCTCGAAGGCCGCGCGGACATCTTCGAGAGCGTGCACCGTATGCAGCACGCGAGCGGCGAGTGGCGCTGGATACAGAGCCGCGTGCAGGGCAGACTCGACGAGAACGGCCGCCTGAAGCGGCTCGTCGGCGTCGAGACCGACATCACGGAGCGTAAACTCTACGAGGAAGCGCTGTTCCGCGAGAAGGAGAGCGCACAGATCACGCTGCAGTCGATCGGCGACGGCGTCGTGACGACCGACGGTGAGACGCGCGTCCAGTATCTGAACCCGGTGGCGTCCGAGCTCACGGGCTGGCGGCTCGACGACGCCGTCGGCCGCAACATCGACGAAATCTTCCGCGGCTTCCACGAGGAGACGTGCGAGCCGATCGAGAATCCCGTCGGCGTCGCGATGCGCCGCAATCGCCCGATCAAGTCGGTGCGGCCCGCATTGCTCATTCGCCGCGACGGCAACGAGCTCTACATCGAGAGCACGGCGGCGCCGATTCGCGACGCGCTCGGCAACGTCACCGGCGGTGTGCTGGTCTTCCACGACGTCAGCGAATCGCGTGAGCTCAATCGCCGCTTGAGCTACGCTGCGAGCCATGACGTGCTCACGGAGCTCGTCAACCGGCGCGAGTTCGAGCAGCGGCTCGAGCGGGCGCTGAAGAGCGCCAAGGCGCGCGAGACTTCATACGCCGTTCTCTATCTCGATCTGGACCAGTTCAAGATCGTCAACGACGCGTGCGGCCACAACGCCGGCGACGCGCTGCTGAAGCAGATCGGCTCGCTGCTGAAGTCGAAGATCCGCTGGCGCGACACGCTCGCGCGTTTGGGCGGCGACGAGTTCGGGGTGCTGCTCGAGAGCTGCACGATGGACGAGGCGTTGCGCTCGGCGGAGGCCCTGCGCGAAAACATCGCCGACTATCGGTTCACCTGGGACGACCGGACGTTCCGGCTCGGAGTCAGCATCGGCGTCGTGCCGATCACGGCGGCGACGGACGACGTCGCCTCGTTGCTGTCGGCCGCCGACAGCGCGTGCGCGGCCGCGAAGGACGCCGGCCGCAACCGCGTCTACAACTATCAGGAAAACGACATCGACCTGATGAAGCGGCGCAAGGAGATGCAGTGGGCCGCCCGCATCAGCAACGCGCTCGACGAGAACCGCTTCGAGCTGTTCCGGCAGACGATCCAGCCGCTACAGGCGAACGCGGCGCTGCAAGGTGCGCACTATGAGCTCTTGATTCGCATGCGTGACGAGCAGAACCAGCTCATCGCACCGGGCTTGTTCATCGCCGCGGCGGAGCGCTACGGGCTGATGACGGCCATCGATCGCTGGGTCATCGCACAGGCGTTCACGTGGCTCGTCTCGGAGGCCGACGAGCGCGAGCGGCTGTCGCTCTGTGCGATCAACCTGTCGGGCCAGAGCCTCGCCGACGAAAAGTTCCTGCCGTTCGTGATCGAGCAGTTCAAGAAGAGCGGTCTCAACGGCTCGTGTATCTGCTTCGAGATCACGGAGACGGCAGCGATTGCGAGCTACAGCCAGGCGAATCGCTTCATCCACGCGTTGAAGGAGCTCGGCTGCCGGTTCGCGCTCGACGACTTCGGCACGGGACTGTCGTCGTTCGGTTACCTGAAGCACTTCCCGGTCGACTTCCTGAAAATCGACGGCAGCTTCGTCAAAGAGATCCTGCACGATCCGATCGACCGCGAGATGGTGCGCTCGATCAACGAGATCGGGCACTTGACGGGCAAGCAGACGATCGCCGAGTTCGCGGAGAACGCGGAGATCATCACGATGCTGCGCGGCATGGGCATCGACTACGCGCAGGGTTACGGCGTCTCCGAGCCGAAGCGGTTGCTGCAAGCCGTCGCTTAGCGTTTCGCCATCTCGAAGAGGTATCGCTAATCGGCCATTGAGTATCGATAAACGATAAAAAACTGTTGCTAAGCGTGAAAGGGGAGGCTAGGATTCGTCACCCATCCGTGCCACGGACACATAGGTGAGGAACGCCGGTGAACGCTTCAGCTTCAGCACTCCCTCGCGAAGACGAGGTTCGATCGAAGATTCGCAAGGTTCGCGCTTTCGGCCGTAACGCCCGCGTCGTGTGCGCGGCGCTCTTCTGGTTACCCTTGGTCGCAATTGTCATCGTGCCGCTCCTCATCGTCTTGGTTCGGACCGGGACGAACGTCGGCGCCGGCGTCGTGCCCACCGATGTCCCCGGACCGAACAACGGCGACGGGGGGACTTACGACGTCTTGCAGGCGCTGTTCACCCCGCTGCAGTTGATGGTGTGCGTGTTTCTAATCCTGGGCGTGGTGATCGGCGTCTGGCTTGCGGCCCTGCGCCAGCTCCATCGTCTGTTCGGAAATTTGGCCGCCGGCGCGATCTACACGCCCGAGAACGTGCGCTGCGTCCGGAACGTCGGCCTTCTACTACTACTCTGGGCAGTGCTCGGTATCGTGATTCCAGCAGCGATTGTCGTCGCGCGCGGCTTGATCGACGCGTCGGTCCCAATCGATCTCGATCGCGTGTTCCCTTCGTTGTCGGAGGTGTTCAGCTCCTTCGCCACGGCCGGACTCGTTCTGCTGGCCTCGTGGATCATGGACGTCGGCCTCTACGAAAAAGATCACGCGGACGCGCTTCAACGCGACGCCGAGCTCACGATCTGAGTATCCACATGCCGATCATAGTGAACGTCGATGTGATGCTCGCGCGGCGCAAGATGCGCCTGAACGAGCTCGCCGACCGCGTCGGCATCACCGCGCAGAATCTTTCGGTGCTGAAGACCGGCCGGGCGAGGGCTATTCGGTTCAGCACACTCGAGAGGCTCTGCGAGGTACTCGATTGCCAGCCCGGCGATTTGTTCGCGTTCGAGAATTCTGCGCCGGACGCGGCAGCCGATAACTCGTCGCGGCGGCGGGTCGCTCGTGGCGGCGAGTGACGATAACCTCGTCGGTCAGAGGAAGCGCATGGAGAAGTCGATCGCGCGGACGTGCTTCGTGATGGCGCCGATCGAGACGAAGTCGACGCCGGTTTCCGCGATAGCGCGCAGCGTCGACGCATTCACGCTGCCCGAGGCTTCGAGCTCCTGCCGTTTGCCGGCCTTCGCGTCGCGGAGCTTCACGCCTTCGCGCATCGCGTCGAGCGTGAAGTCGTCGAGCATGATGCGGTCGGCATCGGTCAAAAGAGCCTCGCGAAGCTCGTCGAGCGACTCGACTTCGACCTCGATCAGGACGTTCGGCGACTGGCGGCGCGCCGCGGCGACGGCCGCAGTCACGCTGCCGACGGCGGCGATGTGATTCTCTTTGATGAGCACGGCGTCGAAGAGCCCGATACGGTGATTGTCACCGCCGCCGCAGCGCACGGCATACTTCTGCGCGAGCCGGAGCCCCGGCAGCGTCTTGCGCGTATCGAGGATGCGACAGCGTGTGCCGGCCACGATGTCGGCAAGCGAACGCGTGACCGTCGCGGTACCCGACAGCGTCTGCAGGAAGTTCAGCGCCGTGCGCTCGCCGGTGACGATGCTGCGTGCGGGGCCCCGCAGCTCGCAAACGATCGAGTCGGACGCGATCGCCGCGCCGTCTTCGGAGCGCCACGCGACCCTGACGCGCGGGTCGAGCTGACGGAACGTCTCGTCGAACCAGGCTCGTCCGCACAGTGTCGCGGGCTCGCGCGCGACAACGTGCGCGGCGGCGGCTGTATGCCGGCCGATCAGCTCGGCCGTGAGGTCGCCGCTGCCGAGGTCCTCGGCAATGGCGCGACTCACGACGGTCGCGATATCTGCGGGAAGAGTCGGCTGCAACGTTTAGAGGAAGAACCCGCCGTGTCCGAAGCCGACCATGCTCATCAGCATCGGGATCGAGAGCACTGTGTTCGTGCGCGATGCGATAAACGCGACGCGGCGTGCTTTGGCGATTTGGTCGGCTGTCGCCTCGACGAGGCCCAATACCTTCTTCTGGTTCGGCCAGATGATCGCCCAGACGTTGAACAGCATGATGGTGCCGAGCCAGGCGCCGATCCCGATATTGATGCCGGCGGGCTGCAGCGTGAAGGCTGGGACGAACAGATCCGCGCGCACGAGGTATGCGGCGCCCGACAGCCACGTCACGACTGCGCCCCAGCGGAACCACCACAACGCGCGCGGCGCGACGTACTTGCTGATGCCCGCGCCGCCGGGCCCGCCTTGGTCCTTTGCGGCTGCCGCGAGCGCCGGAATCTGCACGAAGTTGAAGTAGTAGAGCATGCCGATCCAGGTGATCCCGGCGGCAACGTGGATCCACACGATGAGGCTGAGCTCGTTGACCTGGACGCCCATCACGACGAGCGCGATGACGATAGCGAGAACGACGCCGGTAATGATCGTTCCCTGGATGGTATTCAGCGGGTTCATGCGGGACCTCCCCCTTGCAGGACTTGACGAAATGCTTGCGTTGTCAGCGGTGCTTTGGTGCGGCCCCTTGCCCCGCCCCCAAGACTGCTGAAGAATAGGTGAGACACCGACGCAGTTCAATGTTGCGAGCGACACGCTCGCATGCGGCGTCGACACGAGGATCGCTATCATGGACGTCAACGAACGCATCAAGAACCAACTCACGAGCTACCCCGTGTTGCTCTACATGAAGGGAACTCCGGACTTTCCGCAATGCGGTTTCTCGGCGAAAACGGTCGGCGTGCTGCGCGCCGTGGGCGCCAAGTTCGCCTACATCAACATCTTCGAGGACCCCGAGATTCGCGAGGGCCTCAAGGCCTATTCGAACTGGCCGACGTTTCCGCAGCTCTACGTCAACGGAGAGCTGATCGGCGGTTGCGACATCGCCGTCGAGCTCTACGAGTCGGGCGAGCTGCAGAAGATTTTGAGCGAAGCGGCCGCACCGGCCACGGCGGCGCAATAGCGCTCTAACTCTCATAAACGCTGCGAAAGCGGTTCACCACGGTACAGAACAGGCGTGCCGTCATCTCGGCGTCGTAGAGCGCCGAGTGCGCATGCTCGTCCTGCCACTCGAAGCCCGCGGCGGTCACCGCGCGGCTCAGCACCGTCTGGCCGAACGCAACCCCCGCGAGCGTCGCCGTGTCGAAGCTCGAAAACGGATGGAACGGATTGCGCTTGATGCCGGTCCGCTCGACGGCCGCATTCAAGAACTGCAAGTCGAAGAACGAGTTGTGCCCGACCAAGACCGCGCGCGTGCAGCCGGTCGGCTTCAGCTCCTTGCGCACCTCTTGGAACAGCGAGCGCAGCGCGTCGGCTTCGTCGATTGCGGGGCGCAGCGGATGAAAAGGGTCGATCCCCGTGACTTGCAGCGACGCAGGGTCGAGCCGCGAGCCTTCGAACGGCTTGACGATGTAGCG
>Ga0070704_100002232_pt1 | contig 10804 bp, 7 predicted proteins | sample KBSK5252metaG_FD_65467 | JGI IMG/M metagenome (GOLD analysis project Ga0070704, IMG submission 65467) | Corn, switchgrass and miscanthus rhizosphere microbial communities from Kellogg Biological Station, Michigan, USA - KBS K5-25-2 metaG | ecosystem: Host-associated > Plants > Roots >... | reverse complement strand
AGTTTCAGATCGAGCATCACCACGTCCGGCGCGAGCTTCGCCGCGAGCCGCAACCCGTCCGCGACGGTGCCGGCGGCGCCGGCCACGCGGATGTCACGCTCGCGCTCGAGCACCGTCGTCACGCCTTCGCGGACGATCGGGTGATCTTCGACGATCAGCACGTTGATCATGGGGCAGCTGGCCTGGACGACCGGTCTGCGACTGGCAGCGGGACGGTGACCGTGATCGTCGTGCCGCGGCCCGGCGCGCTCGCGATCGCCGCGCGGCCGCCGATCGCGCGCGCGCGGCCCTCGATGCCCGACAGCCCGAAGCCGGCGGCGCGGGCGCGCCGGACGCGAAAGCCGACGCCCGTATCAGCCACGACCAGACGTAATCGTCCGCGGACGACGTCGACGCGCACCGATGCTTCGCGCGCCTTCGCGTGCTTGCGGATGTTGGTCAGCGCCTCGCCGGCGATCCGGAACAGCTCGCCTTCGACCTCCGCGGGCAGCGGCCCGACCTCGGCAACCTCGAGCCGCACGCGCACACCGGTCTCGGCGGTGAACCGCCGCGACAACATGGCAAGCGCTTCGCCGAGCGACCGGGAGTCGAGCGGCGATCGCCGCAGCCGCCCAATCGACTGCCGCGCCTCGTCGAGACCCTGCCGGGCGGCGTCGAGCGCGAGGCGCAGCGGCGGCCGCGCCGGGCTGCGCGCGCCGAGGTGCGGCAGCGCCGCCTCGATGTGCAGGCCGACCGCGGTGAGCTCCTGCGCCAGCGTGTCGTGGACGTCGCGGGCGATCCGCGACCGCTCATCGGCGCGCGCGTGCTCGATCGAACGCTCGGCGAGCCGCGCCCGCTCGATCGCGACGCCCACCTGATCCGCAATCGTCGTCAAAAGATCGAGCTCCTGCCGTGACAGGCGGCGCCAGCCGCGCATCGCCAGGTTCATCACGCCGAGACCGCGCTCGCCCGCATAGAGGGGTACGCTCGCATGGCAGCGCAGGCCGCCGGTCGCGGTCTGGCCTGAGCCCTGTCGAAGGGCCTGCGACGATGAGACCGCCGGCGCGAGCCGGCTGCACTCGACGACGTCGATGTTGCGCGAGGTCAGCTGGCCCTGGCGAAAGAGCTCCAGGCACCAGCAGGATCGGCCGGTCATGCGCACCGGTTCCTGAAGGTAGGGCGGCAGGTTCTGGACCGCGGCGTTGTAGAAATCGCCCGACGCGGGATCGCGCAGCCACACCCACCCGGTTTCGACGCCGAGCAGGTCGGTCATCCGTCGGAGCGCCTCGCCCGTCGCCTGCTGCTCGGTGGTGGCGCTGTTCAGCGCTTCGGCCACTTCCTTGAGGACGCGAAGCGCCCGGGTCTGCGAAAAGGCGCGGCGAATTTTTCGCTGAGGGCGCGGCACTTCTGCGATTCTAATCTCCTGGTTTCCGCAGGGCGCCCCCTCAGAAGCGCCACGTCTTATGAAAAGCGCAACAGCGGCAACGACGAGAGCGGTGTGGCCCGGCGGCGCTCCCGCAGGACGGGCTCGTGGCCTGCTGGCGATCGGCGAGGTCGTCGAGAGCCCCGAGACGCGGCTCCGGTATCGCATCGAGCGCCTGCTCGGCGAGGGCGGGTTCGGACAGGTCTACCTCGCGACGCGGATTGGACGATCGACCGGGGTGCCCGAAGTGGTCTGCATCAAGGCGAGCGCGCGCATCGACGGCTGGCTGCGCGAGGCCTACTTCGGCCAGCTGCTCGACGGCCACCCGCGCGCGATCCGCGTCTTCGACGCCTTCCCGCTCGTCCGCGCCGGCAACCAGGTCGTCTACTGCCTCGCGCTCGAATACGCACGCCACGGCGATCTGAGCGCGTTCCTCGCGGGCGCCGTCAAGGGCTGGCCCGAGCGCACCGCCCGCCGCGAGATTGCGGGCATCCTCGAAGTGCTCGGCAAGCTGCACCGCGGCCACACGCTGCACCGCGATCTCACGCCGCTCAACGTGTTCGTCTGCGACGACCGCCGCCTCAAGCTCGGCGACTTCGGCATCGTCCGCCAGGTGAGCGATCGCCGCGGCATCACCGCGCGGACGATGAACGCGCTGACCGCGCCGAGCGACATCCTCGAGCGGACGGTGCCGCGCTGGCAGGCGCGCGACGACGTCTATCAGGTCGGGCAGCTGCTCGGCATGCTGATCAAGGGCGACGCGACGGTGCGGCTGCGCACCGAGGAAATCCGCCGGCTGCCGTGCAGCGATCACCTGAAAGAGATCGTCTATCGCTGCATCGGTGAACGCCGCAAACGCTACGACAGCGCCGACGAGATGATCGAGGCGCTGCGCAACCCGCCGCCGGCGCTGAAGCCGGGCATCATGCGGGCGCTGAAAGGGGTGCACCTCGCCTTCACCGGCATCCTCAGCGTCCGCCGCAACGAAGCGGTGCGCGCGGCGCGGCGCGCCGGGGCGATCATCCATCACGGCCCGTCGGCGAAGACCACCGTCGTCGTCCGGGGACGGCCGAATCCGCTGCAGGCCGCGGGCCGCGACGGCGGCATCAAGCTGATGGAGATCAAGCGGCTGCGCGAGAAGGGCCACCGCATCACGCTCCTGAACGAGATGCAGTTCTGGCGGCTGGTTCGCCGGCGCTGAAAGGCGCGCCGGCTTGTAAGTACGAAGTACGAAGTAGGAAGTGCGAAGTAGTTCCACTTCTGACTTCGTACTTCGTACTTGCTGCGTCAGCCCCTTACCGCTATCGTAGGCGCTCCAAATCGCATGGCTAACGTCACTGCACCGGTTCGGTTGACCGTGCGCCGGTTCGGCGAAACCGGCCGGCGCGACGTCTGGTGGATCCAGCCGCTCGTGGTCGCCGCAGGGCTCGGCACCTTCCTCGTCTACGCCACGTGGGCGGCGTTCCAGGGCGAGCACTACACCTACGGCCCGTACCTCTCGCCCTTCTACTCGCCGGAGTTCTTCGGATCGTCGCCGCACAGCTGGTTCGGGCCGAAGCCGGCGAGCTGGCCCGGGTGGCTGCCGTTCTCGCCGGCGCTGCTGATCCTGCCGATACCGGCGTTCTTCCGGGTGACCTGCTATTACTACCGCGGCGCCTACTACAAGGCGTTCTGGGCCGATCCGCCGTCGTGCACCGTCGGCGAACCGCGTTCGAGCTACTGGGGCGAGAACTCGTTTCCGTTGGTCCTGCAGAACATCCACCGCTACATGCTGTTTCTCTCGGTGGCGGTCCTGGCGATCCTCGCGTGGGACGCCTGGAAGGCCTTCTGGTTCACCGACGCGGCGACGGGAACCGTGTCGTTCGGCATCGGCCTCGGCACGCTGCTGCTCCTCACCAACGTCATCCTCCTCGGCGGCTATCTCTTCGGCTGCCATTCGATGCGGCATGTGGTCGGGGGCTGCGTCGACGAGCTGTCGCGCGCACCGTTCGGCCAGAGCGCCTACGCCTGCGTCACCTGCCTCAACCGTCGGCACATGGTGTGGGCCTGGTGCAGCCTCTTCACCGTCGGCTTCAGCGACTTGTACGTCCGGCTCTGCTCGATGGGCGTGTGGTCGGACGTCAGGATCGTGTGATGCCGGACTACCAGACGCACGAACACGACGTGCTGGTGATCGGGGCGGGCGGCGCCGGGCTGCGGGCCGCGATCGAGGCGTCGGCGAGCGGCGTGTCGGTCGGCCTGGTGTGCAAGTCGCTCCTCGGCAAGGCGCACACGGTGATGGCGGAAGGCGGCATCGCCGCGGCGCTCGCCAACGTCGACGACCGCGACAACTGGAAAGTGCATTTCGCCGACACGATGCGCGGCGGCCAGTACGTGAACAACTGGCGGATGGCGGAGCTTCATGCCCGGGAAGCGCCCGATCGGGTCCGCGAGCTCGAAGCGTGGGGCGCGGTCTTCGATCGCACGAAAGACGGGCGCATCCTGCAGCGCAACTTCGGCGGCCACCGCTACCCGCGGCTCGCGCACGTCGGCGATCGCACCGGCCTCGAGCTGATTCGCACGCTCCAGGATCACGGCATCCACCAGGGCATCGACGTGCACATGGAGTGCACCATCGTCGCGCTGCTGAAAGACGACGGCCGGGTGGCCGGCGCGTTCGGCTACGAGCGCGAGCGCGGCCGCTTCAAGCTGTTTCGCGCCCGGGCGGTGGTGCTGGCGACCGGCGGCATCGGCCGCGCCTACAAGATCACCAGCAACAGCTGGGAGTACACCGGCGACGGCCACACGCTCGCCTACGACGCCGGCGCCGATCTGATGGACATGGAGTTCGTCCAGTTCCACCCCACCGGGATGATCTGGCCGCCGAGCGTGTGCGGCATCCTCGTCACCGAGGCGGTGCGCGGCGAAGGCGGCGTCCTCAAGAACAGCGAGGGGCGCCGCTTCATGTACGACGAGATCCCCGACAACTACCGCTCGCAGACGGCCGACAACGACGAGGAAGGATGGCGCTACACGCAGGGCGACAAGGCGGCGCGCCGGCCGCCCGAGCTGCTGACGCGCGATCACGTCAGCCGCTGCATCATGCGCGAGGTGAAGGCCGGCCGCGGCAGCCCGCACGGCGGCGTCTTCCTCGACATCGCCTGGATCAAGGCGCGCATCCCGAGCGGCGCCGAGCACATCCGGAAGAAGCTGCCGAGCATGTACCACCAGTTCAAGCAGCTCGCCGATCTCGACATCACCGAGACGCCGATGGAAGTCGGGCCGACGACGCACTACGTGATGGGCGGCGTGAAGGTGGATGCCGAGACGCAGATGTCGACGGTGCCGGGCCTGTTTGCCGCGGGCGAGTGCGCGGCGGGGATCAACGGCGCCAATCGCCTCGGCGGCAACTCGCTCTCCGACATCCTGGTGTTCGGCAAGCGCGCCGGCGAGTTCGCGGCGAAGTTCGCGAAGGAGCAGAAGGCGCCGAGCGTGGACGGGGCGCAGGTGGACGCCGCCGCGAAAGGCGCGCTCGAGCCGTTCGAACGCGGCACGTCGGGCGAGGGCGCCTACCAGGTGCAGTACGCGCTGCAGGAGATGATGCAGAACCTGGTCGGGATCGTGCGCAACGAGCCGGAGATGAAGCGCGCGCTCGAGTGCCTCGGCCCGCTGCGCGAGCGCGCCGCGCGGGTCGGCGTCGGCGGCCACCGCGAGTACAACCCCGGCTGGCACGCCGCGCTCGACCTGCACAGCCTGCTGACCGTGTCGGAGGCGGTGACGCGGTCGGCGCTCGAGCGGCGCGAGAGCCGCGGCGGCCATTTCCGCGACGACTACCCGGACAAGGACAACGCCTTCGGCTCTTTCAACTTCGTCGTCCGCAAGAAGAGCGATGGGGCGATGGAGGTCGCGCGCGCCCCAATTCCGCCGATGCCGGCGGAGCTGAAGCAGGTCATCGACGAGATGAAGTGAGCTCCTGGAGATTACGGGGAACGACGGGAGGCGGCATGGCATCGACGGCGACGTTCCGGATCTGGCGCGGCGATGCGCAGAACGGCCGGTTCGAGGACTACCAGACGGCGGTCAGCGACGGCATGGTGGTGCTCGACGCCGTTCACCAGATTCAGGCGGAGACCGCCAACGACCTGGCCGTGCGGTGGAACTGCAAGGCCGGCAAGTGCGGCTCGTGCTCGGCCGAGGTCAACGGCAACCCGCGCCTGATGTGCATGACACGCCTCAACCAGCTCGATCTCGCGAAGCCGGTGACGCTCGAGCCGATGCGCGCCTTCCCTCTCATCCGCGATCTCGTGACCGACGTCTCCTGGAATTTCCAGGCGAAGAAGAGCGTGAAGAAGTTCAAGCCGCGCAAGCCGGACGCGCCGGATGGCACCTGGCGGATCAACCAGGTGGACGTCGACCGGGTGCAGGAATTCCGCAAGTGCATCGAGTGCTTCCTGTGCCAGGACGTCTGCCACGTGCTGCGCGACCATCACATGTTCGGCGAGTTCGTCGGCCCGCGGCACCTCGTCTACACGGCGGCGCTCGAAATGCACCCGCTCGACACCGAGTCGCGGGCGCGCGATCTCAAGGCGGCGCACGGCGTCGGCTTGTGCAACATCACCAAGTGCTGCACCCGCGTCTGCCCGGAGCACATCACCATCACCGACAACGCCATCATCCCGCTGAAGGAGCGCGTCATCGATCAGCTCTACGACCCGGTCGCCAGGTTGTTCCGGATGATGCGTGCGTGAATGTGGAGTGTCCGGATTCAGCCGGACCACGGGAGAAACCCCATGGAATTCGAACTCAAGACGCTGTCGCCGGAAGCCGTCGCCCGCGCGCTCGCGAGGGCCGAGCGCTATCGCCTGCTGAACGAGCCGGGCGAGGCGGTGAGCATCTGCCTCGACGCGCTCCGCGTCGAGCCGCACAACCAGGCGGCGCTGACGACGATGCTGCTCGCGCTCACCGAGCAGTTCGACCACGACGCGTCGTGCGTCGCCGAGGCGTGGGAGATCGTCGCCCGGCTGAGCGACGAGTACGAGCGCACCTATTATTCCGGCCTGGTCCAGGAGCGCCGCGCCAAGGCGCAGCTGCGCCACGCCACGCCCGGCTGCGGGCCGCGCGCCTACGAGTGGCTGCGCGAGGCGATGAACTGGTACGAGAAGGCCGAGGCGATTCGCCCCGCCGCGAACGACGATGCGCTGCTGCGGTGGAATGCGTGCGCGCGCTTGATCATGCGCGACCACCACCTGGTGCCGCTCGACGACACCCGCGGCGAACCGATGTTCCTGGAATAGAGAGACGCGCAAGTTCGAAGTACGAAGTTAGAAGTGGGGGTTATCCGCGGGCCTGTTACGGCCAGTCGAATCACCCAACTTCGTACTTTCTCCTCGTATCTCCTACTTCAAACTTACAGGCAGGGCGCGTTTTTCAGCGGCCTGCAGCGCTGCGAGCGATCAGTTCGAAGCGCTTGGCCCTGGCGTCGCGCTCGAGGGCGGCTAGCCGGGCGGTGGCGCCGGCGATTCCGGCGCGCTTCTCGATCCGGCCGGCGGCCAGCCGAGCCTGCAGCTCGTAGGGAAGATAGCCGTACTTGCTCGCTTCCGCGATTGTCGCTTCGAGCTGGCGTACCGCGTCGGGCGCCCGGCCGGTCGCCCCAAGCACTCGCGCACCCGCCATCGCCGCCTCGAAGCGTGGACCGCGGCTGGCGCTGCCGCGGGCGAGCGATGCGGCACGCTCCGCAGCCGCCGCCGCATCGGCGTTCCGGCCCTGATCGAGCAGCGCGGTCGACAGCCACGCCTGCGCCACCGCGCCGCTTTCCGCCGCCTTCAACCGCTCGAACACGGCCGCCGCGTCGCGCGCGAGGCGCTCGGCGTCCGCCGGACGCCGCTGCTCGATTGCGATCGAGGCGAGCTGCAGCCGGCTCCAGGCGCCGTTGTTCTCGTCGGCGAGCTCGGTGCGCATGGCGAGCGTTTCCTCCGCGAGCGCGCGCGCCTCGTCGAGCCGTCCCTCCGCCGCCAGCACTTCGACCAGGCCGAACTTCGAATAGGCCTGGCCGCGCTTGTAGCCGGTCTCGCGCGTGATCGCGAGCGCCTCGTCGTAGCGCTGCCGCGCGCCGGCCAGGTCGCCGAGCTCCATCAGCACGTTGCCGAAGTTGTTGAGCGTCGAGGCGATGCCGCGGCGGTCGCCGATCTCGCGGAAGGCGGCGAGCCCCTGCTCCTGCATCGCGCGCGCGCCGGCGAGGTCGCCCATCGTGTCGAGGACGTTGGCCAGGTTGCCGAGCGCGCCGGCGGCGCCGGCACGGTCGCCGATCTCGCGATCGATTTTCAGCACTTCCTCGTAGTGCTGCTTCGCGGCGTCGAGCTCCACCTGGTCGTAGAGGACGTTGCCGATGTTGTTCAGCGTCGCGGCAATGCGCTGCTGCGCGCCGAGCTGGCGGAAGACGCGCAGCGCGGCGTCGTAGGTGCGCCGGGCGCCGGCGAAGTCGGCCTTGTCGAGCAGCACCGTGCCGCTCATCTGCAGCGCGACGGCGGCGCCGAGCCGATCGCCCGCCGCGGCGAAGAGATCCTGCGCCTGCGCGAACGAGGCCATCGCCTCGTCGAGCCGGCCGAGCCGCTCCAGCGCGAACCCCTCGGCTGATTTCGCCTGCGCCACGACCAGCCGCGCGCCCAGCGCCTGCCCCTTCGCGCCCGCGCGCTGCGCCGCGGCGAGATCGCGCTTGAAGTCGCCGAGCACGCCGGCCGTGCGCGCTTCCGCCACATCGATGCGCGGATCGTCGCCCGAGGGCGGCGGCAGCCGGCGCAGCGTGTCGATGGCGGCCATCGCCTCGGCGGCCTGCCCACCCGAGGCGAGCACCGCCGCCAGGTGCAGGCCGTGCTCGAGGCTGTCGGGGAAGAACCCGGCGAGCGTTCGGTAGATGGCGATGGCCTTCGGCCAGTCGCGCGACAGCTCGCGGTAGCGCCCTTCGATCGACAAACGTTCCTCGCGCGAGAGACCGGCGGCGCGATCGAAGGCCAGCCGCGCCTGTTCCTGCGCGCGGGCGTCGTAGCCGAGCGAGGAGAGCGCCGCGGCGAGCGCCGAATGCGCCGGCGCGTACGCAGGATCGGCGGCCACGGCTTTCTCGAGGAGATCGCGCGCCTGCAGCGCCTCGAACACGCGCAGCTTCGCCAGCCCTTCGGAGTACAGCCGCGCGGCTTCGGCGGTGGCCGGCAGCGACGCGCGCGCGTCCAGCCCGCGCTCCACCGCCGTCGCCTCGATCCCCAGCTTCTGCCGCAGCTCCGCGCCGGCGCGCGTGACGAGGTCGATGAATTCTTTTTCCGTCCCGGTCGCCGACGCCGAGGCGAGCGTCTCGCCGGCCGCGGTGTCCTGCAGCCGCATGTCGAGCCGGATGCGGCCGCCGTCCTTCACCACCAGGTACGATCCGAGGACGACGAGGTCGCTGCCAAGGTGACTGCGGATGCGCGCCAGCGTGTCGCGGCCGAAGCTGTCGGCATCGCCGAGCGCGAGATCGAGCTTCATGCGCGCGACTTCCTCGCCCGGCAGCGCCCGCAGCCGCCCGCCTGCCGCCATCTCGGTCGTCAGCATCTCCGCCAGCGCCGTCGACATCCACGCTTCGTCGGCCCGGCCCGAGAGATTGCGGAACCCGAGCACCGCGACCGATCGCCGCGGCGCCGACGCTGCGGCCGGCGGCGCCGGCGCGGGGCGGCGAAGCAGGCGATCGCGCACGCCGCCGACGTTCACCGCCACGAGCACGGCAGCCGCCGCAAGCGTCGCGGCGATCGCGGCGGGCACGCGCCACGCCTGCTTCTGCGCCATCGGCGGCAGGCCGTCGCTGAGACGCTCGAGGTCGACGCGCAGCTCGCGCGCCGACTGATAGCGGCGGTCGGGATTCCTGTCGAGCGCCTTGAGGATGATCGCCTCGAGCGGCGCCGGCACGACGTGGTTGCGCGATCGCGGCGGCGACACCCGGGCCTCGAGGATCGCGGACACCAGCAGCGGGCCGCTCGCCTCGCCAAACGGCCGCTTGCCGGTCGCCATCTCGTAGAGCACGACCCCGGCCGAATAGATATCGCTGCGGACGTCGCTGACGTTGCCGCGCAGCTGCTCCGGCGCCATGTACGGCAGCGTGCCGCTCGCCTCCGACGACCGCGTCGCCGTCATCGTCGGCGCCGCGTCGCTCTCCTGCTGCATCCGGGCGAGGCCGAAGTCGAGGATCTTCAGGCGTCCGCCCGGCGTCATCCTGAGGTTGGCGGGCTTCAAGTCGCGGTGGATGATGCCTTCGGCGTGGGCCGCCTCGAGGCCGTCGGCGAGCTGGATGCCGAGGCGGACGACCTGATCGATCGGCAGCGCGCCGAGCCGGAGCTTGGCCTCGAGCCCCTCGCCGGAGACCAGCTCCAGCACCAGGAAATCGATCCCCTCGTGGCCGCCGAACTCGTAGACCGCGCCGACATTCGGATGGTTCAGGCGGGCGATGGCGAGCGCTTCGCGGTGGAAGCGGCGGCGGGCGCTGTCGTCAGCGAGCATGCCGGCCGGCAGCACCTTCAGCGCGACGTCGCGATCGAGATGCTCGTCGTGGGCGCGGTAGACGACACCCATCCCGCCGGCGCCGATCTCTTCGAGCACGCGGAAATGCGACAGCGTTTGCGAGATCAGCGTCATCTCGGGTGCACCCGTCCGGACCGATCGTTCATTCGGGGGGACTCATTATCCGCCGAAGCCGCGTCGGCGGAGCCAGTCTGGTGTAGCATCGCGGGTCCGCGCCGTCGCACCGACCACGGGCGCGGCTGGACATCCCAACGCCTGGCTGGATCCGGGCGCTCGTGGAACCGCAGAGTTCGCGGAGACCGCAGATCACTCTTGTACTCTCCATTTGAAAAACTAGCTCTGCGCTCTCGGCGCGCTCCGCGGTTTCACAGGCCCACGAACATGCGTCGCCTGTCGTATAACCGGAGTGTGAAACGCCCGCAGAGATCTTTCGTGCCACGGCAGACCGAGGCGCCGTACCGGATCTGGGGCACGGGGCTCGAGCCCGACGCGGTGCAGCAGCTGAAGAACGCATGCCAGCTGCCGGTCGCCGTGTCGGGCGCGCTGATGCCGGATGCGCACGTCGGCTACGGCTTGCCGATCGGCGGCGTGCTGGCGACGCGCGACGCCGTCATCCCCTACGCCGTCGGCGTCGACATCGCCTGCCGCATGAAGATGAGCGTGCTCGACCTGCCGCTGACCGCGCTGGTCGACGAGCAGGATCGGCTGAAGCAGGCGTTGCAGCGCGAGACGCAGTTCGGGATCGGCGCCTCGTTCAAGACGCGGCGGCAGCACGAGGTGATGGATGCCGATTGGCACGCCACCAGGGTGACCGCGGGCTTGAAGGATCGCGCCTGGGCGCAGCTGGGCACCAGCGGGAGCGGCAACCATTTCGTCGAATTTGGT
>Ga0070704_100002231_pt1 | contig 10805 bp, 18 predicted proteins | sample KBSK5252metaG_FD_65467 | JGI IMG/M metagenome (GOLD analysis project Ga0070704, IMG submission 65467) | Corn, switchgrass and miscanthus rhizosphere microbial communities from Kellogg Biological Station, Michigan, USA - KBS K5-25-2 metaG | ecosystem: Host-associated > Plants > Roots >... | reverse complement strand
CGCGAACGGTGGCGCTGCGAACGGCGGAGGCTGGATCTTCCTGTCGGCTCCGACCGTGACGGGCACAGGCCGCATCAGCGCCAACGGGACTGCGGGCGTGAACGGCACGAACGGCGCGAACTCGGCCGCGCAGGGCGGAGGCGGAGGCGGAGGCGGGAGCGGCGGTGGCTCGGGCGGCTACGTGAAGGTGATCGCGAAGTCGATCGGCGGCGGCTTGACGATCCAAGCGAACGGCGCGACCGGCGGCACCGGGGGCAACGGCGGCACCGCCGGCGCTGGCGCAGCAGCGGGGCGACCTGGGGGCACGGGGGGCACCGGCGGCGCTGGCGTCGTGGAGAGCGTGGTCCTGCCATGATCAAGACGAACCCCACTGCCAACGTCGACGGCTCGATCGCGATCCAAGGATCCGGCGGTCCGTCAGCGCCGCTCGTCGGGGTCGGGATCCTCGCGACCGATGCTCAACACGGCAATCGCGGAGGCGGGTCTCTACACGCGCTCGCGACCACGGCGGTCACGGGCTTCATGTCGGCGACCGACAAGTCGAACCTCGACGGCATCGTCGCCGGCCTCCTGTCCGGCTCGGCGATGTTTGGCGACGGGGCGGACGGCGCGGTCTCGATCGGCACTGCCTCGGTCACGCAGCCCCTCACGCGCGCGACCACGTTCCATGCGACGGGCAACGTCACGCCGACGGCCTCGCCCGCGCACCTCGGCCTCATCATCCGCGCCACCATCTCCATCGAGGTCGACGGCGGCGCCTCCATCAATGCCGACGGCCTCGGCGGCGCGGGCGCGGCCGGAGGCGCAGGCGGCGCTCCTGGCGGAGCCGGCAGCAGCAAGGTGGCCGCTACCCAGACCCAGCTCTTCGCCAACCCGGCCGCTGTGGCGGGCGGCACCGCAGGCGCTGCGGGCGCCATCGGCGGCAATGGCGGCGGGGGCAACGCGCCGCTCAGCGCGGGCAATACGCTCCAGGGAGGAGCTGGCGCGGGCGGCGGTGGTGGCGGCGGCGGCACGGCCGCCGTGGGCGCTGCAGGCGGCGCCGGTGGACAGGAAGCCGCCGGCAACGTGTTCGACAGCTACAAGTGGGCGCAGGCGCGCTGGGATCCGCTCCAGTTCACGTCGCTCACGAGCACCGGTGTGGTGGTCGGCATCGGTGGGGCTGGCGGCGGCGGCGGCGGCAATGGTGGTGGTGGCGGCGGCGCGGGCGGCGCGGGCGGCAACGGCACGACGGCGACGGGTGCAGGCTATCTCTTCCTCGCGGCGCCGTCGTTCATCGGGACAGGGCGCATCAGCGCCAATGGTACCGCCGGGGTCGCTGGCACGAACGGCGCGAACTCCGGCGCACAGGGGGGCGGGGGAGGCGGAGGCGGATCCGGAGGCGGATCCGGAGGCGAGGTCGTGCTCGTGACCAAGAGCCTCGGCGGCGGCCTCACGGTGCAAGCCAACGGCGGGACAGGCGGCGCTGGCGGCACGGGCGGGACAGGCGGCGCTGGCGCAGGCGCGGGCGGCAATGGAGCTACAGGCGGTGCCGGCGGCGCGGGTCGCGTCGACTCGGTGGTGCTCGCATAGGAGACGGCGATGGCAGACGATCCCAAGATCCTGAGAGGCGCCGAGGCGCTCACGGAGTTTCAGCGTCAGCTCGGCCTATTGAGCCGAGCTTCACGCGAGGGACGCGGAGAGCCGGCGCCCCCCGAGCTCTGCGACCACTGCGGCGAGCCCGTCAACGGCTACAGGCGCATGATCATGACCAGCGTCCGGAGCCACACTGCGGACGAGGACGGCCGAGCCGTGCAGGCGCGCGTGAACACGCAGCGCTGGTGGCGCTTCTGCTCGGAAGAGTGCGCGCACGAATGGTACGCGACGGAGACCGAGGAGCACTACCTGCCGATGGGACCGGTGCCGGAGACTCCGCCGTGCGAGGCCCATCCCGAGGGCCTCCACGACTTCCCCGTGGTCGAGGGGGACGGCCAGCAGGGGCCGACCATCACGATCAAGGACGGGCAGTTCCGGATCGAGCACCCGGACGGCAAGGTCGAGGAGGGCGACTACATCCCCGGGATGCACCTCGGCGCGAAGGGGCCGGCCGTGATCTGTCGCCACTGCCAGAAGGACGCCGCCGACGTGATGCCGAAGGCGCCCCACCTGATTAGCGTTGGAGAGCAGCGCGACCGGCTCCTCCGGATGGTGGCCGTGCACGTCGTCCCGGGGGCTGAGGATCCGGTGACGCTCCTCGACCACCAGATCTTCGACGAGGCGCACGAGCTCAACTCCTACTGGACGAGCCCGGGCACGCCGAGGCCGCTGGGGCCCACGGGTGAGCCAGCGACGATCCCTCCTGGTGACGAAGAGGAGCCGAGCTAGCTCCGATGCGCTACGCCCAGGTCCGCGCCCATCCGGACGGCTCGCTCGTGGTCGCGAGTCCCGAGGTCGTGGGTGTCAACATCCTCGCGACCGACGCCCAGCACGGCAACCGCGGCGGCGCCACCCAGCACGCGGTCGCCACGACCGCCGTGGCAGGCTTCGAGTCGGCGGCGGACAAGACCCACCTCGACAACCTCATCGCGGGGACCGAGACGGCGGGCACGTTCTTCTTCGGCGACGGCGCGGACGGCGCGACGTCGCTCGGCACCGGGGCGGCGACGAAGGAGCAGTACCAAGCGACGACGTTCCATGCGACCGGGGACGTTACGCCGATGGCTGCACGCAACGGACTCGTTGTGCGCGCGTTGGGCGTGCTCACCATCGACGGCGGCGCGTCTATCAACGCCGATGCCATCATTGCGGGAGGCGCGGGAGGCGCGGGAGGCGCTGGCAACGGTCAGACAGGCGGCATCGGCATCTCCGTCACGCTCGCCAACCAGAGCCAGTTCCCGTCGAGCGTGACGACGCTCGCGGGCGCAACCGGCGGCCTCGGCTCGAACGGCAGCTCGGGCCTGCCGGGCAACCCTGGCAACAACTTCGTCGGCGGGCCGCCGCAGCAGTTTCAGGGCGGCCGCGGCGGCGCGGGCGGAGGCGGCGCGGGCACTGGCGTTCCAGGTCTCACGGGCGGAGGAGGTGGAGGTACTGCTGGCGCCCAAACCGGTGGGACCGCCAACTTCAATGAGACGAAGTACGCCCAGATCCGATGGGACCCGCTCCAGATGCCGGGCTTCATCTCCAACAACACGACGGGCGTGGTCGTCGCCTCGGCCGGCAGCGGCGGGTCGGGCGGCGGCGGCGGGGCCACGACGCAAGCTCCGGGGCCTCCAGGAGCGACTGGTGGTGCGGGCGGCGCGGGCGGTGCAGCTGCGGGTTTCCTCTACATCGCAGCGCCGACGATCACGGGCACCGGGCGCATCTCTGCGAACGGGTCGGCCGGAGTCGCCGGAGCGAACGGCGCCAATGGCAACCCGACGAACGGCGGCGGCGCCGGCGGAGGCGGCGGAGGCGGCGGAGGCTCCGGTGGTCTCGTCGCGATCAAGACCATGTCGCTCGGCGGCGGCGTCACCGTGCAAGCCAATGGCGGCTCGCCGGGCGCGGCCTCCACGGGCGGCACCGGCGACGGCACGGGCACGAACGGCGGGGCCGGACACGTGGGCGAGGCGGGGGCATCGGGTCAGGTCGAGACGGCGATCCTCGCATGAGCACGTTTGGACTAGTCGTCTTGGGTGGCTCCCAGTAGGATGGTAAGCTGAACTCGGTGGACATGCAGGTCTTCATCGAGCTCGCCACCCGGTTCGGTCTGCCGCTGACCATCCTCGGGCTGGTGCTGTGGTTCGGAGGGCGCTACCACGCTTCGGTCGTCAAGGAGAAAGACAAGGAACTGCAGCGCATCAACGACGCGCGTGTCACGGAAGCACAGGCCGCAGCGGCACAACTCTTGGCTCAGAACAAGTCCTTCATGGAACTCCTGGGCGAAACCGACACGACTCTGAAAATGACGGAGCAGACCCTGAGGCAACTGCAGGTTGGACCTGGACCGGGGAGGATGCGATGACGACACGGCGCCATTTCCAAGCGGTCGAGCAACCCCATGAGCACAGCGACACGGGGCTGAGAGATGCCGGGTACTGCGGGCACTCGCTTGGGTCTGGGGCGTGGTGCCATCTGCAGCGTGGACACGAGGGTGACCACGATCCGGAAGTCCAAGACACGACGCAGCAGGTCGCTGCGATCAGCCAGCCGGCCGAGGTCCTCAGCATGGAGCTCGAGCAGAGGATCCAGAAGGTCAAGCTCAGGCACCACGCGTTGCAGCGACGGATGAGCCCGCCAGCGGGCATCCCCGTCGTGGTCAAGAAGCCGTAGGAGACGAGATCATGAGGATGAGAAGCGATCAGGACGACTTCGCGGACGTGGGTGGAACCGGTGCGGCCGGAGGCGGCATCTTCGGCAACGACCAAGCCGCGCTCCAGCCAGGGCACCAGAAGCATCACTCGGTCGCATCGAACGTCGAGCCGGACGGCCTGCACATGCAGTTCGATTGCAGGACCTGCGGGAGGCCTCGGCACCTCGTCGCGCACTACGCCGAGCTCCTCTCGTGCTTCTACGGAGTCCCGCCGCAGTCCAGCCTCCAAGGGATCCAGATCCCCGGGATGGTGCTGGGGATCTGGACGCACAGCCCCGAGCACGGCTGGGTGCCGGTGATCAAGTGCCCCAACTGCCCCGACAACCTCCAGCCCGGCGTCTCGTTCAAGGAGATCGAGGGCGTGCTGGCGCAGGCCAGACGAGCTGGCTGGCTCCCGCCGCAGGCCGAGCAGCAGCTCACGCAGCGGATCATGCAAGTCCGGGGTGGTTGACGGAACGAGCGTGGTGGACGACAACGAGGTCGCAGCGGCGATCCTGCAACCGCACTTCGATGCGGTGCGGGACGTCTTCGTCCAGCACAAGCCGGACGGCCAGCGCGGTCTCGTCAAGCTCGCCAAGACCAAGTTCGTGATCGATCCCAAGATCCGCGACACGCGGCGGCACTTCGCTGCCACGCGCGACGACGGGCTCCTGATGATGTTCGCGCCGGAGTTCGTCGACCTACCCATGGACACGGTCGTGGCGGTCATCTGCCACGAGTTCGGGCACGCCGCCGACTTCGCCTACCCGGCCCGCTGGCTGATGCCGCCCGACGGCCCTGGCTGCGCGGTCTGGATCGATGATCCCGACGTGAAGCCTGCGCGGCAGTGGCGCACGCTCTGGCGGCAGAGGAACGACCTCGCGGGCAAGCGGGACAAGACGAGGCCGTGTGAGCACGCTCGAGACCAGATCGAGTGGGCGGCGGACGGAATCGCCGAGGCCGTGACGGGCAAGCGCGTGGGGTACTGCGGCGACTGCCTCCTGCAGTGTTTCCGTGGAGAGGAACGACCGGCTGGGCTACGCTGAGGGGCGCGATGACGAAGTACCTGCGCGACCAGCCCTTTCAAGTCGGCGGCTCGACGGAGGCCTATCGCAACGGGTGGGATCGCATCTTCGCGAAGCGCCACGCAGGCCACGAGATCGTCTGCCCCGATGGGCTCGTGCGGCTCTACCCGTACCACAACGAGGGCGACGCGAAGTGCGACGCTGAGATCCTCACCCAGCGCGGATGCGCAAAGGATCCGATCGGCCAGCAGCCGCCGTGCCCCGGCGGGTTGCATACGGTGCGTGCGGCGACGATGTCGTGCCCAGAGCACAGCGGCTCGGGGGAAGCATGAGCCACGTCCTCGCGCAGTGGGTCGAGCGCACGAACGCCGAGCTCGAGGAGAGCTACCGCAGGAAGTGCGGCAGGCAGGGCTACCACACGGTCTGGTCGGTCCCCGTCAACGACCGCGCTCGACGCTGCGACCTCGACTACCGGAACTCGCCCACGGCCGGCTGCTGCTCCCCCGTCGTCCCCGGCGTCTTCGGACAGGACATCCCCCTGCCCAACATCCCCGTGCCCGAGCGCAAGGTCTCGCCCGTCGGACCCCCGGTCGTGCCGATCCCGGACGTGAGGATGCCGCTCATCGTCGGCATGGGTGTGATCGGTGGCCTGTTCTTCGGCTGGCAGGCGGTCGACCACCTCTTCCGCGAGGGGATGACCTGGGAGGAGAAGAAGAACATCCTCATCTTCAGCGGCACGATCCTGGGGATCTACGCTGCCGTGAATCTCTTCGACCTCGACGAGAAGTGGTTCGAGCCGTCGGAGTGGCCCGGGATCGTCGAGGAGCACGTCCAGCCGTGACGACGCTCGAGGAGCTCAACGGAGCTGCACTCGAAGCGTTGCAGAGGGCGAAGCGCGCGACGATGGAAGCCTCGAAGGCGTGGGAGGCGGTCATGGTCCTCGAGGAGCGCATCGCCAAGGAGGCGCCCGAGGACAGCAGCGCTCGCCTCAGCGCGTGGTCGCTCGTGGGGACGTCGCAGCGCAAGGCCAAGGCGTGCTGGGAGATGGCGACGAAGGAGCCGTGGGAAGCGAGGCACGAGCCATGATGCAGCAGCAGACCTCCTATCCGGCGGTTCAGTACCCCACGCTGGTCCCCAACCGCCCGGACTTCCAGTACGGCTCGGCGCCAGACGGTCAGGGGCAGTGGTGGATCACCGTCGGTTGCAGGCGCTGCGGCGACTACGCCCAGAAGCCCTGCGCCCAGCCAGCTCGGACGGGCTACTGGGTGGTCGTATACATCCAGACCCACGTCTGCAGGTAGGCGTGTCTGGACAGTCGCCGCCGACTAGTCCAAACTGACCACCGCCATGAAACTCTTCAACCTCCGTCTGGGTCTCGCCACCAACTCCAGCTCCACGCACTCGCTGATCTTCCTCCCAGGGAAGAAGGTCGAGGACAAGGACGTCGACCAGGACGTGAGCGAGCGTCGGTTCGGCTGGTCACGCTGGACCGCCGCCTCGCCCGAGGCGAAGCGCGCGTACGTCGCGTGCATGCTCCTCCACAACCTGCCGAGGCAGGTCCTGCCGTTCGAGATCCAGAAGATGGTCGTCCAGCAGTGGACGGGCCAGACGCTCACGGACGACGGGTACGGCGGCGCCGAGGAGCACATCGACCACCAGTCGGTCTATTGCCTGCCGCGCTCGTGGGACGGGAAGTTCGTCGACAAGGAGTTCTTCGACGAGTTCTCGGCCTTCATGCTGCAGAAGGATCTGGTGATCCTGGGCGGCAACGACAACGAAGACGACAGGCACGCCCTCGACAATGGCAAGGCGTTTACGCTGCCGCTGCGGCAGGACGACAGCAGCGCCCCTTGGGTCGCGCGCAAGGACCCGAAGCAAGGCTACTGGACGCTCTTCAACCGCGCCGAGGGGACGAAGATCCGCTTCACGTTCGACGACCTGCAGGCGGTGCCGCGCAAGGCGAGCGTGCCCGAGCTCGTCGACGTCAAGATCACGGACTACTGCCCCGTGGGCTGCAAGTTCTGCTACCAGGACTCGACGGCGAGCGGCAAGCACGCCGACAAGATGGGCGACCTGACCTACGCCATCGGCAAGATGAAGGTCTTCGAGGTCGCGATCGGTGGCGGCGAGCCGACCCTGCACCCGGACTTCGTGAAGATCCTGTCGGGCTTCCGCGCCTACGGCGTGGTGCCGAACTTCACGACGAAGCTGCTCCACTGGCTCCGTGACCCCAAGATCTGGACGAAGGTCATCGAGGCGGTGGGCGCGTTCGCCTACTCGGTCGACGACGGCGAAGACGTCGACGAGCTCGCCGCGCTCCTCACGCACAACGGCATCCCGAAGGAGAAGGCCAGCGTGCAGTACGTGATGGGCTCGAACTACGCCCTCGAGCCCGTGCTCGAGGCGGCTGGACGGCATCGACTCCGGGTCACGCTCCTGGGGTACAAGACGACCGGCCGCGGCAAGGACGTCAAGCCGACCGACTACAACGGCTGGATCACGGTCGCTCGTCGAGTCCAGCAGCGGTTCTACCTGACGCTGGGCATCGACACGGCGCTCGCTGCCGAGTACGAGGCACAGCTCGAGAAGGAGGGCGTTCCCAAGCTGCTCTTCACGACGCAGGAGGGGAAGTTCTCGATGTACGTCGACGCCGTCGAGATGAAGTGCGGCCCGAGCTCGTACTGCGACCCGGGTCTCATGCGGCCCATCGTCAAGGCGGAGTTCAGGAACCCGCAGCCGTCGCTCGACCAGCAACTGCTGAGCGCGTTCCGGATGTTCTAAGGGAAACCCCTGCACGCAAGCTCAGCGGAACGGTGGTAACATGGGGGCATGTACACCGATGCCGTCCTGATCCCGCTGGTCATGGGGCTCGTCGCCATGATCCGGAAGGAGTTCCCCAAGGTCGACGGGCTCAAGCTCGTGCTGCCCCTCACGATCGTCCTGGCCGAGCTCGTCAGCTACGCCGCCGACGCCTCGGGGGGGCTCCGGGCGGTAGCCGTCCACGGCCTCTGGCTGGGCTTCGGCGCGCTGGGGCTCGCCAGCGGGGCGGGCTACGTCGCCAGCAAGGTCGGCGGCTCGGCGCCGGCGGTGGCCGTGGCGGTCGCTGCGCCCGAGGAGCCGAAGGTCGCCGTCAGCGGAGGTGGGACATGAAGCGGCTACTCGAGCGCCTCCTGCACGACACGGTGATCCACATCGGGCTCGCCTACGCGATCCTGTTCGTGTGGATGGTCGCCTTGGTCGCCTGTACCAAGGAGCAGCGGGCCATCGTGCGCACCGTGGTCGACATCGTGGACCAGGTGTGCGGCGACAAGGACAGCGTCGACGAGTGCCTCGGCAAGGCGCAGGCGGCGCGAGCCGCCGCTCGAGCAGGACTGCAGGCCGACGCCGGCGCTCAGGACGCCGCCGGGGAGTAGCCGTGGCGACTGGATTCGGCTGGGCCGGCCCGGTCACGCTCATGGACTCGGGCCCGGTCCAGATCTCCTTCCCGCTCGAGGAGTGGAGCACCATCGCGGCCAAGCAGGCCTACGACTACATCGAGCCGCTCCTCGAGGCGAAGCTGCCGACCATGGTTGACGCCGCGCTTGCGAAGGCGCAGCCCCAGCTCATCGACTACGGTCTGCAGCAGGCCCGCATTGACGCCGACCGAGCTCGCAAGGAAGCATGGGTCGGCAGCATCATCGTCCTCGCCTCGATCTGGGGCGCCGCTTGGTGGATCCGTCAGAAGAGGTAGGGAGAGACCGATGCCGAACTTCGCCATTCCGATCACGGTCGACACCCTCGCGGCGCTGGCCCTTGTCCACGTCGCCGAGATCGACAACGGAACGCTCGCCTGGGTCGACGCGACGAGCAGCATCTTCGTGCTGCGCAAGCTCAGCGCCCTCGTCCCGAACGGCACGACCGTCATCGCGCCCGTCGCAGGGAGCCCCATCGCGGGAGCTGCCGCAGCGCGCTGGGTCCAGCTCGCGGGCGCTGGGAGCGGCTCCGTCCTGCAGCGGCTCTACGTCGAGGACCAGGTACGGCCGACGGTCTACGCCCAGCCCGCGCCGGGCGGTGTCTTCGCAACGATCCTGTCGCTCCCGATCACGACGACGAGCGGCACGTACCTCGCGATCAACGCCAGCCTCTCGGCGCTGACCGATGGCGGCATCGGCTCGACCGAAACCGAGGCCGCGATCAGGCTCCTCGTCGACGGGGTCTCGACCAACCTCGGCTCGACGCAGACGTCGATCAACGACAACAACAACCTCGAGCCGTTCGTCGCGCTGACGCTCCTCGCCCGCGTCCCGCTCTTGCCACTCGTCCTGTCGCCAGGGGCCCACCTCGTCGAGCTCCAGTGGATGGTGCAGGGGGACGGCGCAGCCGAGAAGTCGATCGGCTTCCTCGTGCCGGATCAGGACGGCGCGTCGATGTACGTGGAAGAGGTGCTGTGATGCAGAAGTCGATGACGTTCCAGAAGCGGTGCAACCCACCGAAGCTCATCGCCGAGCTCGTGGCCGCAAACATCCTCGTCTCTGGCGTGCAGTCCTCCCCGACGCAGACGACCGTGCTGGCAGATGGGGACGAAGAATCGGCCATCGCCTCCGTCGTCGCGGCCCACACCTACGAGCCGATCAAGTTCGGGAAGCGCCTGGTCGGCTGATGGAGCCGAATCTCTCCGGCTTCCGCCCCGAGCCCGCCGATCTCGCGGAACAGCACTGGTCGTTCAGCCTGATCCGCGACAGCATGCTGACCTCCATCGGCACCGAGCTGCCGCTGGACAGCTTCGCCTCGGACCTCAGGGAGTTCTCCTCGCCGCGGCACGACCAGAAGTCGACGTCGTCCTGCGTGGCGAACGCCATCGTCAAAGCGCTCGAGATCAAGCGCATCATGAAGTACGGCCGCAGCGCTCACGTCGACCTCTCGCGCTTGGCGCTCTACTACCTGGGCCGGGAACTCATGGGACCGGAGGAGACCAAGCACGACGACGGCATGTACGTCTCGATGGGGGCAGACGCCCCACGGCGCTTCGGCATCTGCAAGGAGACGGACTGGCCGTTCGACGAGAGCAAGCTCTTCACCGCGCCGACATGGAGCGCGATGCGCAAGGCCTACGTGCACAAGATCAGCGCGTGGTACCGCATCGGCTCGACGGGCGGCGACCGCGTGTCGGACGTCATCGCGAACCTCGCAGCGGGCAACCCCGTCGTCTACGGCACCATCGTGGGCGACAACTGGCTCCACTACGGCCCTGCGGACGTGCTCCAGAAGGTCGACGGGGCCGTACGCGGCCGCCACGCGACGGTGCTGGTCGGCTGGCAGCCCGACCTATACGGGGGCGTCTTCATCGGCGAGAACAGTTGGGGAACTGGGTGGGGCGACGACGGCTTCTACTACCTGGCGCCCGAGGTGATCGGCGCCTTCGAGACGAGCGACCTCGTCGCGATGGCGGGCGGCTGGGAAGAGTGGGCGGCGCCGTGATCTGGCTCCTCGCGGTCTTC
>Ga0070704_100002229_pt1 | contig 10806 bp, 12 predicted proteins | sample KBSK5252metaG_FD_65467 | JGI IMG/M metagenome (GOLD analysis project Ga0070704, IMG submission 65467) | Corn, switchgrass and miscanthus rhizosphere microbial communities from Kellogg Biological Station, Michigan, USA - KBS K5-25-2 metaG | ecosystem: Host-associated > Plants > Roots >... | reverse complement strand
GCCTGAGATCGTTACCATTAACTGCCGAGCACCAGACCTTCACAGTCTATTTGCACTTCAATCGTTTCATAGCCTTGCTTTCTGGTACTGGTCGCGATATTTGCGCTGTCCTTTCTTGACCGCGCAAGCGCAATTACCGCACCACCGCCGCCAGCACCCGTTATTTTCGCGCCCAGGGCTCCAGCCTGCAAGCTCAGCGTGATCAGTGCCTCGGCTTTACTGTGGGACACGCCGATTTGCTTCAGTAGCTGTTGGTTCTCTGTCATGAGCAGGCCGAGTGTTTCGATGTTTCCTAATTCTATCGCTTGCAACGCTTTTGCGCATATCATATCAGCCTGCTCAGAAAGGCCGACGAATTTTCGTTGATTCGCTTCTCTGAACTTTCGCACGCGTTCAACTAGACTGCCTGTTGAATGCAATATACCAGTGCTGCTGACTACTAGCCTCAACTGCTTTCCCGCTTTGATTTTCTTGGATCCTTCATCCTTGCTGTATTGCATGATCCCTCCATAGGTGCTGACGTGGCAATCTGCTCCAGATGAATTCTTGTGAATTATGCGTTCTGATTCCATCGCTCTATCGCATATCCAGTTCTTGCCATGCGAGTCAAATAGGGAATCGACTGCGGCAATTGAAGCCACGCATGACGCTGCAGAGGAACCGAGACCTATCCCGTAAGGAATATCGGATTTTAGCTCGACTTGTAAGCCAGTAGACTGACGGTGTTCGCCGCGTGCCCTTCTTATCGCATCATGTATGGGATCCAGAATCGCCTTTGCCTTTCTACCCCCTTGCAGGATTTTGAAGCCAGTTTTAGTGTATTCCGCGGACGCTCCGATATCCGACTTGATAATTATCTTGTCGTCGTCTCGTATTCGTGCTTTTGCAGTTGTGCGCCTGTTTATGGCAGCTAGCAGGGCAGGGGTGCCATACACCACAAAGTGCTCGCCGAATAGTATGACCTTTGCAGGGGCCGATGCGACATGTGCTGTCCTTTTCATACGAATACTATCGAAGAATAGCCTACGACAGCACTTTTGTCCCCAGTAACATCTCCACTGGTGGCGTACCGGAGCAGTTCGCCCTTGGTGGCCCCGAGGCTCTTTGCAGCCACCATTATGGATGCGATTGCTCCATACCCACACGCAGAAACATTCAGCCTTTCAAGGACCGTGTAAAATTTGTAAACATCAAGAGCAAGGACGGCCTTTATCAGCTCGTTATCCTTACGGTGTGCCTCCTCGTTTGGCTCATAGTGCGTCAAGTCAGAGGAGGCGATCAAGAGCGTGCTCTCGATTCCTCTTTCCGCGACCACTTCTGCAATTGCCTTGCCCAGGTCGAAGGCAGTATCAATGTCTTGCATTATCAGAACAATCGGGACAATCTGAACTTTCTGCCTGATGTACTGCAGAAATGGTATCTGGACTTCGAGGCAGTGGTCTTTGCTGTGTGAGGAGTCACTAAAGTCACTAGTCGCCGACCTTCTTGCTATTTCCTCTGCGAGCCGGGTGTTGATCTCGACCTCCCCTAGTGGGGATTGCCAAACTCCACTGCGCATTATCGCTACACCCTTGCCGATTCCATAGTGGTTTGGTCCCAACATGATAACGTCCTGGAAATCAAGAGATGAGACTTCAAAGAATCCGTTAGCAGCTACGGCCCCCGAATATACGTATCCGGCATGCGGAGCAACCATCCCGTAGATCTTGCGCTTTCCAGTCGAAGGCGGTTGCCTTCCGGGGCCAAAGCGTGTATCGCGGAAAGATTGGTCAATGAGCTGTCTTAGGTCTCTTGGATTGTCAGGATAAAACATTCCGGCGACAGCCGGCACTCTTGTTGGTCTCTCGCTACTGCTCAAGTGATCTCCTCGACCAACTTTGTCTCAAAGTCGTCGATGGAGGCTTTTCCTAACATTTCGGCATCAGACTTGATTACGCTCTGCTTCTTTAGGACCTCTCTGGCGAGAAGCCAGTACACAGTCGCAAGAGCCTTGCGACCGCGGTTGTTGGCGGGGATGATGAGGTCTACTTTTGCGGTAACGTTGTCACTGTTGGCAATTGCAATCACCGGAACTCCCGCCCTGGTGGCTTCCAGCACTGCCTGCTGGTCAGCCTGTGGATCAGTAACAACTACTATTTCCGGCTCCATATAGTCTGGCAGCGAGGGATTGGTAAAAGTGCCAGGCATGAATCGACCCAGGATCCGTGTTGCTCCAGTGATTTCGCAAAACTTTTCGACTGGAGTCTTGCCGTATTCACGCGCAGAAGTTACCGCTACCTTTGCAATGTTTGCCCTACCAATGAATTTGGCTGCGACGTCAACTCGCGCAAGTGTCTTGCTGATGTCAAGGATGTAAAGGCCCTCTGGGTTAGCCTTGACGATAAATGGGGCCATGAATTTCGTCTTGACAGGCGTTCCAACTCGAATGCCCGTTGAAAGTATCATCTTTTCTAAATTATCGGTTTCAACTACTTCCTGACCCTCGGGAGATTCTACCGGCGTAGGGGTCTCCTCGACCGGAGCAGATGAGTCGACTTCATCCTCTGGATTGCTCATGATGGATTACGCAGAGGTCAGTTCTGCCATACCTTCTATTAAATCATACTCTAGCAGGCGCACAAGCTCGTTCAACTTGGCTACGCGTTCTCCGCCGAGCACTCCGGACTTGATCATTTTCGATCCCGTGGCAACTGCGATATGCGAAATGTGTGAATCGACAGATTCCCCCGATCTATGAGAGGTTATCAATTTGATATTGCTCTTCGTACATTCCTTTGCAAATTCCATCGCGTCATAGAGAGTACCCGCCTGGTTGACCTTCAGGATTGCACCACTGCATGCCCCGAGCTTTTTCGCCTTCTTCACCATTGCAGCATTTGTAACTAGCATGTCATCCCCCGTCACCAAAATCTTGGGATTCTTTTTGGTCAGTACTGCCATGCTTTCAAAGTCGCCTTCATGAACGGGGTCCTCCGCGTACACTAGCTTGTAATCTCGAATCAACTTGTTGACAAATTCTATTTGTTCCCCTGTGTCACGCGTTAATCCCTGTCTCGAATATTCATAGCGAATATTCTTTTCGTCCCAAAAGGAAGAGCTGGCAAAATCAATGCCAATCGCCATTTCCTTCCCCAGTGTATAACCGCAATTGCGCACTGCCTTTTCCACGGTCTCAATCGCTTGATCGTTGTTGACATTGGGCGCCCAAGCGCCCTCATCACCTCTGCCATAGGTGAATCTCTTGTCGATACTTTCAATTACCTTTCTGGTCTCCGCATGTAACTTGAAATTCATTTCAAGTGCTTGTGTTATGCTCTTTGCGCCAACAGGGCAAGCAAGAATCTCCTGTATGTCCGGAGTGCCGGGACCAGCATGAGCACCTCCACCCAGAATGTTTCCAAGAGGAAAGGGAAAATGATAAGGCCTGCTTGGCTTGAGCAGCTTGAACAAGGGCACACCAATTGCCTTAGAGGCGGAGTCGACTGCCGCAATGCTGAGAGCATATGCTACAGACCCGCCAATCTGGCTGTAATTTTCAGTCTTGTCTATTTTTCTTATAGTTTGAAAGACGGCTTCCATGTCTTCTGCCGGGAGGCCTACGAATTTCTTTGCGTTGTCATTGAGCTTGGAAAGGGCGAGTTCCGGCTTGTTGTCTGGAAAACTTTGCGCCTCTAACTTGCCGACAGATGCCCCAGATGGCGCGCAAGCCCTGCCAACGAATTTCTTGTCCGAAACGACATCAACTTCAATAGTCTTGCTTCCCCTACTGTTGAAAAGTATCCTGCCGCGCAGCGAAGTGATAGAAGGCATTTGACAGGATGCTGCAGAGACGTTGGCTATTTATTACTTGTTTTGATTATTCGATCTCTGACTGTATTTCTGACATGCGTCGTCTCAGTGCTTCGTAGTAGGGAATAATTTGATAGATTGTTTCTACGCTGGAGATAAACATCCTTCGGCAGCAGTAGCGTCTGACGTTCAGCGAGTCGAGAACCTTCGCAGGATCTTCGCCTGCCTTGACCCTGTTTGAATATTCTGCGTTCTTGTCAGCTATCAGGTTTCCGCAAGTAAAACATCTAACCGGAATAAGCATTTCTGCTGCTGCCAGTGGCAGCAGACGCTATAAAAACTATGGCAGGGCACGTAATATTCAAATTAGCGGGTGGAAAGCGTGTTTATTGCGCGGGAGTCGCCCAGCATGGTCAAAGGCGTAAGACTGAGGCTCTTATCCCTTAGGGGTTCGTGGGTTCAAATCCCACCTCCCGCACTTTTTAAATTTTCAGCCCCTTGGAGTACAGGATCTCGTGGTTTCCGGGGCTAAGGTCTTCCCACACCACGAAAATTCTATCGCCGGCAATCGCTATCGAAGGACACTCTGAAATTTTTGGATTATCGCTCAGATTGACTAGTCCAAGAGGCTTTGCCGAGTCTGGTGGAGTCTCGAGGGGCAAGAGGAGTATCTCCTCGTTGCTCCCAACTAATACTTGGCCAGCAACAAATAACATCGAACCATCAACAGCGGCTTCCACGTTAAGCGGATTGACGAACGAACCGTTTACATTAGTAGTCTCCGAAGAAAAGGTAACTCCGCCATCCAAGCTCTTGGCTATCAAGAGCCCGTTAACTTTGAGCGAGTCCATCCCTCCTGAAATGACATAGACTGTTTCATTACTGGAAATGATCTGCGGCTCGCCAAAGTTATTCTGTTCGCTTAATTTCTTGGGCTCACTGAAACTCTTACCACCATCTAGACTCGCCGAATAGAATAGTCCATTTTCTCTTTCATCGTGCAACAAACTCCAAGCAACATGTATTCCGTGACCATCTGCGGAAATCTTTGGAAGGGTGCCGACATTTGCCTTCTCACTAATTACCAGAGATTCATCAAAGGTTTTTCCCCTGTCGTGGCTTGCCCTGAACATAACTCTACTATTTTTCTCGCCTTCTTCGAGCCATACTGCATAGACGTCCCCTTCAAAAACAGCGATTTCTTGGTTGTAGGAATCTAAATTGCTTTTGCTAAGGTTCAATGTCGTGCCAAAATCACTTCCATTGTTTTTGGCTGCCACGAACAGAACCTCTCTATTGCCAGAAGTATCGTCTGCCCACACGACATAGACGCTCTCACCGTATGCCGCAGACTGTGGATGTTCAGAGAATCCAGAATTCATGCTCAAGTTAATCGCAGGTCCAAATGAATCGCCGCCGTCGATACTGGTCATGATAAAGATATCGTAATTCCTTCCAAGATAGAGGCCATCAGTAGATTCGGGTGATGAAACAGAATCCTGCCAGACCACATACGCATTGTTGGCAGCTGCAACGACTTGCCCGTAGACAGAGTCTTGCGTATTGTTCGTAAGGTTGGTAGCCTTGTCAAAACGAACCCCCGCGATTTGAGTATTCAATTGCGGACCTACACTCTGTCCCGACACATCCTGTGGGGCAGGCTGATCGAATAATGGAGGATAGAATATCAGAAGTATTGCCACCGCGCCTAGCGCCGCGGAAATAGAGGCAAATAAGGCAGAGTGTTTCACAGCACTCATGAGGGCTGAATTTATTTTAATGCTGCGGAATCCTAGCCAACATCATGACTAGTCAAACTTTTTCATTATATTGTAATAAGGAGAGGTCTTGTGCCTTTCCAGACATTTGTCACACATCGACTTATCTCCATACTTCTTGTGACATACGCAGTCGCAAATGCTGTGCGCACCTGACAAGCGTCAACAGGAATACGTGGAAGTAATTTAAACTTACAACAACAGCTAGATCGAACTTTTATAGCGTTTCGACTTTAGGAATTGAGATGGATTCCCGGATTCAGGCGCTAGAGAAGAAGCAGAAACTCTATTCGCTGCTTCGAGAGCAACACGAAGCGGAGGTAAAGGAGCTCATGCACTACATGTCTATTCTGACCAATGTGGAAAATAATTTGGTCAGGAGCTATCTGCACACCTTGCTGACAGACGGGTTGCGCCATATCGAGTACATTTCCCGAATAATGGCAGGAATCGAAGGAGCGACAGGAAGTACCCACCTTACCAAGAAAGGCATAGCGGAATCCATCGAAGATGAAAGAAACTCTCGAGATATTCTGCTAAAGTGCGCCGAGCTTGCCTCGGAGGACATTGAGACTGCGGCGCTTTTAAAGAGCATCAGTGTAGACGAGGAACATCATATGAAGATTCTTGAGCATCTGTCAGAGATGGTCGAAGCATCAAAATAGAGTCTGTATACAGATTCTTGTTGCGTAGTTCTATTAAGTAATCTTATTCGCCAAGATTCAGACATATTATGACTTCGGAATTTTTGTCTCCCAACGGGCGTACTGAACGCCATAGAAGCAAGGTTGACATCGTCTATGATATCCTAGTATCTGCAGCGGGCGCAGGCGCAAAAAAAACCCACATACTGTACAAGGCCAACATCAGCAGCACCCAGGTTGAGAATTATTTCTCTGCTCTTTTGGCCCATAACTTGATAGTGCATGCTCAGGACATTGAGGGAAACAAGGTCTTCCGAACCACAGAGAAGGGATTGCGGTTTATCATGTGCTGTGAAGAGATAAGATCGCTGATAGGACTTGTCATGAATAACCGCAGGATAGATCCCATGTCAGACTTTTACGCCTTTGACAGGCGGCACTAGCCGCGCAAGGCTTCAAAGACTTCCTTGCTATGCCCTGCAGGCTTTACCCTCGCGAATATCTTTACCAGCCGCCCTGACTTGTCCACCAGGAACGTGGTTCTGTTAACGCCCATGTATTCCCTGCCCATGAACTTCTTCAGACCATACACCCCATATTTTCTTGATACGTCCTTTTCCGTATCTGCAACAAGCTGATATGGTATGCCCATCTTGTCACGGAACTTTGTATGCGATTCTTCTGTGTCCGGGCTTATGCCGACTATTTCTATTTCTGCGTTTTTGAATTTCTCGTAATCTTTTGTAAACTCGATAGCCTCAGTAGTGCATCCCGGTGTGAAATCCTTGGGATAAAAGTATGCCACGACTGACTTTTTGCCGCGCAATTCGGACAAGCGGGAGACTTTACCCTTGCCATCTTTCATCGCAAAATCCGGCGCGATTTCGCCTTCCTTGAGTTCGACTTGCTTTTCTTTCATCAGAAAACGCTAGGCTGTCTAAAATAAAAAACTTACCCAAACACAAACGTGTAGAACACAAAGTTGTCAGACCTAGGGATTATTTCGATTTCATGCATTTCTGCCGTGTCTGTCGCGACTACATTATGAATGAATGGCCATGTGATATCGACGTAGCTTATAGTGCCTTCAATGTGCGAATGCCTCCCGAGCTGCTCTTTCGTCAAGTGCCTTCCGTCTAACTTCACCTCAGCCATTGAGGGTTTGCTGTCACTCGATCCCATGATGCAATTGACCCGAGTTGCAGAGTTGTAGTTCATAATCACGGCAGGGTTTTCTTCCTTTCCCCCAGGCGAGATCTGCACTCCTTCACGCTGCCATATCCATTTGCCGCGCAGGTAAACTACATTGATGTCGTGCGACCCTGGATCCACAACGATGTTTGCTGCATCAGGCTTTAGGGTCTGGTTATTTCCGAACCGCCTGAGCCTTGTGTAGCCAACGCAGATCTCGGGGGGCATTCCGTAAAAGTGCATTCCATAGGTATCATAGATCGGATCCACTGGATCTTTTTCCTCTCTTTCTTCCACGGGCTTTTGCCCTGCATCTGTCAATAATTCGACGACTGCGTCCTCAAAATCCGATATTCCACCGTAACCGGCGTGCTCATAGCGGATAAGGCCATTGTGATCAATCAGAACGTGTTTAGGCCAGTACATGTTACCATAAGCTTCCCACGTCTTGTTTTTCGTGTCAAATGCAACGGGCTCTGAAATGCCGTATGCCTTGATGGCATGGTTAATGTGCGAGTGTTCAATTGCAAAATGATACTCTGCAGAATGTGCCTGGATAACCTGCAGGCCATACTTACCGTACTTTTCCTGCAGCCGCTTCATTACGGGAATTGTACGCAGACAAAAAATGCAGGTGTAGGTCCAGCAGTCCAGTAGAATTACTTTGCCCTTAAGGGCTCTTACCGTAAGCGGCTGCGAATTGGCCCATCCGCTGATATCCTTGAATTCTGGCGCGGGATCCGCGAGAATAATGTCCATCCGGGTGGGCTGTGTGTGATGAGGATATAATTGTTAGAAGCTAGCATAAGGCAAATTGGCATCCTTCTCATCTCTCTAATCTATTCTAGCTGGGGTGGCCGCTCAAACTATTGGTTGCAATTCGTTATAGCCATACAGTCCGGGAATTTTTCAGGATTGCAATGTGCGAGAACCTGCCCCGAGAGCCTTTTCTTGCGCCATGCCAATGAAGTTTTCCAGCAGGTATGATCACGGTCTCGCCATTATTGAATTCCGCATAGTCTTCGACCTCGAATGAATAACTGTTGTCGTGAGTTTCATTTATTCTCTTTACGATTTCTACAAATCCTTCTCCTTCGTAGGCAATGAGTATCTGATCGGAGTCGTGATAGTGGAGACGAGTCCTGGCCCCGTCGTGAAATGTCACAAAGTAGGTTTTCAGTTCGCCGTGCTGACCTTTCGACGTGAATTTATCGGAAACCTTGTTCATTGTCACCTTGCCAATTGCATAGTCTTTTTCGACTTCGCCTTCCGTGAAAAACTGTATCGTTTCCATTGCTGACCGACAACAGGTGAGCATGGCGTCATCTATAAAGTTACAATCTGAAGATGGATTGTTTCGTTATGGCAGGTTACTCGCTTCATCTGGCATTTGAAACCGGAAGAATAAATTTTCATTCATTGTTAAATGATGAAATCTTTATTACGATCGGTAGCGAGCTTGGCGTAATGAGATTCATTATTAGAGCGCAGATTCCTACAGAAGCAGGGAACAGGATGATGAAGGATCCAAATGGCTTCAAACAAATTGAGTCCTACATACAAAATGTAAAGGCAGAAGCGTCATATTTCTTTGAAGCAGGCGGAGATAGAACAATGGTTTTTGTAGTGAACATGGACCGGACTGACCAGATGGCCTCGATAGCAGAGCCGCTATTCATGATTGGCGCAAGGGTAGAGTTCCATCCTGTGATGCTCTTAGATGACCTTAGAAAAGCAGGGGAAAGCCTAAGCCACTAAAAGCACCGCGTGAGGTAGTCCAGGCGGGAGCCTTTGCGGAAAAAGTGGAATCACTCTCCTAATGTACAACAGCATCAAGTGCTCTATGAACCTGGTAGAACATCCATTAGTGTGAGCCTTGCCGGAAACAACAGATTTTCCCAACCTCTAGGCATGGTGCCGGGCGAGAAAATTCAATTTGCCCGACAAAAGCATAAGTTACCGCAAAGAACCATTGACCGCATGGCGCTTATTTTAGGAGTAGTTTGTCGTGATTGACCAGCTTTTGTCGTTAATTTCATTTTCAAAAGGTGCAGCGTACGTTGAAGCGCGCTATCAGTCTCGCTTCATGACAGAGGTAAACTTTGTGAACGGTGAGCTCCAGAGAATGAGAGTAGTTGAAAATGCAGGTTGCGGGATAAGAGTACTAGCTAATGGATGCTGGGGCTTTAGCAGCACGAGCGAGATGACGGCAGATTCGTTAAAGGAGTCTTTCACCGAAGCCACATCTGCTGCCCAGGTTCTCGCAAATTCGAAAAAGAACAGGGTAAAGGGGCTTGCAGATTCCAAGATGGCAACGGGCCACTTTACACTCAAAGCAAATGGCAAGCTGTCAGATATATCAATAGACGAAAAAGTGAAAATCGTCCGCGAAGCAGAAATGGCAGCGCGCAAACATTCGAAGATAATCAAGACCGCGTCCTGCACCTACAGGGAGATCCTTGATCACAAGTTGATAGTAAACAGCGATGGTGCCGAAGTCGAGATATGTGACTCAAAGCCAGAGTTCAGCGTTGTAGCTGTCGCGCGAAAGGGAGTAGAAAGTGCAACGGCGCATGAAGGAGTTGGCATAACGGGGGGTTGGCAAGACCTCTTTGGCACGAGGAGTCATCTCGATTTCGCATCAAAAGCCGCGGATCGAGCAGAGAGGTTGCTTGAGGCAAAGCACGCCAAGGGTGAAAAAACAACCATAATATTGGATCCAGGGATGGTCGGATTGCTCTCCCATGAGGCCATAGGTCACACAGTCGAAGCTGATTTTGTGCTTTCAGGTTCGGTGGTGAAAAACAAGATCGGCGAAAGAGTCGCAAGCGAACTTGTTACACTTGTCGATAGCGGATCCCAGGAAATGACCGGTAATGCTGCTGGTACGATAATGGTTGACGACGAAGGTGTCATTGCGGGGCGAACCGCAATAATAGAAAACGGCATACTAAAGTCGTTTCTACATAACCGCGAATCGGCTTTGATATTTGGCACCGCACCAACTGGAAACGCAAGGGCGTTTCAGTACAACGACGAACCATTAATCCGGATGCGGAATACCTTTGTCGAGCCGAGGTCTGACAAACTTAATGAAATGATTCAGGAGACTCGCCATGGCTATCTTGTAAAGGGCGCGCGAAACGGGCAGGCGGATGCAAACGGCGAATTCATGTTCGGTGCTGAAGAAGCATATCTTATTGAAAATGGAGAGCTTGGCATGTTGATGAAGGGCGATAGTATTTCAGGGAATGCATTTGAAGTTCTTCGTTCCGTAGATATGGTAGGCGACTCATTCCAGTATGATATAGGAACCGGCTACTGCGGCAAGTACCAGCCAGCAAAAGTGGATGGCGGTGGACCCCATCTCCGATGCACCGCGGTGATAGGAGGTCTACAATAAT
>Ga0070704_100002228_pt1 | contig 10808 bp, 8 predicted proteins | sample KBSK5252metaG_FD_65467 | JGI IMG/M metagenome (GOLD analysis project Ga0070704, IMG submission 65467) | Corn, switchgrass and miscanthus rhizosphere microbial communities from Kellogg Biological Station, Michigan, USA - KBS K5-25-2 metaG | ecosystem: Host-associated > Plants > Roots >... | reverse complement strand
CTCGAGCGGCAGCGGATCCAGCTCGAGATCGAGATCAAGGCCCTCGAGAAGGAACCGGACCCCGCCAGCCGGGCGCGGGTGTCCGAGGCGACGAAGGAGCTGTCGCGGCTGCGCGAGGAGAGCGACGCCCTGAAGGGGCGCTGGAAGGCCGAGAAGGAGATCATCCAGGAGATCCGGGGGATCAAGGAGACGACCGAAGCGACCCGGCTGAAGGTCGAGCAGGCCACCAGATCCGGCGACCTCGAGAAGGCGGCGCGGCTGCGTTACAAGGACCTCGCCGACCTGGAGAAGAAGCTCCAGGAGGCGAACGCGCGCCTGCAGGCGATGCAGCGCGGGCGCCCGATGCTGAAGGAGGAGGTCGACGAGGAGGACGTGGCCGCCATCGTGTCGCGCTGGACCGGCGTCCCGGTGAGCAAGATGCTCGAAGGGGAGGTGCAGAAGCTCCTGCGCATGGAGGACCGGCTGCGCGAGCGGGTCGTCGGCCAGGACGAGGCCGTGGCCGCCGTCAGCCAGGCCGTGCGGCGCGCCCGGGCCGGGCTCTCCGACCCGAACCGGCCGATCGGCTCCTTCCTCTTCATGGGACCCACGGGGGTCGGGAAGACCGAGCTGGCCCGCGCCCTCGCGGAATTCCTGTTCGACGACGAGCGCGCCATGATCCGAGTCGACATGTCGGAGTACATGGAGAAGCACTCCGTGGCCCGGCTGATCGGGGCACCCCCGGGCTACGTGGGGCACGAGGAGGGGGGCCAGCTGACCGAAGCGGTGCGGCGGCGACCTTATTCGGTGGTGCTGTTCGACGAGATCGAGAAGGCCCACTCCGACGTGTTCAATGCCCTGCTGCAGATCCTCGAGGACGGACGGCTCACCGACGGCAAGGGACGCGCGGTGGACTTCAAGAACACCCTGGTCGTGATGACCTCCAACATCGCCGGGGAGCTCATCCAGGGGCACCAGGGATCGGATCGCGAGAAGCTCAAGCGGATCGTCGAGCAGGAGCTCAAGCGCACCTTCCGGCCGGAGTTCCTGAACCGGATCGACGAGATCGTCGTGTTCAACAGCCTGGGGCGTGAAGACCTCCTGAAGGTGGTCGACATCCAGGTGGCCCGCGTGGGCGCGCTCCTCCAGGCGCGGCAGCTGTCCCTCGAGATATCCCCCTCGCTGCGCAGGAAACTGGCGGAGATCGGGTACGATCCACAGTACGGCGCCAGGCCGCTGAAACGCACCATCCAGCGGCTGGTCCTCGACCCCCTGTCGCGCCGGGTGCTCGAAGGGACGTTCGGGCCCGGGGAGGTCATACGAGCCGACTGGTCGAAGGAGAAGGACGGCGTGGTGTTCGAAAAGGCCGGGGCGCGTGAGCCGGCCGGTCGGGCCCGGCGGCAGGGAGGCTGACATGGCGGTATCAAGGTGGACGGCCCATCGGAGGCCCGATCCCCTCGTGGCGGCGGGGGCCGGGGAGAGCCCGGCGGGCCCGTGGTCCCCTCCGGTCGACATCTTCGAGACCCACGACCGCATCGTGCTGCGCGTCGATCTTCCCGGCGTGGCCCGGGACGAGTTCGAGCTGCGCGTGGAGGAGGGGGTTCTCGTGCTGCGCGGCCACCGGCGCTCCCCGGGCGAGGTCCGGCCCGAGGACATGCACCGGGCCGAACGGCCCCACGGCCCTTTCATGAGGTCGTTCAGCCTGCCACAGGGGATCGATCAGGCCGGCATCCGGGCCGCCCACAGGAACGGCGTGCTGGAGATCGCCCTGCCCAGGATTCAGGAATCGAAAGCCCGATCCATCACCATCGAGGTGGAACGATGAATGCGGTGAAGACGGCCTTCTTGCTGGGACTGCTGTCGGCCCTGATCGTCGCGGTTGGCGGCATGTTTGCAGGTTCGCGGGGCATGATCCTGGCTCTCGGCGTGGCGGCTGCCATGAACTTCTTCTCCTACTGGTTTTCCGATCGCATGGTCCTCGCGTGGCATCGGGCCCAGCCGGTCTCCCGGGAGCAGGCGCCCCAGCTGTATGAGATCCTCGAACGCCTGACGGCCCGCTCCGGCATGCCGATGCCCCGGGTGTACGTCCTCCCGGAGGACGCCCCCAACGCCTTCGCCACCGGGCGCGACCCGCACCATGCGGCCGTGGCGGTGACCCACGGCATCCTGAGGCTCCTGAACGCCGAAGAGATGGAGGGGGTCCTGGCCCACGAGCTGTCCCACGTGAAGAACCGCGACATCCTCATCGGCTCCATCGCCGCGACCCTGGCGGCGGCCGTCATGGTGATCGCCCACATGGCGCGCTTCGCCGCGATCTTCGGGGGAGGACAGCGCGACGAACGCGGCGGGACGAATCCGATCGCCCTGCTGGCGACGGTGATCCTGGCCCCGATCGCCGCGACGGTCATCCAGCTGGCGGTGTCGCGCTCGCGCGAGTTCCAGGCGGACGCGAGCGGCGCCGAGATGACCCACAACCCGTACGGGCTGGCGAACGCCCTGCAGAAGCTGGAGGACTCCAGCCGGCGCATACCGATGCAGACGGCGGGGCCGGCCTCGAGCCACCTGTTCATCGTGAAGCCGTTCATGGGCGGCGCGCTCACCCAGCTGTTCAGCACCCACCCGCCGACCCGCGAGCGGATCCGGCGGCTGACCGGGCGCTGAGGCGGCGCCCCGCGCATCCCGACATGAGCGACCGAAGCGACACCCCCAAAGACGAGCCGGCCTTCTCCGTGATCGACCGCAGGTCCACCTCCGCCGACGCGGCGGCCACCGACGCCGCCCCGCGCCTCCCCTCCTATGTCGAGGAGCTCAAGACGCGCGCCGAGGAGGCGGAGCGTCGGGCCCGCGAGATTTCCGCGGCCTACCGCCGGATCGACGAGGAGCGCGACGCCTTCCGCGAGCGGCTGGCGCGGGACCTGGACCGGCGACTGGAGATTGCCCGCGCGGACGTCTTGAGAAAATTCCTGGACGTCCTGGACGACCTCGACCGGGCGATCGCCGCCGCGCGGACCGCCACCAATCCCGGTCCGCTCCTGACCGGGGTGACGCTGATCCGCGACCGGCTGTTCCAGGCGCTCGCTTCGGAGGGGGTGCAGGCCGTGGTGACGGCGGGCTCCCGCTTCGATCCGGCGGTGGCCGAGGCGATCGCCACCGAAGAGACGACCGATCCCGAACGAGACGGCCTGGTCCTGGAGGAATCCTCCGGCGGCTACACCCTGGGAGGGACACTGCTGCGCCCGGCGCGCGTCCGCGTGGCGAGCTTCCGTCCCCCCGAACCGTCCTGATCCCTTTCAGGACCGGGCGAGATAGGCCACCGCGAAACCGACCTGCGCGAACATCATCATCAGGTACATGTGCGTCCAGGAGGGGTGGTTTTCGGACCGGGCCAGGGCCTGTGGATCGCGGAGGATCAGCCGGGCCGTCCAGGCCCCCCAGCCGCAGAGGGCGACCCCCAGAAGCGTCAGGAACAGCCGGTCCCCGGTCAGGATCGGCCCCGGGCCGAACGGATCGGGCAGGAACGCCCCGATCGGGATGAGCAGCCACGGCAGGACGAAGAACGGCGCGATGAAGCGCGCCGCCCGCTCCACCCCCAGGCGGATCGGCAGTGTCATGCAGCCATGCGCCGCGTCCCCCTCCATGTCGGAAAAATCCTTGCTCGATGTCGCGCCGAGAAGAAACAGCAGGAAGATGCCGCCGATGTACCAGGCTTCGACGTGGAAGATGCTCGCGACCATCGACCAGCCGGCCACCTTCAGCAGGCATCCTCGGGGCACGGCGATGGTGAGATTCGCCCAGATCCCGAAGCGCTTGGTGCGTCCCCAGGCGGGATCGGAGTAGACCAAGGTGAAGACGAGTCCCGCCAGGTAGACGAAGAAGCACTGGTGCTCCCCCAGGGGGGCCGCGGCTTTCTCCCACACGGATACGTAGGGATGGACGACGATCAGCCAGGTCGGCGCGATCGCCAGGACATACAGCAGGGCGGCGAACCGCAGCCCGGTGCCGGGCGAGATCGCCCCTGAGACCAGGGGCCTCTGCGGCTTGTTGCGTCGGTCGATCTCCAGGTCGTGATACTGGTTGATGACGTTGCTCGCCGCGTTCAGCAGCGCGGCGGTCAGGGACCCGAGGAGGATCATGAGTCCCACGGCGATCGAGAACCGCCGATCGGGGTCCGGGTTGTGCGCGGATCCGAAGGCGCAGAGCGCCCCCGAGACCACTCCGAACGTCGGGGGGAGCAGGGTGAACGGCCGCGTGAACGCGAAGTAGAGCCGCGCCCTCGAGGCGAAGCTCCTGACCGACGGCAGCTGGATCCCCGCCATGCTAGGAGAGGGCCAGAAGCCCGATCCCGCTCAGGGCGCCGACCAGGGTGTTGGAGAAGTTCACCGCTTCGTTGTCGATGAGCCCGCGCGTCTCGAGCGTGGCCCCGAGGATCGAGTCGGCGGTCGAGCCGATGAACGCCGCCGCCAGGACGATCGCCGTGCGCTCCGGCTGGATGAATCCGCTGGCGCCCGCGATGGCGGCGATGATCCAGGCGGCGGCCAGCCCGGCCAGGGTCCCGACCCAGGAGATCCCCCCGTCGGTTCCGGCCGGCACAGGGCGCAGCGTCGTGATCAGGACCGGCCGGCCGCCGTAGGCGCGGCCGATCTCGCTGCTGACCGTGTCGAACGCCGCCGTGGCATAGGCGCAGACGAACGCCAGGGCGAACAGGGAAGGCTGCGCCGCCGAGATCACCAGGAACGCGAGGTACACGGCGACGCCGCAGTTGGCGAGCGCGTGCCGGGCCGAGCGCGCCCCCTTCTTCTCCTGAGCGATCCCCAGCCGCTCCTTCCGGCGCAGGCCGAGGCGCGTCGCGCCGGACCCGAGAGCGAAGAACGCGATGAGAACGAGAAAGCCCCTCCACCCCGCGAACACCATGGTCAGGACGCCCACGAACAGGCCGGCGATCATCCCGGAGCGATCGACCATGCCGCTGCGCCGGAAGCCGAAAGCCAGGACCGCGTTGATCGCCAGGGCCAGGAGGAGCGGGCGGCCGAGCCCCGGCGCCGCGGCCATGAGCCGATCCGGATCGACCTCGAGCAGGCCCGCCAGGAAGGCCGCCGACAGGAGCGGCACCGTGAGATTGTCGTCCAGCTTCCAGGGGAGCGATTCCATGAAGGCGGCGAACAGGGAGGCGGCGCCGGCCAGGACCGCCGCGGCCACGGCGCCGCGCCCCGTGGAGGCCAGGATGCCCCACGAGAACCCCCAGGCCGCCAGTGCAAAGGCGATCGATCCCTCCACCGTCTTGGCGCGATTCCAGGGAATCGGGCGTCGTCCAAGGCGGCGCCCGATCCATCCGGCGGCGCTGTCCCCGGCCGCCATGATCCCCCAGGCCGCCGCGGCGACCTCCATGTGGCGATGAAAGAGGGCCACCAGCAGCAGCACGGCGATCGGATAGATCACGATCCCGGATCGCCACGGAGCGCTGCGTTCACCTTCCCGGAAGATCGACGGCGCCAGTCGCGGCAGCACGAGCAGGTTGAAGAGGACCGCGGCGCCCGCGGCGCCGGCCGCCTCGAGGGGCGAGAGCCAGGGCAGGAGGAACGCCAGGCCGCCCATGGCGAAGTGGATCGCCCGGCGTTTCGACTCGCCGTGCGCCCGCGCCGGCCCGCTCAAGCGCTCCCCCGGCGGCCGGCCGCCCGATTCCGCAGCTCGTCGAGGGTCGCGCGCAGCCCCTCGCGCAGGGGGGTGATGCGGTAACCGAGCTCGCGGACGGCGCGCTCGCTCGCGTAGGCCCAGTGGTGCCTGAAGGTCGCGATCGCCCCGTCCGTGAAGTCGGGCATCCGGCCGGTCAGCCGGGCCCTGATGCGCTGCGCCCGGCCGGCCGCCTCGGCGACCCAGAAGGGGACGGCGGTCCGCGGCGGGGCGATCCCCGTCAACCCCTGCAGCTGGGAGAACAGCTCGTCCTGCGTGACGTTTTCACCCCCCAGGATGTAGCCCCTCCCGGGCGTCCCCTTCTCGAGCGCCAGCAGGTGCCCGTCGGCGACGTCCGGGGCATAGGCATAGCAGATGCGGGTGGGCCGGCCCCCCAGGCGCGTCCGCGTCCTCCCGGCGGCATAGTCGGCGAACACCTTCTCCATGAGGTTTCCCTGCGTGGCGGCCCCGGGTCCGTACACCACGCCGGGGTACACGATGACGATCGGCCGCCCGGCCGAGGCGCGCTCGACCGCCAGCCGCTCCGCGGCCCACTTGCTGCGCTCGTAGTCGGTCCTGAATTTGAACTCGGTGCGCGCGCAGGTCTCGTCGCGCGCCTCGGGCCCGGTCGGACCCAGGGCGGCGATCGTGGAGGTGTAGACGACTCTCCCGACGCCGCGCCGCTCGGCGGCGCGCAGGACCGCCGCGAGCCCCTCCACGTTGACCCGGTCGAACTCGCGCGGGTCCCTGGCCCACATCTTGACCATGGCGGCCATGTGCACGCACGCCTCGCAGCCGGCGAGGGCCCGCTCGAGCGAGGGGGAATCGAGCACATCCCCCGCGATCGGCGTGCAGCCCGCGGGGGCGCCGGCCTCCCTCCCGCGCCGCACCAGGGACAGGACGGCGTGCCCGGCGGCGGCGAGACGCGCCGCGACCTGGGAACCCAGGTATCCGGTCGATCCGGTGATCAGGACCTTCACGCGCCCCCCTCCCCTGCCGCGGTGGAGCCGAGATAGTCGCCCAGCGCCGCCTGCCAGGTTCGAGGGGTCTGCCCGGTCAGGCTGGTGTAGCGCGTCGTGTCCAGCGCCGAGAACGCGGGCCGGACGGCAATCCGCCCGGCCTCGGCGGTCTTGATCGGCTCCAGGCCTACGCCCCGGAAGCCTCCGGCGTCGAGGATGAAGCGCGCCATCTCGAAGCGCGAGCAGACACCGAAGTTCGCGACGTGCAGGAGGCCGCGTGCCTCGCCGTCGACCAGGAGGCACAGGGCGCGCGCCAGGTCCAGCACGTAGGTCGGCGAGCCCAGCTGATCGTCCACCACGCGGAGGGTTCCGCCGTTCCTGGCGCGCGCGCGGATCGCGTCCACGAAGTTGGGTCGCCCGGCGCCATACAGCCAGGCGGTCCTGACGATCAGGTGATCCGGCGCCAGCGCCGCCACGCGTCTCTCCCCTTCGAGCTTGCTGCGGCCGTACTCCGACAGCGGCGCCGGCGCGGCGTCCTCGGTGTACGGCACGCGGGCCCGCCCGTCGAACACGAAATCCGTGCTGATGTGCAGGAGCCGGCATCCCGCCGCGGCCGCCGCGCGCGCCACGTTTTCCGCCCCCTCGGCGTTGATCCGCCGGGCCTCCTCCTTGTCGGTCTCGCAGCCGTCGACGTCGGTGTGGGCGGCGCAGTTGATAATCGCGTCGGGCCGCAGGCGCTCGACGTCCGATTCCAGGCGAAAGCGATCCGTCACGTCCACCTCGGCACGGGTGGCGGCGATGGTGCCTGGAAAGACCTCCTCGAGAACCTCCTCCAGCACGCGCCCGAGCATGCCGCCGGCTCCGAGCACCATCGGGATGAACTCGGCGCGGGGCTTCATGGCACGATGCCCGGGAAGGTCCCCGGCAGGGCCCCGGAGGAGCCCGACTGGAAGTCGATCACGTTCCCCACCCCCTTCAAGTTGATCAGGAAGCGAAACTCGCGCTGGCTGGTGCCCAGGAAATTGCGGTTCAGGACCTCCAGCTGGAAGCCGCAGCACTGGGTGTTGTAGCCGAAACGGTAGCGTTGATCGCGCAGCCGCGGCTCGCCGGGAAGGACGTCCCCCAGCTCGTAGTTCGTCTGCATCCCCAGGAGAAACCGCCGGCCGAGGAAGTTGGTCTCCCCCTGGAGCCCAATCTGGTTGCGATCGAACGCCTGGCTGAAGGCGAGCCCCTTCTCGAGGAGCGCCCGTCCTTCCAGGTCGCGCACCATGGACCAGGTGACGTCGACGTACCCGCGCCGCGTGCTGCGCAGGTTGGCGCTCAGGCTGGCCTCCCGAATCTGCCGGAACAGGATGTCGAACGAGCCGCGCACGTCGAGGCTGGCATGGATCGACGGGTTGATCCGGAGGGTCCCCCGGACCGGTGACAGCGGGCTCGTGACCGGCGTGTCGGGGAAACCCAGCGCGGTCGAGCTGCTGAGGGGACCCAGGAACGAGTAGTCCTGGCTGATCTCGAGCGTGGCGACTTCGACGGTGCTCAGCTTCTTCTTGTTGTTCTCCTCGGACTCCGGCGCGGCCCCCGCCGACCCGTCGCCCGCCGTCTCCGACTTCCGGCGCAAGGCCTGGACCGCCTGGGAGAAGGCATCGCCGTGGCCGCCGCCCCCCACGAAGTTCGCGTTGGAGGGCCCGAGGAGGGCGCCCATTTCAGCCGTCCCGGCCACGGGACGCTTGGCGAAGAGACGGCTGACCAGGGCGTAGGTGACGCGGTTGGTGTTCGCCCGGACGGCGTCGATCTCGTCGAACGGGATGACCCGATCGGAATCCTCGACCCGGGACAGGTAGCTGTAGCGGATCTGCGGCTCGATGGTGTGCTTGTACTGCGGCGAGAACTGCGACTCGGGCCGATCGAACACCCGGCTGACTTTCGGGCCGATCAGGGTCAGGCCTCCCTGGTAATTGTGATGGTTGAACCCCTCGCCGGTGAAGAGCGGCCGCTCCTCGTCGCGCACCCCGTTCCCCTGTCCGAAGTCACCCGGCGTGGCCGCCGGGTCGTTGTCGCAGCCGATGTCGTCCGCGGCGTCGAAGACTCCGTCCAGGTTCTCGTCGTGCTCGCTGTTGTCCTTGCCGTCCCCTTCCCCGAAATCGCCCGTGCCGGGGATGCCGTCGCAGCCGACATCGGTCACCTGGCTGGCGGAGTAGAAGGTGTTCCGGAATCCGAGGTTGGCGTCCACGTCGAGCCACGCCAAGGGGGAGAGCTGCGCCGAGAACACCGGGAAGGCGTCGAAGCGGGCGTAGCCCGGCCCGCCGACTCCCTTGTCGAAATAATTAGCGGACGACTCGAGCGTCATGAAGAGGGGCGTGCTGCCCAGCCGCTGCCGCCGGCCGCGCAGCTCGATCTTCGGTTTGATCCAGCGGGTGATCGTCTGCTCCTCCGTCAGGGAGAAGGAGTCGCCGATGAGGGGCTCCACCGGAACGTTGATCAGCTGCTCGCGCCTCTCCCCTCTCAGGTTCAGCGTGTAGAAGCCCCAGGTGCGGGTCACGAACAGGTTGCTCAGGGCCTGCGGGTTGGTCGACAGCCTCAGGTCCCGCTCGAAATCCCGGTAGTAGTCGAAGTCGCTGATGAAGTTCGCGTTCGCGACGAGGCGCCAGCCGGGCACGAACTCCTGGTTGTGTCCGTAGTTGATGACCCAGCGGTCGGTCGGAACACCCTCCTTGCCCTCCTCCTTGGCGACCTGATCGCGGATGAAGTAGCCGGTGAAGTAGCCGCGCCCGCTCTCGCTCGGGACATAGCGGTACTCCAGCCCGGTTCCATACCCGGCCAGAGAGAGGTAGTCGAGATAGAACGTCGAGTCCATGTTGCGGCGCATCGCCCAGTACACGGCGTTGCTGATGATCGTGCCGCCCCGCCGCGAGAAGCCGAATTCGGGAAACAGCAGGCCGGACGCCCGGTCGGACTTCACCGGCCAGACCAGGTACGGCGAATAAAAGACGGGGACGCGGCCGATCTTGAATCTCAGGTTGTGCAGGTAGGCGTAATCGTTCTCCCGGATCAATCCCCGGCCGACGCGAAAACTCCAGTAGGGCACCGGCTGCGTGCAGGCGGTGAAGGTCGCGTCGTAAAGCACCATCTCGTTTCCGGAGATCTTCTCGACCCGCGCCGCCTCGAAATAATAGGCGGGCTCGGCATATCCGCGCGCGGCGTAGAAGGTGCCGGTCTCGGTCTGCAGATTGTAGGTGAGCTTCTCGGCGGTGAGGCGCGACGTCCCCTGATCCAGGATGACGTTCCCGAGCGCCGTGAGGTCCTTGGTGGAAGGGATGTAACGCACGAAATCGGCCTGGACGCGCGTGTCGCCGTACTTGATGTCCACGTATTCCTTGAGGATCAGCTCGTCCTTGCCGATGACCGAGCCCGGGCCGGCCGCGACCTCCAGAGTCTTCCCCCCCTCGTCCGCGCTGACGAGCTTGCGCTGGCGCTCCGGCGGGGCGGGGGGCGACGGCGCGGAGGGGGCCTCCTGGGCGGCCGGGTGGCCCGCCAGGGCGGCGAGCAGGACGAGGCCGGTGGCGAGCCTGAACACCCAAGGCATGCGGCCCGTCACGTGACGGCGACGCCGGCGTACCCGACGACCGATCGGCGGTCACCGGTCGTCTCTCCCGAGTGACCGTAGGCGACGAGCCGCCCGCCGGAGGCGCCCAGCCGACGCGCCGCCTCCAGCCCGGCGACCGCCGGGGCGATGCCGCACATGCTGATCGCCTCCGCCTGCACCACGCGGTGCAGCCCTTCGGGATCGATCGCCAGCAACCGATCGATCGCCTTTCGATCCTGGCTCCCGGCCTCCTCGGCCGGCACGTAGTGCGACATGTCGCTGCTGATGATCGTCAGGATGTCGTCCCCGTCGTCCGAGATCGCCGCCGCCAGGGCGCTCCCCAGGCCGAGCAGCGTGCCGAGGTGCATCGTCCCGACGCAGATCGGCACGAACCGGAACTCGCCCACGAGCTGCTGCAGGAACGGGATCTGCACTTCCAGAGAGTGCTCCTGGCCGTGGGCCCGGGCATCGACACGGGCCTGCGGGCAACGATCCAGGATGGCGCGCGCCAGGGGCGCGTCGATCGGAGCGCGGCCCAGGGGAGTCTCCCAGTGCCCCTCGTCGTTCACCGCGATCGCCTCTCCGACGCCCGTGTGGTTCGGGCAGAGGATGACGGCACGCCG
>Ga0070704_100002226_pt1 | contig 10810 bp, 7 predicted proteins | sample KBSK5252metaG_FD_65467 | JGI IMG/M metagenome (GOLD analysis project Ga0070704, IMG submission 65467) | Corn, switchgrass and miscanthus rhizosphere microbial communities from Kellogg Biological Station, Michigan, USA - KBS K5-25-2 metaG | ecosystem: Host-associated > Plants > Roots >... | reverse complement strand
GCATCAGCTCGGCGACGAATGGATCTCGGCGTCGCCCGCCGCGGGCGCGATCCGCTGGACCGGCGAGGCGAGCATCGATCGCTTGCAACGGCTGCGCCGGACGCTTGCCGCACTCGAGGTGCCGCTCACGCTCGAGCGCGCGCCGTGGGCGTTGCGCGGCGCCGTCGGTCACTTCGGGGCGTACCGCGAGGGCGTCGGGCCGCTCGTCGCGGGCCTGCGCCGCACGTTCGATCCCGGAGGTGCGTTGGTGGTCGCCACAGAAGGCACATGACGCGAGGCGGTTTCGAAGGGCTGGATGCGTGCGTCCACTGCGGGTTTTGCCTTCAAGCTTGTCCGACGTTCCTCGCCACTGGAGATGAATCCGATTCACCGCGCGGCCGCATCGAGCTGATGCGGGGGCTCGAGCGCGGCGACCTCGCCGCGACGGACACCGCCCTTCTCTACCATCTGGATCGATGCCTCGGCTGCCGCGGCTGTGAGCCCGTCTGCCCCTCTGGCGTGCAGTACGGGCGCGGGCTCGAAGCGGCGCGCTCGAGAATCGCGGCGACTCGTGGAGTCTCGCTCGTCACTCGGCTGGCCCTGTGGACGCTGACGACACCGGGAGTGAGCGCGGTGGTGTACCGGCTTGCCCGCGTGCTGAGAGCGACGGGACTCCCGCGACTTCTCGCCGGCTGGGGTCGATTTCGGTTTGCAATGGGAATGTTGGCTGCGACGAAATACGACGGTAAGGGACGGTACAGGACGGTAAAGGACGGTAAGGGTAAGCACAAAACCCCTACCGTCCCTTACCGTCCCTTACCTTCCCTTACCGTCCTGCTGTTCCGCGGCTGCGTTCAGCAAGGCCTATTCTCGCACGTCCACGATGCCACCGTCCGCACCCTGGCCGTGAATGGACATGCCGTCCAGGAAATCAGTGGCCAGGTCTGCTGCGGAGCTCTCCACGCCCATGCGGGCTTGCTCGACGAGGCACGCGCGCTGGCTCGCGCGAACGTGCAAGCCTTCGGCGATGGCGACGAGCCCATCGTCGTGAACAGCGCCGGCTGCGGAGCCTTGATGAAGGAATACGGGCACTTGCTCGGAGATGAACGCGCGACACGATTCTCCGCCCGCGTCCGGGACGTCACCGAGCTGCTCGACCCGCCCGCGCCCGGTGCGCCGCTCGATTTGCACGTGGCCTACGATCCGCCGTGCCACCTGGTCCACGCGCAGCGTGTCGCGGCCCAGCCGCTCAAGTTGTTCGCGGCGATTCCGTTGCTCGAGCTCGTCCCGGTGCCGGGCGCGGCGGAATGCTGCGGGAGCGCCGGCCTGTTCACACTGCTCGAGCCCGAGATGTCGCGCATCGTCCTCAATGCGAAGCTCGAGCGGATTCGCGAAGCGGCGCCGCAGGTCGTCGCCACCGGGAATCCCGGATGCATCATGCAGCTGGGCGCGGGCCTGGCCGCGGCGCGCATCTCCGCCCGCGTGCGTCATCCAGTGGAGCTGCTGGACGATTCCTACCGCGCCGCCGGGCGCTACGAATGACGGGAGGCGCGCGCCGCGTCACCACGCCGGACGGCGTGGAGCTCGCGCTGCATCGGATGCGCGCGTACCGCGACGGCCGGCCCGCCGTGCTGCTCGCGCACGGGGCATTCAGTAATCATCGTCTGTGGCTGCATTCGACGGACGGCTCCGGAGCCGGCGGAATGGCGCACTTCCTGGGCGCGGCGGGTCTCGATGTCTGGCTCGCCGATTTGCGCCACCATGGCGAGAGCGCGCGCGAACCACGCCGGGGTGCGTGGACGTTCGAGGACTGGGTGCTGCAAGACACGCCGACCCTGGTCGCGCGCGTGCGCGAGGAAACCGACGGCGCGCCGCTGGCCTGGATCGGGCATTCCGCGGGCGGCGCGGCTGGGCTGTGCTGGCTTGCCCGCGTTGCGGCGGCCGCGCCCCTGCGCGCGATCGTCACGCTCGGCACGCCGGGCCCGCGGCGCCTCGGCCCCGTGCGACGGACGCTGGCGGCGGCGACGATGGCGATGTCCCGCGCCCTGGGGCAGTTCCCCGCCCGGGCGCTGCGCTTCGGCAACGAAGACGAAGCGGCGGAGATCATCGCCGAATGGATGGAGTGGAATGTGCGTGGCGCCTGGCGCGGCACCGATGGCTTCGACTACTTCGCCGGGCTGGCTGCATTGAACATCCCGTACCTCGGCGTCGCCGGCGGTGCCGACTGGATCTTTGCACCAGCGAAAGCGTGCCAGCAGGTAGTCGACCGGGTCGGTGCGACCCGGAAGGCACTCGCGGTCGAGCCGGGGCTGACGCATCGTGGATTGGTCCTCAGCCCGCGCGCGCGACTCGCATGCTGGCCCAACATCGTGGCGTGGCTCAAGGAGACGCTGTGATCGAGGCGGTGCTGTTCGATTTCAACGGCGTGCTGGTCGACGATGAGCCGCAACATTGCGTCGCGTTGCAGCGCGTGCTCGCCGACGAAGGCATCACGCTGACCCGCGAGGACTACTACGCCCATTATCTCGGTCTCGACGACCGCACGGGGTTCGTGGAGGCCTATCGCCGGGCGCAGCGGACGGCCACCACCGAGCTGCTCAAGTATCTCGTCGACAAGAAATCGACGCTGTATCTGGAGCTGGTCACCACGTCGCTGCGCATGGTCCGAGGCGCGCCGGAGTTCGTCGGCGATGCCGCACGAACATTTCGGCTGGCCATCGTCTCGGGAGCGTTGCGGCGCGAGATCGATGCAGTGCTCAGCCGCACCGGGCTCAAAGACCGGTTTGAAACCATCGTCGCGGCCAACGACGTCCCGCACAGCAAGCCCGATCCCGGCGCCTATCTCGCCGCGCACGACGCGCTGAACAAGAAACGGCCGCTCGCCCGCGAGGGCTGTGTGGTGATCGAAGATTCGCTGCACGGGCTCGCGGCCGCGCGCGCGGCGGGAATGCCGTGTGTGATGCTGACGACCAGCCACGCGTCCGACAAGCTGCAGGGACGCGGGGCAGCGCTGGTCTGGGACTCGCTCGCCGGCCATCGCGCGAACGAGCTCGCAGAGCTATGAGCGACGTCTTCCCCGGCGCCCCGGCCGCGACCGTCACGCGCCTCGAGCGCGACGCCGTGCCGGCCGAGCTCGTCGACCGGCTGCGCGCCGGCGCGATCGTGGCGCCGGCGGATGTCGGCGTCATCGACCTGATGGGTCCCGGGGAAGGGGCCGTCACCTGCTTTCAGGGCCTGCTGACCAACGATATCGAGAAGCCTGGAGACGGTGCGTTCGTCTACGGCGCATTGCTCACGCCCAAAGGAATGATCGTGGTGGACGGTTGGGCGGCGCGGTTCGGCGCCCGCGTGCGCTACACGGTCCCCGCCGAGGGCCGCGAGCGCGCGCTGGCGATCCTGCAGCGCTCGGTGCCGCCCCGGCTGGCGCGATCCGCCGATCGGACGAACGACACAGCCGTTCTCCGCATCGCCGGTGCTCATGCCGCCGCGGTAATGGGCGCGACGGGCATCCCTGTGCCGCATGCCGCGAATCGCGTGATCGAGGCATCCGTAGGCGACATCACGATCGAAGTGGCACGCACGGCCGAGACGGCGCCGTTCCTCTTTCAGCTGACGCTGCCGCTCGAGCATGTCGAACAAATCCGGATGCGCCTGGTGGATGCCGGAGCGCACGCCGCGGATAGCGCGGCGCTCGAGCTGGCGCGCATTCTCGCCGGCTGGCCACGGCTCGCCTCGGAGGTCGACGAGAAGACGATTCCGCAGGAAGTGCGCTTCGACGAAATCGGCGGCGTGTCGTACACGAAGGGGTGCTACACCGGCCAGGAGACGGTCAGCCGGCTGCACTTCCGCGGCCATGCTAACCGGCAGCTGCGAGGGCTGTTGTTCGAGACCGATCCGCCCGCGGCGCCCGCGAGTGGTTGGAGCGCGGTCACGCACGAAGAGCGGGATGTCGGCCGCGTCACGAGCATCGCCTGGCTCCCCGACGGTGGCGGCTCGGTGCTCGGCCGGTGGATCGGCCTGGCGATCCTGCGGCATGAGGTGCCGGTTGGAGCGACGGTGCGGGCCGCGGGCCGCGAAGCGCGGGTCGTCGACCTGCCCTTCGACGCCCCACGCGTCGCACCGGCGTGACGACGGGCAAGGTCCTCGTAACGGGTGGTGCCGGCCTCGTCGGCACTCACGTCCTCGAGGCGCTGCGCGGCCGCGGCGAGCGTCCGCTGGCGCTGGTCCGTGCGCCGTCGCGCGGCGTCGTGGAGGAGTTCGGCGCCGAGGCGATCGTCGGCGACGTCACCGACGCAAATTCCTGGAACCGCGCCTCGGAAGGCGTACGCGCCATCATGCATGGCGCGGCGCTCGTCGCGTCTCACGATTCGTTCGAGGAGTTCACGCGGGTCAACGTCGGGGGGACGCGGCTCGCGATCGACGCCGCGCGACGCAGCGGCGCCCGGCTGATCTATGTCTCGACCGTCGCGGTTTATGGCCGCAGGGCTGTGTTCGAGTCCGGAGCGTCCGGCATCACCGAGGACTATCCGCTGCAACCGCTCCCGGAGCGGGATTTCTACGCGCGCACCAAACGGACGGCAGATCAGCTCCTCCAGCAGGAGGCGGCCCGCGGCGGGCTTTCCGTCATCGCGATTCGTCCCAATGTGATCTACGGCGAACGCGACCAGCTGTTCACGCGGCGCGTCATCGCGAATCTCCGGCTCCGCTTCCTCCCGCAGCTCGGTCCGGGGACCAATCATCTCTCCTGCGTGTATGCCGGCAATGTGGCGGCGGCGATTCTCGCCGCGCTGGACGCACCGGCACAACCCGGGTTTCGGGCATACAACGTCACGCGCGACGCGCCACCGCTGCTCACACAGCGCCAGTTCTTCGATGCATTCGCCGAGTCGCTTGGCGTGCGGCCGATTCGGCCGCGGCTGCCCGTGCCGTTGCTTCGAGCCGGCGTGGCCGCCTGGGGCGGGTTATTGCGGGTCGCGTTGCCTGGGCGCTACAGCGCGCTGGGCAATGCGGCAATGTCGTTCGTGCTTGGGGAGAATCCCTATTCCACCGAGCGGATTCGCACCGATTTGGGGTGGACGCCACCGTTCGACACACGAACGGCGATCGAGCGGTCGGTACGAAAATGAAAAGCCCGGGCAGCGCCCGGGCTTGATTCCCTGCTACTGCCCGACGCTACGGGCGCCGCGTGGTGGTCGGCCTCTTCGCTGGTGCCGGCGCCGGAGGTGGCGTGGTCGTGGTGGTTGTGGTGGTGGTGGTGGTCGTGGTGGGGTGTGTCGTGTCACCCGGCGCCATCTTCATCGAGTCCGCCATCATCTTCGACGAGTCAGCAGGCGGGGTCGTGTTGCTTTGCTCGGCCTTTTTGCACGCGCCTGCAGCCATGACGACGACCGCCACGGCAAATGCGATGCGCTTCATGCTCGCTCCTGTTGAGGTTTGGGTCGGGGGACGGCGAAACGTACATAGGGGACCTACGCAGTCAAGCTGCGTTATGATATAGCAATCATGCTGCGTTCTGATCGTCGCACATTCCTGGGCTTCGTGTCGTCGGTCGCGGGATGGATCGCCGCGGGACGACGCCAAGCGCAACAGCCCGTCATCGAGGTCCGACCGACCGCGCTGTTTCAACAGCCCGAAGGTCGGAAGAATCTCGTACGCATCACCGTCTCGGGACTCGCCGCGCCCGCCGCGCGCGCGCGCGTGACCGACCGGCGCGGCGCGCTCGTCGGCACCGCGGGACTGCTGCCCGCTCCGCAAGGACCGGCGTTGACCGGCGAAGTGTGGGTGCCGCTGTCGGAGCCGTCCGATTTTCAAGTCGACGTCGAGGTCGGACGCGACCGCGCCGCGCGGCGGCGACTGCGTCTGACGCCCGCGAAGCGCTGGACGTTGTACTGGATCTCGTCCATTCACACCGACGTCGGGTACACCGATCTCCAGGAACGCGCGCTCGAAGTGCATCGAAAGAACCTCGACGCGGCGCTCGCCTGGACGACGAAGTATCGCGATTTCCACTTCACCGCCGAGTGCGCGTTGCAGGTGCTCTCGTATCTCGAGAACCGTTCGCCGGACGCGGGCGACGCGCTCGTGCAGGCGATCCGAGACGGCAAAGTCGGATGGCAGGCGCTGTTCGCGAACATGCTCACCGGCATTCTCGATCACGAGACATTCGCGCGACTCGTCTGGCCCGCCGGCAAGCTCGCGCGCGAGCGCGGCCTGACATTCCTCTCCGCGCAGCTCACCGACGTTCCCGGCCAGGCGCTGACGTTCCCCATGCTGCTCGCGGCGAGTGGCGTGAAATACCTGGCCAGCGGCCCTAATCCCGAGCGCGCCCTCCCGCTGCTTCCCGGGACAGATGGCACCCCGTATCCGCAGCTCTACTACTGGGAGGGTCCCGACGGGAGTCGCGTGCTGCACTGGCGGGCGCATCACTACGGCGACGGCACGCGCTTCGGCTTCGACGTGGGCCCGGACGAAATGGGCCATCGCCTGTCCGATTGGCTCCTCACTCAGCCAGCGTTTCTGGCCCAAAACTGGCCGTACGATACCGCGCTGCTGTACGGTGCCGACTGGCAGGACAATGCCCTTATGAAGGAAAAGATCGTGGCCAACGTGCAGGAGTTCGGCCGCCGCTACACCTGGCCCCGCATTGTCGCCGGACGCGCGGAGGACTTCTTCCGCGACGTCGAGCGCCGCTATGGGACGAAGATTCCGGTGCGCCGGGGCGACACCGGGCTGTACTGGGAGGATGGGGCGGCCTCGACCGCGGCGCAGCTGGCGACTTTCCGCGCGGCGCAGCTCGCCGCGCGTGCCGCCGAAATGGTCGCGCTGTGGGACGATCGGATCGAGCCGCGCGACGATGATGCGGTCCAGCGGCGGCGCGATCGCGCCGAGTCGCGCGTGGCGATGTGGCGCGATTTGCTGCTTTTCGGCGAGCACACCTGGGGTGCGGCGGAGAGCGTCTCAGCGCCCACCTCCCGCCAGACCGTGGCGCAATGGGAGTACAAGAAACGCTTCATTGATTCAGGGGCCGCCGCGGCGCGTGATCAGCTGAGCGACGGACTGCTGCGGTTGGGACGCGCCACCCAGGCCGGGCGTGGCCGCCTGGTCTTCAACGCGGGAACGTGGGAACGCACCGATGTGGCTCGAGTCGCGGGCGGCGCGGGCAAACGGCTGTCGAGCGACGGACAAGAGCTTGCCTCCGTCGATCTCGACGACGGCGACGCGTTGGTCTTGTTCCGCGATGTGCCGCCGATCGGCTATCTCGCACTGCGTGAAACCGACGGCGAGGCACGGCCGCCCGCGGCCGACGGCGAGGCGCTCGACGCTAAAGCGGGGGGCTTCACCGTGCAGCTCGATCCCGGCACCGGGGCAATCCGGTCGCTGACCGGCCCCGACGGCAAGGAGCGCGTGAAGCCGTCAGACTGGTCCGGCTTGAATCAACTCGTCTACGTGCGCGGTGGCGAACACAGCGCGCTGTGGACGTCGGACGACCGCGACGAGCTGAAGAATCCGCCGCAGCTGCAGCTCACCCAAGCGAAGTTCGTACGGTGCCGTCGCGAACGGCTTCGCGGCATCGGCGTTCGCCTGGTGGTCGAGCGCGCGCTGGAGGGCTTTCCCGCGATCACGTCGATCGTCACACTCTACGACGAGCTGCCCTGGGTCGACGTGGAGAACCGGATCGCAAAGACGCCCTCGTTCGCCAAGGAAGCGCTGTACGTTGCGTTCCCGTTTGCGTTCGCCAAGCCCACCGTGGAAGTCGAGGTCCCGCTCGGCCGCATGACGGTGGATCGCGATCAGCAACCCGGAAGCTGCCGCGACTGGTATTGCCATGCGCACTGGGTATGGCTGCACGAGCTGACCGACGGCGTGCTGTGGAGCGGTCCGGACACGCCGCTCTTCACGTTGAACGACGTATTCCGTGGTGTGTGGCGGCGCAGCATCGTGCCCGACGGTACGCTATTCGCCTACGCGATGAACAACTACTGGCATACGAACTACGCGGCGTCGCAGGGCGGACCGGCGACGTTCCGTTTCCGCATCTCGCTGCTCGCCCCCGGTGACGCGGCTGAACCGGTGCGCCGCGGCTGGGCCGCGTGTGATCCCTTGTACATCAGCCCGTCGTACAGCAATCAGCAGCCCGGCCCGTTGATCACCAAAGACCGCGCGCTGTTCTATGCCGACAAGAATGTGATGCTCGCCGGCGCGAAGCCGGCGGACGATGGCGACGGCGTCATCGTGAAATGGCTCGACGTCGGCGGCCAGGCACGCGCCGTGGGTGTGTGGTCCGCTGCGTATCAGTTCAAGCTCGCGCGCCGCACCAACCTGGTCGAGCAGAACGGCGATCCCATCGCCGTCGGCGGCGACGGCCGGGCCTCGGTCGATCTCGCGGCCTGGGGAATCGCGGCCGCTCGACTCTTCACACCCCAAGAGGGCTCCTGACGGCGACCGCGGACCGGGGTCGCCGCCGCGAAGTCGAGTTTGCTCCGAAGGACGCGCAGCTCCGCGACGACGTGCGCACACTGGGCGCGCTCGTCGGCGATGTCCTGCGCGAGCAATGCGGCGACGCATTCTTCCAGCGCGTAGAGCGCGCCCGGCGCGCCGCGATCGCGTCGGCGGACGACGAGCTGGAGGCGCAGGTCAAAGCTTTGCCGGCCGCTGAGGCCGAACGCCTGATCCGCGCCTTCGCCACGTACTTCGAGGTCGTCAATCTTGCCGAGCGGATTCACCGGATCCGGCGGCGTCGCGACTACCTTCGCGCCGGCGCCACGGCGCAGGAGGGCAGCCTCCAAGCGACCGTCACGCAGCTCGCCGCTGCCGGCGTAACCCCGCAGCAAACCGCCGCGCTGATGCAGCGGCTCCGGATCGAGCCGGTCTTCACCGCGCACCCGACCGAGGCGACGCGGCGCACCCTTCTCGAGAAGGAGCAAGTGATCGGCCGGCTCCTCGTCGAGCGGCTCGATCCATCGCGCACACCGGACGAGGAGCGGGCCGCCCTCGCGCGCATCCGCGAAGAAGTGACCGTCGCGTGGCAAACCGATCCGACGCCCTCGGCGCGTCCTACGGTCATGGACGAGCTCGAGAACGTGCTCTTCTATCTGACCGATGTCGTGTATCGCATTGTGCCGCCGTTCTACGAGGAGCTCGAAAAGACAGTCGACCAGGCGTATGAGATCGAGCGACCGGTGCACGCGGTGCTCCGGTTCGGCTCGTGGGTCGGCGGGGACATGGACGGCAACCCTAACGTCGGCGCCGAAACGTTGCGCGCGGCACTCGCGCGGCAACGCGACCTGGTGCTCGATCGCTACCGCCGCGAAGCCGCTGATCTGGCGCGCCGGTTGTCGCAGTCAGGCGCGCGCACCGGTGTCAGCGATGTGGTACTCGACCGCATCGCGGCCTATGGCGCCCAGTTTCCCAAAGCCCTGGCCCTGATCCCCAGTCGCTATCACGACATGCCGTATCGCGTGTTGTTCGGACTGCTGGCCGCACGGCTCGATGCGACGCGGCGCGACGAGGCGACCGGCTACGCGACGGCCCAGGAGTTCGAGAGCGATCTCGACGTCGTCAGCGCGAGCCTGCGCGCGCATCACGGCGCGCACGCAGGATTGTTCGCGGTCCGGCGCTTGCTCCGGCGCGTCGAAACGTTCGGGTTTCATCTCGCCACGATCGATGTCCGCCAGCACGCGGAGATCCACCGCGGCGTGCTCGCCACGCTGTTGCACGACGCACAATGGCGCGCGCGCGACCCGGCGGAGCGACTCGCGCGGCTCCGTCAGGTGCTCGAGCGCGGCGAGAACCCCACCGGATCGCCGGACGCCGAGGCCACGCGGACGCTGGCCGTGTTCAAGGCGATCGCGGAGTGCCGCGCGCGCTATGGGCCGAACGCCGTGGGACCCTACATCATCAGCATGGCGCAGGGTGCGGACGACGTCCTCGCCGTTCTGGTGCTGGCCCGGTGGGGCGGACTCGTGGGCGATGGCGAACAGATTCCGCTCGACGTCGCGCCGCTGTTTGAAACCGTCGCCGATCTCGAGCGGGCGCCGCGTGTGATGGGTGCGCTGCTCAGCGATCCGTCCTATCGCGCGCACCTCGGCGCGCGAGCGATGCACCAGATCGTCATGATCGGCTACTCCGACAGCAACAAAGACGCCGGGATCGGTGCCGCGCGCTGGGCGCTGCAGCAAGCTCAGGGGGCACTCGTGGAAACGATCGATCGCGCGGGAGTCGACCTCACGTTCTTCCACGGCCGCGGCGGCACGGTAAGCAGGGGCGGAGGCAGAATCGCGAGCGCCATTCTCAGCGCGCCTCCGGGATCGGTGCGAGGCCGATTCCGCGTGACCGAGCAGGGCGAGGTCATCAACGCCAAGTACGGCCTGCGCGGGATCGCGCTGCGCACCCTCGAGCAGACAGCCAGTGCGGTGATGCTCGCGACCGCCCTGCCCCGGCCCCGAGCGCGCGACCCGCGCGAGGCGGACTGGGCCAAGATCATGGAGGCGATCGCAAGTGGTAGCCGCGCCACCTATCGCGCACTCGTGTTCGAGGACCCGCGCTTCGTGGAATACTTTCACTTGGCGACGCCGATCGACGTCATTCAGCGGATGCAGATCGGCAGTCGTCCGGCCGTGCGCGAGAGCGAAGACTCGCGGGGCGAAATCGAGCGGCTGCGCGCGATTCCGTGGGTCTTTGCCTGGACGCAGAGCCGCCATCTGCTCCCCGGCTGGTACGGAATCGGCACCGCGCTGGATCGGGCGACTGCGCAGTACGGCGCGGCGGCGCTCGCAGCGATGGCGCGCGACTGGCCGTTCCTGCGCGCGCTTCTCGACGACGTCGAGATGGT
>Ga0070704_100002222_pt1 | contig 10814 bp, 6 predicted proteins | sample KBSK5252metaG_FD_65467 | JGI IMG/M metagenome (GOLD analysis project Ga0070704, IMG submission 65467) | Corn, switchgrass and miscanthus rhizosphere microbial communities from Kellogg Biological Station, Michigan, USA - KBS K5-25-2 metaG | ecosystem: Host-associated > Plants > Roots >... | reverse complement strand
CGGTATCCTGGGTTCCGGATTGATGGGCGGTAAGCTCGGAACGATCTTCGCGCGCGCGGGTCACGAGGTGACATTCAGCTACTCGCGATCCGCGGGTAAGCTCGAGCGGCTGGCGCAGGACGCAGGAAATGGCGCGCGGGCGGGAACCCCCCAACAGGCGGTCCGGAATGCGGAGGTTCTCCTTCTGGCCGTCCATTGGTCCCGAACCGAGGATGTGCTTGGCCAAGCCGGCGACCTGTCGGGAAAAGTGATCGTGACCTGCTCGCTCCCCATGAACCTCGAGGATACCGAGCTCGCCGTCGCGCATACATCGTCCGGAGCCGAGGAACTCGCGAAACGCATACCCAAGGCCCGGGTTGTCTCAGCGTTCAACACCGTGCCCAGCGAGGTTCTATTCGATGTGTTCGAGTCCAAACAAGATCTGCCCCGCCCCAGTCTCCTCTTCTGTGGGGATGAGGGGCGGAGCAAGGAGACTGCGGCTCGACTGATCCGGGACGTGGGCTTCGAGCCGGTGGATGCGGGACCCTTACGGATGGCCCGTTACACGGAGCCATTTGCGCTTCTCATTGCCGAGCTGGCTTACGAGGGAGACAAGGGACCGGAACTGGCCTACCGCTTCGAATGGGTTGGGAAGTGAAGCGAGGCAGAAAGGCTCGCGCCGCATCGTTGGAAACCTAGCCCCTCCGCGCATAGCCCCCTTTGCAAAATACGTACAAGACCGGTCGTAACGAAGGGGGCATGCTCGAAGCATGAGAATTCATTACACGGTCCTCACCGCGATCCTTGCTTCGGCCACTCTTTTCACCACCCCGCGGTCCGGCGCTCCCGCCGATGACCTGAGCGGACTCTGGAGCGCGGGGCGAACATTTGGGCCGTTCGAAACGGCACGGATCCTCGTGATCCAAGACCAGCAGGGCTACACGGCCGATATGCGGGGTTATTCGGTGCCGGTGGAACACCATGGCGGCGAGCTCAGATTTGCTCTCCCCAACGATCAAGGTTTCTTCCGAGGGAAGTGGGAAGACAGGAAGATCACTGGCCACTGGTTCCGGCCAGGAAATGCTCCGAACATCGCCCAGTATGCGTCCCCGGTCTCCCTCCAGCGAGACGCGTCGCATCGATGGTCAGGCGTTGTCACTACGTTGCAAGACGAATTCACCTTCCCTCTGTTGCTCGAAGCGGACGGGGCAAGTGCATGGAAGGCGGTGCTACGAAACCCGAATCGCGATCTCGGCGGGCAGTTTCGCGTGACGCGGCTCGTTCGGGAGGGCAACACACTCCGATTGATGGGGATGATCGCCGGGAAAGAAGCGGCCATCGCCACGGGCGCCTACGATTCCGAACGAGAGGCTATTACCCTCGTGTTTGATTCTCGCGGCGGTAGTTACGATTTCACCCGGGCCGGCGAGGCCAGCGACTTCTACCCCCGCGGCCGGCACCCCGCGACCTACGTGTATCGAGCCCCCCCTTCGCTCGGGGATGGCTGGCCGACCGCTACATTAGAAGACGTGAACATCGATCGCCCGGCCATGGAACGCTACATCCAGCGGGTTGTCGAAACTCCCCAAGATTCCGAGGACGCGCCGCAGATCCATGCCTTTCTGATGGCCCGGCATGGAAAACTGGTGATGGAAGAATACTTCCACGGCATGCACCGCGAGAAATTGCATGACACGCGTTCGGCGGGAAAGAGCATGACCGCGATCCTGGCCGGAGCGGTGATGGAGGACGGGGCAAACTTGCGGCTCACCTCCCCGGTCTACGAGGTCATGAATGGCGGAGCGTTTCCGGCGGACCTCGATCCCCCAAAGCGCACCATGACCCTCGAGCATCTCTTGACCATGTCCTCGGGCCACTTCTGTGACGACACCAACGACGATGCCCCCGGTAATGAAGAGAAGATGTCCGAGCAAACGCAAGAACCCGACTACTACCGGTACATCCTGAACGTTCCCCTGGCCACGACTCCAGGAGAGAAATCCGTATATTGCAGCGCGGTGGCCAACCTGGCGCTGGGCATGGTGGGCGGGGCCGTGAACGCATTTCCGCTCGATGCGTTCGATCGTTTGATCGCGAAACCCATGCGGATAGGGCCATACGCTTGGCCCTTGGATCCGGCCGGTAACCCCTTCGGGGGCGGCGGGGTCCAGTTCCTGCCCCGCGACTTCATCAAATTCGGACAGTTGATGCTCGGGGAGGGTCGCTGGAACGGCCATAGAATCCTGAGCCGCGACTTCGCCCGGAACGCCGTCTCGCCGCAGTATCACCTGCGAAAGATCACCTACGGATATCTCTGGTGGGTCGAGGACGTGCCGTACAAGAACAAAACCGTGCGGGCCTTCATGGCCTTGGGCGCGGGCGGACAGCTGATCGAGGGGATTCCGGACCTCGATCTGGTGGTCGCGATCTATGCCGGAAACTACGGCAGCAGAACCCAAGGAAAGTTGCGGGAGGCTATTCCCCGCTATGTACTGCCGGCGGTGCGTGAGGCAGGAGATGACCCGAAATCGCCGGTCGTCGAACGAGAGTACGCGAATCCGTATGGACAAAGCCCGGACGGAAGCCGGGTGAACCCGCGACTCCCTTAGCGCAGCACGGTGATCTTCCCCTGGCGAACGTTTCCCGATGCGTCCAGACGATACGGGAACACTCCCGCGCTGACCGCACGCCCGTCCACATCGCGTCCGTCCCACGCTAGCTCGTGGAATCCCCGCGGGTAATGCACCCCGTCGGCGAGTACGCGAACGAGACGTCCGTCCACCGAGAAAATGCGCAGGGTCACGTTCGCATCCGCGGGTAATCCGAAGCGGATGGAGGCGGTGGTTCGCGTAGGATTGGGCATGCTGGGCCGGAGAACTACGCGGCTGAAATCGGAGACCCCCGCGTAGCGCACCTGCACCGGCCCGTGGAATTGGATGTCTCCGTTTCGGCTCAAGGCCGCCAGGCGATACCAGTAGTCACGGCCATCGATCACCTGACGGTCTTCGAATGCGTACACCCCGTGATCTCCGATCAAAGGGGTGGGCGTGAGCGTGGTCTCGGTGCCGCCCGGCCCCTCGCTACGCAATACCCGAAATCCGAGAAGATCCGATTCCTTGCCGGTGTTCCAGTTCAAGCGGATACCCAGATCGTCGGCTTCACCGTTGAACGAAAGCAGGTCGACGGGGACGATGTTGTTCGCGTTGTAACTCACCGGCAGCACGACAACCGGTTGATTCGGGTCGTTGGTCTCGATGAGGACCTGGCCGAAATATTGACCGGGAGTGAGGGTGAAGAAATGGAACGGCACGTCCTGCAGAGCCCCTTGCGACAACACAAGTCGGCGCTCATCTACGCTCAGCCAGGGAAGCGACCGCGCGTTCGGTGCGACGTCGAACAGCGTATCTCCGAGGGCATCGGTGGTCCGCACGGTCAAGAACACCTCATTGGGAGATCCAATGGACTGCAGGAACACGCCGAACTCCATGACATTCGGGGCGGGGAAGGCGACGTGATGGACGGGACCAGCGATTTGCCCGTTGTGGTCGATGAGCACTGCGGGCTCACCGAGCCGGGAATGAGCAGCGGCCCCGGCCAGAATCGCATAGTCCCCAAAGGGGTTTGTGCCGGGGTCCAAATCCGTATCGAAGGAAGCAAGAAGAGTCCAGGCCGTGTTCGGATCCCCCCAGGCCCGATGTCCGGTGATACGAAGGTAAATGCTGTCGAATCCGACCTGGGCTTCTAGCGAGGCGATGTCTGGAACATTGATATTTTCGTGATCTTGCGGATCCTGATACAGCAACTGCCACGTTCCGGGCGGAAGAATGGCCCGGGCTTTCTTGGCTCCCCAGTCGGTCCGCGCCTGCGACAATCCGGAGCCGGCGGCGATCGTGTAACGGATACGTGCGTTCTGTAATGTCTCCCCGGGCTCAGTGGGCCACAGGTTCATTTTTAGAAATCCGGTTCCGGCGTTTGCAACGTGCAGTGTGGCATCGACCGGCTGACTCGGAGGAGCCGAGACGTTCAAGCTATCCGGCGTTCCGGAAAATGCTGCCACGTAGGACATCGCCTCCACGAGAGGAGTGGGCGCGCTTCCGCCATCTTCGTATACGGCGCGTACCGCATAGTCATACAAGACGCCGTTCACCGGCGTCGTATCCACATAATGCGTTTCCGGAACGGGGGAGGCGGTAATGCGGGACAGCTCGGCGCCCGGGAACCCTCGATACACGTCATACCCCAGAACAGGATTTCCCGGAGCGAGCGGATCGATGCCTGCCGGTACGTTCCACGAAAGTGGAACCTGGCCATCGTTTCCGCTCACCGCCGTCAATGCGCGCGGACGCGAGAGAACCTGTCGCTCCACCACTTCCAGATCATCCACGTACCATCCCAAACCACCGACGGCTTCATCGGACTGGAATTCCAGCTTGATGAGCAGATGCGGCACGCCGACATACGCATTGAGCGCGAACTCGGCTTTGACCCAATCTCCGGATTGGCCCGAATAACCGGCCTCTCCGGTCGCGTACACTTCCGGAAGGGGATATTCGCCATCGGGGACGAGAAGCTGCCACGTCTGTCCGGAATCCGCGGATGCGTACACTGCGCCGGAGTCGAAGTAAGTCTCCGTGTCATAGAAGTTCCGGAAATATAGCCCCGCCGTGGTGAAGTTGGAGAGGTCCACGGGCCCGATGATGAGAGACGCGAGGGCGTTCTCGGGATAGACCCCACTGAGATTGGTTCCCCAAACGTTCACCCCCGAAAACGCGTGCAGCAAGGGTTCCGGACTTCCCCATTCCCAAAGGTTGTCGGCGGTGAGCCCGCCATCGTTGTCCTCGAAGTCGCGTCCGAACCCGCGCACGATATGGAAGCTGTTCCACCCCGTGTCGGGAGACGAGGCGACATTGGGAATCGCGGCCGAATCGGCGACCTGAATCCGGTAACGGACGAGGTTCCCGAGCAGGAGCCCGGGGATGGACACACTGCCTTTGTAGAGGTCATTGCCCGCGGGGGCGAGGATCGTGGTGTCTTCCGGGTCGTTCTCGCGCGTGTGAAACACACGCACCGAGTCGATTCCCTTATCGAGGTTGTCGGTCACGCGAGCGAACACGGCCATTCGCGCCTCATCCAACGGTTGGTCGCGCAAGGGCTCATGAATGATTTGGGGAGGGGTGGTGTCGGTCCCGATCCGGAAATGGAAGGGGCTACCGGCGGGCGGATACATCACGTGCGTCCCGGCCGTGTCCTGAGCGGTGAACCAGTAGGTGACGATCGTTTCCGTCGGCTGGGCTTCGAGAAGCGTGGAGTATTCGCGCACGCCCCCGGTGGGGAGAAGGGGGCGGACTTCCTCGACCAGGCCGCTCCCGTGATCGATGGCGAGGTGGACCTGGACCGAGGCATCGTCGATGGCAAAGATGCTGAGAAAGCTGGCCGTGATCGGGAACGATTGGCTCGCGTCCTCGGTATCGCGAAGCGGATCGTGGACTACGTGGATTCCGTAATCTCCGATCCCGTGGTGGCGAAACGCGGCGACGATCGTATCGAAATGGGGCGTTCCATTGTAAACGTTCCCGTCGTCATCATCCGTGACTAGGTAATCGAAGAAGTAATCGTCGAAATTCGAAGAAAAGCCGTTGCGAGCAAAGTGCCACAGGTAGTCCGCCGTTTCCGCCCCCAGCACCTTCCGCACGTCCCAGAGCGCGCCGGCCACGATCAACCCGGTCACATGTGGATCCTGGGTAGCATCCTCGGGATACCGGCGATTATTGTCGACGTTCCGAAGCACCGAGCCTGGCCCGAAGAATCCAAGTCCAATGCGGGGGTCGTTGAGCAGCGTTGCGGCGGTGTAATCGGAAAAGCCTTCATGCATGGCTGCCGATGGGGAGAAGGGTCGATACTGAAAGTCTGTGATTCCGTGGCCGTATTCGTGAATGACCACCGAAGCGAGTCGGGCCATGTTGGCGCAGATGCTGCCTTCGGAAAGGAACACCAACCCGTAGCCATCCCAGAACGCGTTGCATTGCTCGTCCGGATAGTCGGTCAAGAAATACATGGGGTAGTCGAGGGCGGAAAACGCCGGATCCACCGTCCGAATGAAGTCATGCGCTCTCATGGCCGAGTAGAACGCGTCGCGGTCTTCGATGCGGCTGTTTGCGTCATCGAACATGATGGGAAAAACCGAATTGGAATCCGGGTCGAAACCGAGGTGAAGGGGTGGAGTACCGAAGGAGAGATTGTTCACGAAGCCGAAGGGACCCGAGAGCCCGGCGCTCAGAGTGTGAGGTCCTCCCGACGGGGCCGAGAGCAGAAAGCTCCCATCGGCACTCGTGACCGTGTCGTCCACGGCACCCGAGTCGGCTAGTGAGACCGCGACATGCGGCAGCGGTGGAACAGAGAGGACGTCGCCTTGAGTCACCGGCTCGACGCCCGCGCTCACCGAACCGGTGACATCGATCGACTCCAGGAGGCTTCGCCGCCAGAGGAGTTCCCCGGTCCGCGCGTCAACGTAGGCTTCCCACGATCCGAAAGGTTTGCGAGTCGTGAACGCGACGTCGTACGCGGTTCGGTACACCGTGCCGCCGTTTCGAGACAGGGGAAGGATGACGCGCTCTACGGATCGGACTTCGGAGGTCGTTTCCGATGAGAAATCGGTTAGCGCGGCCCTGCGCGCCGCCCCCTCATCCACTCCCGGCGTGGTGTCGATGTCGATGCCCGGCTGGAGCAGGATGCCGAACAGGGGCACGGTGCCCGCCTCACTGATCCGCGCAAATGCGCGTCCCCCCACCACCCGAAGACCCCGATACGTCTGCATGTATTGCACCCACCAGCCGTTTCGGTCCGGAGAGGCGTGGAGCAACGTCAGTTCATCACGTTTGGCCCAAGCGCCAGCTTCGCGGGTGAGGAAATCACGCGCCGCTGCGGCCGCTTGAGTGGGCGTGGCCGGTCGGCTCTCGAGCTGGATAGCGGGACCAACACTCCGGAGAGGGGTTCCCGTGACGAGATCCCAACTTGCTGTCCAGCCCTTATGTCGGCTTTGGAAATGACTCCACGCAGATTGGGCCGCCCCCACCGGTGGTTCGCTCGCGACCGTGGTCACGGCATCGGTCGGCCAACCGCGAGCGTCCATTTCATATCGTTTGGCGACATCGGAAACATCCGCATGCACCACGACTGAAATTGCCAGGGCGAACGCGGTCAGGGTGAGCGCTAAGAGAAAGAGTGCCCGATGGGCGAGCGTCATGGGAGTTGCCTCGGGGGAGAGAGGGGGGTCCGTGTCGGTCGGGGCAAACTATGCTTGCTTCGCGGGGTTGTCAATGAGGTGTGAATTCCGAAAGGAGTCTTTTACTAGGTTGGACTTGCTCTGACCCGGTAAAAGACCATATCCTTCCTCCGTGTCATCCAGCCTGACCCGCACCGAGGTCTGCCACCTTCTCGGCGTCTCTCCCAAGAGCCTCTATCTTTGGGAACGCGACGGCCACATTCCGGCGCCCCACCGGGACCGGAGGAACTGGCGCGTCTACTCCCCCAAGGATGTCGACGGCATTCGCCGTTTCCTTGGGATGGAGCGCGGGGAAGGAAAGGCGCCGCGGATAAAAGCGGAAAGAGCGGAGGGGCTGAGCGCCCGCAATCAGCTCAAAGGAACGGTGGTCAGCCTTCGAAAAAGCGGCCTCATCTGTGAGGTTGTTATGAGGCTCGCCGGCGGGCAGGAGATCACCTCCATCATCACCGAAGCATCGGCGGACCGGCTGGGTCTCAAGAAAGGCCGGGAAGCGACCGCGGTCATCAAAGCCACCGAAGTGATGATCTTGGGTTGATATGCGGCATCGCCTGGTTAGGATCAGGACGAGAGTGGTCCGAATCTCGCTCCCCCTCATCGCTGCCATTTGTCTTTCCGCTCCGGCGCACGGAGACACGCTCCACGTTTTTGCCGCCGCTTCGCTGACCGATGCATTCACGGAAGTAGGGAAGGCGTTCGAAGCCGAACATCCGGGCGTCAATGTGGAATACAACTTCGCGGGGAGCCAAGTGCTTCGCACGCAAATCGAGCAGGGAGCCAAGGCGGACGTGTTTGCGTCGGCCGATCGCGTGCAGGGCGATGCGCTCGAGGCTAAAGAGCTGCTTCAAGCCTCGCGCGTTTTCACTCGAAACAGTCTCGTCGTCGTCACGCCGCGGGAAGACTCGCGCGTCAAGAATCTGGCCGACCTGGCCCGTCCGCATCGGAAGATCGTGATCGCGAGCCCGACGGTTCCCGCGGGACGCTACACCGCCCAAGTGCTTCGGAAGATGACCTCGAGCGGTCTCTTTGGAGACGATTACCAGAACCGGGTGCAAGCGAACGTGGTGAGCCAGGAACCCAACGTGCGGTCCGTCCTGGCCAAGGTCGTGTTGGGCGAAGCCGATGCCGGTTTTGTGTACCGGACCGACGCCCAACCGGCCCAGGTTCGGGTTCTCACCATTCCGGACCAACTGAACGTGATTGCGGAGTATCCGATCGGTGTGGTCGCCGGGTCGCCATCTCCGGATCTCGCCGCAGCGTTCACCGCCTTCGTGGAAGGCAGCGTTGGCCAGTCGATTCTCCGCAAGTACGGTTTCACGAAATAGCATGGCGGGCAGAGGCTGGGAAAGGAATCGCGGTCTCAGGCTCATGACGCCGCTTTCCCTCCTCCTTCCTCTTTATATCCTGCTGCCTCTTGTTGCGCTTCTCTTCTACATCGATCCCCGATCGATCGTGGAACATCTGGCGTCGCCACTGGCGATGAAAGCGCTTTGGCTGTCTCTCAAGACCACCGTGGGTGCGACGCTCCTTTGCGTCTTGCTCGGCACGCCGATCGCGTTCGCCCTGGCTCGTTCTTCGTTCCGAGGCCGCGAGCTCGTGGACACGTTGATCGATCTTCCGGTGACCGTGCCGCCGGTCGTGGCCGGCGTTTCGCTCTTGTTGGTGTTCGGTCGTCGCGGGCTTCTCGGCCGCTACCTCGAGCTGGCCGGAATCGAGATCCCGTTCACGACCATGGCCGTGGTGATGGCGCAAGTGTTCATGGCGAGTCCTTTTTTCGTGAAAGCGGCCCGGGCCGGTTTCGAGGCCGTGGACACGACTTTGGAAGACGTGGCCGGAACCCTGGGCGCGTCCTCGTGGCGCGTGTTCTGGACGGTGACGGTTCCCCTGGCCCGCCCCGCGCTCATCGCGGGGACGGTTCTCGCGTGGGCGCGTTCCCTTTCGGAGTTCGGCGCCACCATGATGTTCGCCGGCAATTTGCCCGGGCGGACGCAAACCTTGACACTGGCCGTCATGTCGGCCATGGAAGTCGATCTCGACACGGCGGTCGCGATTTCGGCCCTCACCCTCGTCTTGGCTTTGGGAGCGTTGCTCTTGGCCAAGCGATTGGCGGCCGTAGCCCCGGTAGGCGTTTGATGGTCATGGACGGTCCGCTCCGCGCGCGCGTCAAGCTCTCTCGCGGGCCGTTTCATTTGGACGCGGCCTTCGATGTCGGAGTGGGGGAAGTTCTGGCCGTGGTGGGACCGAGTGGAGCGGGGAAGAGTTCGGGTTTGGCCGCCATCGCGGGACTACTCGGATTGGACTCGGGCCGGGTGAGCCTGGGAGATGAAGTGTGGTCCGACACGGACAGCGGCACCGACTGGCCTCCGTACCGGCGTCGCGTCGGTTTTGTTCATCAGGACTACGCGCTCTTTCCGCATCTTTCGGTTCTCGGCAATATTCTTTATGGCGCGCGGGCGCGAGGAGGATCTCGGAATGCCTCGCAAACGAGGGCGAGGGAGTGGCTCGATCGTCTAGGGCTGAGGGCACTTGCCGGTCAGCCGATCGCCGCTCTTTCGGGAGGACAACGACAGCGTGTCGCCCTCGCTCGGGCGCTCGCGTCGGGCGCAGGAGCGCTGTTACTCGACGAACCTTTCGGTTCCCTGGATGTCTCGACGCGAGCCGCGGTGCGGCGGGAGCTTGGAGAATTTCTCGGTGAGGTTCAACTTCCCACCGTCTTCGTGACCCATGATCCGACCGATGCCCTGACTCTCGCCGACCGGATCGCCATTCTGGAAGAGGGGAAAGTGAGTCAGCTGGGTCCGTGCGAGGAGCTCCTGGCGCGGCCCCAGACATCCTTCGTAGCCGATCTTTTCGGTCTCAATTTCTATCGAGGCGACATGGAGGCCGGTGAAGGATTGCGTGAAGTGCGAGTGGGGCCCGTCACCTTCCACGTCTTGGGCAAAGGAAACCCGGGCCCGGTCATGCTGGCCTTTCCGCCCTCCGCGGTCACGCTTTCCCTAGACAAGCCGGCCGGTTCGGCACAAAACACGTTTCAGGGCATCGTCTCTGAAACCCATCCCCTTCCGGAAAAAATGCGCGTGGTTCTGGATTGTGGCGTGACGGTGGCCGCGGACGTGGTTCGGGAGGCGGCTTTGTCCTTGGGCCTTGCCCACTGGCAGAGGATGTGGATCTCGATCAAGGCCACCGCCATTCAGGTCTACTCGTGACCTGCAAACCGAAAGCTTTTCGGAATTCGGTAAAAACAGTGAGGAATTGCGGGTGCGATTACGGGCAAACGCCAGTCTTCCATCGGGCTGACACCTAAATCGCTTGGCTGAAACAAAAATGTCACCAGGATTTTTGTGCTCTGCGGCGTTATTTCTGTAATGCTCATGGTTCGGGAATGGATCGTCAACCCCTCCCGCGGTCCGGGCCCATGTCGTCGCATGCTGTTTTCATATTGATTCGCATCGCGTACGACCTAGGCGGAGGACGGCGCCGCAATGCATCAATGCTAAATCACTCAGGAGGTTCTCATGAGACAGACCTACACAGCACTCGGAGCCATCGTGCTCGC
>Ga0070704_100002220_pt1 | contig 10817 bp, 8 predicted proteins | sample KBSK5252metaG_FD_65467 | JGI IMG/M metagenome (GOLD analysis project Ga0070704, IMG submission 65467) | Corn, switchgrass and miscanthus rhizosphere microbial communities from Kellogg Biological Station, Michigan, USA - KBS K5-25-2 metaG | ecosystem: Host-associated > Plants > Roots >... | reverse complement strand
TGGCGGCTGGTGCGGCAATTGCTTACGGAAAGTCTGCTGCTTTCGCTCGCCGGGGGTGCGCTGGGATCGTTGCTGGCGTTCTGGTCCTTCGCGAGCATCACGCGCCTGGTAGCGTCCGCGCTGCCGCGCGAGGTTTCTGCGCTCACGGTGAATGTTGCGCCGGATATTCAGGTGCTGGCCTACGCGCTGGCGCTGACCATGGTCACTGGAATTGCGTTTGGGCTGATTCCTGCTTTGAAGAGTTCGCGCCTTGACCTGAACACGGCGCTGAAGGGCGACAGCGCGCAATTCGGCTCGGGCAAAAAGAGCGGGCGGTTCGCGCGGAACTCCCTGGTCGGCGCGCAGGTCGCAGTGTGCATGGTCCTGCTGTTGGCGGCGGGATTGTTGCTACGGGGACTGAACCGCGCACAAACCGTCGATCCCGGATTTGACATGAAGAATGTCGTCGTAGCGCTCCTCAATCTGAAAATCCAGGGTTACGACGAAACCCGCGCAACAGCGTATGTGCGAGGCTTGCAAGAGAGCGTCGCGGGCCTCCCCGGCGTGACCGACATCGCGCAAGCGGAATCAGCGCCATTGAGCCATGACAGGAGCGGCGGCGATTTCTTCGTGCCTGGCCGGGACGAGAGGCTAGGAATCGGGTACAACCGAGTTACGCCAGAATACCTTTCGGTTGTCGGCATTCCCATTGTGCGAGGACGCGGGTTTGGTCAGGATGACTGGCGCGGCGCTTCCTCGGTGATCGTGACGGAATCGACGGCGCGCCGCCTGTGGCCCGGCGAAGATCCGCTGGGAAAGACCTTGCGGCAAAGCGGGGTGGGCGAGTATTCGGTGATCGGAGTGGCGAAAGACGCCCAGGTGTCGCAACTCGGCGAGCCGGACACCACCTTTCTCTATTTTCCGGCTGGGCCGCGAGACAATCTGCGCACTTACATGCTGGTGCGCTTCTCCGGAGGTTCTACGCCGATCGCCAAAGGCATTCGCGATGCCATGCAATCGCTGGACCCCAACATGCTGGTTGATGTGGGCAAGCTGGAAGATTACCTGGAAGTCTGGCGCGCGCCTTCGAGGATTGCGAGCGTGCTTGCGGGGTCGCTCGGCGGATTAGCGCTGCTGCTTGCTTCGATTGGGGTGTACGGCATGGCGTCGTACAGCGTGAGCCGGTCGGTGCGGGAAATCGGAATTCGCATGGCGCTGGGCGCCAACCCTGCGGAAGTAATGAGACTGGTTTTGCGGCGGGCGATGCGGCCGGTGCTGCTCGGAGGGCTGATCGGTGTCGCGGGGTGCGCAGCGGTGTCCTGGGTGCTATCGAGCCTGCTTTTCGGGCTGGGCGCGCATGACCCCATCGCTTTTATCTCGGTTCCCATGTTTTTGCTGATGGTGGCGCTGGTCGCGAGCTATATCCCGGCGCGGCGGGCGATGCGGGTCGAGCCGGTTGTGGCACTGCGATACGAATGACGAATTGAAGTAGCAGAGCAAATGACCAATGAGGAAGGAACACAGCAGGCCGTAAGCGGAATCCAGCGGCAAGAAAGAGAGCGCGTCATGAAGCAATGGTGGATTTGGCGGAAGCGGGAAAAAGAGCTGGAGAAAGAGATCCAGCACCATTTGCAGATGGCCGCGAAGGAGCGCGGAGAACGTGGCGCAGCGGCGCGTGATGCGGCAGCCGGGGCGCGGCGGGAGTTTGGAAATGTGGAGTTGGTAAAAGACGTGACGCGGGATGCGTGGGGCTGGCGCTGGCTGGAGAATTTGTATGAGGACTTGCGCTATGGATTCAGAACGCTCGGCAAGAGCAAAGGGTTTGCCGCCGTCGCCATCTTAACGCTTGCCTTGGGCATCGGAGCGAACACGGCGATTTTCAGTCTGATTGACGCGGTCCTTCTGCGCGCCATCCCGGTGCGCGATGCCAGCCAGCTCGTTGTTGTTGAATGGCGGGCTCGCAAAGATCCGAGCAATCACAACAACACGTCCTACGGAGATTGCGCGGGCATGCTCGGCAACTCTGCTCAGGGTGATTGTTCGTTTTCCGAGCCGTTCTATAAGGAGATTCGCGCACAGGAAGGAGTCTTCTCGAATCTCGCTGCTTTTGCGGGCGGGGACCGCCTGGACCTGAGCGAGAATGGCGCCGCGAGCACGGTGGATCAGCCTGAGTATGTTTCAGGCAATTATTTTGAGACGCTGGGCGTGCAGCCGGCGCTGGGCCGGCTGATCAACGCGGAAGACGATACCCCGGCCGCTCCGTCGGTGGCCGTTCTGAGTTACAACTACTGGCGGAGCAGATTCGGCGGAGCATCTTCGACGGTAGGCAAAAAGATCCTTCTTAACAAGATTCCTTTCACCATCATCGGTGTGGCCGAACCACGATTTGATTCCCTTTCGCCGGGAAACATGCTTCAGATCTGGATTCCCCTCTCCGCGCTGGCACAGCTGAATCAGCCATGGGACAACCGGGATGTAGATCCCATGAGCTGGTGGCTCGTCATGGTAGGGCGGCTCCATCCGGGCACGACGCGCGCCCAGGCACAAGCTGCCGTGAATATGATCTTCCACAACGAAATGACCGCCGGCGCCAAGCCCATTTTCAAACCGGCAGACGACCCCGCAATTTCCTTGATACCCGTGGAACAAGGGCTTACGGGAAATCGCACGGAAAGTTCAACGCCCCTGTATGTGCTGATGCTGGCGGTGGGAATCGTGTTGCTGATCGCCTGCGCGAACGTCGCTGGGCTAATGCTTGCGCGGGCGACCTCGCGGCAGAAAGAGATGGCGGTGAGGTTCGCCTTAGGCGCATCGCGAGGACGAATCCTGCGGCAGCTTCTGACAGAAAGTTTGATGCTCTCGCTGGCGGGAGGTGCGCTGGGAATTCTAGTGGCTGCATGGTGTGACGCATCGATCGTGACATTCCTGAACTCCGGCGACAACGGCTCGCCGCTCTTCTCCCCAAGCATCGACACGCGCGTATTGGTGTTTACGGCGGCTGTCTCCATTCTGACCGGAATCCTGTTTGGCCTGGCCCCCGCGCTTCGCGGGCTGCGCGTGGATCTTACGCCTGCGCTGAAAGAAGGAGCGGCAAGCGGTTCACAGACGGTTCGCTCGGGGAAGGCGCGGCTGAACGCCGGGAATAGCCTGGTCGTGGCCCAGGTTGCGCTGAGTATCGTCGTACTGGCCGGGGCCGGTTTGCTTGTGCGCACCTTGCAGAACTTGAAGAATCTTGATCCAGGCTTCGACACGCGAAATATCCTCACGTTTAGCCTCGATCCGACCTTGATCGGCTACAAGTCGGCGGACTCTGACAACATTTACAGCGAATTGCGGAGCCGGCTCTCCGCGATGCCGGGCGTAGAAGCAGTGAGTTACTCCTGGACGGCGCTGCTCGGCGGAGGACGCTGGTCGACTAGTTTTCACCTGCGGGGCAAGCCCAAGGACGAGGAATTTGACTCGGACATGCTGCCGGTTGGACCACAGTTCTTCAAGACGATGCGGATACCGTTGCTGGCGGGACGTGAGTTTAGCACAGTGGACTATGCGACGGCGCAGGCGATTGCGGCGGCACAGGCGGCCGAGCGAGCTGCGGCCGTGGCAAAACTGAAGCCCGGCGCCAAGCCCGCGGTAAGCCCGGCCGAGACGGCAGACCTTCCGGCGACACCCGCAATTGTCAACCAGGGTTTTGTACGGAAATACTTCCCCAACGTGAGCGTGGTCGGAGTGCGATTTGGGGAACAGGAAGCCGATCCCGAAAAGGGACAGGAGAAAAGCAGCGGATGGGAGATCGTGGGAGTCGTCGCCGACGCCAAATACGATAAGTTACGCCGCGATGTCCAGCCCACGACGTACATTCCGAACAGCGGCGGTAGCGTGACGTTCGCGCTGCGCACGCAAACCGAACCCGAAAAATTCGTTCCGCAGATTCGTGCCATTGTTAGTCAAATCGACGGCAACTTGCCGGTATACAACGTCAGAACGGTGAGCCAGCAGATTGACCGGCAGATTCTTAAGGAGAGGTTGATCGCCAGGCTGTCAGGATTCTTTGGAGCGCTGGCGCTGTTGCTGGCGTGCATTGGATTGTATGGACTGGTTTCCTACGAAGTGGCGCGGCGCACGCGCGAAATCGGAATCCGCACGGCGCTGGGAGCAGAGAAACGCGAAGTGCTGCGACTGGTGCTCTCCCAAGGGATGCGGCTAACGCTTGTAGGCACAGTCGTTGGAATTGGACTGGCACTGGGACTGACGCGCTATACGAAGGATTTGCTTTACGGGGTGAAGGCGGCCGATCCATTGACGTACATAGCCGTCACCGTCCTGTTAGTGGGCGTGACGCTGGCCGCCAGCTATGTGCCGGCGAGGCGAGCCACGCAGGTTGATCCCGTAGTGGCGCTGCGGCACGAGTGAAAACCCAGGTTCCGTAACTGCGAGAGTTCTCTCCCGCCACATCCCCTGCAGTGCGATGATAGTGCAGGACTTAGGGATGGCGTCCTGCAGGTGCCATGTCCGCACTTGCGGCCGCGTCATCCCGAGCTGACCTAACCGCAAGCCCCTTTTTCTGTCTAATGATTCGGATGAGCGAAAGCGCCGGCAGCATGCAAGACCGCGAAGCAGCCCAGAACGCGGCCCGAGAGAGCGATGCCATCGCAGTCGAGCGCACGCTCGCCGGCGAGCGCGATGCCTTTCGCGGGCTGGTCGAAAGGCACAGCCAGCAGCTATTCCGTCTGGCGTACCGCATGACGGGAAATGAGCAAGACGCCGAGGAAGTGGTTCAGGAGGCTTTTTTGCGGGCCTACCGGAACCTCGGGCAGTTCGGATCGCGCGCGAATTTTGGGACTTGGGCTTACCGCATCGCGGCGAATTACGCGATTGACCGCATGCGCCAAAAACGCAGCGAGGATGCGCGCCGCAGCACGCCGAGCCGCTTGGCGGAAGAGCACGAGCAGGATCCTTTGGACTTGGCGCTCGATGAGCGGCCGACTCCGGACCGGCTGACGATGAACACCGAGCTGAGGAAAAAAATGGAAGAAGCCCTCAAAGAGTTGAGCTCCTCGGAGCGGACGGCGTTCGTAATGCGCCATTGGGAGGGCTGCGCGATTGAAGAGATCGCCGCAGTGCTGAAATCGACGACGAGCGCGGCGAAAAACACGGTTTTCCGATCGGTGCAGAAATTGCGCCGGGCGCTGGAGCCCTACGTGGGAACGCGGGGCGCGCTGCAAGCAAAAGCGGCGGGAGCGGCGCCGGAGACCAAGGGAACGGAACTATGAAACATCTGACAGAAGAAGAATTGATTGCTTATCGGGAGGGGGAGCCTACGCAACGCCAAGCGATTGCCGAACATTTGACGGGCTGCACGGCCTGCCGCGCTGAACTCGAGCGCATCGAAGCTGTCCTCGCTGCACTGGACAATTTCCCGGTCCCCGAACGTGGACCGGAGTATGGGCGCACGGTGTGGCAACAGATCGCGCCGCGGCTGCCGGAAAAAGCCGGGCGTGGTTGGAGTGCGTGGTTCGAACCGCGCCGTTGGGTAGCCATCGGTGCCATGGCGGCCCTCGTGATGGCCGCGTTTGTTGCAGGGCGCTGGACGAAGAAGCCTGACCCTGGAACACCCGCTGCCAGCGTCGCGCAGGTCCGGCAAAGAGTTTTGGTGGTTGCCGTTGGTGACCACCTGGGAAAATCGGAAATGGTGCTGATGGAACTGGCGAACGCCGCGCCGGAAAATCCCGGACAAAAGCAGATCAATATCTCGGCGGAGCAGAAGCGCGCGGAAGATTTGCTGGATGCAAACAGGTTGTACCGCGAGACGGCCAAACAGGAAGGCGATGCGGCGCTGGCCAGCGTGCTGGATGACCTCGAGCGCGTGCTGCTGGATGTGGCGCACAGCCCGGACGAACTCACGCCCGCGAAACTGGAATCGTTGCAAAAGCGCATCGAGGCGCACGGAATTTTGTTCAAAGTTCGAGTGGTTGGCAAGGAATTACAAGAAAAGCAGAAGACGACGAATTCCGCGCCAGCAGCGACGGGATCGGAAAAAAGAGAGAGGAACAAGGCATGAGCACCGGAGTTCGTACAAGCAGAGTGATGACAATTTGGATGATAGCGGCGGCTCTTCTAAGCGCGCCGCGGCCGGCGAGGCCTGCAGCGGCCCACGGCAGCCCGGGCGAATCCGCGGAATCGTGGCAGGAGCAGGACGGCCAGGATCGGGAGCAAGAGGCGCGTGATCGCGCGCAAGAGAAACGCGACCGCGAGGAAGAGGCGCGCGATCGTGAACAGGAGAAGCGCGACCGCGCGCAAGAACGGTTGGAGCGGCTCGACGAGTTTTATGACGAAGGGCGCGAAGCGCTGGATGAAGACCGGTATGACCGGGCCGCCGATAAATTCAGCCAGCTGGTAGAGATGAACGGACCACAGACGGATGCAGCGCTCTATTGGAAAGCCTATGCGGAAAACAAGCTGGGGAAGAGAGACTCAGCGCTGGCGACCATCGCCGACATGAAAAAACGGTTTCCGCAAAGCCGCTGGATCAAGGATGCGGGAGCGCTGGAGATCGAAGTGAAGCAATCGACCGGGCAGCCCGCGCACCCTGAATCTCAACCGGACGAAGAATTGAAGATGCTGGCGATTCAGGGGCTGATGAACAGCGATCCGCAGCGAGCCATGCCGCTTCTCGAAAAAGTGCTGAACGGTCCCGGCACGCCAAAGGAAAAGTCGAAAGCCATGTTCGTACTTGCGCAGAGCGGTTCGGCGCAATCGCGCGAGATTCTGGGACGAATCGCGAAAGGACAGAGCAATCCGGACCTGCAACGCAAGGCCGTCGAATACCTGGGATTATTCGGCGGGCAACAGTCCCGGCAAACGCTTGCGGAAATTTACGCGTCCACGAGCGATCCGTCCGTCAAGCGCGCCATCCTTCGCAGCTACATGATCGGCGGCGACAAGGAACATCTGTTTGCCGCCGCGAAGGGGGAAAAGGATGCGTCGCTGCGCGCCGACGCAATTCGGCAGCTCGGACTCGTTCACGCACCGGAGGAACTGCGACAGCTTTATGCGGCCGAGACTGCGCCTGAAGTGAAAAAAGGCATTCTGCAGGCATTCTTCCTTTCCGGCGACGCAAAATTCCTGTCGGAGGCGGCGCAGGGAGAGAAGGACCCGGACCTTCGCCGCACGGCGATCCACAACCTGGGCTTGATCGGCTCGGAAGACGCGCGACAGGCGCTGCCCGCAATCTACGCCAAGGAAACCGACCGGGAGAACAAGGAGACGGTGCTTAACGCACTCTTCATTCAAGGAAATGCGCATGCGCTGGTTGCCATCGCGCGAAGCGAGAAGGATCCGGAGTTGAAGAAGACGGCCGTCTCCAAGCTTGCGCTGATGAATTCAAAAGAGGGCAACGATTATTTGATGGAGATTCTGCAGAAGTAAGAGAAGTGATTCGTGACTGGTGACTCGTGAGGAGCTGCAAAGGTAGAAGCTGGGGTGAAATGGATATGAAGACGTGGCGCAGTATCTTAATCGGGCAGACGGTTTTGATGGTGGCGCTTCTCGCAGCCGGGACGTTGACGGCAGGACAAACGGCTGAAGCGCCGCAAGTGTTGAACGCGAAAATGGAGACGCGGGCGGTGACCGCCTCTCTTGCGGACACGCTTCGCGACATCGAAGTGCAAGCGGAAATGCCGGAGTGGGTAGGCTACAGCGTTGCCGAAACTGCGGGCGACCGCACGGTATGCTGCGGAAACTACAACGACGGATACGGCAGCTGTGGAACGTGCCGGCTCGAAAAAGAAAATGGCATGACGAGCACGAGTTCGAAGAAAGACGAACAAAGCGGCACGGTGAAACTCGAAGGCTCGCGGCAGCTTGTGGTGCTTTTCCGGCTGGAAAGCAATCAAGTGATGCGAATTCGCGAGGCTTCCGAGAATTGCACGCTGGACGCGGGCGGCCTGCCGTTTATCTGGCTGACCGGCGTGAAGCCCGCGGAAAGCGTGGCATTGCTCGCGGATTTCGTCCACAAAGCAACTTTCGAAGGACATGGCCGGCATGAGATCGGCCAAGGCGCGTTATCCGCGATTGCGTTGCATGCCGATCCGTCAGCAGACCGCGCGTTCGAATCATTCGTCGCCAGCGATCAGCCGGAGCAATTGCGCAAGCATGCTTCCTTCTGGCTCGGAGCCGCGCGAGGAAAAGCCGGTGAGCTCATGCTGCAAAAAATGGCGAAGAGCGATCCCAGCCCGGAAGTCCGCTCGCAGGTGGCATTCGCGCTATCCGTAAGCCACGAGCCCGAAGCGTTGAACGAAATGATTCGAATGGCGAAAGCAGACGAGAGCTCCCATGTGCGCGGGCAAGCGCTCTTCTGGCTGGCGCAAAAAGCCGGACAAAAAGCCATGGGCGCAATCACCGGCGCCATCGAAAACGATCCCGACACCGATGTAAAAAAGAAAGCAGTTTTTGCGCTGAGCCAGATGCCGAAAGACGAGGGCGTCCCAAAACTCATCGAAGTTGCCAAGACAAATCGCAACCGCGAGGTGCGCAAGCAAGCCATGTTCTGGCTGGGCCAATCGAACGATCCCCGCGCGCTCGAATTCTTTGAGCAAGTGCTGTCGCGCTAAAAAGGAAACTCGAAAATCGTGGCGGGAATATTAAGGCTTGCCACGAGGCAATGGCGCACGCAGTTATTTCTCCTGTTCAATTCGGGGAGTGGCCTGCATTCGGTTCACAATGCTACTTGGAGAGGGCCACAACGGCTTACTTTGTGACCGGATTCGAGTCGGGGCTCACCAGGTCCCTTTCTCCGCGGAAGGGAAGCTTGAGTAGGTGGGAGACCTCCGGCCAAAATTCGCGGAGCACGTCGAAACCCACGTCCTGAATCATGCTGTAACCCGCCCGCTGCGCAGCGGAAGCGAAGCCGCGCTGGTTGTCCGGGTGATATGTATTGCTCAGCACGACCGTGCTCGCCGTCCCCAGCCATTCGGAAAAATTGAACATGCGCTTGGTATTGTCGCGTTGAGCGACGACCACGTGCTCCACTGCGTGGAACAGACGCCTCCCGGTAGGGCCGTTCCCCAGCCGGTAGTAGCGCGGGTCCTCCGAAAATATCGAAGGATACGCAAAGTCCTTAAAAAACCTCGAAGACGCCTGACCAGCGAACTCAGCGCCAAAGCGCCTGCCATATCCCTGAGCCCCCTGCCCATAGCTGGGGTCCGCGTTTTGGGCTTGGTCGATCCCCGCGTTGAAACCGGTGCCGAGAAACGTCACCGGGTCAAACGAGTCCTCGACGAACAAGGCGAATTTATCTTTCAGGTCGAGCGTGCATAATTTCACGCCGGGTCTGTAACGTGAGAGCGGCACAGCCTTCCGTTCCAGAGGCCGCGCAAACGTCCCCACCACCTTCTTCAGCGGTCCGTCGTAATCTTCTAGCCGCACCATGGGTGCCGGCTGAACGCATGGCGTTGCCGCATTCTTCGAGGCTTCCTGCTGCAACGGCGCAGATGCAGCGGGCGGCTGCTGAGGAGGAGCCGGCGGCTCCTGCGCGCAAACCAGGCCGCCAGTCAGTCCCGCCAGGAAGGACATTCCTGTCAGCAAGCGAAAGCGAGTCCAGTGGCCCACGACAATTCTGAAGGCTAACACTTTGCCCGCATGAAGACGACGCGCAATTTGCTCCCATTAAATTGTCGGAGAACAAGAATGACCCCCGGCCCACCCAACGCCAGTACTGTCATTGGAACCTTCAGATGGTGGGTACTAGAAGCAGATGCCAAGGACGAAGGCGTGGCAAAACTCATCGCAGTAGCAAGAACAAACCGCAACCGCGAAGTGCGCAAACAAGCGATGTTCTAGCTGGGCTAGTCAAACGATCCCCGCCCGCTCGATTTTTTTGAGCAAGTGCCGACGCGCCGACGAGGATCCGCCGTTCCATTCGCCCGGCTGCTTTCTTCTCCCCGTTCCTTTTGTCCCGCGGCTAGGCCGCCTTGCCCATCGCGGCGGCAGTAAGATTACCCGGTAGAAGTGCCGCGGCCCAATCGGACCGTGCGCAGTGGCGCAGCGTGGCTTCTTTGGATTTTTGCCATCTTTGCTCTGGGGTGTTCAGCACAAACATGGCCTGCAAATTCCTGATCGCGCCGTCGCGCGTAGTTCTCCTTCATTTCCAGGAACGAATTGCCCTCCGGTGGCCCCGACGGATGGAACGTCCATGCGCATTCTGAGCAGCCGAAGCCCTGAAAACGCGGCTCTTCACTCCATGTGAGCATGCGAAGCACGCCCAACCTGGGACGGCTCGCGAGATGATAGTAAGTTGCAGCCTCTGGCATTGGTTCTCCTTGTCGGCCGGGTTGCTTTAGATTTGGTTCGAATGGACCAGCGGAAAAAACGACAGTCGCATTCTTCGCATCGATACGGTCGAATCAGTAGCCTGGCCAGGAAGGACTCGACAATTCCCTTCGTTCTTGATCTGCGGACTTGGTCAATCTGACAGTCGGGGCACCACCTCGGCAGCGCTGCCCTCTCCAAGGAGAGCAAGAAATACGTCTCGGCTGGAACCCTCGATCTCTGGATAGACCTCATCCTTTCCCTTCCTTCTACCCCCACTTTCACGCTACGGAGTGCCGTCGTCCATACCGTGAATCCCGTAGAAGACCATCGGGTAAACCCTCTAATACCGTGGATAGCTTGGGTAAGCCAGGAGAGCGGCATCGTTCTTTTTTCGACTATTCTGCCGGCAGAAAGAGCAGCCAGCCTTTGGAAGGCGGCCCTTCCGAGCCCCCGGACGGGCTAGCGCAGAAGATCTTCGAGCTGGATGCGTGAGTCGGTTTTGGCGTCGCGGTACTTGACGATGACGGCGC
>Ga0070704_100002215_pt1 | contig 10829 bp, 10 predicted proteins | sample KBSK5252metaG_FD_65467 | JGI IMG/M metagenome (GOLD analysis project Ga0070704, IMG submission 65467) | Corn, switchgrass and miscanthus rhizosphere microbial communities from Kellogg Biological Station, Michigan, USA - KBS K5-25-2 metaG | ecosystem: Host-associated > Plants > Roots >... | reverse complement strand
TGATGGGGATGGAGGTCGGCAAGAACCGCCTCGAGGCGATGGGGGACGCGCAGGAGACCGTCGACCTGATGACCTACTACTGCGACCAGGTCGAGAAGCACCAGGGGTTCGAGCTCCCCATGGAGCGGCTGTCGGAGAAGGAGGACAACCGGGACGTCCTGCGGCCGTACGGCGTCTGGGTCATCATCTCCCCGTTCAATTTCCCCATGGCCCTCTCGGGCGGACCGAGCTCCGGCGCGCTTCTGGGAGGCAACACGGTGGTGTTCAAGCCGGCGAGCGACACGCCCCTCACCGGGCTGGCCCTCGCCGAGTGCTACCGCGAGGCCGGCCTGCCGACGGGGGTGTTCAACTTCGTCACCGGACCCGGCGGGAGCGTGGGGGAGGAGCTGGTCACCAACCGCGACGTCGACGGCATCCTGTTCACCGGCTCGCGCGAGGTCGGCTTCGAAACCTACCGCAAGTTCGCGCGCGCCTACCCCAAGCCGTGCATCGCCGAGATGGGCGGCAAGAACCCGGCGATCATCTGCGCTTCGGCCGATCTCGACGCGGCGAGCGACGGCGTCCTTAAATCCGCCTTCGGCATGCAGGGCCAGAAATGCAGCGCCTGCTCGCGCATCTACGTGCACAAGTCGGTGGCCAAGGCGTTCACCGAGATGCTGGTGGAGAAGACGAAGAAGATCGCCATCGGCGACCCGGTGAAGAAGGAGAACTGGCTCGGGCCGGTGATCAACGGGGCCGCCCGCGACAAGTACTCGAAGTTCGTCGAGATCGGCCGGCAGGACGGCAAGATCCTGGCGGGCGGCGAGACGCTTTCGGGGGAGCCGTACGACCACGGCTTCTTCGTGAAGCCGACGATCATCGGCGGTCTCCCCAAGGACCATCGGCTCGTGCACGACGAGATGTTCCTGCCGATCACCTGCCTGTGGGAGTTCGGCACGCTCGACGATGCGCTCGACCTGGCGAACCGCAGCGACTACGGTCTCACCGCCGGGTTGTTCTCGACCGACGACAAGGAGATCAAGAAGTTCCTCGATCGCATCGAGGCGGGGGTGGTGTACGTCAACCGCCGTGCCGGCGCCACCACCGGCGCCTGGCCCGGCATCAACCCGTTCGGCGGCTGGAAGGGGAGCGGCTCGTCGGGCAAGTCCTCGGGCGGACCGTACTATGTCGCCCAGTTCATGCGCGAGCAGAGCCGGACGCTCATCCGCGGCTGACACGCGCAGCGTGCCCGAGATCACGGTCGGCGGGACGAGGCTCGTCCTGGTCCAGGGGGACATCACCCGGGAGGACGCGGACGCCATCGTCAACGCCGCCAACCCGGGGCTCCTCGGGGGCGGCGGCGTGGACGGAGCCATCCATCGCGCCGGCGGCCCCGGGATCCTCGAGGAATGCCGGGCGATCGTCGCCCGCATCGGCTCCTGCCCCGCGGGGCAGGCGGTCGTCACGGGGGCCGGCCGCCTGCGGGCGCGTCACGTCATTCATGCCGTGGGCCCCGTCTGGCGGGGCGGGGAGCAGGATGAGGACCGGCTCCTGCGCGACGCCTACCGCAACAGCCTTGCCCTCGCCCTGACCGTGGGCGCCAGGAGTCTCGCCTTTCCCTGCATTTCGACCGGCGCGTACGGATTCCCCGCCGAGCGCGCCGCGCGGATCGCGCTGGATGCGGTCCGGGCGTTCGCTCTCGAGCACGGCCGGCCCGGCGAGGTGCGCTTCGTGACGTTCGGCACCGGCGATTACCGGATCTACGTCCGGCTGCTCGAGGCCCCCTGATTCGTGCTCACGATCCCCCGCTCCCTGCGTCTAACAGGAATGCAGGCCCAGGAATGCAGGCTGGAGACGGGTATCGAGACCGTGCCGCCATCTGACGAGGATGCACTCATCGAAAGGGCCCGCGAGGGCAGCCCGGCGGCGTTCGACGAGCTGGTGCGCCGCTACGACCGCCCGGTCCTGCGCCTGGCGCTCGGCATCGTGAAGACGGAGGAGGACGCGCGTGACGTCTACCAGGAGACATTTCTCAAGGCGTGGAAGGGGATTCGCGGGTTCCGCAGCGAGTGTTCCTTCGGGACCTGGATCTTCCGCATCGCCACGAACCTCTGCCTGGATCACGCCCGCCGGCGGGGGCCGGTGCGCCACGAGCCGCTGGAGGACGCCGGAACGGCCCGCGGGGGCCCCGGCGCGGCCGTCCGGCTGGTGGACCGGAGCGTCGAGGGGAATCCGGTGAAGGCGGTGGAAGCGGGAGAGCTGCGCCGGTTGATCGGCACGGCCCTCGCGGACCTGCCGCCGCGGGAGAGGCTGGTGTTCGGATTGCGCCACGGGGAGGGGCTGCGCCTCGGAGCGATCGCGGCGATCCTCGAGACCTCGGAGGACACGGCCCGCAACTGTCTGTACCGCGCCCACCAGCGGCTGCGCGCGGCGCTGCGGCACGTGCACGGCGGGGCGGGCGCTGCGGCCCCCTCGCGCACGACGGAGAGGACCACCCGGAGCGCCCCGCTGCGGGACACGCCGGAAGTCCTGGGAGGGACGGAGTGATGGGCTGCGAATCGAACCGGAGGGCGATCGTCCTGCTGCTCTGCGGCGAGCTGCAGGAGGCCGAACGGGAGGCGCTCGAGGCGCACCTGCGCGAATGCTTCGACTGCCAGGCGTCGGTGGCGGACGAACGGCGCATCCAGCAGCTGGTGGAGAGCGCCCCGGCGGCCGAGCCGTCGGAGACTCTCCTGGAGTCGTGCCGGCGCGACCTGCGGACGGCCCTGCGGCCGTCGCCGGGCGGGCGAATCGCTCCCCTCCGCCCATGGATGCGACTCTGGCCGGCATGGGCGTTGACGCTCCTCGCGGCCGGCTTCGCGGCGGGAAGGCTCTACCCGGGCGTCGCGACGACGCCGGAGGCCGGGGGGACGATCGCCAACGTCGACTTTCGCGACAGCGATCCGCGCACCGAGCGGATCAGCCTGACCTACGACACGCTCAGGCGGACCGCGCTCGAAGGGACGGCCGGCGACCCGCGCATCCGGCAGGTCCTCCTGGAAACCGTGAAGCAGAACCGCAACGCCGGTCTCCGCCTGGAGGCGATCGAGGCGCTGCGCCGGCATGCCGACGATCCGGAGGTGCGCCGGGTGCTCCTGGGCGCCGTCCGGGACGATGACAATCCAGGCGCCCGCCTGAAGGCGCTCGAGGCGCTGCAGGGACGCGCGGCCGGCGATCCGGAGGTGCGCGGCGCCATCACGCAGGCCCTCCTGCGCGATACCAACCCGGGGGTGCGGGTGCGGGCCATCGACGCGCTGAAGGATTCGCGCGGGCCCGAGACGCTGGCCGTCCTGCGGCGCCTGGCCGACGGCGATCCGAACGACTACGTGAGGCTGCGCTCCGCCGCCCTGCTGAGCGACGCGTCCTCCCAGGAGATCCGGTGACCCGAAGACTCGCCCTGATCGCCGCCCTGGCCCTCCTGCCGGTCACGCCCCCCGGCGCCCAGGAGGCGCGCTACTTCCGCGAGGGACGCTTCCTGGTGCACGAGATTGCCGGGGTCCTCCGCGATCCGGTGCCGCGCGTGCGGGTGGAGACCGATCTGGGATCGGTCAGCGCCGTCGCCACCGGCGCCCCCGAGCTGCGCTACCGCATCCGGGTGCGGGCACGGGGGGCGGATGACGCCGCCACGCGACGGCTCCTCGACGACATGCAGGTCAGCGCCACCGTGAGCGGCGACCGGCTGCTGTTCCTGGGGCAGTCGCTGGCGCCGGGCGCGGGGCGCGATCTGACGGCCGATTTCGAGATCGAGCTCCCCTCCCAGGTCAAGGAGTTCGAGGTGGCCACCGGTGCCGGCGACGTGCGGGGGCGCAACCTGCCCGGCAGCGCCGAGCTGCAGACCCGCGGCGGTAACATCACCGTCGACCGCCTGGGCGGGCCCCTGCGCGCCGAGACGCGCGGCGGGAACATCGAGGTCGGGGCTGCCCCAGGGACCGCCCGCCTGATCACCGCCGGCGGCAGCGTCCGCCTCGAGTCGGCGGCGGGCGAGGTGGTGGTGCAGACCTCGGGCGGCGACGTGTTCATCGGCCGCGCCGGGGCGCAGGTGCGCGCCGAGTCCGGAGGAGGCAACGTGACCGTCGACTCGGCCGGCGGCGACGTCTCGGCGCAGACCCGTGGCGGGAGCATCGGCATCGGCGAGGTGCGCGGCGAGGTGATCGCGGTGACCGCCGGCGGCAGCATCCGGGTGGCCTCCGCCCGCGGCGGGGTGCGCTGCGAGAGCGGCGCCGGACCGATCTTCCTCAAGGTCATCGACGGACCGATCCGGGCGGTCACCTCGGCCGGCAACATCCAGGCGGAGATCCTGCCGGCCGGCCGCACGCTGTTCGATTCCGACATCCAGACCTGGGCGGGGGACGTCCTGCTGGCGCTGCCGGAGTCGCCGCACGTGACGATCCGGGCCATCGTCGACAACTCGAAGGGGCGGCGGATCCAGAGCGACTTCCCCCTGCGCATCTACCGGGAGGCCGAGGACGCGGGGCGCCCGGTGGAGATTGCCGAGGGGGCCATCGGCGGCGGGGGGGCCCTCATCAAGATCCGCACGCTCGACGGCAACATCGTGATCCAGAAGGCGAAGACCTCGCAACGCTGAAACGGGAGGAACCGATCATGTCGAAGTCCATCGCAGTCGCAACCGGGCTCTTCATCCTCGCGGCGGCCGCGGCCACCCTGGCCGCGCGCCCCGCCCCCGCGCCGCCGACGCCGCCGGCCGATCCCGCGCCCCCGAGTCCTGCGCGGGCGCCCCGCGCTCCCCACGACCGCACGCTCTTCTACTCCTCCGGCGGGTCCTGGCTGGGGGTCAGCATCGCCGACGTCACCGCCGAAAGGGTGAAGGAGCTGGGCCTCAAGGAGGAGACCGGCGCCGAGATCAAGGGGGTCCTGCCGGGAAGCCCCGCCGAGGAGGCCGGCCTCGAGAAGGAGGACGTCATCCTGGAATACCAGGGGGACAAAGTCGCGGGGGCCGCGCAGCTCACGCGCCTGGTGCGCGAGACCCCGGCCGGAAGGACGGTGACGCTCGGCGTGTCCCGCGGCGGGTCGATGCGCAGCGTGAAGGTCAAGGTCACCGAGGATCACGGAGGCTTCGAGCACAAGAAGTTCTTCACCAACCGGATCGTGGTCCCGAGCGTCGACATCCCGCCCATCGAGATCCCCGAGATCGACATTCCGGAGATCCCCCTTCTCGAGGGGATGCCGTCCACGTTCCGCCTGGGCGTCTCGGTGGAGGACCTCACCGGTCAGCTGGGAGAGTACTTCGGCGTGAAGGACGGCGACGGCGTCCTGGTGCGATCGGTCAAGAAGGGGAGCCCGGCCGATGCGGGCGGCCTGCGCGCCGGCGACGTCATCGTCAAGGTGGACGGCGAGAAGGTCGCGGACTCGTCCGACCTGCGCAGCGCCATGCGCGAGCGGCGCGGCAAGACCTTCCCGCTGGGCGTGGTGCGCGACCGGCGCGAGACCAGCCTCACCGTCACCCTGCCGAAGCGGGACGTCCGGGCGGAGGACAGCGAGGACGAGGAGGAGGAGTCCTCCCGCGATCACTGGTTCGAGAAGCGTATCGAGGAAGGCGTGAGACAGAAGCTGGAAGGAGCCCGCTCCAGGATGGAGGCTGCCCGCGCGCAGGTCGAGGCGGCGCGGCTTCTGGCTGTCGATTCCATCTAGAAGACCCCTCCACTTCCCCCCGCCGCACGCGCAGTCGGCAGCCCGGCGCCCCGCAAGGGGCGCCGGGAACTCTCCCGGCGGGGCGATCCTCAGATGAAGATCGCGCCAGCCACCGACAGGAGCGCTTCCATCCGGTCCAGCTCGAGGCGGCGAAGCCACTCCATGAACTCCGGGGCGGCCGCCCTCTCGGCGGCCAGCAGGTCCAGATAGACCACCGCGGGGCGCAGGCCGGCGCTGCGCTTGGCGAGCCGCGCGAAACGAAGCGGACCCTCGCGCCGCGCCGCCAGGCGGCGCTGGCGCGTCGCCCTGCGGACCAGGCCGGGGTCGCCGGACAGGATCGCCGCCCGCGCCGCCCCCGCGGACTCGCTCCACTCCCGCGGCAGCCTCCCGGCGATCCCGAGGTGCTGCGCCAGAAGGCCGTCCGTCGGACGCTCGGGGACGTTCATCGACCAGGAGGACAGCGGGATCAGCCCGGAAAAGCTCGAGCGGTCGGGGACGATCACGGCCGCTCCCTCGAGGAGCGCCAGGGCCGCCGCCTCCACCGCTTCGCGGGCGCCGGCCGCCTGTCCCGCCAGGAGGTCGGCGGCCTCGGCGGCGATGCGGGCGGTCTCGGGGAGGGGAGGGGCGAATGGCGGATGCCGGGCCCGCGCCGGCAGCTCGTCCCCTCCCGGGAGGGAAGGGGGCAGGACGACGCGGGCGTACGACTGGCGGTCGGCGACCCAGTCGATGGCGGCCCGGGACACCGGCCGCCCTGGATCGAAAAGCAGGACGCGAACGCTCGTCGGGGGCGGCATCGCCGCGATCCTACACGAGCGCGTCCCAGGAGCCCGGTCCGATGCTCGGACCGGTTCCTGGATGCGGACGGTCGCCCGGGGTCCTAGAACTTCAGGCCGAGACCGACGTAGGGGCCCTTGAAGGTGTTCTCGATCGAGCCGAAATCCTCGTCGACGGCGTCGAAGCGGTAGCTGCGGTATCCCGCGAAGAAGCCGACGACGTGGGCGATGTACATCTCCACCTGGAGGCGCGTGTCGAGCACGTTCACCCGGGTGCCGCGGATGTTCACGTTGAGGCCGTTCGCCTCGGCACGGATGTGGAAGCCGGGCATCGGCTTGATGGTGACCGCGGCGGAGAGCGTCGGGTAGGGGATCTTCTCGTCGAGCTCGGTGCGGCCGCTGATCGAGCCGTCCAGCACCATGTTGACCTGCGCCTGGTTCAGGCCGAATCCGACTCCCACGTCGACGATTTTCAGATCGGCCAGCGTGAAGCGCATCTGGGCCTGCAGGAGCTTCAGGTTGAGGCGGCTGTCGACGTCCTCGCTCGCGACGTAGGCGGTGTCGTCGAACAGGAACGATTGGGTCAGCGTCTTGCTCCCTTCACGGGAGGAGTCGAGGTAGTCGAACACCAGGCGGGTCTTCCCCAGCTTGAACCAGACGCGCCCCATCTTGGAGCTGTCGCTCTTCTCCAGGTCGAGGGTGTCCTGGAAGTCGAACGTCGTCCCCGTGACGATGTCGCCGTCGATCGAGGCCTGCCCGTCCTGGTTGTTGCGCCAGATGCTTCCTTCCACACCCACCCAGTCCCCAAGGGCCCGGGCGGGGGTCGGCGCCGCGAACGCCAGGACGAGCGCCAGCGGCAGGCAGGTCAGGAAGGGTCTGAATGGACTGGATGTCTTGGGCTCAGGTTTCATGAATCTCCTCCTCCTCGAGACACAATGCGAGGCGTTCATAACTTAATGTCCGGTCGCCGGATCGGCAAGTTGACACCCTCCCGGGACCCCCCCTAAGATCGATTCATGCCGCGAAACGACCAGGATCGGGACGATCTGATCTACGACTGGAACCAGGTCGCCGGCGTCCCCGGCCCGGCGCATCCGGTCGCTCTCGACGACGAGACGCTGCGCGACGGCCTGCAAGGTCCGAGCGTCACCGATCCTCCCCTCGACATGAAGATGAAGATCCTCAGGGCGATGGATGCCCTGGGGATCCAGACCGCCGACGTCGGGCTCCCCGGCGCCGGTCCCAAGGCGGTGGCCGACTCGGCCGCGCTCTGTCGCCAGATCGTCGAGGAGAAGCTCGCCATCCGGCCGAACTGCGCCGCGCGCACCATGGTCAAGGACATCGAGCCGATCGCGCGCATCGCCGCATCGGCCGGCATCCCCGTCGAGGCCTGCCTGTTCATCGGATCGTCCGCCATCCGCCAGCATGCCGAGGACTGGTCGATCGACTTGCTGCTGCAGCGCACCGAGGAGTCGATCGGCTTCGCGGTCCAAGAGGGCCTGCCGGTGATGTACGTGACCGAGGATACGTCCCGGGCGCACCCCGAGACCCTGCGGCGCTTGTACTCTACCGCCATCCGCTGCGGCGCGCGACGCCTCTGCGTGACCGACACCGTCGGCCACGCCACGCCGCACGGCGCCGGGCAGGTGATCCGCTTCGTCGCCTCGATCGCGGCGGAGGGGGGCGGGGACGTCGGCATCGACTGGCACGGCCACCGCGACCGCGGACTGGGCCTCGCCAACAGCCTTGCCGCGATCGCCGCCGGCGCCACCCGGGTGCACGGCTGCGCGCTGGGCCTGGGGGAGCGTGCCGGCAACGCGCCGATGGATCTGCTGCTGGTCAACCTGAAGCTCATGGGGCTCATCGATCGGGACCTGTCCGGCCTGGGGGAATACTGCCGGCTGGTGTCGGAGGGGTGCCGCGTGCCGATCCCCCCGAACTACCCGGTCGTGGGCAAGGACGCCTTCGAGACCGGCACCGGCGTGCACGCGGCGGCGGTCATCAAGGCGCTGCGCCGGAACGACGCCTGGCTGGCGGACCGGGTCTACTCGGGCGTGCCGGCATCCCAGTTCGGGTTCCGGCAGGCGATCCGGATCGGCCCGATGAGCGGTCGATCGAACGTCGTGTTCTGGCTGGAACAGCAGGGGATCGAGCCGAAGGACGCCCTGGTCGACAGGATCTTCGACGCCGCCAAGCGCAGCGACCGCCTGCTGGAGGACGACGAGATCCTGGCGCTCGCCGCCGGCGCGAGGTGACCCGGACAGGCTCCTAGAGTCGGACGCGGTTCCGACCGGTCCGCTTCGCCCGGTACAGGGCCTGGTCGGCACGCCCCACCAGCGATTTGATGTCGTCGCCGTGCTCCGGGAAGGTGGCGATCCCGATGCTGATGGTCACGCGGGCCGTGACGCCGTCGAGCGTGATGGACGCCGACTCGATGGCCCGGCGGATGCGCTCCGCCGCCTGCAGCGCTTCGTCGGCGCTCCTCTCCGGAAGGTAGGCCAGGAACTCCTCCCCCCCGTAACGCGCCGAGACGTCGTCCTCGCGGATCGACTCGCGGATCAGGCGCCCGACCTCGGTCAGCACGTGGCTGCCCATCAGGTGGCCGTGCGTGTCGTTCACCGCCTTGAAGTGGTCGAGATCCATCATCAGGACCGCCAGGGGGGTGCGGTACTTGCGGCTGCGCTGCAGCTCGCTCTCCAGGGCGAGATAGAGGGATTCCCGGGTGAGCAGCCCGGTGAGCTGGTCGTAGGAGATCCGGTTGCGGATCTCCTCGTGGAAGCGCGCCTCGACCTCGTCCAGCAGGTCGAACTTGAGGACCGTCCTGCCGATCTGGATCTTGTCGTTCTCCCGCAGCTCCGCCGACTCGACCGGCCGGTTGTTGAGGAGAGTGCCGTTGGTGCTCCGGAGATCCTTCAGGTGGAAGCTGGCGGTGCGCTTCTTGCGATCCCACCTGACTTCGACCCGCGCGTGCTCGCGGGAGGCGAGGTCGTCGGGGAGGCGGATGTCCGCCTCCGGCCCGCGGCCGAGGACCGTGCTGCGGCGGCGCAGGAGAAAGTCGCGGCCGATCTCCGCCCCCTGCAGCACCACCAGGGAGGCGTGCGACTTGCGGAAGTGAACCCCCTCCAGGTCCGCCCGGTCGATGGCCATGGTGCGGTCGGATGCGCGCCGGCTCATTCCGTCCGCCTCATTCGGGCGCCTCGACCACGACGCGGTTCCGGCCGCCCTGCTTGGCCCGGTAGAGCGCCCGGTCGGCCCGCCCGACCAGGGCCTGGATGTCCCGGCCATGCTCGGGGCAGGAGGAGATGCCGATGCTGATGGTGACCCGGATGGTCGTGCCGTCGAGGGCGAACGCGTTGGCCTCGATGGCCTTGCGGACCCGCTCCGCCGCCTGGAGGGCGCCCGGGGGGGCGGTTTCCGAAAGATACGCGACGAACTCCTCCCCGCCGTAGCGCGCGGCCACGTCGTTGCCCCGGATCGACTCGCGGATGAGACGGCCCACCTCGGCGAGGACGTGGCTCCCCATCAGGTGCCCGTGGGTATCGTTGACCGACTTGAAGCGGTCGAGATCCATCATCAGGATGGTCAGCGGCAGCTCGTAGCGCAGGCAGCGCTTCAGCTCCATCTCCAGCGCCAGGTAGAGCGACTCCTTGGTCAGGAGCCCGGTGAGCTGGTCGAACGAGATGCGGTTCCTGATCTCCTCGTGGAACTTCGCTTCGATGTCGTCCAGGAGAAGGAACTTCAGGACGGTGTCGCCGACCTGGATCTTGTTCCCTTCGCGCAGCTCCGCGCTCTCGACGAGCGCGTTGTTGACGTACGTGTGATTGGTGCTGCCGAGATCGACCAGGTGATAGGTGCCCGACTGCTTCGCGGGGTCCCAGGCGAAATCGATCCGGGCGTGCTCCCGGGAGACCAGGTCGTCGGAGACCCGGATCTCCGCGCCGAACCCGCGGCCGATGATCATCGGGCCGCGCCTCAGCCGGTAGTTGCGGCCGATCTCGGCCCCCTTGAGGACCACCAGGGTCGCGTGGCTCTGGTGGAGCCGACCCGTGTCCAGCGTCGTTCGGTCGATCGCCATGGTGCGATCGTGGGGTTTCTGCGACATCGCTCCACGTCCCCGCCGCACGCCTGCCGGCGCGGGAAATACGATTGTGCAATCGCGCCCGCGTGCGTCGCGGGCGTCGATTCCCAATGTAAGTCTCTGGCGGGGGATGTCCACAGGGCTCCGCCGGACGGCGGAGCCCGCGGGCACGGCCTGTTCCAGGAGCCTGTCCGAGTATTCGGCCGGGCCGCGCGCATGGGGCTTGCGGATCGCAGACAAGGAGCGAGGAGGAGAGCGATGCGGGTTCATCGCCGACGACGAGCGACGCGGTATGCGGCCGCAATCCCCAT
>Ga0070704_100002214_pt1 | contig 10835 bp, 10 predicted proteins | sample KBSK5252metaG_FD_65467 | JGI IMG/M metagenome (GOLD analysis project Ga0070704, IMG submission 65467) | Corn, switchgrass and miscanthus rhizosphere microbial communities from Kellogg Biological Station, Michigan, USA - KBS K5-25-2 metaG | ecosystem: Host-associated > Plants > Roots >... | reverse complement strand
CTCGCGGAACTTCACCCCACCCTGTTCGTCGTTGCCGGGGAAGCCGCCGACCGACGTCAGACCGTCCGGCGCGAAGGCGATGAAATTCGCGACCGCGAAGCGGCGCGCGACGTCTTCGATGTACGGATTGAGGCCGCGGTTCTCGTGGATGACGAGAATGGCGGGCAGCTTGCCGCTCGCGTTCGCCGGCCGCGCGAAGTATCCCTTGATGCTGCCGTTGCCCTGCGGCGACTGCACCGTCTCGTAGCCGAGCTTCAGCCGTTTGTCGTCCTTCGGGACCTGCTGCGCCCATGCGTAGTTCGGCCGGAGGCTCTCGAAGATCGCGGCGACCGTCAATCCGCCGACCGCGAACTTGCCCGCGCGATCGAGGAAGTCGCGGCGGGCGATGTCGCCGTGCTGATACTCGTGGAAGAGATCGAGCAGCTCCTGCGGATAGTCCGACGCTTTCTTGCGCTCCATGAATGACTCCTTTTCTTCACTGGCGGTAACGCGTGACCGTCGATAAAGGGCGCGTCGATCGCGGGAGTATACTGCGGCGTGCGCTCGATCGGGCTATCGATGTTGCTGTGTGCGGCGGCGATATCGAGCGGCTGCCTCGTCCTTGCGCTGCAGCCCGCCTACGACGCCGAGTCGGTCGTCTTCGACGAGGCCCTCGTCGGCCAGTGGGAGAACGCCGACGACGGCGCGAGAGCGACCATCGAGCGCGGCGAGTGGCGCTCCTACAAGATCACCTTCACCGACCGGTTTTCCACGCGGAGCTTTCAGAGCAACCTCACGAAGGTTGGCGCGGCGGCGTTCCTCGATGTGACCGAGATGCGCGGCGTCGATCCGGGGCCGTTTCTCGTGCCCGTTCACGGCGTGTTCCGGATCACCGTCAGCGCCGAAACCCTGACGGCATCGCCGCTCGACTACGCGTGGTTCATGCGCGCGATGCCGCAGAAGACGCTGGGGACCCTCACCGTCGCAGTCGACGATCGCCGCAACATCGTGATGACCGCGCCGACGAGCGAGATCCGCCGCTGGCTGGCACGCGCGCCCGACGCCGCATTCGGCGCGACGATGACCTTCTCGAGGAAAGCCGCTACTGGACGGTGATCGTGCCGACCATCCCGGGATGAATCGTGCAGTGATACGCGAACGTTCCCGCCGTGTTCATCATGATCGGCGCGCTCGTCGCGCCAGGACTGAGGTTCCCGGTCTGAAAAACCGCCGCGTCCTGGGTCGCGTTGTGCGTGATCGCGTCCGCGTTGCGCCAGGCGACCCGCTGGCCGACCCGCGCCGTGGACGGGTTCGGCGAAAACGACTGTGCGCCGTTGTTCGCCTGGATGTTGATGGTGACGTCGGCGGACGCCGTCGGAGCAGCCGGGCTCGACGGGCTCGACGGGCTCGGCGAGCTCACCGAAGCAGACGAACCGCACGCCGCCGCGGCGACGGCCGCCGTGAAGAGTGAGAGCGCGAATAAGCGTGTCATAAACCCCCGCAGCATGAGGCGCTGCGTCCATCTTAGTCGCGCGAAATCATGAAACCGTGAAGGCGAATCGGTTCACTCGATCCGGACGATGCGATCGGCGACGCGCGGGAACCGATCGAAGACCGCCGGGTCGTGACCGGGAATGACCAATCGCGAATCGCTGGCGAGGCTGCGCATGCGATCCTGCGCGCGCAGGTTCGACGCGGCGTCGAGGGTCTGCGCAATCGGTGTGTGCGTGTCGAGGTTCTCGTAGAGGTACATGTTGTCGGAGGCGATCACCACGCTGGACTTCGGCGTCTGCACGGCGACGTACTGCGAGGCCCACGTGTGCTTGCCGCCGACGTTGAAGCCGATTCCCGAAATCGTCGTCTCGTCGTCTCCGCGGATGAACGACACCTTCCCCGCGATGTTACGCTTGACGATCTCCAGCACGTCGTCCGGATCGATGCCGCCGTGCGTGTTGCGCGATTGCCACGCGTCGCTCGTGTAGTAGTCGTACTCCTCTTTCTGAATCCAGACGCGTGCGGACGGGAAGAGATCGATGCCGCCCGCATGATCCCAGTGCATGTGCGACACGATCAGATCGGAGACGCTCTCCGGCTTCAGCCCGAGCGGGGCGATCGCCTCGGACGGCTTGACGTAGTCCCTGACCGTGAACTGACCGAAGTATGGCTCGCGATGGAATCCGGAGTCGACGATCGCGACGCGGCCGTCGATGCCTTTCAGCACCCAGATCATCATCGCGATGTCCAGCCGCCGCGCCGGGTCGGCGCCCGCGACGAGGCTCGCCACGCTGAAGTTCGAGATGGTCGCGAACCGCACCGCGTACACCTCGTACTTGTCCACGTCGCCGCCGAGCGGCACGACGAGGAGCAGCGTAACGATAAACGGCGCAACGAAACGCAGCGCACCCGCGAAAGTACGAACCATCATTTTCCACTGGCGGCGGGGCCGCACCCCCGCCGCGAGCTGTCGCTGACGCTGAGCCGCGGCTTCACATGGCCGCGGCTCAGCGTGGCCGCAGGCGCTCGTCGTCCTGCAGAGCTCGTCTCAAAATCTTGCCCACGAGGGTCTTTGGTAGATCGGGTCTGAATTCGACTCTCGATGGCACCTTGTACGGCGCGAGCCTTTCGCGGCAGTACGCGCGCAGTTCTTCTTCGGTCGCCGAGTGTCCGGCCCGGAGCACGATCCAGGCCTTCACCATCTCGCCCTTCGCCTGATCGGGGATGCCCGCGACGCCGACCTCCGCGACGGCGGCGTGCGCGGCGAGGACTTCCTCGATTTCGCGCGGCCACACCTGATAGCCGCTCGTCTTGATCAGATCCTTCATGCGATCGACGATGAACAGGTAGCCGTCCTCGTCCAGGTATCCGCGATCGCCGGTGTGAAGCCAGCGGCGCGCGCCGGTCTCGTCGGTGTGCTCGCGGAGCACGAGCGCGGTCTCGTCGGGCCGGCTCCAGTAGCCGGCCATCAGCTGCGGCGCCGCGATCGCGATTTCGCCGAGCTCGTTGGGCGGCAGCACCCGCGTTCCCTCGTCGGCGTCGTAGATACGGACCTGCACGTCGGGCAGCGGCATGCCGACCGAGCCGAGCTTGTTCGGCCCTTTCACCGGATTCACGCAGAGCGCCATCATCGCTTCGGTCAGCGAGTAACCCTCGACAATGCGGCCGCCGGTGATCGATTCGAACCGCGCTTTCGTGTCGGCCAGCAGCGCCGAGGCGCCGGAGAAGCACAGACGGATCGACTTGAAGTCGACCTTGCCCGCCCGCACATCAGGGTGGTTCAGGAGCGCGTTGTAGAGGGTCGGGACGCCGTTGAAGAACGTCGGCTTCACCTTGCGGACCGTCGCCAGCAGATCGGCGAGATCGCGCGGGTTCGGCACGAGCGCGATGGCGCTGCTCTGGACGATGGACAGCGCCTGAACGCCGACGTTGCCGTACACGTGAAACATCGGCAGCGGGAGAAAGAGAACGTCGTCCGGCCCTCGCAGCGCCGCCGCGTTCCACGTCTTGATCTGCACGCCGGCCATCACGTAGGCGCCGTGCGTGCCGAGCACGCCTTTCGGCGTGCCGGTGGTGCCGCCGCTCATCAACAGGACCGCCGGATCGGTCGGCGCGAGCGCGACACGCGGCGGCGTGTGACCGCGATTGACGAGGAGGAGGTGTGCGAAATCGTGGTCGCCCGGCGCGAGCGCGACGCGATCGCCGTCTTTTTTTTCACGGAACAACGTGAAGAGGAGGCGCAGGATCGGCGGAAAGTGCTCCTTGATGTTCGTCGAAATCACGCGCTTGAGCGGCGTCCGCTTCTGCACGTTCTTGACGCGGCCGTAGAACCGCGACAGCGTCACGATGGTCTCGATGCCGGCGTCGCGGAGCGGCCCTTCGAGCTCGTGTTCGGTGTAGGTCGGGTTGAGCGGCGCGACGATGGCGCCGAGCTTCCACGCACCGAGCTCCGCGATGAAGAACTGCGGGCAGTTGGGCAGCAGCAGCGCCACGCGGTCGCCGCGCTTCACGCCGAGCGCGGCCAGCGCGGCGGCGCACGCGTCGCTCAACCGCGCGAGATCGCCGTAGGTGACCGTCGCGCCCTTGAAGAGCAGCGCGGGCGCCTTCGGCCGCGCGCGCGCGGCGTCGGCGAGGTAGTCGAGCAGCGTGCGGTCGGGATACGGGGCGAGCGTCGCGGGCACGCCGGCGTCGTAGTGGGCGAGCCATGGCGCCGGGCCCGCGAGCCCGGCGCGATCCGATCGACTATCGATAGCCAACTATCGACTGCTGGTCTTAATCCGATAGGTTCCGTCGTCCATGCGCTCGCGGAACTGACCGTGGCAGCCGGCGCACTGCTGGCCGAGCGTGCCGGCGTGCGTTTTCGCTTCGTCCCAGTTGCCCGCCGCGATCGCGGTGCTGAGCGATTCCGAGAGCTTCTTGGCTTCTTCCGCGAATTTGATCGCGTCGGGCTTGCCCTTGGGCTTCCAGAACGCCTCGTTCTGCGTGAACATCTGCTTCAGCACGTTGGCGTTTTCTTTGGCGGCCGCCACGTCGGTCTTGTCGATTGCGCCGCGCAGCGCCGTGTTCGCAGGGCCCACCTGCTTCATGATTTTCGAAAGCGCTTCCTCTTCCGCCGTCATCGGCGGCGGCGGCCGCTTCGCGACGTCGACGCCGGCGTTGGTGATGACCGACTTCGCCAGCACGACGGGATGGCCGCGATACTTGCTGACGACCTCGGGCGGGAGGTCGACCTTGTACTCCTTCGTCAGTTCGGCGCCCTTCTTCCCGATTTCGGCCGGATCGAGATGCACGACCTCGCCGATGATCGTGATGTACGCGTTCGGCGTCACCGGCTCCATCAACGTCGGCGCGACGACGATCACGTCCTTGCCGGTGCTCTTGGTCTTGTCCTGATCGACCGAGAACGCGAGCTTCGAGAGCGTCTGCTCGACGGCGCCCGTCACGGTCACGAACTCGCCGTAATACGTATCGGGATGGTCGGCCAGCGTGCTCGCGGCGAGCGGCACGTACGGTTTGGTCGGCGTGCCCGGCGCGGGTGCGGCTGGCGGCGCGCCTTCCCCGCCTTGCCGTCCGCCGCGGCCCCGGCCGCCCTGCTGCTGCGTTTCCGGCTGCGCGGGCGGCGGCTGCTGCTCGGCCGCGATCGACACGACAAGGACGGCGAAAGCGAGCGCGATCGCCGCGCCGCACTTCGAGCGTTTGAAGAGGGACATGGATGACTCCTTCGATTTCAAGGGATCGATTCTAACGCGTCGCGCAGCCCTTTAGGGCTGCCTTGCGGCCGCTGGCAGGCCTGAAGGCCTGCGCTACGACTCTAGAGGGTGGCCGACGGCGCCAGCAGCATCAGCAGCAGAGCCTTTTGCCCGTGGAGCCGGTTTTCGGCCTGATCGAAGACGACCGACGCCTCCGATTCGAAGACACCGGCCGTGACTTCTTCACCGCGGTGCGCGGGGAGGCAGTGCATGAACAGCGCGCCCGGCTTGGCCAGCGACATCAGGTTTTCGTTGACCTGATAGGGCGCGAAGATGCGCCGCCGCACGTCGGCCTCGTTTTCCTGCCCCATCGACGTCCATGTGTCGGTGTACACGACGTCCGCGCCGGCGACCGCGTCGGCGGCATCGCTGAAGAGCCGCAGGCGCGCGCCGTGGCGCGCCACGCTCGTCGCCTGCTGGACGACCATGTGCGGCAGCTGGTACGCCTCGGGGCTCGCGACGTGCACGTGGACGCCGAGCATCGCCGCGGCGTGCGTCAGCGACGTCGCGACGTTGTTGCCGTCGCCGACGTACGCGACCGTCCGGCCGCGCAGTTGGCCCACGTGTTCCTGCAGCGTCAGGAAATCGGCGATCGCCTGACACGGGTGCTCCTCGTCGGTGAGCGCGTTGACGACGTGGAGCCGCGGCGCCGCCGCGGCGAATTCCTTGAGCACGTGCTGCGAGAAGGTGCGGATGATCACGCCGTCGACCCAGCGCTCGAGGTTGCGCGCCACGTCGGCGACCGGCTCCCTGGTCCCGAGCGCGACGTCGGGCTGCAGGCCGACGACCTGCCCGCCCAGCTCGCGCACCGCGATCTCGAACGTCGTCCGCGTGCGCAGCGACGGCTTGTCGAACAGCAGCGCGACGTGGCGGCCGTTCAGCGCGTCGGAGGTCGGCGCGAGCCGGCCGAGCGCGCGATCGCGCTTCAGCTGCGCCGCGAGATGAAGACAGCGCTCGAGCTCGCTGTGATCGAGATCGAGAACCGAGAGGTAATCCTTGCGGCGCGCGATCGTGGTTGGTGTCATGTTCGGTAATCCGCGTTGATGCGCACGTACTCCGCGCTCAGATCGCACGTCCACACCGTCGACGAGGCCTCGCCGGCCCCGAGACCGACGAAGACCTCGATGTCGCGGCGATTCAGATACGCCGCCGCCTGTGGCGCCGCCTCGTCGTACGGCCGCCCGTCCTTGAACAGCACGATGGAGCCGATCTGCACCGAGGCGCGCGACAGCTCGAACGCGACATTCGCGCGGCCGGCGACGGCGATGAGCCGGCCCCAGTTGGGATCGCCGCCGTGAATCGCCGTCTTCACCAGCGGCGAGTTGGCGATCGCCTTGGCCGCCCGCCGCGCCTCCGCGCGCGACGCCGCGTTGGTGACGGTGACGGTGACGAGCTTGGTCGCGCCCTCGCCGCCGCGCACGATGCCCAGCGCGAGCTCGCGGCAGACGTCACGAAGTCCGTTGACGAACGAACCGTACGTCGCCTCGCCGATCTCGACGCCGCTGGCGCCGTTCGCGAGCAGCATCACGCAGTCGTTGGTCGAGCACTCGCCGTCGACGGTAATCGCGTTGAACGTGTCGTCGACTGCCTCGCGCAGCGCGCGATCGAGGAGCGGCTTCGGCACGGCCGCATCGGTGGTGACGAACCCGAGCATCGTCGCCATCATCGGCTCGATCATCCCCGAGCCCTTGGCCATGCCGCCGATGGCGATCTCGCGGCCGCCGATCGTGACGCGCGTCGAGGCTTCCTTTGGAAACGGATCGGTCGTCATGATGGCGCGCGCGGCCGCGGCGCCCTGCTCGGCCGCGAGCGCCTGCATCGCCGCGGGCAGTCCGACGCGGACTTTTTCGATCGGCAGCGCGACACCAATCACGCCCGTCGACGCGACGAGCACCTGCTCGGCAGGACAGCTCACGAGACGCGCCGTTTCCACCGCCATGGCGCGCGCCACCTGCATCCCTTCGTCGCCGGTGCAGGCGTTGGCGCAGCCGCTGTTGACGACGATCGCGCGCGCCGTGCCGCCCGATCGCTTCAGATGCTCGAGCGAGATCAGCACCGGCGCTGCCTGCGCGCGGTTGGTGGTGAACACCGCGGCCGCGTTCGCCGGCGTCTCCGAGACGATCAGCGCGAGGTCGAGATTCCCGTTGGCTTTGATGCCGGCGCTGACGCCGGCGGCGCGGAAGCCTCTGGCGACCGTGATTCCGGTCGGCGTTGTCGACAAGGTGGCCGTCATCACGTCATCACCCCAGGGGGGCGGCCGCCGCCGGCACGCCATAGCCGCGTTCGGCGTCGAACGCCGAATCGAGAGGGACCACCATCGCGTACTGTCCGCACTGCCGGAACTGCGGGCACTTCACGCAGTCGGTGAAGATTTTTTCCGGCAGCCACAGATGCGGCACGATCGAGAACCCCATGTGGATGAAATAGCCGGGTGCATGCGTGAAGGCGCAGAGCTTCTCGAAGCCTTCGCGGCGCGCGCGGCGGCGCAGCTCGTCGACGATCGCCACGCCGATGCGGCTGCCGCGAGCGCTGACGTCGACCGCGAGCGATCGCACCTCGGCGACGCGGGCGCTGAGCGCCGCCAGCTCGGCGCAGCCGATGATCCGGCGTCCCCGCACGGCGACCACGAATCGCGAGGCGTGCACCGTGAGCTCGTTGAGCGTGCGCGGCAGCAGGTGACCCTCTTCGAGATTCGCCTGGATCAGCGCGTGCAGCTTCTTCGCTTCGGCCGCGTCGGCGGTCCGGATCGTGACGCGGCCTCTGCGCGAGATCGTTTTCATGCCTGGGCTCCGACCGCGGCCAGCGCCGCGTCGAGACGGCCGAGCGCTTCGTCGGCGTCGGCCTCGGTAATGACGAGTGGCGGCAGCAGGCGGACGACTCTTTCCGCCGTGCGATTGACGATGACGCCCTGCAGCAGCGCCGCGGGCACGACGGGCGTCGCGTCGCGATCGAGCTCGAGCCCCCACATCAGGCCGAGGCCGCGGACCTGCTTCACCATCGGGTGCCTGGCCGCGATCGACTTCAGCCGCTGTTCGACGCGACGGCCCACGCGCGCGATCTGCGCGATCAGGCCGCCGCCCACGAGCTCGTCGAGCACGCACAGCGCCGCGCGGCACGCGAGCAGGTTGCCGCCGTACGTGCTGCCGTGGTCGCCGAATTTGATCGTGTCGGCCACTTCCTGGCTGACGAGCGTCGCCCCAATCGGCACTCCGCCGCCGAGCGCCTTGCCGACCGCGACCAGGTGGGGCTTGAGGCCGAGCGCCGCGAAGTAGAACGGGTACCCCGTGCGGCCGAGCCCGCTCTGCACTTCGTCGGCGATGAGCAGCGCCCCGGTCTTGGCGCAGGCTTCCGACATCGCGTTGGCGAACGCCGGCGTGAGCGGACGGATGCCGCCTTCGCCCTGCACCGGCTCGGCGATGATTGCGGCGGTCGACGTCGTCACGGCGGCCTTCAGCGCCGCCGGTTCGTTGACCGGCACGAACTTGACCGTCGGCAGCAGCGGCTCGAACGGCGCACGGTAGTGCTCGTCGGACGTGACCGACAGCGATCCGAACGTGCGGCCGTGAAACGATTCCTCGAGCGCGATGAACTCGGCGCGCGGCTCGCCGCGCGTGTGCCAGTAGCGGCGCGCGAACTTCAGGCACGCCTCCACCGCTTCGGTGCCGCTGTTGCAGAAGAAGGCCCGCTCGAGTCCCGATAGATTCGCGAGGCGCTCGGCGAGCTGACCCTGATACGGGTGATAGAACAGGTTCGACGTGTGCAGCAGCGTCTGCGCCTGATCGGTGATCGCGCGCGTCAGACCCGGATGCGCGTGGCCGAGTGCGGCGACGCCGATCCCCGACAGCAGATCGAGGTACTCGCGCCCCTCGGCATCCCAGAGGCGAACGCCCTCGCCGCGCACGAACGTCACCGCGTTGCGGCGGTAGGTCTGCAGCACATGCCGGGCTTCGCGGGCGACCACATCGTCAAGAACCATAGTCATGGAAGACACTCTCTTTTTGAGTCATCGGCCGGTGCCGCAGGGCTTCAGCCCTGCGGTAATCCGCGTCGCCAACGCCGGTTCCCCGCTCTCCGCGGCGCTGACGAGCGACGTCGAATCGCGGCCGTCCACAATCACGACATCGTCGACGCCGCCGGCGAGCGCGTGCTCGCACGCGCGCAGCTTTGCGATCATTCCCGCGGTCGCCGTGCCCCCGTTCACCAGCTTCGCGATCGCCGTCGAATCGATGACCGGCAGCGTCCGCCCGTCGTCGCCGAGGACGCCCGCGGTCGTGCCGGCGATCACGAGTCGGTGCGCGCCGAGCCGTGCCGCGAGATGGCCGGCCAACGTGTCGGCGTTGACGTTGAACAACCGGCCGTCGCGTCCCATGCCGATGCAGGCGATGACCGGCACGAAGCCGTCCCTCGTCAACGTATGCAGCAACCCCATGTCGGCGTCGGCACAGGGCACGCCGACGCGCTCGAGATCCACGACGCGGCCATCCACCGCGCGGTGCGGCGCCGCCGCCTCTGACAATCCACAGCTCGCGTCAGCGCCCGTCAAGCCAACCGCCCTCACCTGCGCCGCGTTCAGCGCCGCGACCAATCGGGTATTCACCGTGCCCGCGAGCACCGCGACGACGACATCGAGCGTTCGGTCGTCGGTAATGCGGAGACCGTCGACCTGACGCGTCTCGATACCGCTGCGCTTCAGCGCCGCGTCGATCTCCCTGCCCCCGCCGTGCGTGATGACGATGGGCTCGCGTGCCGCAATCGCGGCCACGCCGGCCACCACCGCCGAGAGATTCGCGGGATCCTCGAGGAGCTCACCGCCAAACTTCAGGACCAGTGGTCTCGCGGAAGCCCCGTCCCGACGGGTTTTCACAGCGCGGCGCCCCACCCCCGAGGGGACCCGCTCCTCACAGCAGGCCTGTCCGCTCGTCCAGTCCGAGCATCACGTTCATGTTCTGCACGGCCTGTCCCGACGCACCCTTCAGCAGGTTGTCGATGACGGACACGAGAATCGCGCGGCCGGACGGGTCGACGCGCCAGCCGATGTCGCAGAAGTTCGTGTGCGCGACGTGCTTGATCTCAGGCAGCGACGATCCGACGAGCCGCACGAAGGTCGCGCCGGTGTATGCGCGCTCGAGGACGTCGCCGATCGCTTCTTCCGTGGTGCCCGGCGGCACGCGGACGTAGATCGTCGACAGAATGCCCCGGTCGAGCGGCACCAGATGCGGCGTGAACGTCACGGTCCGTCCGATCCCCTGCTCGATTTCGGCGCCGTGGCGGTGATTGAACACGCCGTACGCCGACAGGCTGCCGTGGCATTCGGAGAAATGCGTCCGCTCCGACGGCGTCTTGCCGGCGCCCGAGACGCCCGACTTGGCGTCGACGATGATGTCGGCGCCAGAGACGAGCAGGCCGGCTTCGGCGAGCGGCGCCAGAGCGAGCAGCGTCGCGGTTGGATAACAGCCGGGATTGGCCACCAATTGCGCCCGCGCCACCGCGCCGCGCTCGCGCTCGGTCAAACCGTACGCGACGCCGGCGGGCAGCGCGCGCGTCTCGGGGTACCAGCGGGCGCGGACCGCGGCGTCGCGCAGCCGGAACGCGCCGGACAGGTCGACGACGCGC
>Ga0070704_100002212_pt1 | contig 10846 bp, 7 predicted proteins | sample KBSK5252metaG_FD_65467 | JGI IMG/M metagenome (GOLD analysis project Ga0070704, IMG submission 65467) | Corn, switchgrass and miscanthus rhizosphere microbial communities from Kellogg Biological Station, Michigan, USA - KBS K5-25-2 metaG | ecosystem: Host-associated > Plants > Roots >... | reverse complement strand
ACCGCCGCCAAGAAGGGCAAGTTCGAAATTGCCGACGGCGCTACGCTGTTTCTCGACGAAGTATCGGATATGAGCCCCAACGTTCAGGCGAAGGTTTTGCGCGTGCTCGAGGAGCAGAGGTTCGAAGCAGTGGGTAGCAATTCGCCGGTCAACGTGGACGTGCGTGTGATCGCGGCCACCAACAAGCGTCTGGATGAAGAGATCGAAAAGGGAACTTTTCGCAGCGACCTTTTCTTCCGCCTGAACGTGATTCCCTTCGAGGTGCCGCCCTTGCGCGAACGACTGGAAGACGTGCCGTTACTCGTCGAGCATTTCAATAAACACTTCGCCAGGGCCTACGGGAAAAAGCCAAAGCGCTTTGAAGCCAAGGCGATCGAAGCGATGCAGAAATACTCCTGGCCCGGCAACGTGCGCGAACTGCGAAATACCGTCGAGCGAGTGATGATCATGCACCAGAACCATCGGGTCGGGATCAAGAATCTGCCGGCATTTGGCGATCAGGAACCGCCCGCCTCTTCCTACCGGTTTCCCTCGTTCAAGGAAGCCAGCGATGCTTATCATCGCGAGTTCATTCAGCGCAAACTCGATGAAGCCGGCGGTAACGTCTCGCGCGCCGCCGAGCTGATGGGCATCGACCGCAGCCACCTCTATCGACGGATGCGGGCGCTGGGGATAAGAAACCTATAGGACCCAATAGGACGTCTGGGCCTATACGACCTATTCCACCTGTCATGCTAGAATCCTGCTGAGGCAATATGGATTACACCACCAGAGAATTACTGAAACGTTATCGAAAACTCGCTTTGGGCCAGCCGTTTGCGCCGGTCTTGCTCAATATCCTGGTTACGTCGGTGTGCGACATGCGTTGCACCCACTGTTTCTTTACGGACGAGCTCGACGATCGGCCGCGCAAGAAATTGCAGATGAAGACGCACGAGATTGATCGCATCGCCGAAACACTCGGCGGCAATCTCGGCGTGTTGATTCTTGCCGGTGGCGAGCCCTTCACGCGCAAGGACCTGCCAGAGATCGTCAATTCGTTTTACCGGCACAACAATCTGGAGTCCGTTTACCTGATGTCGAATGGACAGATTCAAAAGCGAATCTTTCCTGACGTGACTCGTATTCTGGAAGAGTGTCCGAATCTCAACGTCACCGTGGCGATGGGCATCGATGGGTTGCAGGACCAACACGACAAGATCCGGCAGAAACCTGGTTCATGGCAGATTGCAATTGAAACCGCGCGCGAACTGAAGGCGATGAAAAAGCAGTATCCGCGACTCGATCTTCAGACCTGCACCTGCTTCATGCACTCGAACCAGGACACCATCTTTGAGTGGTACGATTTTCTCAAGCACGATCTGAAGCCGGACAAGGTGAACTTCAACTACATTCGTCCGCCTTCCGCCGATCCAATCGAACTCGATATCGATCAGACTCGCTACGCGAAGCTCGCTAACATGATTGATGACGACTCGCGTCATGCCGCGATCAAGAACAACTACGGCGGCAATGCCGGCTTTTTCAAGGCCGCGATCGACATCTACATGCACGGCCTCATTACCAAAACGCAAGAAACGCAACAAGCACAGCTAACTTGTTACGCAGGTACAGCCGGCGCGGTGATCTACGACGAAGGCACGCTGTCTTCGTGCGAGAACCTGGCGCCCATTGGCAACCTGCGCGACCACAACTGGGACTTTCAGGGTCTGTGGTTGTCCGACGCGATGAAGGCGCGACGGAAGCAGGCGGCGGACGGTTGTTTCTGCACCCACGAATCAAATTGTTATTACCCCTCGCTGCCGTTCAATCCGAAGCACTTGATCCAGATTAAGAAGCTGGAGCGCGAGATGAAGAAAGCGCGGAAGGAATTCGATCGGCAACTGGAATCACAACCTGACGGGATTAGGGTCAGAGCATAATAGATGAATCCCAACGGCCCGAAAATCCTAATCATTTCTTCCGACACGGGTGGTGGCCATCGATCCGCGGCGGCTGCGATCGTTGCGGGCATCCAAAACATTGTCGAAGGCGAGTCGTACGCGATCCGCACGGTGCGCGCGATCGAAGAAGCGCATCACATCACGGCCAAGCTGGTGGTGATTTATAACTGGGTGCTGCGCAACAAACAGCACTGGATGAAGTATCTCTACTGGGCCATCAACCGCTTTCGACCTGACTCTCATCCGTTTTTCTACAAACGCACAGTCAAATACGTCGCCGGACTCTTTGAGCGCTGGTGCCCACATGTCGTCGTCAGCGTTCACCCGTTGACCCAGCACATGTTCGCGCGCGTCCTCAAAGAGCTTGGCCTGGCCGACCGCATCCCGCTGGTGACGGTTGTGACCGATCCGTATTACGGATTTTGGAAAGGTTGGGCCTGCGATGACGTTAGTTTGTACCTGGTCGCCAGCGAGGAAGCGCGCCGTCAACTAATCGACTATGGAATTTCGCCGGAACGCATCAAGGTCTCAGGAATGCCGGTGCATCCAAAGTTTTCCTTTCCGGGCGATCACGCCGCGCGAGTGGCGCGCACGGCGCTCGGTCTCGATCCCGAAAAGTTTACGGTTTTCCTCAACGCCGGCTGGGAAGGCGGCGGTAATATTCCGCACATCTTTCGCGAATTGGTGCGCGGCCAACTTGATGTTCAGGCGATCTTTCTTGCCGGTCGAAACGAGGCTTTGAGGGTCGAAGCTGAAGCGGTGGCGGCTGACGCGAAGTTTCCGATTAAGGTGATCGGCTACTCAGACGAAGTCGAGCAGCTGATGAAAGCAGCCAACGTGATGATCTCAAAACTGGGTGGGCTCTCGACTTTCGAAGCGTTGAGCTGCCAGGTCCCAATCATCGCCGATGGGACGACCGAGCCGATGCCGCAAGAGGCCGGCACGGTAAATCTAATCGTCAAGGGCGGCGCGGCCGTCTTGTTAAAGCAAGCCAGCGACATTGTTCCCGTCGTGCATCGCATGATTGAAGATTCAAAACACTATGCGGCGTTACGCGCGGCTACCATCACTCTCGCGCTTCCGAATGCCACGAAACGCATCGTCGAAGAGATCACCGCGCTGATTCCAACCCCCGCGAAACTCGAACAGGATTCGGCCGCGCAGGCGCAGCTTATCGAGACTGCGGCGGCCTGAAACACCCCGCGCTCACGACCGCGTTACCGCCCCGCGTTCCAACGGAGCGCGTTACCCTTTGAAGTCAGAAATGCAAAGTCGCAGGCTGCGAGCTTCTAAAGGCTGTTTACAGTTCCCCCACTTCCCCGAAATCATTACCAGGGAGTGTTCGGTTACTGTTTGAGGTTCACCTTGACTGCAAGGCCGCCAAAAATACCCTTCTCATTGGCCGCGTTTATTACCAGCAACTGATCCGCGGCACGGAGACGCGACGCCTGGTAGATGGGTTTCGCGGGCGCCTTAACAAGAAGGCGCACAAGGACGGGTTTGCCGTCCGGGGAAACGATTCCGCGTAGCACTCCGCGATCTGCCGTAAGCCGTACATTCTGCTCTCTACGACCGTCACCTTGTAAGACTAGTCCCTCATCACCCTTCAAGTTTTTAAGGCGTTCCTGCCTTACAAGATCAAAGCCCTCAGGTTGTTTGAACCATCTGTCGGCCAGCCGGCCATCAACGCCCAGCTCTATTCCAAAGTCACGTGGCAGCCCGCGTCTAACGAATTCCAGATCAAACTTCTCGCGCGGGCGGCGGGGGTCGGGATAGACAAAAAACTCAAAGGCATAAACTTGGCTAAGAACTACATTGATAGTGAAGAAGTTCTTAAACGCTCGGTTGTTGACAAGGTTTGTCTCTGGTGCATTGGGCGGGTTCGGGGCGACTATGCCTATGCCAACGCACCAGTGGTCGGTAACGGGCACCGGCACATTCCAGTTAACCACTCCGACGGCAGTACCCTGCGGAGTTCCTACAGGGCCAACCACGGGCACGGAGTATGACCCAATGTAGATGAAGTTCCCGTCAGCGGGATCGCCGTCGCCGTTGGGATCGAAGCCGCTGATACCAATTGTTCCCACATCAGCATAATAGAACTTTATCTCGACGTTACCGACAGCCTGCCCGCCGGTATTCCTGATGCGAGCGTAGAGGTGATTATCCTGGTTAGCGTTGGGAATATCTTCTATCCCGTCGTCGTTGTTGTCTACCCAGATGTCAGTGGTCGTCCATACGGCGCTCGTTCCAGTCACCGAAAGATCATAGGCCGGCGCGGTTGGATAGGCATAATTGATCGCGGCCAGCGCATTGATACGCCCCCAACCGAAGACGTTGTCCGCGCCCGCGGACCCCAGGTCGACGGCGGTATGCCGCATAATAAAGGCAAGTTCGTGAGGCAGAAGCGCGGGGTTCTTCTGTAGAAGCAGGGCGGCCAATCCCGAGGCGTGCGGTGCGGCCATCGACGTGCCGCTCCATGTTGAACTATTGATGTATCCACCGCCATTCTGCGTTGAGAGCACCGATACTCCCGGCGCTGAGACATCTGGCTTCAGCAGTCCGGGAGGAAAGATATAGTCGTTATAGCCAGCGACTGTTTGCCAGGACGACGGCCCATTGCCGCTGAAGCTCGCGATCGCATCTGTGCTGTCGGTAGCGCCGACGGCGAATGCTCTTGGTGCTCGCGCCGGCGTAAGAACGCCAGCCGGAGCCGGCGCGGGAGTATTGCCTGCGGCAACCACGAAGAGGACTCCGCCATCCGTGAGATTGTCCGTATTCTGACGCCAGGTCGCATAATCGGGAGACCACGCGTCTAACCAGCCCGAACTGAAGTTGACAATGTCGGCGCCGTTTGCCAGAGCATATTGCATCGCCGCCCAGCACTCTGTCTGTCCGGCAACAAGGGTGGCAGAATAGCTTAAGACCATCAGTTTTGCGCCTGGCGCGACCCCGGTTGCCGTGCCACCGGTTCCATCTCCTGCGACCGTTCCGGCGACATGCGTGCCGTGACCATGCCAGTCATCCGGCGAGTTATCGCCGGCGACACTGCTTCCGAAATCCCAACCGACCACATCATCAACTTTGCCGTTGCCATCATCGTCAACTCCATTGTTATCTGCTGCCGTGAACTGCCCCAAGGGGGCACGGTCTTCGCCTGGGTTGAACCATAAGCGGTTGATCAGATCCGGATGATCGAGATCCATTCCCGTGTCCAGGACAGCCACAACGACTCCAGTTCCCGTGTAGGGAGTCGCTAGCGCCCAAACGCTATCCGCCTGAATCTTGCTGACGCCCCACGAGGGCGCCTGAAACACCGGTCGCTTGATATCCTGCTTCAGGTAGTCGATGTTGGGGAATCGCAGAATCTCATCGAGGGCCCTTGGTTGGATTTCTGCTCCGATGACATTTGAGAGCCAAAGCGACTGGATATTCTTCGCGAGCCCCTCGCTCTCCAGTTTCTTCAAAGCGCCCAGTATCTCGCGCTGACTGCGCTCGGCATGCGTCTTAAGCGCCTCGACGAGGGATTTGCGCCGTTGCTTCTTGTTCTTATAAGCCAGCGCCCTGGCACGCTCTTGCGGAGGGAGCTGATCCTTTAAACGAATGATAATCCGCACGAATTCTTCGGGCTTGATTCGTGCCAGCTGCTCTCGCAAGTCTGGTCTTACTCTGGGATCATCCTGGGGGCGATTCTGCGCGGTTACAGTGTACAGTGCCGTAATCGCCAGGGTCACAAACAGAATCAGGAGGCAGAATGATCGGTAATTAAAGCGGTTCGTCGTTGTCTTCATTTTACTTCTCCTTTTTTGGGTAGGTGGGGTCTGCGCCAAGCAGTACACGGAAGGTATATCCGTTGCCGACAGGTATTCGCTTGCCAGGAACGAGCGGCACAAGCACTCCGCTCACGTGAATGTCTGTAGCTTCGCCTTTTTTCGAGTATGGCGGCACAACCACTCGAACAGGTTGGACTATGGTTTCCCCAGGCTCAATGATGTTGCCTTTGACGCCCAATAAAAGGGCTTTACGGTTCGGCTTGGCTCTGGGTGGGATGCGGGGAACAATTACTTCCCATCCTTTCGGTAACGTCTTCCGATCGACAGTGACAAAATATTCGGCCGGCACCTCCAGGAAATTTGTCACGGCCACTGTCAGATTTTGCGAAGTTAGTGCCTCGGTTGTCTCAAAATTGCGGCCGCCAATATTGTTGCTGCGCTGAATTTGGGTCGTCAGCGGGCGGTCGTCCGGGTGTGAGACAATTGCGCCCACGCACCAGTGGTGCTCGCCCCAGATATTCGTACCGGTTGGGACTGTCCACGAGAAGCTGACGGTAGTATCGCCAGGTGCGAGGTTTGGAGTTTGCTGGCCAATAAGAATCGCCGCCGGGTTGGGAAACTCGAGAGCCACGCGGGGATCGGTGTAGTAGGCGCGCACGGTGCTGCCGTTCATGGTCGTGGCGCTGTCGTTGTGAACGCGAACATTGAGCGTCACGACGCTGCCTGCTGTGAGCGGGGGAGCCGGAACGCTCCAGATGTCCGGGCTTACCCAGAACGCCTGCGACCAGCCGCTACCCGTCCAGACAGCGGAGGGTTCTACGCCGTTGTCGGTGTTGTGATCTTTGATCCAGAGAATCCGACACCCCGCGTCTTTGATCAGCGCGAGAGCGGCGGGCAAGTTCTCTTCCGCGGTAGGAATGATCTCGGTGGGGAAGGGCGCGAAGCCTGCACACGAACCCGGGCCCGTCGCCGAGGCTGGTCGCAATTCCGGGGTGAATCCTGCAAGACGCGTCTCGTTCCAAAAGAAGTCGGTTGCTTCGCCGAATGATTGGTACCAGATCGTCTCTGAATAGGTGTGAGCGTGAACGGCGGCAATCCGCGAGATATTATTCTGAGCAATGAAAGCTAAAGTCGGCTCGCCCGGCGGATCGGCCGTCGTGTACGACCAGGGCCGCAGAAAAAGTTCGCTGTAGCTGTGATAGGACACCACGGCTTTCGGATTCTGGAGGGTTCCAACAAAATCCCGTAGAGCCGTCGTCTCAGGTTCGCTGAAGGCGCTTGGTCCCCGGTAGGTGTCGTCGTAGGTGTTGGGTGAGCCACCAGAGCCGCTGCCTAGTCCCCATTGAAAGCTGTAATTTCGGTTAAGATCTACGCCGAAAGTCCCGTCGCCGTTGTTGCGGCGGTTCTTTCGCCAACACCGATTCGCGGACGACGAAGCCGAGTAAATGTATCCATCGGGATTCAAGACCGGAATGATCCAAATCTCGAGATTATTCATGCAGGCTTGCAGGGACGCATCGGTGGCGTAGTGAGTCAGCAAATATTCAGCAAGATAAAGAGACACTTCCGCGGAAATCCACTCGCGGGCATGGTGTAACCCTACGAAGACGACGTCACCTTCGTCACTCTCGTTTGTAGCCACATTGTCCGAAATTTTGATTCCGCGAATGGGGCGACCCTCGACCGAGGTTCCGATAGTGAAGATCTGCGCGATTGTGGGATGCGTTGCAGCCAGGTTCGTCAGCTCACTGTCGATTTGCGCTGGTGTGTGAAAGTTTGTGAAGTCAATTACTGCTGCCGCAGGCGTACCACAAACCAACAGGATGAAAATTGCCGGTAGATATTTTGCTCTCATCGTGTCACTCCCGGAGGATCTGGAAGAATCTCGACCTTAAAGCCCATCGCGCGAAGTTCATCGAGGGACTCGTCGAAAGCGCCGCCGAAGACAACGAATCCTTCCTTCGATTTTTGTACGGTGTGAATGTCTATGCGGGGCGCGACTACATCGCTGACGTCGGATAGCTTGGTCACAGTCAGCCGCACCTGCCTGGGATACGGCTCGCCCTTTCTAAGATCCTGAATCGCGTACTCGGCTCTGGATAGAGCACGCAACTGTTTCAGCGTTCCTCGCGCGATCCAGTAACCCCGTTCCCTGAGAACGATCGTAAGGCCGATTTCTCGGAGCGGCGCCTCGGTCCCTTTTCCGACAACCCGCACCACGCGCGTTAAGACGCTATCGGCATCCTCAACCGACGGATGATACCCGAACTCCTGAAGTCGTCTGTTGATGTTCTCGTTTCCATAGTAGTAGAACGACCGACCGCGAACGAGTTCCGGCTTCACCTTCAGTTCCTGTTCAATCAGCGCTGCCTCGTCCGCATCTTCGACTTCAATGCGATAGAGCTTCTGAGAGCGGGTCTCGCTTCGTTGGTTCTGCGTATAGACGGTTGCCGAGCCCAGAAGGCACAAACAGAACAAGACTACCGCGACGTGCGTTAGTTGATTGCGTCGTGTTGACATTACAGAAACCTTCCTTAGGGATGAAGCGTTCTTCCTAAGTGAAAAACCCTACGCTCCCAGGTACGATCTGTGTGAGCGAGATTCAAGATCCGCAATGATGAGCAAGCAGGGGTATCGTGCATAACGAAAAGTCTCTCTTGAAAAATGCCGGAAAACGCCATTGCACCTACTGAAACAATGCCAAGGTTGCAAGCGGCTGGATTTGGCGAGTATGCAAGGATGCAGGGGCTCGTGGGAACTCAGCCTGAATTCTCAAAGGTGGACGCACAATATCCGATCTTGTTGCGCGATGTCAATGACTTGTCGTGACTTCGCTGTGATAGCAGAAACCTGAGCAATGATTTATCGGGTCGGGAGACGCGCCTTGCAAAATCGTTAGCCCTTGGCTTGGCGCGAAGTAATTGATGCTCGCCCTGTCCGCTTCTGAAAAGGAGATCTTCCGGCCAGTACGGCCGGCCTAAGCCGCTTTTGGTTAGTGTCCTTGTTGGAGCGGTGCAGTCCATATTGGACGCTCCCGATTTTCGCCTCGTCTTGACTGTCATACTAGCTTCGCGATTTAATCCCTCATTCAAAAGCTCTTAATCCTGAAATAGAAGATTGGCCGGCAGTCTCCCTCGTGGTGATCAAAGAATGAGTCTGTTACTTGAAGGAAAGCGTGCGTTCCTGACCGGCGGCACCCGCGGCATTGGCGCGGCGTTGTGTGAAGTGTTCGCCCGCGAAGGGGCCGATGTGGCCTTTAGCTACAACTCGCGCGAAGACCTGGCCGCCGAAATGGTCAAGAAGATCGAAGGGCATGGACGCCGCGGGCGAGCTTCTAAAGTGTCGATCACCGATCGCTTCGGCATGAAGCATCTGACCAGAGAGTTGGTCCAGGAGTGGGGCGGCATCGACATTCTGGTAAACAACGCAGCCATCAACCGCGGCGATAACTTTGCGGTGACTACGGATCGGGCCTGGGATGAAGTAATCAACACAAACGTCGGCAGCCTCTTTGCCGTTACCAAACCAATCTATAAACAGATGATTCGGCAGCGGGCCGGAAGCATTCTCAACATAACCTCGATCGGCGCAATTCGCGCCTTGCCGACTGCAGTCCACTATGCAACTTCGAAAGCAGCGATGATCGGCTTTACCAAGTGTCTGTCGCGAGAGGCGGGCACCTTCGGGATTCGCGTCAACGCGATCGCGGCTGGAATCTTTGATACCGATCTGGCCCAGACGCTGCCGGAGCGCTGGTTGCAGATGCATGAGTTCTGGGCCTCGGTTGGCCGCCTTGGCCGGCCCGAAGAACTGGCTGAGTACGCCGCTTTTATGGTCAGCGATCGCAACTCGTTCATGAGTGGTGAAGTCGTCATCGTTGATGGCGGCGCGGTCACTTAGTCAGCCAGAAGGAAAGCCATGAAACTTCATTGGCGAGTCCTGATCGTTGTCTTTCCCTTACTAATCGCGTTTTCCTGCGCGCGACGCGAGTCTGGTGAAGCCCTAAAACGCGAAACAGAACGCGCCCAACGCCTCGAAGCGGAACTCCAGAAGCTGTTCGCCTCACTCTCTGAGCACACCAAAGAGACAAGAGAACGGCTTGAGAAGCCGGACCAAAAACTCGCGAAGGCGATTCCGGAATACAAGAGTTATCACGATCAACTGATCGCCGGCTCTCTTCAAATAGATCAAATCAGCCAACTTGTAGCAGCCAGGAAAAACAGCGAAATCTCGCCATTAGCGCTGGAGGGATTCAAAAACTCGGCGGTGCTCGCAATGCAATTCATGCAAAAGGGTATTGCAGAGCTCGAGGCGTCGATCAAAGCCATTGATGCCAAAAGGTACTCAGAAGTACCGCAATCAAATAATAAAGCTCAGTACTTTAAAGCCCTGAGCGGCCTGGCAATTATCCAGGAAAAGATTTTCTTCGACGTTTTGCAGACGCTACTGCTTAACACTCCCAAGGCTGACCGTGCCGCGCTTTTTGAGCAAGCGGCGAAAACGTATCCGCTTGTCCAACGGCCGGGCGCGCTGGTTGCATTGGCAGGGGCCTTACAAAAGGCTTATGAGGATGAAGACAACCAAGACAACAAGAAACGGATGGAAGCCTGGCTGAAGCAATACCAGGTTCCTCAGGCAGAAGCTACGCCGACAGCTACCCAAGCCGGCAAGTAGGAAACGAGTATCAGAGACCGCTCGGCATTAGTCACACGCTGGTCTCACTCCTCACGATCGAACCAGGGAAGGCGAAACCAGTTTCGGGATACGCCGGGTCAATCTATGCTTGCCTGAACGCAAAGTACGGAGGTAATGCACGTGAACACTCTCCTACTCGACCGAGAACCAATTAATCTCGACATTGAGCCAACTACGTTTGCTGCCAACTCGCTTAACCCTCTGGGCGGAAGAGTCGGGAAGCTGACGCTGGAATTCGATCGCGAAGGATTTCGCCTTATTAATAAGAAGGGGAGAACCGTTTCCACCGTGAGCTGGTTCGAACTCGAGGAGTTGAAGAACGAGGTGCGCGAGAAGGGAAGGTTCTCTTATCGCGGCATGATTAACGCCGCCGGGACCGGCGACATGCAAGCGGTGATCAGAGTTGGCCTGGAGAATGATTCGGATCGAGAGCGA
>Ga0070704_100002211_pt1 | contig 10848 bp, 8 predicted proteins | sample KBSK5252metaG_FD_65467 | JGI IMG/M metagenome (GOLD analysis project Ga0070704, IMG submission 65467) | Corn, switchgrass and miscanthus rhizosphere microbial communities from Kellogg Biological Station, Michigan, USA - KBS K5-25-2 metaG | ecosystem: Host-associated > Plants > Roots >... | reverse complement strand
AGCGTACAGCGCAAAATATGGGTGCAGCTGGCGGCTTAACAGGCTCTACTCCCCTTATGCAATTTGCCCAACAAAATGCACAAAACATATCATCCCAAGACATGAACCAATGGTTGCAGAATGTATTAGGTATCAATACTCAATACGGTGCAGGCCTTAATAACCAGATTGGATATGGACAACATGCTGCTGATCAATTGACTGGCATGTATGGTGATATGGGCAGGCAAATGGGTGAAGCTGCTTATGGGAAGGCAGGCGGTCAGGCGCAGGATAGGAACGATAACATGGCTGGTGGCCTTAGTATGTTTAATACTTTCTTTGGGAATAGGCAATAATCATGGCACTTCCATTACCAAAACTTGTTTATGATGTAGAACCCGGCGGCGGTCTTGTTACTAGCATGAGGGGTATCAATGCGTTACAAAAATCAAATATTGAGAATAAGTATTTGCCCTATAATAAATATGCGGATGCTTTATCAAAAATTGCTTATTCACAGACTTCCCCTGCTAATGCCCTAGCACAATTTATGTCCGGGCCTGCTGCCGCTAGCCTGTCTAGGGAGCAAACCCAAGCTTTGGCTACCCAGATGCAAAAATCTTTATCTGGCCCAAATTATATGTCGATGTTACCTCCTCCTAATTCGGGAACATTTGGCTCGGGTCTCGCTGAACTTGCCAAAAGAGGTGTTAATTATTTGCAGGACAAGTTTATGCCATCAAGTGATAATTCGGTATTGGCACCACCTACCAATAATCCATCGCAAGAATATGGAGCGGTTAATCAGGCAACGCCTGAATATGTCCAACAGGTATCCATGAACGGAAATGGATCATCCCCATTGCCTCCTGCTTCGCCATCAAAAGGCGGTAGGTTTGCTAGCCAAGCAGGTGCCCTTAATTTACCCGGTACCCAAGGTGGCAATACGCCATCAGCGGCAGCCAAAGCTCAAGAAGCCGGATTAAATACAGGCGTGACAGGAGAGGTAGCGGCGCAAGTAGCACAACAAAAAGCAATGCAAGATATAGATAATGCCAATGCTAATGAGGCTATTGACCAGTTAAATTTATTAGATAAAGTTGAGAATGTTCATAAAAGAATACCTTTTTGGCAACGCGGTGTAGTGGGTGGAAAGGTACCTGCTATTGAATCTAATAGACAGGAATTTGATGCTAGCATGGCACAAATTGTTTCTTCTATTACAAAGCAACAAGGCAATGGCAATGTAACAAATGAAGGTCGTTCCCTTGCGCGTGAAAGTAAATTCCCTGCGGACTTAAATGACCAAGCTTTTGACCACCTCATCCAATATAGTAAAGGGATGAATGAAAGAATCAAGGAAAAGCCTGCTTTCAATAAGGCATTTGCAGATATTGGGAAAACACCTGAGGAAACCAGAATATTATGGCAATATTACCAATCAATGAAGCCTTTTTATGATAATAAAAAGCATACTGTCAACAATGATAATTTAAGGTCTTGGGATAAATTTTATTCTTCACAAGACAAGATAAATTCTGCATTTAACCCTTCCGCCCAAAAGAAAATAGAAAGTGTTATGGGTAATAGTGCTGGTAACACTGGTAAAAGCCCAAATAATGTTAGCTGGCCAATAGGAAAGGATGCTGTTAATGAGGTTGAAGTAGAAGGACAAATACCGCCAAAAAATACTATTTGGATGGTTAGGCCAGATGGAATGAAGGTTCCCGTACACAATGAAAATGTTGATTATGCGATTGAAAAGTATAACTTCAGAAAGGTAGGTTGATATGAGCGCAAATAGTAATTCATATCCTGATCTTTCAGCGCCTATAAATAAGGCCCAATCGATCTATCCTGATTTAAGCCAGCCAATAAAGGCGTTAGAATATAAAATTCCAGAATATCCGTATGCGACAAGGCCACCTACCCCTGAAGAAGTTAAAAGGGCTGGCACTAGATTTAATGAGGGTATTGTTGGCGCAAGCCAAGGCGTATTAAATATCCCAAGCGGGACGGCTGAATTATTAAACCCTACTTCATATAAAATACCCAGATTTGATTATGCGCCTAAGACAAAGGCGTCTGCTGTTGGGCAGATAGCGGGGTCATTTGCAGGCCCTGCTGGTTTAGGCAGTGCAAGCATAAAAGCATTATCCTTAATTCCTAATGCATTAAATAAAGTAAATAAGTTTTCAACTGCAATCAAGTCTGTTCCTATTGCAAACTCATTATTAAAAGCCGGTCGAACAGGGGCTGAGGTCGGATATATTAATGCGTTGAATAATCCGGATGATGCAAAAATGGCGTTTATTAAAGGGGCAGCGGTAGGCGCGCCAATAGGGGCACTAGCCCCGTTAGCTGCAAGCGCAGGCAAATATGTAGCGCCAATGGCAAAAGCAGGGATAGGGGCATTGATTGGCTCTCAGGTTGGCCACCCTTATTTGGGTGCAGTAACCGGCTTAGGATTTCCAGTGCGAGGGGCATTAGGCCTTGAGCCTGCAAATAAAATATCTGAGGATATGTTGTTGGGGTTAAGCGAAAAAGATGTAATGAAAGCCGTAAATGCAAACAGGCGGTTAGGTACGAATATTACCCCGGGAGAAGCGAGCGGCAATTATGTTAGGTCAGCACATGAAGGTTCCTTAAAGCGTACCGCAGGCGGCGGCCAATTAGGGTATAGGTTAGAAGAATCAGAAAAATATAAGCAAAATAATACTATCAATAGAATGCTAGATAAAATTTATCGACCATCAAAAGAAAATGAAAATAAAATAAATTCATTATACCAAAAAGCTTACCATGAAAAAAATGATGTTGACCCTACTGTGGTCGCAGCCATGATGCAAAACCCTGTTATGCGTAATGCTATTGAAAAAGTCCAGCTTGACCCTGCATTTGAAAATGTTTCGCCTAACAATTATAAATTTTTATCGCAAGTTAATAGGACTATGAGGAATGAGTCTAACCAGTTAGCTAATTCTGCTATTGGCTCTGAAAGAATATCTGCGCATCATTTAGAATTAAACAGGAAACCTTTTGATAAATTCTTAAAAGAAAATAACCCTGAATATAAAGCTGCTACTGAGGCCGCTCACGGTAAGTTAACTAGGGAAGAAATAGAAAAGAAGGGAAATAAAGAATTAGAAGATTTAACCGCTAAAACTTTTTATTCAAGGTTCTTGAATAACAGGAAGCCCTACCAAGAAATATTAAGGCAAACCAATAAATTTCCTGAAGCACAAAAAATGATAAAAGACATGCGTTCTGGATGGAAGAACCTTGCTAACATGAAAACAACTTCCCAGAGCGAATCGCAAGCCAAATCTGCCATTGATAATGCTAGGAACCTAGGAAGTTATTTTATTACTTTGGTTAAGAACATGGCTGGGTCAAAAGGGGATATTTCTAGGCTAAAATTTATTTATAGCCCTGATTGGGAAAAAGGTTTTGCAGAAAGGGCAAGAATAGCTGATAAATCACAACGCATGAAAGAAATATCCCAATATGTTACGGATACAGCATTAAAGGCAGGATTAGGCGCTAACCAAGCTAAAAACTTAATTAGCATGATGGATGAAAGGGATTGATGATTTTCATAAGGATTTGACATGGCAATCGTTTATAGCATACAACCAAACCCACATTGGGTAATCATTGATAATTTTTCAAGGTTGCCAGCCGGTGCTGCAATTTATACTTATCGTAGCCTTGACCCGGATGTATTTAAGCCTGCCTTCGAAGACGCAGCCGGTACGGTTCCTTATGGGCAACCTATCGTTGGCTTTGGCAATGGCACGATGCCCCCTATCTTTTGGGAGTTTGATGATGCCAACCCTGATGAGCTTTATTATATTCGCGTTTATGATTCAGCTAATCCTGCTACCCAAAATTTCCTCTGGGATTTTGATGGGATAAGTGGTGCAGGGACTGGTGGAGGTGGGGGAATCACGGTAAATAACAATACCAAGAACCTATTAGCAAATAACATATTTTATAGGAATATTGGCGCACAGGTTGGCGCACCATCCGTGCCAACATTTATTACATTATCACCCGCCAATAATGCTGGATATGTAGGTAATACATCTGACCCATTAGGCCCTGCGGCGCCTGATAATATTTTTGCAAAGGCAAACACGAGTGCGACTGATTCGATCACTTTCCCAGCCTTTACCCCATTAGGGGTAAGTGCATTAGGCACAAGCCCAACGCCTACCAATTACGTGAATTATACTTGCAGCATTGCAGGCTCTGGTGAAACTTATAAATATTTCCAATTTCCTATTGTCCAAGGTTTGCAAGCATTGAGCGGGCAAACTATTAGTATAAAAATATATTCAAGGTGGAACTCAGGCGAGAATGGGGTCATTGCCCAGTTAAGGCAATTCTTTGGTAATGGTGGAAGCCCAAGTGCTGATGTGACAACAGTATTGGGCTCCCTTTCCTATCCCGATAACAATTGGAATGAGTTCCAGTTTACCAGTGTTGTCGTCCCGAGCATTGCCGGTAAAACATTAGGGACATGTGGTAATGATGGATTATTCTTACAAATCCTCATGCCTGTATCGGGGACTGGGATTACCAATATTGACCTCATAAAGCCGGCTATTTATTTGGGGACAAATGCAACGGTACAAGACTTTAATAATTACGACCAAATAGATTCGATCATTAGCTTGCCACGAACGGGTGATACGCGTACTAGCCTTAATTCATTTTCCCCTTATGGGTGGGTGACGATGAATGATGGGACGATTGGTAATGCATCATCAAATGCATCGACGCGGGCTAACATTGATACCTTCCCATTATTCGACTTGATATGGAATAAATTCCAAGCTAGCCAAGCAACGGCACCGATGTATACTAGTGCTGGGGCGCCAGTTGCCTATGGTGCATCTTCCTTTATAGACTTTGATGCAAATAGGCAAATATCCCTAACACGCAACCTAGGCCGCGTCATGGCTGGCGCACTTCCTGTCGCTGCAAGCCAATCATTTACCCGTGCTGCAAATACCATCACTATGACATCCACTGCCGCATTTTATACGGGTATGGCCGTTACCGTTTCTGGTGGAAGTTTACCAACGCCATTGGTTGCAGGAACCATTTATTATGCGGTTGTGGTTAATTCAACAACGATGTCATTGGCAACGACCACGGCTAATGCATTAGCTGGTACGGTCATTACCTTAACGGCCGCTGGCACCGGTACGATTGTTTCCCTTAACGTGGAGACATTAGGTTCTTACCTTGGTGAAGAGGCCCATGCGATATTGGCACCTGAATTACCATCCCTTGATGATGGTACGATTTCAAGCCAAACATTTAACTTAACGCCGGGTGGTACGCCTGTTGTTGGCCTTGCAGGCATAGGTGGTACGCCAGCGAACGTTAGGTTTGGCCTTGGTACGAATGTCCCACACAATACATTGCAACCAACAGTGTATATGAACATTTTTGTAAAGCTTTAAAATTAAGATATACTGTTTGCGTTAACAAATGGAATTTGTGATCACAATTTAAAAGGAATTATTCCCATGGCTTTCCAACAATACAATGTATATGCAGGTTTAACCCCTGTTCGTGTTGCTTCAACTTCTAATATTGCAGGAACTTATTTTAATGGCCAAAATAACAACGGCGTAGGCGCAACCCTAACCATTGCTGCAAGCTCATTAACCATTGACAGCGTTGTTTGCGTCGTTGGTGATCGCGTATTACTACAAACCCAGACTAATACCAATGAACAAGGTATTTACGTCGTATTAAGCATTGGTTCAACGGTTGTATTACAGCGTGCAGCTGACATGCAATCGATAGAACAAATTAGGGCTGGCCAATTTGTTTCCGTAGGTGCTGGGTCTGTCGAAGCTGGGAATATTTTCTCCATTGTCGAACCGCTCCCTGCCAACTTTGGTATTGATGCACTTGTTATTAATGCTGATCCATCGGCCGGTGGTGTTTCATTCTCAGGCCCTGCATCCACTGCTAATGCCTTGGCGGTATTCTCCAATACTTCAGGGGATATTAAGGAAGCTTCCACCACTACTACCCTTGGGCAGGCATTGTCCATTACAGGGGCGTTAACTGCATCAGGTGCCATTGCATCGACGGCTGGGAATATCACGTCAGGCTCATCAGGTGATGCTGGTACGTTTATTTCGTTTCCTGCAACAGGGTCTAACGGCACATTAATTATCCAAGCAGTTAATGCGGGTGGTGCGTTCAACACAACGATAGCTAGTGGAACAATGGGTCAATCAAGCGTTATAACCATTCCTGATCCCGGCGCTGCAACCAGTAAGTTTGTATTGCAAGATGGTGCAAATACATCAGGTACTTTTACCACCCTTAATGCTGTCAACCTGAAATATGGTGCCACCCCTGTTGCGCAAGTTGATCCTGCCTCTTGTACGATTACGGCTGCCGCAGGTGCTGCTAACGTTTCAACCGTCACCATTCAATTAAAAGATGGTAGCGGAACAAATATGGCTCGCATTATCCCATTTAGGGTTTATTCATCATCGGCTGCTGATGGGCTAACGCTGCAAAGTGCTGCATCAACGGGTTATTCAGTTGCATCTGGCGGATTGAGCTTAAATAACGGCGCTGCGATTACCACCCAGATTTCTTGTATGTCTAGTGCAACTGGTGGCTGCGTACTGAGCTTAACGGATACCGGAAAGCAAACAAGCTACCTTGTCTTAGTCCTTGCTAATGGAACCAAAATTTCCGCGCAATTAAGTGCTGGTAGTTATGGTTAATAATTATTAGCCAAAAAGGAGGGGTACAGGGTGTACCCTCCCTTTAATTTAATGAAAAGGAATTCATTGCATGTCTTTGCCTTATTCTTTTGTGCCCCCCCTAGACCCGAATTTATATACCGCCCAAGTGCGCACCCTTGGTGGGCCAGCACGTACTGGCACCGTTACCTATGATACGGGTTTTACTAATTCAACCACCCCTCCCGGTGTGCTCGAGTTTGCGCGTTGGATTTATGTTGGCGTAACGGGTGACCTAGCTTACACAAAATGGGATGGGACTACTGACTTACTCCCTAACTTAGCGGCTGGTATTTGGCACCCTATTTATGCCGTAAATATCCTCACAACCGGAACGGGTATTGCAGCCAATATGCTTAGGTGGGGTAGCTAATGTGGGCCTATGGAAGCATTGCTATCCTTTATTATCCCCTAGCCGCGGATGATGTACCACCACCCGGTACTGGTTTTTTGCTTATCACGGACGGATCAGACTTATTACTGACCGACAATACGCCATTAGAAACGGCAGGCCCTTAATATGTCTAAAACCGTTGCCCAAATATTTGCGATAAACCCCACTACCGTGGTGGCTGATACTGACCTTTATTACCTTGTGCAGTCACCTTATACGCCGGGAACTGATGCCGCTATTACAGGCGCAAGCCTAAAGGCTGTATTTGGGACTGGTGGCACAATCAATCCTGGCCTTGTTAACCAACTTGGCTATTACGCTGCATCTGGCTCTACCATTAGTGGATTATCAACATTAGCGTCAGGGGTGCTTATTACTAATGCTGGTGGTGCCCCATCCATTAGTACAACCCTTCCTACGGGATTAACTATTCCCGGATATGCGCATAGTGGGGCAAATTCCGATATCACTTCCATGACAGGTTTAACTGGAAAGCTCGAAGCCCCGATTGCCATTGCAGATAGTGGCGCTAGGAATGTCTTGTCATTTTCCTATGCGGGTGCAGCGGTTAATTACATTGATATTGCCAATAATAATACCGGTGCCGAACCTAATATTTCTGCACAAGGTAGTGACCCCGATATTACGATGCGCATTCAATCCAAGGGTAATAAATGGCTTGAATTGATATCCCAAACGGGCACGACGGTTATTAAGCTATGGCCTAACACATCAGGACTTAATTTATTCAAGGTTGGCCTTGATATTCCAACTATTACAGCGAACAGGACGCTCACCATTCCTGATGCTGATGGAACAATTGCATTGACTTCAGGATTACTAACTTCCCCATTAACCACGAAAGGTGATTTGTGGGGGTTTTCGACAGTTAATGCACGATTACCTGTTGGTACAATCAATGGCCAAGTTTTACAAGTCAATTCTGGCGCTGGGTTAGGTTTATCCTATTCCACTGCAACCTATCCATCGACTGCATTAAATGCAGCGAGGATATTGCGATCTGATGGCACGAATTACGTAGACACGACCTCAACGTTTGCTGACACCTATGCGGCTAGTGGCTTTCTATATGCGAATGGCGTGAATAATGTTGCAGGCTTGGCGACAGCCAATAATGGGTTGCCGGTAACGAATAATACGGGTGTTCCCTCCATTCTTGCTGGGCCCGGGACAACCGGTAACATGCTGATATCCAACGCTGCAGCGGCACCCTCATTTACCACATTCACCTATCCAACAACGGTTGGTGCTAGTGGATCAATTCATATTTCGAATGGGACAAATATTATTTCTTCGACTTCCCTCTGGCCAAATACAGTGGGAACGGCACTTCACTTATTACTTTCTGACGGGACAAGTAATGTTTATTCAACCCCAGCTTACCCAAATGCTTCAGTAACCGCTGGAAAGGTCATCATCAGTGATGGCACGAATTATATTGCTTCCACCTCCATATTCCCTAATACCGTGGGAAGTGCTGGAAATGTCATTCGGTCAGATGGAACGGTAAATGCCTATAGCACAGCAACCTTTTCTGATACCTACACTGCAAGCAACCTCCTCTATTCAAATGGTGCAAATACTGTAACGGGATTGGCTACGGCTAATAATGGCGTGCTAGTTACAAGCTCTGGTGGCGTACCAAGCATTAGCTCAACATTGCCCGCCTTTACGACATCTAGCATTACCTTTAGCCCAACGACTGGAGGCATAGTAGGAACCACTACGAATGATGATGCTGCCGCTGGAAAAGTAGGGGAATTTGTTTCTAGTTCCATTGCCTTGGCCTCTGCCGTTTCATTATCAAATAATACGCCTGCTAACCTTACTAGCATTTCATTAACCGCCGGTGATTGGGATGTGCAAGGTAATTTGTTTTTTATAATTGGCGGGACATGTACGGTTATCCAAGGCCAAATAAGCACGACTTCAGCAACATTAGGGGATGCTTCCGTCATAGCCCAAAATTCAAATGATACGACAGGAACAGCCTTAAAAAATACAGGGTTTGTAGTTCCCGGGCTTAGGGTTTCAGTTTCAGGGACAACCACTGTATATATGGTTGCAAATTCCTTGTTTTCGACAAGCACTGTCACTGTCTGCGGAAGGATTTATGCGAGGCGTATTAGGTAAAAATTAATTCAAGGATGAATTAGCATGGCTGGCGTGAAAATTTCTGCTTTACCTGCAATACCATCAGCGGCATTGACTGACGTTGGCCCGTTCGTACAAGGGACGACAACCTATAAAGCTACACTTAGCCAAATAGTTACGCTTTTTAACACTAACATACAGCTAGCAAGTACAGCGCAAGTAACGGGTTTAACTTCCGCATTAGCTTCATTTGTCCCATTGGCTGGTGGCACTATGACAGGGGCATTAATCCTTAATACCAATTCCCCAACGACCGCACTCCAAGCTGCAAGTAAGGGTTATGTTGATTCCGTTGCATCAGGGTTAACCATTATATTGGCTGCTTATGCTGCAACGACTGTTAACCTTAATGCAACACCAGCTGGTGCAGGTGTTGGTGCTACCCTTACTAATGCAGGCGCTATGGTTGCATTTGCCGTGGATGGCGTTTCCCCACCCGTCAATTCACGTATCCTTGTAAAGAACCAGACATTAACCCAACACAATGGTATTTATGATTTAACCACCGTAGGCTCAGGTGCCGCTAATTGGGTGTTAACTCGATCCACGGATTACGATACCAACACCGAAATTGTTCCCGGAAGCCTTGTTGCCGTGAATAATGGTACGGTCAATGCCACAACCTCATGGCTTGAAACAGCAACGGTTACAACGGTTGATACTGATCCCGTCTTATTCTCACAATTTACGTTTGCACCAACGGCATTTTTCCAAATAGCCAATAATTTATCCGAGGGTGTTCCAGCGACTATGCGGACTAACCTTGGGTTGACTGGTGCCGCGGTAATGACCCTTCCCGTATCAGGGACTAATGGTGGGACAGGTATTAACAATGGCGCTTCTACCATTACCATTGGCGGTTCCGTTAGTTTTATTGGTGCATTTACTTTTGCAGGGACATTAAGTGGAAATACGGCCGTTACATTCCCAACAACGGGAACCTTAATTACCTCATCACAGCCTACGATAAACCAACCCAACATCGTCGGCGTAACGAACAATAGTAGTGCTGCCGCTGGTAGCGTTGGGGAGCTTATATCAAGCGTGGTATTGGTGGGTGCAGCCGTTTCATTGACGACGGGCGTAAGTAGGGATGTAACGAGCATTGCATTGACCGCAGGCGATTGGGACATTACCGCAAATGCATTTTTAACTAGGACTGGTGATGTAACCGCCCATAGTGTATGGACGAGTGATACATCAGCGACCGCCCCTGATGCAGCATTGGTTAACCAAGTAAATGTAGGCTCTGCATTAGGCAATTGTGGCATACCAGCACCCTCAATTAGGTATTCCCTCAATGTCCCTACGACCATTTACCTTTCCGTTGCATCAATTTTTACGACAGGTACGGTTACAGCTTGTGGTGGAATTTATGCGCGTCGCAGGCGATAATAGCGATTTTTTACAGGGAATTTTTATGGACTTGCAAGAACAAGTAAACGCATTAACCACTGAAAGGGATCAATATAAAGATGCACTGGAACAGGTTAACGCTGAAAGGATAGC
>Ga0070704_100002208_pt1 | contig 10856 bp, 10 predicted proteins | sample KBSK5252metaG_FD_65467 | JGI IMG/M metagenome (GOLD analysis project Ga0070704, IMG submission 65467) | Corn, switchgrass and miscanthus rhizosphere microbial communities from Kellogg Biological Station, Michigan, USA - KBS K5-25-2 metaG | ecosystem: Host-associated > Plants > Roots >... | reverse complement strand
CGGATGACCATCAACTTCCCGTTCTCAAAGCTCGGTATCGTCATGGGCGATCCGATTTATGTGCCGCGAGAGGCTCGCGCTTGGTCGAGCGGCCCTAATCTCGCTCCGACACACCCAAGCACGATCGTCACGGGGTTTCATAACATGCGTCCCGCGCGGGCGCGCGTTGGCAGTCGGTCATTAGCGGACATTGTCCAGCATCAGCGTCATCAGGTCCTTGTGAGGAGCTAAGAGAGAGCGTGACGTGAATAATGTTTCCTGCGGGTTCAACGTGAGCGTCCGCTAATGGCACCTTTCAAACATCCCACCTGCACCGACGAATATCCGCTGTCGGGTTGCAGCGGACATGACGCGAACGGGTCGTTATGTCGGCTAATGATCCAAAGCGGACATCACTCCGGCGGCCAACACGCAGTGCTATGGAAGTCTATCCTGCTCAACCGTAGCCTATTGTACGAAGCGAATTGCCCGGGTCTCATTAGAGACCGTAGCGCGCAAACTCTTCGGCGACATTGGGCTTAATCGCCTTTGCCGCACTGACGTCGACTTCACCACTTGCGTTTTCGCCTTTCTTGAGCTTGGCGAGACCGCGCCCATAGAGCGCGCTCGCTAGAGTAGGCCGGAGCTTCAAGGCCAGATCGAAGTCGCCGATAGCCTGGTCGAATTGTCCTTGCCGCAGAAAGGCAAGACCGAGGCCCACTAAGATGAGAGGGTTGCGCGGAGCCCAGACGATCGCTTGGTTGAGGTCGCCAATGGCGCGGTCATCTTCGCCCTTGGCCAGAAGAGCGAGGCCGCGCTGATAAAGGACGTAGCCTGATGGCGGCGCGAACCGAAGCTTATTCAGCCTCTCTGCCTGATCGAAATCCTTGATCGCGCTATCGTAATCGCCCTTCTCGGCATAGCTCCTGCCTCGATTGATCAGACCCATGGGGTCGGTTGGCTTGAGCGCAATGACGCGGTTCTGGTCCTCGATGGCTCGGTCGTAGTCGCCCTTCTCGAAATATATCGCGCCCCGATTCGTCAACGCCTTGAGATGGTCTGGCTTGAGCTTGATTGCGGCATCATAGTCCTTCAGCGCGCGGTCGGGATCGCCCTTGGCTTCGTATCCGATGGCCCGGTTGTAGAGGGCCGCAGGGTTATCAGGATCGAGCGCTAATCCGGCATCAAAATCCTCAATCGCCCTGTCCAGGTCCTGCTTCCTGAGATAGCCCATGGCTCGGCTGAAGTACGTCCGCGCCAGGTCTTGCCCGTTATAAGAGCCGGATTCGATCAACGAGGTGCAGCTAGTGATTTGCTGGTCAGGGGAAGGTCCGCCCTGTCCCTTGCACCAGGCAAGATTCTGGTCGTCAGCCCAGAGCAGACCTGACGCCATCGCGGTGGCGAAACCAAGAGCTAGGCCATGAACCGCGCAAAACGCGAAACGTATCCGCATTTTACTAGCATATCGTCAGTCGCTGCGGTCTTGGACGCAGACCGCAAGTCCCGTAGCCCTTAGACACTCATCCTCGGCGGGGGCTGGAGAGCCTTTGTTCAACCGTGGCAGACGCAACCAACATGCTTGCATCCGGCGCCGCTTTTGTGATGGTCAGCCCAAGCCGACCCACAATAGATCCGTCAATCTCGCTCAAGACCCTGTTTGGCGTTGAAGACGCAGACACAGTCGGTGCACGCGCACTTCACTAGGTCGACGGTCACACTCGTGCGTTTCTCTTCGCTTACACTCATCACTACCTCCTGGCATCAAAGTCACGTTGTATCCTAGCCCTGAACCTTGGCAAGCGTTCAGGGTCAAGGCAATTGCGGGACTCAGCAATTAGCCGAGCATGGCACTTATTTGCCATAAAGTTTGTGTCCTTTGAGAGCGTCTTCAAGCCCGTCGATCCACTCTCCTCACCTCTCTCTGCATGATTGCGCATCTCCCCAAGCACCTTGGTCGCTACCCCTTCAGCTGGCATGTGCATGACACATGAGTCGACAAACCCGCCATCAACAAGGAACTTGAGATACGCAAACATCGTACGTTTGCAGGGCTCGGGCGTCGCGTCACAATGAGCAAGAAATTCTTGCGTTGAAACTGATGCTGTTGCAGAGGGCGTCCAGTTCGATAAACAGAGCAAGGCGCTAATTGAAACCAAGCTTCTGAAGCCTGTCATATTCAACCTTGATGCAGTGCAAAACAGTAGCACGTAAGCCATGACTCTCTTTGTCATTGGCGATCTTGGCTCGGAACGCGGTCAAACGCTAAAATGGCCGTGCTGGACCCAACGAGGCCATGAACATCAATAGCCCGAACAGCAAAATGACGGTGGCGCCACCGATGGCGCAGATGGTCCACACCATGTTGGCCCAGGCGCTGTTCGGTCCGCCCAGCCTGAGCGCAAGTTTCGCGCGAGCCGAGCGCCAGTGTGGCCAACGCGGCGACGGTGATGGCCGTGCCGAGCGCCATGGCGAAGGTGGCGGCGACGCCTGCCCAGAACAACCCCTGCGTCAGCGCAAAGACGAGAACGAGGATCGCGCCCGTGCACGGCCTAATGCCGACAGAGAACACGACCGCCATCATCTTGCGCCAGGAGACCGGGCCGGCAAGTTGCCTCGCATCGACCATGTGATCGCACGCCTCCCCCGGCGCATGATGGTGATGGTCATGGTGATGATGATGGTGGCCGTCGTCGTGGTCCTGGTGATGATGGTCGGCGTGGCTGTGCGTGGCAATGTTCTCGCTGGCTAGCGTGGGCGTATCGCCCTGCCACCGGCGCCACACACTCCTGAGCTGGATCGATAACAGGTAGAGGCCGACAAGCGCGATCATCGCGTAGCTGATGGTTTCAAGCTGGTTCGACCAGGCATTGACCTGGAGACCGGTGGCACCAAGCGCGATCAGGAACACGCCGACAAGCACGACCGCAGTCAGCCCCTGAAGCCCGGCGGCGATGAAGGAGATAATCACGCCGCGGCGGACGGTCTCCTCGTTTGCAATAACGTAGGACGAAATGATGGTCTTGCCGTGACCGGGACCTACCGCATGCAGCAGACCATAAACAAAAGAGAGGAGGGCAAGGGTGATGGCGCCATCGAGAGGATTGTCGATCTTGAGCGACTTGACGCCCGTGGCGAGCGAGCGTTGCAGGCTTTGCTGCTTATCGAAAATCCAGGCGAAGAGGCGCCCCAACGGCCCCGGCGCCTGAAACGGAGCAGCCGTGGGCGGGGCGAAGGCTGAAGGCGGCGCGGGAGCATTCTGGGTGGTCGCGAAAGGACTGGCTGGCTTGACCTCGGCATCGACGGTCTGGCTAACCAGGAACAGGCAAATGCCCCCAAGCAACAATGCGCGCGTAAGACGGGCCGCGCCTTTCATGAATGTGCATCCTTGCATTTCACCGTCGCGGTCTGGGCGAATTGCGATCCGAAATTCGAGTTCGGCCCGAGCTGGCTGAAAAAGGATTCGGTCAAGGCCTTGGCGTCGGCAGTGGTAACGGGATCGGGCAGCGTGATGTCGGCGGTGCAACCTTTGGTATCGGCGCCAGCCAGGGTGACTGGCTTTTCCATGGCGAAGCCGAAGGCCACGAAGAAAGAGGGATCATAGACATCGACCTGCACCGGCTTGCCGTGCGTATCGACCGGCTTCTCGAGCGGTAGCGTGAAGTGCAGCGTGAGCACGTTCTTGTCGTAATCGATCCAATAGTCGACCGGCGGCTTGAGCGGCAGCGTCTTGTCCTCCTCGCCCTCGAAATGCACGAAAGTGAAATAGTCGAAATCCTTGAGCGACTCGACATTGACCTGGGCGAGCGGTTGCAGCTCCTCCTTCGAGTAGGTGCCGTCCTTGTTAGTATCGAGGCCCTCGATCGCCATCGCAGTGTAGAACTCGTCGAACGTCCAGGCGTGGCGGATTCCGGTAATCTGATGACTGGGCCCTAATAGAATTTCCGAGCGGACCGTCGCTCAGACATGGGGATGGGCGGAGGCAGAGGGCGGCGCGATAAGAAGCGCGATAGCGCCATAAAGAATAAATTGTTTATGGGTGCGCATACCTCGCACTCCCGTTAGGCCCGGGCGGCTACCCCACGGGGAACTAAGTGAAATGGCGTGCAGGTTCAACTGCCGACGAGGCATTTTGCCACGTTACGAGCAAACGGGTTATGTTATACCATTGCTCGCATGATCGCCGCCCAGCCGCAGCAGGATTCCAAGCTCACGCGCAATCAGAGCCAGATCCTGTCGTGTTTACGCAAGGCCAAGCAGCCCCTGAGTGCCTATGCCATCCTCGACAAGGTGAGGATCGCGGGCATATCCCACCCGCCTACGGTCTACCGGGCGCTCAACGAGCTGATGCAGAAGGGCATGGTGCACCGGCTGCAATCGAGATCGGCCTTCATCGCCTGTGGACACGGCGCATGTGACGGCAAGTTCGCCTTCGCCATCTGCCAGCAATGCGAGAAAGTCGTCGAGATTCCGCTCTCCGATGAGGACCAGGCGGCGCTGCTCGCGCTCTCGCCCGAGGAGATTTTGGCCGAGCAGGTGACGCTCGAGATCGCAGGTCTCTGCGAGGACTGCCGCCCACACGCGACGAGCTAAAAACAAAGGATCACGAGGTGCAGACAGGGGAAGCCACCATCGCGCGATCTGGCACGCCTGTACCGCTGCAGCCGCCACCGCCAACGCCGCCGCATAGGCGCGAGGCACGGACCGGAGGCAACGGCGCCCATCCTCCCGCTTCGGCGCGTCTCTCCTTGGGTTTCTCCCTGTTACGCCTCTCCGTCCCGGCAAGGCTCGCCATCGGCGGCGTTGCAGCAGTTTTGCTTTGGCTCAGCATCTTGTGGGTGCTCGGATGAACGGGCGCCCAGCAATCAAATTCAACGATCTCACACTAGGCTATGATCGCCATCCTGCCGTGCACCATGTCACCGGCGAGGTGGAAGAGGGCGAGCTGCTCGCGCTGGTCGGGCCCAACGGCGCTGGCAAGTCGACTCTGCTCAAGGGCATCATGGGGGAGCTTTCTCCGCTTGATGGCTCGATCGACCTCGATGGGCTCGACCGACACGAGATTGCCTATCTGCCGCAACAGATCGACATCGACCGCAGCTTCCCCGTGACGGTGTTCGACTGCGTCTCCATGGGGCTGTGGCGCGAGATTGGCATCTGGCGTGGGATCGACGCGCAGCGCAAGCCGGCCGTAGCCAGTGCACTGTCGGCGCTGGGCCTGCTCGATTTTGTCGATCGCGTTATCGGCTCGCTATCAGGAGGCCAGTTCCAGCGCGTGCTGTTCGCTCGTCTCCTATTGCAGGATGCGCGGCTGATCTTGCTCGACGAACCGTTCCGAGCCGTCGACACCAAGACCATCGCCGACCTCATCGTCCTGATCGAACGCTGGCACAAGGAGGGACGCACAGTCATCGCCGCGCTGCACGACATCGAGCAGGTGCGTGCGCATTTCCCCAAGACCCTGCTGCTTGCGCGTGAGGTCGTAGCGTGGGGTCCGACGCGGTCCATGCTGACGCCCGAGAACCTTGCGCGCGCCGGTCAGCTCTCGGCCGCGTTCGATGCCGAGGCGGAGATTTGCGAGCGCGCCACACCGCCGCAGGAGCGTGAGTCGGTATGATCCATTACCTCATCGATCCATTTATGGACTTCGTCTTCATGCGCCGGGCACTAGTCGGCTGCCTTGCGCTATCGCTCAGCGCGCCGCCGATCGGGGTGTTCCTCATGCTCCGGCGCATGAGCCTGATGGGCGACGCCATGAGCCATGCCATCCTGCCGGGCGCTGCCATCGGCTATCTGCTGGCCGGCCTTTCACTATTCGCCATGAGTCTGGGCGGCTTTGCCGCCGGCATCGCCGTGGCGCTCTTGGCCGGTCTCGTCGCCCGCTCCACGGTGCTGCGTGAGGACGCGAGCCTCGCCGCTTTCTATCTCTGCTCGCTCGCGCTCGGCGTCTTGATCGTTTCGGTGCGCGGCAACAGCATCGATCTATTGCATGTGCTGTTCGGGACCGTGCTCGCGCTCGACGACCACGCAATCCTTCTTATCGGGGCGATTGCTACCGTGTCGACGGCAGCGCTTGCCATCATCTATCGCCCGCTCGTGCTCGAATGTTTCGACCCCCAGTTCCTCCGCTCGGTGAGCAGGTGGAGCTCTCCTACCCATTTTATATTTCTCGTGCTCGTGGTGATGAACCTGATCGGCGGGTTCCAGGCGCTCGGCACTTTGATGGTGGTGGGAATCATGCTGTTGCCGGCGATCACCGCGCGCTTTTGGGCGCAAGACATCTCCGGCCTGGTGGTGGTGTCGGTGCTCGCCGCCTTTGTCGCCAGCCTGATCGGTCTGCTGCTCTCTTATTACGCCAACGTGCCAACGAGCCCTGCCATCATCCTGATGGCGGGGGTCTTCTATCTCCTCTCGATGCTGGTGGGCTGGCAGGGCGGGCTGCTGTGGCAACTCATGCCCCGCAAGCATCTGGAAGCGTAAAATCTAAACTAAGGAGTTGGTGCCATGACGAGACGTCTCTTGCTTGCTTTAGGACTTATTCTGGCGGCGCTGCTCGCGGTCCCGCAGGGAGCCTCGGCCGACGACAAGATGAAGGTCGCGGCCTCGTTCTCTATTCTCGGCGACATGGTTAAGCAAGTCGGCGACGACCGCATCGACGTCGTGACCTTCGTCGGCCCGAACGGCGATGCCCATGTCTACGAGCCAGCTCCCGCCGACGCCAAGGCGCTCTCCGAATCCAAGATCCTGTTCATCAACGGGCTAGGGCTCGAAGGCTGGATGACCCGGCTCGAGAACTCTTCGGGCTTCAAGGGCAAGGTGGTGACAGCGTCCACAGGTGTGAACCCTCGCAAGATGGTCGAGGACGAGAAGACGATCACCGACCCGCATGCCTGGCAGAGCCTCGCCAACGGGAAAATTTATGCCGCCAACATTCGCGATGCGCTAATTGCCGCCGACCCGGCCGGCAAGGCCACATATGAGGCAAACGCTAAAAAATTCATCGACGGGATGACGGCGATGGAGGCGAACGTCAAGGCGGCTGTGGCCAAGATGCCACCCGAGCGCCGCAAGATCATTACCACTCATGACGCATTTGGCTATTTTGGCTCGGCCTATGGCATGGAGTTCATCGCGCCGGAAGGCGTTAGCACGGAAAGCGAGGCCTCGGCGCAGGACGTGGCCAAGATCATCACCCAGATCAAGAAAGAGCATATCCCGGCGGTTTTCCTGGAGAACGTCACCGACAGCCGACTGCTCGACCAGATCGCCTCGGAGACCGGTGCCAAGATCGGGGGTACGCTATATTCCGATGCGCTCTCCGCACCCGACGGACCAGCCGGGAACTATCTCGACATGTTCCGCAACAATATCGATACGCTCAGCACTGCTCTGTCTTCCTAAGCGACTTCAATGATGGGAGGGGCGCGGCCGCAGGAATGAGCACACGTCCGATTGCGGCCGCACCAGTTAGCGCCTCATAAGCACGGACGATCGCCCGAATTAAAAAATCGATCTGTTGCCCCTAACTCTCCCTGGCCGCAATTGCGGACCATCTAGAGCTTCGATTAGGCGCAATCGCCTGTTAGGCTAGCTCCACGGCACGATGATCGTCGATCGTCACAGTGATCACCATGGGGATGATGCAGCTGGTCGGCTACGAGGTAATCGACATGGTTGCTGCGCTGCCTGGCGAGACGGAATGCTAGTCTTTCAGACATTTACCGTTAATCTGGTACGCCAAGGCCACCTGCGCCCCGCTCACGGATGTCATAGCCCACCAAAACTCACCGGTTCCTTTGTCAACCACCACGGTGCGCGCTCCCACGACAGGGCTCTTCATACCGTTCTGCACCTCTGACCATGAAATCGTAGCAACCAGACCATAGTCATTGTTTTGTAGGATGCGATAGTGCTCGTGGTTTGCGGTGTCGATGGATCAGGCGGGGAGACTTCAAAGCGAACAAGTTCGGGATCGCTATGGGTGGAGACGACTGCACGGGTTAGATATGTGTACGTGCACGTCCAGATCTCTGTCGCCTCGGCCGGTGACGCGAACGTAATAAGCGCAGCTACCAAGACCAACAACTTCGTCATGACGTCCCTCAGATCAAGACGCCGGGCTTCAGTTCATTAACAATCGAAGTGTAGGAAAGGCATCGCATCTACATCGTCCGCCCGACAGCGCACTTCATATATTGGTATTAGTGAACAATTTGGCAATTCGTTCACTCCGGCACAAGTGTAGAAGCGATGATACGTAGCCGAAGGTTCCGTCGTTCGCGAATGATCTAGAGCTTCCGCCCTCATGTCTCGCTGCTGAGTATGACCTCTACGGAACTTGCCAATCTTGAGTTCCGGGCACCCGATGCGGATGGGCGCAAGGCGATAACCACCGCCATCTTCTCCCACAAAACCGCTGAGCGACTGAGCAAAAGTCGCGTTCAGGAAGAGGTTGTAAGGAAGGCCTGGCATTTACTAAAAAAGGTTTCTCTAGCTACGTAGTTCAGGTGTTGCCTCATTGCGATAAAGCCGCCACCGACCACGCACATTGTGAAGGGCGCCTTGCGGCATTCCCGGCTCGTGGCACTTAGCGGACGTTCTGCTCACCAGTCTGCACGTCCGGGGGCAAAGCAGACATATCTAACCCCAGTTTCAATCCGCTCATGACCCATAGCGGACATTTATGCGGCGCGGAATTGGATCTGCGTAAGGGCGGGGTGTGCTACTCCCAGTCAACAGCGTCTGCCGGCGTTTATTGCGTGAGCCTACCGTCGGCGTGTCGTCTAGATTTTACCTCACGCACGAACGACAAAGAGGTTAGCTTCTCACCGAGTCCCCCAACGTCCTGCGGGGATATTTGGCTGATTAATGCGTGAATGGAGTCCTCCCCCTTCTTACGGGTTGGTTGAGCGATGAAGCGCTTCACTTGCCCTTTCCGCAGTTCCAGTGTCCTCTTCAAGACCTCTGGCGTCAGCCTTCCACGTTCGGCCTTGATCTGAAATTGGAAGCTTTGGTTTCGTGCTCGATACAGTTCCTCGAGCGGCTTCACGTCCATTATTGGGAGCAAAGCGGACATGCACAGCAACGGCGCCAGGTCAATGGCGCCAAGTGTCTGTAACCTGAGCGTTGCGTCTGAATTCACATTTTCAATCAACACGTCAAATTTCGCGCGGGTTTTGAAATGGGAGAGGCACTAATTGCATATCGGCAGCTCAATTCTCAGGCCGGAAGTCAGCCAATTAACCGTTAAGGCGTCAGGGCAGCAACTCACCGGTCGCAGCAATCCAGCTCGGTGCACCGACAGCTCCAGGCAGGGGACCTGACGGTTACTCGTCGGTCTTGGTCATACGTGACGGTTTCTCGTCGGTCTTGGTCATACGTGACGGTTACTCGTCCGTCTTGGCCATGGAATTTGCTGGCGAAGCGCTTGCCGTGGCCAAAATGACTGCCGTGGAAACGGCCCCAAGCGAGTGCGTCATGGGCGAGGCCTACGCCGCTGAGCGCGAGAATCGCGGCGACGGCTGCAACTTTGATGCGGGATCTCTTCATGATGATTGCTTTTCGTTGAGATAAATGACCGTCCATGCGGGCGTGGTGCAATGGGCACCGTCCACGTGCATGTATGAAGCACGGCGGGATCCCGCAACCAGTGCGGACGGCACGTTCCACTTTGTTCCTCTTGCGATCATTGATTTGCGACCCGGATTCGGACTCTCGTCGCGTTTGTACCCGGTTCTGAGTTCGCGTCATGCCTCTCCCTTCGGTCTGGTCAGGTAATCTTCGCCTCTCCCTGGTCCGCATTCCCGTAGGCTAGTTCTCGTTGTGCCGTTGTAGTGTCAGGAAGGAAGCCCTCATGAGCAGAGTCCTACAAGCAGGCTTCACCGGTCTAGCCGCCATTGTTGAGCACAGAAATGCTTCAGCCAGCCGCCGTACGCACTCTTTGCCAAGGTGAATTTCAGGTCACGAAATATGGTCTCATCGCCACCCCTTACTGCGGGGACGAGGAGATTGCGCGGGTCGCGAATAGCTATGGGTGGCACAGAGAAGCCGCTACGGTCCGCACTAACCCTCTGAGCAAAGTCTATATTTGCCAAACACTGGGCTACGATTGGCGACTCCAATCGCCTTGCGCTGGATCCATACCCCGCGGCGGCGGCGGGCACTAAGGCCGCGAGCTTCACGACCAAGGCCAAGCTCAAGACGGACGGCGCATTGAGGCCGTGGACTATCCTACGGGCTAGTGGTCGTGCCAGAGCTAGTGCTCGGCGCAGTTATTCCCGATGTTCCAGTCGAAGGTCCAAGGCTAGAGCCGGCAGGATTATTCAGCGGTGGCAACGCGGCATTAGGATTGTAAGTGGCCGATCCTGGATTACCCGGCAAGGCCCCAAAGTTCTGGCCAGTGCCTGCGCCGCCACCCATCGGGTTAGTCTGATCAGCTATTGGGGTCTAACCGGAACCGCAACCGCTGCCCATTTCCACGGGCCCGCAAGAGAAGGTGAAAACGCGGGTGTCATGATCACAATCTCTCCGTTGCCGAGCCCGATGAAAGGTGCGGCCATCCTAACTGAAGACCAATCCGCGGCCCTACTGAGCGGTAACATGTACATCAATGTGCACACTGCTAAGTACCCAGAGGGTGAAATTCGCGGGCAACTCACACCAGCGAGTTGAGGCTATATCAGCGACTACTAAGCGTCGTCTGCCTTCACGAGGAGGCTGAATATTTCAGCCCAACTCCATTAAACCGGTTGCGGATGCTACCGTGGCTCGCTTTCCAACGCGTCCGCGTGCTCGGCTGGATTGTCCCTGTCGTAAATCAAATGCGAACGTAGTGATGATGCAGGCCGCCGAGGACGGGCCTCGCTTCGATGCTCCCGAGG
>Ga0070704_100002203_pt1 | contig 10861 bp, 14 predicted proteins | sample KBSK5252metaG_FD_65467 | JGI IMG/M metagenome (GOLD analysis project Ga0070704, IMG submission 65467) | Corn, switchgrass and miscanthus rhizosphere microbial communities from Kellogg Biological Station, Michigan, USA - KBS K5-25-2 metaG | ecosystem: Host-associated > Plants > Roots >... | reverse complement strand
CCGCATCACGCCAGCAAACCGAGTTGCCGGCCACGGCGTTCACAATGACCCGGAGTGGACTGGCGTTCACTCGCCCGACTGGTTCAAGAAGCAAATGGCTTATTCAAAGGACGCGGTATGATCTTCAACCTGAGATTAACCACCAAGCGCGAGCTGCTTCTGTGGGCTTCGATGATCGAGGAGCGCGACAAGAGGATTGCCAATCTCGAAACGAGCCTCGCGGAACTGCTGGCGTGGAGCCGGTCAGCGGTCAAGCACGAGCAGGACCGCGCGGAAGCCGCGATCAATATTCTGCTGACCAAGACGCAGAACATGGCGATCAAGCGCGCCCCGGAGCCTGCGGATCTTGTTGAATTCGAGCGTGTCCAATCGGCGATGATGTCGATGTTCGGCAGCGACGTAGTCTCGAAAGAAGACGACGCACGCGCGGCGCGTGAGATCGAAGCGATTCAGGCCAAGCCGTGAGCGAGATCGGCGTCCTCGAAGGAAATATCAAGCAGATGATCGACAAGGCGCAATCGCTGCGCCGTGCGGGGCCAGCTGTCGTTGCAGACCGGCGCCAGAAAGTCCTGATCGCGCTGCCGACGATGACTTCAGTGACGCCGTATCTCGTGCCGATCCTGTTCAATCTGGGTCAGTCGAAGGACTTTCGCGTCTACTTCCATCTTGAAACAGAAGTGTCGTTTCACTCGTTCGCGCGCAACAAGTGCGTGCGGAAGTTCCTGGAGAGCGACGCAGACTACATCTTCTTCATCGACTCGGACACCGTTCCGCCCCCCAACGCGCTCGACCTGGCGAAGTTGGATAAAGACATAGTCTCGGGCGCAGTCGGCTGCTGGTTGCGGGATAAGTTACTCCCCTCGATCTGGATGAACGCTGACTGCGAACAGTGCGTCAACTGGAAGCAGTTCGAGAAAGACGGCACGATCCACGACGACAGCCAGTATCTTGCAGACGGCAAGATTCTTTGCCGGTGGAACCCGTTCAAGAGTGGCTACCAGCCGTTCTACGAGCGTGGCAAGGGCTTTCTCGAAGGCCGGCAATGCCGCTGCCACGGGACCGGGCTCGACCCGTGGGTCTTCCGCGTCCACCGGAAGATCATTGAGCCCAAGCCCTTCAACACTGAAGGGTCAGTAGGCGCCGCGATGCTGATGATCCGGCGCAACGTCCTGGAGAAGATGCCGTGGCCGCCGTTTCGGTTTCTCTTCAAAGAATCGGAGGAGATTCTTCTCGGCGAAGACCAATACTTCTGCTGGATGGCGCGCAAGATGGGCTTCGAAGTCTGGGCGCACCCGCAGATGATTGGCCGGCACATCAAGATGGTCGATCTCCGAAACGTCAACGACGCGCTGGTCAATGCCTTCCTGGCTGGCGCGGACCCGAAGTCCCCAGAAGCGAAAGAAATGTTGACGAACGCGGTGCGAAAAGCGTAGGAATAGCTTCACGATGCCGAAGTCGGTCGAAGCGATTCTGGATGTCTATGGGCGCTTGAAAGAGCGCTCAATGGCCGAGCGGCATTCGTTCGAGCGCAGCTGGTATCGAAACGTGCTGTTCGGCTGCGGGCACCAATGGCTGGTCTACTCGCCGTCGCGAAACCAGTGGGTTCCCCCGACCGACATCAAGCCGTGGATTCCGCGCCCAGTGACGAACAAGTTCGGCGCGGCTGCCTCGGCGATCATCCAAGTCATTGCCGGCAAGTCCCCTGACACGCGCGTCATTCCTGGCACCGACAGCGCCAACGACGTAGCGGTCGCTGCTGTCGCCGACCGCAACCTCGATGTGATCCTCTACGAAGCGAAAGCGAACCAAGCGCGGCGACAGCTCGCGGCCTGGATGACCTACTGCGGCGGCGGGTTCATGCACCCGTGCTACGACCCCGACGTGCGCGCCGGTTCCACGACCATCCAGCACGCGATCTGTCCGACTTGCCCTGGCGCCAAGCCGGTCCCGCCTGACGCGGTTCCAGACGACACATGCCCGCAATGCGGCTCTGGCATGATTCCGGCGATGAAGCCAGACGGCAAGCCCATTGGCGAGAAGCTGCCCAACGGCCGAACGAAGCTCGAAGTCTTCTCGCCGTTCGAGGTCTACTACGACCTGGAAGCGCGGTCGATGGACGAAATCGAGGAACTGTACGTGCGGCGGCGCTACCCCATCGGCGTGATGCGCGACAAGTACGGCTCTGAGATCGAAGCGCAGTCGGGCGGGGAATCGGGCCTTGGCCTGACGCTGCTGCGAGCGATTGCCTATGCGTCTGGCGATTCGTCGGCGTTTATCTCGGGCGGCGATCGCGCGCACGAAGCGAACGTCACGGCCGACTACGCGTGGAAGCGCCCCTGCGACGACTACCCAGAAGGTCTTTGCGCCGTCATCATCAACGGCAAGCTGGTCAACGAAGGCGAGACGGACATTCCCTACCAGGATCGCGAGGGCAAGAAGCTCTGGCCGTGGCACTACGTTCCGTTCGATCGAGTCGCCGGCCGCATGACCGGGCGCACGCCGCTGGACGATGCTGCGCCGCTGCAAGTGCAGCGCAATCGCCTCGAATCGCTGATCCAGCTCATCATCATGCGAACAGCGGCGCCAGGCTGGCTGATCCCGCGCGGCCTTGGCGCGGACACGATCACTGGCGACCCAGCGCAGATCATCACCTACGACCCCTACGAGCAGCGCAAGCCCGAGCAGTTCCAAGGCCAGAACGTCCCGACGAGCTTGATTGCGCGCCTGGAGAAGCTGGACTCTGACATCGAAGAAATCTGCGGCACGTTCAACGTATTGCGTGGGTCTGCGCCTCCGGGGGTATCCGCCGGCACGGCGCTGCGTCTCTTGCTCGAACGCGCGCAAACGCGCTTCACGCCGGTGATCGAAGGGCTCGAAGAAGAGTGGGAGCCGGCAATCTCGGACTTACTCTGCATCTTCCAGCAGTACGCGACTGAGGATCGAATCCGGCGAATCCAAGGCCCAGGGCACTCATGGGAAGTGGAACGCTTCAGCCGCGCGGAGTTGCAGGGCCAGCTCGTGGTCAAGGTCACTTCGAGATCCGCGATCCCGAAGAACACGGTTGGGACGCAATCGTTGATTCAGGACTTTATCTCAGAGGGCGTGATCGACCCGCAGAATCCGGAGACGCGCTATGAGATCCTGAATGAGTTCGGGATGACGAAGCTGCTGGGAAGCTCAGACCTGAACATTCAGCATGCGAAGCGCGAAGCCTACGACTTCTTCGACGACGAGCGGCACTTGCCGCCGGTTGTCGATCCGCTCATCGACAATCACATGATTCACCTGATGGAGCACAAGTCCACGGCGCTGAAGAGCGACTTCCAGGATCTTCCGGAAGAAGTCCGCGAAGTCTGGCGGCGACATATTCTCGATCACGAGCTTGCGAGGCAGCCCGCGCCGCCTCCTGACACTGGAGACGGCAAGGGTGCCGCGACGAAGCCTGGCGAGCAGGCGGGCGCTCCTGGTCCTGGTGGAAGTCCTCCGATGCCTCCAGGGCCGGGAGCGCCGTCTCCAGGCGGTGGGCCAGGACCGTCTCCGATGCCGCAGGGCGACAACGAAATGCCGCCCGCATTCCCAGGGGTGCAGTGATGCCGATTGGCGAATATTTCAAGGGCTCTGGGCGCAAGGTCATGGAGTCCATGCGAACGAAGTACGGCGACAAGAAGGGCAAGAGCGTGTTCTACGCGACCGCGAATAAGAAGCCCATGTTCAAGCCCGACACGAAGTTTAAAAAATCGATGCGCGCAGTCCTGCGTGGCAAGGGCAAGGCGCATTGACGGCTCGCGTCGTCACGCTCACGCGCGATCGAAGTCTCGCTGACCGCCTCGTCGAATCCATCAAGCAGCACGATCCCAAGTACGCATCCGGCGTTATCGTCGTAGAGACGCTTCCCGACGAGCAGTTCTGCTTCGCCAAGAACGCCAACGTTGGCATCGCACTCGCCGGTTCTGCCGATGTCATCCTCGTCAACGACGACGCGCTTCTCATCGAACCAGACACGTTCGACCGTCTGGAGAACGCTGCCATCTCGCGCCCGAATTGGGGAATCGTCGGCACGATGGTCAAGGGCGGGATCGGCAATCCGTTCCAGGATGCGCTTCACAAGGCTGACCTGTGGCAACCCGAGTGGAAGTACTTGGAGATGCGCGGCCAGCGGCCTGACACCACGCCAATCTGCTTCGTGTGCGTCTACCTCAAGCGCCGGATGATCGACGAGATCGGGCCGCTCGACGAGACGTTCACCGGCTACGGATGGGACGATGCAGATTACTGCGTCCGATCCAGGCGTGCCGGTTGGAGGACAATGATCGCGGGGGATGTCACCGTCCAGCACGGAGATGGATCTCCGACCGAAGGTGGTCGCGGCAAGAGCTGGTCTACCTCATTCGCAAAGCTCAGCCTGAAAGACAACACGGAGATATTTCTCAAGAAATGGACGAACGAACCGCAAGCCGCTTCTGGTCAAAGGTAAACTTCTGTGGTTTAGCCGCTTGCATTCGCGGCGTCGAATCTACCTGCTGGTTATGGACGGGGACTCGTGACACGTATGGCTACGGCGTGTTCCGAGCGCATGACGGGCAGACTAGAAAATGGGTTAAGGCGCATCGGTTCGTGACGCTGTTCACGGCGCAACCAGTTCCGTCTAGCCTTACCGTGGACCACTTGTGTCGCGTCAAGCTCTGCATCAATCCCGCGCATCTGGAATATGTGACATCCGCAGAAAATGTGCGGCGTGGCTTCTCGCCGTTTATGCTGAACGCGCGAAAAACCCACTGTTCGCACGGCCATCGCCTGGATGGCGACAACCTGTTCTACGATCAGGGCAAGCGCCAATGCCTGACCTGTCATCGTCGCCGCTCGAAAGAAAGCATGCAGCGCCAGCGAACAAAGCGGAAGAGTCTCGCATAGGCTACATATTGCGATTGTTGTTGACAATGGCACAAGAATTGCCGTATTGGTCTTAGCTACTGGAGATCCTGATGCCAGACGACGTTCAGGAAGAAGAAGTTCAGCCAGAACCCGAGAGCCAGGAAACGGAATCAGCCCCCGAAAATCAGGCTGCTGGCGAGGAAGGCGAAGGCGAGAAGAGCGCTGGCGGGAAAACCGTCCCGCTCAAGACGTTCATCGAAACGCGCCGCAACGCCCAAGAGATGCGCGCCGCGCTCGACTGGTACAGACAGCACGTCGGTGATCCGAAAGACGTGCAGAAGTACATCGAGTGGAAGGAGCGACAATCCGAAGGGCAAACCGGCGAGCCCGCGCCGCTCGATGCCGAGCGCCGCAAGGCCGTGCGCGATCTCATGCGCCAGGCCGATCCGGAGACTTTCGAAGCGATCGAAGCATTCAAGGCTGAACGCGCGCAGCGCGAAGAGTCCATGCTCGAATACGCCGAAGAGGTCATGCCGGAGCTGGCGAAAGAGTTCGGCTTGTCATCGAAGCCTTCGTTCATCAACCGTCTTGGCGCCCACGTTGCCCTGGAGATTCGGGAAGATCCGAAGCTCCTCCGGCGCTGGAAGGCTGGAGACGGGACAGTAGTTCGCATGGCGCTGGAGCGCTACATGAAGGACTACCTGGGCGAAGTGCGACCGAAGGCAGGCAATGGCGACCTTACGGTGAAGCGGGCCATCTCGAAACTTCCCACGCCTCCCAGCGGTGGGTCGTCTACTTCGGCGGGCGCAAAGCCCCGGAAGGAAGGCGACCGTGGCCTGACGAAAGCGGCCGACGAAGAGGCGTTCGCCCTGCTCCAAGCGCACTTGCGCGCGGAGTAGGAACTGAGGTATAAGGAGCCATGCCAGGACAAACACTGAGCGGGTACGACGCAGTCCTCAATGGGGACCTGGGCGAGTAATCGCCCTGACAAATTCAGCCAAAGGGGCGAACCCCTCGGAAACGAGAAAACGCCCAGCTAAGGGAAAACGTGATTTCCGTTAACGAACGAATCGCATGGTTGGCCGGGATCGCAGATGGGGAAGGTTCATTCTTTCTCACCGCGACCAAGCGACAGAATGGTCAGCCGTGCGTCAAGTATTCGTTCGCCGTGGGGAACACGAATCTGCCGCTGATCCTCGAAGCGAAGCAAATCGTCGAGAAGATCACCGGCCATCAGCTTCGTTACCACATGATGAAGCTGACGCCGCGACACAAGCAGGGATATCTACTGCAAGTGACGTCGATTCGCGATTTGGTTCCCCTCTGCCAAGCGCTGATGCCGTATCTGATCGCAAAGCGCCAGCAGTGCGAACTGATGCTTCAGTTCTGTGCTCTAGGCAAGGCCAGTGGAAATCAATGGTCAGGCCAGGACATGGAATCGTTCGAGAAGCGACGAGTACTCGTGTCGAAGATGAAGCACCTGAACAGGGTGGGACGCTTCGGGCGAGACGACGAGCATCTTCCCCAGCAAGAGACCGAACGGCTGACTCCTACGACGGATGAAGAAACGGTCCGATCTGCAAGGCGACTTGCAGAGGTGGCGGAAACGACCACCCGCATCGTCCATTAGGACGGTGTTGTAACAGCCTGCAAAGACGTTTACGGCCCGCGCATCGAGGAACAGCTCAACGACATGAACGTCCTGTCGGACTACATCGACGAGGACGATTCTCAGGACTGGACCGGACGCCAGAAGATCTACCCAATCACCACCGGGCGCAACCAGGGCGTCGGGTCCACGACGGAAAACGGCGCGCTGCCGACCGCCGGCCTCATGACCTACGAGGACATGAAGATCCCGGTGCGGTACACGCATGGCCGGATTCGCCTGACGATTCAGGTCATCAAGCAGACCCAGGAGAACAAGGGCGCGTTCGCTCGCGTGATGAATCGCGAGATGACGGGCCTGGTGCGCTCGCTCGGCAACGACCGCGAACGGCAGTTCTTCGGCTCAGGGACAGGCGTCCTTGCGCTGGTGAACGGGACGCAGTCGATGGCGTCCAGCGCCAGCGTCAACGTCGATTCGCCGTTCGGAATCACGCCGACGACGAATGGCGCGCGCTTTCTCAACCCGAACATGGAAATCGCGGTCATCGCGCCGGCCAGCTCCACGGTCGAAGCGACGTTGACAGTCTCCAGCGTCGCGGCGGCAGGGACTTCGTTCACGGCCAGTTCGACGCAGGCGGTGACGCTCTCGGACAACGCGCGGCTGGTGCGCGCGAAGATCCAGGCTGTCGCGGCCGGCACGGACAACAACTTCAACAACGAAGTGATGGGCCTGCTCGGCCTGATCGACGACGGAACGTATGTCCGGACGCTGCACAACATCGACCGAGTCGTCACGCCGATCTTCAACTCGGCTGTGATCCCGAGCGTCGGGCAGCTGTCTCTCGACGTGATCCAGCGCGGCATCGACGCCACGGACGAGCTGGGCGGCGGGGACTTCTCCACGGATGGCATCTTCCTGTGCCATCACAGCGTCAGGCGCGAGTACCTGAAGCTGCTCCAGGCTGACCGGCGCTACACAGGCGGCGATCTGCGCACTCCTGATGGCGGCACCAAGAAGGCCGCGCTCAAGAGGGGCGGGGAGATCACCTACGGCGATCGGCCGTGGCGCACCGCGAAGCATTGCCCGTATGCCACGCTGCTCGGCATTCAGGGCAAGAACGTGACGCGGCACATCCTGACGCGTGGCGAGTGGGCCGACGAGGATGGCAAGATCCTCCGAAACATCATCGGCTACGATGTCTGGGATGCCTTCTACCGCATCTTCGACAACCTCTCGACCGAGCGGCCGAACGACGGCTTCCGTCTCGACGGAATCACCGCGACGGTCAACATCAACCACGTCTACTGAGGCCAAAGCGTGAAGCTCATCAACCATACGGAGAAGCCTTTCGAGTACACCTGGGACAGCATGCACTTCGTCGTCCAGCCAGGTCAGATCATCGACCTACCGGATTACCAAGCGGCGATCGTGCTGAAGCAGGCGGGATTGCTCGACACAACCAACATGGGGATTCTTCGCCCTGGAGAAGAGGGCGGCGAAGGAATTCCCACAGGCGAGAGCCGGTTGCGCGTCCTCTCCGAGATGGACACCGAGGCGGTCAAGGCCATGCTGCGGTTCGAGTGCCCGTACAAGGGCGCCGAGCTGTGCAAGGATGGCCCGTTCCGAACGATGGAAGAGCTTCGCGCGCACTTGGACGTTCACGTTGGGGCCGCTGCGACCGAATTCGATCTGGTCGCGGCGGCTCCGGCGCGCAAGAAGTAACCGAAACGTCAGTATCCCGGTTCTACGGGGGGAAACTATGATCAAGATCCGCAACCTCGACCACGTTTTGCTTCAGCTCAAGTCGCCTGGCACGGTCACGACCGGCACCGAGAAAGACGCTGCAATCGTCCCGTTCAACGGCTTCATCACCAACGTCTACGCTGCGGCAGTCTCGGGCGGGACAGGCCCGACTGCCTCCATCGTCGATGTCAACAAGAACGGCACAACGATCTTCGCGACAGCGGTCAAGGTCACGATCGCGGCGACGACGGGCGTAGCGACCTACAGCGCGCAGAACACCGACCCGACGCCTGTCGCGGCTGGCGACGTGCTCTCGATCGACGTGGACTCGATTGCCACTTCGCCGAAGGGCTTTGTCGTCGCCCTGCTGCTCTCGCGGCAGAACCCTGGCGGCGGCGCGAACCTGGCTGACCTGACGCAGGTTCTCTAAGGAGCGCTGGTGCAAGCTCCGGAGTGGTTTCTCAAAGAGCTACACGCATTCGATCCGGAGCTACGTGTGCGCTGGTCCGCTCGTCTGGAACTGTTTCAGCTTGAAAGGCGGGTGCGCAATGCGTTGCATCCGGGGACGATCCGAAACGACGGATGGCACGACGACGTTATTCGAGCAGCAGATGGCTACATACTGGTCGCCTCCATCCCCCCGGGCAGTTTTGGTCGCCACATCTTTGAGAAGTTGCGTGCCTCTGATCTCTGGTCCAATGGCGGCTGGAAACGTGTTGCCGACCAACTCGACGAGTTCGAAGCAACCGAAGAAGCGCGCAAGTGGGCGAAGATCGAAGAAGACAACCTCGCGATGGCGCGCGAGGTCTTTGAGATCATGAAGCTTCGTGACGGCAGGACGATTTTCAGCGCGGGCTTTCCCGGTGTGGCATGACGACGACAGTAATCGACCTGGTCCAGCGTGTCAGGTCCAATATCAACGAGAGCCCCGCGACCATCGACCCGCAACGCACGGACGAAGAAATCGCCCGCTGGCTGCAAGAGTCACAACTCGACTACATCTCGAAGATTCCCGCCGACGCCGTTCCTGAGCTGATCGAAGAAGTGACCGCAAGCGGCTCGTCCTGGGCGCGTGCGGCAGACTTCGTCAAGCTCCTCTCGTTCCAAGTCAGCCACACGATCTCTGGAACATCGACGGTCACTGAGCCGGCGACGGTGCTTGCGATCGACGACGACTATGCCGTGCGCTACTACCCGTTCCTGATGGGCGCGTGGGCGCAGTTTCGCAAAGATGTCATCGCGTTCGGCCCGAACGCTTACTTCGCTTACATTCGCTACCAGCGCGCCCCAGCGGATATTTCCGACGTGTGCGCGACGTTCGAGTTGGACGCGGAGCACGAGGAGCCAGTCGTGAACCGCGCGACGGCGAAGGCCCTCGACAAGATCAACGATGCAGACGCTGAGCGCTACATGACGCTTTACAACGATCGCGTTGCCGCCGAGGCTGGGCCGAAGTATTACCAGCCGCTTCGAGTCGAGAAGACGGCGCAGAGGGTCGAACGGTGAGCCTTCGCAATTTCCTATACCTGGCGCGCACGCAGCTGGACGATATGTCGGTCCAGAAAATCTCTGAAGGGCTGTTGCTGGGCGCAGCCAACGAGGGCAAGAATGAGCTGGTGAAGTTGATCCGTAGAGCGCGGCAGGACTACTTCCAGAAGTTCACGGTGCTCACAGTCCCGATTGCCGATCCGCTGGACCCGAGCGAGATGGACCTGCCCGACGAGTTCTCTATCCTGAAAGACTTGCAGATCAAGACTGCTGGCTACGAGAACGTGAAGTTCTTCCCGGCGGATCGGTCTTCGGAGACGTTTCGCCAGGCGATCATCAATCGGCGATTCAACAGCCAGAATTCGGGCTACTTCTTCTACGACGTTGGATCGGGCTCGAATACGCCAGGCGTCCTGAGCGTGCTGAAGCTCGCGCCTGGGTCGGATATTAACTTATCCCTGAAAGTCGTCTACGACGGGACGGTGCTCGATATGACCGAGCCCGACGACGAGCCAACGCCGATTCCGCCAGAGCATTGGGACTACATCGTCACCTGGATGGTCTGCAACGCTCTGCGGACCAAGACCGATCCACGGCTGGCGTCGTTCGAGAGCAAGCTGAAGTATCAGGGCGAGCGTGTCGTGGATTCAGTCGGGATTCGCCAGGTGCGCGATCCAGTGTTCGTCACGGGCTATCTCGAAAACGAGTGGTACGGGTAAGGAGAAAACATGCAACCGCATCTCGTCTTGAAGCCGCTCGTTGAGGTCTACGCGACGACGATCAGTTCATCGGTCGCGTCGCTCCCGTCGATCCCCAATGCCGCCCTCCGCGCGCAAGTTCAGGCCGAGATAGCTGACATTCGCTACCAGCTCAACGCGACGACAAGCGTCACGGGCGGCACAGGCGGCGGCATGCTTCTTCTCTCTGGCACTGAGATCGTCATCGAAGGCTGGGACAGCATCAACCGGATGCGCATGGTACGTGACGCCAGCGACGATGCAGTCATCAACGTCATCTACTTTGGGGAATCACAGCCGTGAAGAGACTACTTCTCGCGCTTCTGCTTGTTCTCATTCCGGCGAGCGGCTACGGCCAGGGCACCGTAGGGACGGCGCACAGGCGCGTCAGCACTCTACCAACGTCCTGCAC
>Ga0070704_100002202_pt1 | contig 10863 bp, 10 predicted proteins | sample KBSK5252metaG_FD_65467 | JGI IMG/M metagenome (GOLD analysis project Ga0070704, IMG submission 65467) | Corn, switchgrass and miscanthus rhizosphere microbial communities from Kellogg Biological Station, Michigan, USA - KBS K5-25-2 metaG | ecosystem: Host-associated > Plants > Roots >... | reverse complement strand
CGCCGAGTCGGGCGCGATGCTGTTCTACCTCGCGTCGAAGACCGGCAAGTTCCTGCCGAAGAACCTGAGCAAGCGCTGGCAGGTGATGCAGTGGACCATGTTCCAGATGGGCCACATCGGCCCGATGCTCGGGCAGGCGCACCACTTCCTGGGCTACGCGCCGGAGAAGATCGAGTACGCCATGAACCGCTACAAGAACGAGGCCAATCGGCTGTACGGCGTCGTCGACAGAAGATTGCGCGAGAGCAAATACATCGCCTGCGACGAATACACCATCGCCGACATGGCGATCGTGCCGTGGCTGCGCGCGCCCGAGCGCCAGGGCGTGAACATCGACGAGTACCCGACGCTCAAGCGCTGGCGCGACGCGATCCTCGAGCGCCCGGCGGTGAAGCGCGCGCTCCAGGTGCTCGCCGAGCGCCGCCGCACCCAGATGACCGACGAGCAGCGCGAAAATCTCTTCGGTGCCAAGCAATACGCTCAACGGTAAGGTCGCCTGGATCACCGGCGGCGGCTCCGGCATCGGTCTCGCCGGCGGGGTGGAGCTCGCCCGGGCGGGCGCGCATGTCGTGATCTCGGGCCGCAGCGCGGAAACGCTCAAGAAGGCGGAGAAGGAAATCAAGGCCGCCGGAAACGGCGAGACCATCTCGCTCGACGTCGCCGACCAGAAGGAAGTGGCGCGCGCGGCGCAGGCGATCGAAAAGCGCCTCGGCCGCGTCGACATCCTCGTCAACAGCGCCGGCATCAACGTGCCGAAGCGCCATTTCAGGAACGTCTCGGTCGAGGGCTGGGACCAGATCGTCGCGGTCAACCTCTCGGGGATGTTCTACTGCTGCCACGCCGTGCTGCCGGGCATGCGCGAGAGGAAGGAAGGGCTCGTCATCAACATCTCGTCGTGGTTCGGGCGCTATTCCAACCCGCTCGCGGGTCCGGGCTACGCCGCGACCAAGCACGCGGTGAACGCGCTCACCGAGCAGCTCAACATCGAGGAGTGCGCGAACGGCATTCGCGCCACCTCGATCCTGCCCGGCGAAGTGGCCACCCCGATCCTCGAGAAGCGCCCGGTGCCGCCGCCGCCGCACGAGCGCGCGCGCATGCTGCAGGCCGAGGACCTCGGCCGCGCCATCCTCTTCGTCGCCACCCTGCCGCCGCGCGCCTGCGTGAACGAGCTCGTCATCAGCCCGACCTGGAACCGCTTCTACCTCGGCGGGCTCGAAGCGCCTCCCAAGACCTGAAAAAGGAAAAAGGGGTCAGAGCAAATTACGGGAAATAGCGATAAAAAAATGCCGGGTTCGCGGCCGGCCGTACGAATCGTTATCCGTATTTCCGGAAAATTGCTCTGACCCCATTTTCGTTGTCGCTCCGCGTGGCGGTGCCGTTCCTCGCGGGGTATTTCGTCTCGTACGTCTACCGGATGGTGAACGCGGTGCTCGCGCCGACGCTCGCGGCGGAGTTCGGGCTGACGGCGGGCGGGCTGGGGCTGCTTTCCAGCATGTACTTTTTCTCCTTCGCGTTCTGCCAGCTGCCGGTGGGGCTCGCGATGGATCGCTTCGGGCCGCGGCGCGTGAACGCGACGCTGCTCCTCGTCGCGGCGCTCGGCGGCTTCGGGTTCGCGCACGCCGAGACCGCGGGCGCGGCGATGGCGGCGCGCGCGCTGATCGGCATCGGCGTCTCGGTGGCGCTCATGTCCTCGCTCACCGCGTTCGTGCTCTGGTACCCCGCCGAGCGGCTCTCGACCATGAACGCGATCGCGTTTTCCGTCGGCATGGTCGGTGCGATCGCGGTCACGGTGCCGCTCGAGCTCCTGCTGCGCGTGTGGCCGTGGCGCGAAGCGTTCATGCTGATCGTCGCGGTGACGGTCGGGGTCAGCCTGGTGCTTTGGCTCTGGGTTCCCGAACGCAAGGCGGCGGCGCGACTCAAGCCGTTCAAGGAAGAAGTCGGGGAGTTGCGCCAGCTCCTCGGGGATCCTGCCTTTCTGCGCCTGGCGGTGTGCCTCGGCGCGAGCCAGTGCGCGGCCATCGCGCTGCAGACGCTGTGGATCGCGACCTGGCTGCGCGACGTCGCGGGCTACACGCCGGCGCAAGTCGCGCGCGGGCTGCTCGCGGTCAACGCGGCGATGATCGTCGGCTATCTCGCCTTCGGCCGCGGCGCCGATGCGCTCCAGCGCCGCGGGCGCAGCGTGCTGCCGCTCATGGCGGGCGGCGTCGCAGTGGCATCGCTTACGTTGGCCGCCATCATCGCCGCGCCCCTCGTTTCCCCGATTTTCTTCTGGTGCCTCTTCGTCGCGTCGGCTACCGCAGTGGTGCTCGGCTATTCGATCGTGTCGCGCCGCTATCCGAAGGCGATGGCCGGACGCGCGAACACCGCGATCAACGTGTTCGCGTTCGTGGGCTCGTTCGCCGGCCAGTGGGGCATCGGCCTGGTGCTCGATCTGTGGCCGCAGACCGCGCAGGGCTATGCGCCGCAGGCGTACGCCTGGGCGCTCGGCATGACCTGGGCGATCCAGCTTGCGGGCCTCGCCTGGCTGTGGCGAGGCCGGGGGCTTTTCGTGAACCGCGCGCCTAGCGCGGCTTGAGGTAGATGTCGCGGTAGGAGGTGTAGACCGACGCCGCGAGCACCGGGCCGAGCACCAGCCAGCCCAGGCCGAGCGGGATCGTCGCGACGATCGACAGCAGGAAGAAGAGCACGCCGTACCACAGGAACGGCAGGATGTTCCTCAAGCAGCCGGCGAAGCTGCCTTTCATCGCGTCGAGCGCGGCGTGGTCGTGGAACAGGACGAGCGGCGCCGCGAACCAGATCGCCATGATGAGCGGCAGGAGCAGCGCGAACATCACGAGCATCGCGAGCACCATCGTCATCCCCAGCGCCTGCATCTCCGCCTGGTCGCCGCCCATCATGGTGAACATGCCCACGCCCATGATGAGGCCCACCACCAGCATCACGACCAGGCTCACGCCGAGGTAGATCCCGCCGACCGCGACCAGCGTGCCGGTCTTCTCGCGGAAGCCGGCGAAGAGGTGCCCGATCTCGAGCTCGCCGCCGGTGTCGAGGGTCTTGCAGCCGCTGACGATGCCCGCGGCGAACACCGGCCCGAAGAGCGACATCAGCAGGCCGCCGACGACCGGAATGAACGCGGCGGCGATCATGATCACGAAGAGGAGCAGGATGATGCCGATCCACATGCCGGGCTGGCGCTTGAAGAGATCCCAGCCCTCCGCGATCCAGGTCCAGCCGTTGCCGATGGGGCGCGACTGGCCGCCGGGGACGAAATCGGCGTTGAGGACCGTGACCTCGTCGGCCACCGCCGCCTTCGGTGCTGCGTAGGGGTTAACCGTTGTCATGCGCTGCCTCCCTTGTCCTTTTCTTTGTGACGGACCCGGACGGTGGCGATCGCCTTGGCGACGAGCGACCCGTCCTCGTTCTTCGCTTCTCCTTCGACAAAGCTCATGCTACGCCCATCCTTCAGCACGCGCGCGTCGGCCTGCAGGCGCTTGCCGCTGCCGCCGCCGATGAACGAAACGCTCAGATCGATCGTGATCACGCCGACCGAGTCCGGGTGCAGCGTGCGCGCGGCGGTGCACACCGCCACGTCGAGGAGCGACATGATCACGCCGCCGTGCGCCGTGCCGAGGCTGTTGGTGAGCTCGCGCTCGATCGGCAGCGAGAGCTGCGCCGTGCCCTGGCCGAGCTCGTCGGTCTGGATCTTGAGGTGCTGCAGGAACGGGATCTTCTTCTGGTACTCGCGCGCATGTTCCACCTTCATACGATGCTCGCGCCTCCGTCGACGGCGATCGCCTGGCCGTTGATGTGGCGCGAGGCCTCGGAGGCGAGCAGCACCGCGAGGCCCTTCAGGTCTTCGTCGTTTCCCAGGCGCCGGTTCGGGGTCAGATCGCGAACCATCTTGCCGGCGGTCTCGAGCGTGGCGCGCGTCATCTTCGAGGGAAAGAATCCCGGGCAGATCGCGTTCACGGTGATGCCGTGCACGCCCCACTCCGCGGCGAGCTGGCGCGTGAGCCCCACCAGGCCGTGCTTGGTCGCGGTGTAGGCCGCGGTCGGCGCGAAGCGCGGGTCCTGGCCGAGCAGCCCCGCGACCGAGGCGACGTTGATGATGCGGCCCCACTTTGCGGGGATCATCGACTCTCGCGCGATGATCTGCGTGAGCACGAAGGCGCCGCTCAGGTTGACGCTCACGAGCTTGTCCCAGCCTTCGAGCTCGTGCCTTTCCGCCGGCGCGCCCCAGGCGGCCCCCGCGTTGTTGACGAGGATGTCGACCTTGCCGAATTTCTTCAGGATCGCCTCGGCCACCGGGGCGATCGCCTCGCGCTTGCCGATGTCGCAGACGTAGGCCGACGCCTCGATCTTCAGGGTCCTGAGATGGCCGACGGCGGAATCCAGCTCGTCCTTCTTGCGCGCCGTGATGGCCACTTTCGCGCCCATCTCGCCGAGCGCCTCCGCAATTTGCAGGCCGAGCCCGCGCGAGCCGCCGGTGACCAGCGCGGTGCGATTCGTGAGATCGAGCAGCGATTTGACGCCCATGATGCGAATCGTAGTACAACCCCGAAAAACAGGGACAGACCACGGTTTTCACCCGTGCGGCTTTGCTTCTGCACCTAAAATGAGCGGATGACGACCTTGGTCATGTTCTCGGGCGGGCTCGACAGCACGGCGATGCTGGTGAAGCTGCTCGCCGGTCCCGGGGAAGAAATGCGCACGGAGCTTCGCGTGCACCACGTCCGCATGGTCAACCGCGAAGGCCGCGACCGCGCCGAGAGCCGCGCGGTGGAGTCGATCGTCTCGTACTGCCGCGCGCGCTACCGGCCGTTCCGCTACTCCGAATCGGCGCTCGACTTCAGCGGGCTCGAGGCGGTCCCGATCGACTATCTCTCGATCGCGTTCGTCGCCTGCCAGGTCGCGATCGATACGCCCGGCTGCGACCGCATCGCGGTCGGCGCGCTCTCGACCGATACCGACATCGTGAACCGCTGCGCGCGCCAGCGGCGCGTGTTCGACGCGATGTACGAGTGCTATCGCGCGCGCAAGCTCGGCGAGCCGCGAGTGGAGTGGCTCTATCCGGTCTACGACACCCCCAAGGCCGAGCTCGCGGCCGCGCTGCCGCCGGAATTGCTCGACCTGACCTGGTCCTGCCGTCGTCCAATCGATGGATACCGGCCCTGCCTCGCATGCAAGGCCTGCCTAGCGAGGGAGAAGGCCAACAATCCGGCTGGACGTCAGGACTTGCACAGTCCCGCCGCCCCGGCCCACAATCGGGCTAGATAAGGGGAGGGGCGCCATGAGGTCCAGGCGGAACGATGGCCGCATACTCATCTACAGCCACGACACCTTCGGCCTCGGCCACCTGCGCCGCTGCCGCGCGCTCGCGCATTCGCTCGTCGAGAGCTTCAAGCAGCTCTCGGTCCTGATCCTCTCCGGCTCGCCGATCATCGGCAGCTTCGATTTCAGAGCGCGGGTCGACTTCGTGCGCGTGCCGGGCGTGATCAAGCTGCGCAACGGCGAATACACGTCTCTCAATCTGCACCTGGACATCCGCGAGACGATGTCGATGCGCGCTTCCATCATCCAGCACACCGCGGAGGAGTTCGCGCCCGATATCTTCATCGTCGACAAGGAGCCGGTCGGGCTGCGCGGCGAGCTCCTGCAGACGCTGAAGGTGCTGAAAAAGAGGGGCACGCGCCTGGTGCTCGGGCTGCGCGACGTGATGGACGAGCCGCGGCTGCTGGAGCCCGAGTGGCGGCGCAAGAAAGCGCTGCCGGCGCTGCGCGAGTTCTACGACGAAATCTGGGTCTACGGGTTGCCGCAGATCTGCGATCCGCTCGAGGGCATCGCGCTGCCGCCGAGCGTGCGCCAGAAGATGGTGTACACCGGCTACCTGCATCGCGAGGTGCCGACGCACGGCGCGCCGCCGCGACTGCCCGAGATCGCAGCGAAACCGTTCCTCCTCGTGACGACCGGCGGCGGCGGCGACGGCGACGGGCTCATCGACTGGGTGCTGCGCGCCTACGAGCACGATCCGCTGCTGCCGTATCCCGCGCTCCTCGTGCTGGGGCCCTTCATGCAGGCGGAGCGCCAGGCGGAGTTCATGGACCGCGCGGCGAAGCTGAAGCGCGTCGATGCGATCACCTTCCACGGCCAGCTCGAGGCGCTGGTGGCGCGCGCCGCCGGCGTGGTGGCGATGGGCGGCTACAACACCTTCTGCGAGGTGCTGTCGCTCGACAAGCGCGCGCTCATCGTGCCGCGCACCGAGCCGCGCCTGGAGCAATTCATCCGCGCCTCGCGCGCCGCCGAGCTCGGGCTCGTCTCCATGCTGAGCGACGACGGCACGTACGATCCGTCGGTGATGGCCGCGGCGCTGCGCGCGCTGCCGCGCCAGAACCGGCCCTCGGAAGTCGTGGTGCCGGGGCTGCTCGAGGGCCTGCGCAACGTCTCGCGCCTCGTCGCGCCGTGGCTCGAGCATGCGGACGCCGAGGTCCGCTCGGTTTCGTCCTCGGTTTCCTCCCTCGTCACCCGCATCCGGTAGCTTGCGCGTCGCGTTCGTACTGAAGGGGTATCCGCGGCTTTCCGAGACTTTCATCGCCCAGGAGATCGCCGCGCTCGAGCGCCGCGGGCTCGACATCCTGATCGTCTCGCTGCGCCAGCCCACCGATGCGCGGCGCCATCCGGTGCACGACGAGATTCGCGCCCGCGTTCTCTATCTGCCGGAATACCTGCGGCTCGAGCCGCTTCGCGTGCTGCGCGCCTGGTGGAAGGTACGGAAAAATTCCAGCTATCCGTCGGTGCGAAAGACCTGGCTGCGTGACCTGGCCCGGGATCGAACCCCGAACCGCATCCGCCGCTTCGGCCAGGCCCTGGTGCTCGCGGCGGAGCTTCCCGAAGACGTGCGGCGGCTGCACGCGCACTTCCTGCACACGCCGGCGTCCGTCGCGCGCTACACCGCGGCGCTGCTCGGCCTGCCGTGGACCGGCTCCGCGCACGCCAAGGACATCTGGACGCTGCCGGAATGGGAGAAGCGCGAGAAGCTCGCCTCGTGCGAGTGGCTCGTCACCTGCACCACGGCGAACCGCGATCACCTCGCGGCGATCGCGCCGGCGCAACGCGTGGAGCTCGTGTACCACGGCATCGATCTCGCGCGCTTCACGCCCGGCAATGCGCCGCCGCGCGCGCGCGACGGCCGCAACGCCGCCGACCCGATCGTCATCCTGTCGGTGTGCCGCCTGGTGGAGAAGAAGGGAACCGACGTCCTGCTCGAGGCGCTCGCGCGGATTTCGCCGAAGCTGCACTGGCGCTTCGTGCACGTCGGCGGCGGGCCGCTGCGCAAGCGGCTCGAGCGGCGCGCGCGTGCGCTCGGCATTGCGGCGCGGGTGACATGGAAAGGCGCGCTCACGCAGCGCGAGATCCTCGCCGAGTACGAGACCGCCGATCTCTTCGCCCTCGCGAGCCGCATCGCGCGCGACGGCGACCGCGACGGCCTGCCCAACGTGCTGGCGGAAGCGCAGAGCCAGGCGCTCGCGTGCGTGGCGACGCGCGTGTCGGCGATCCCGGAGCTCGTGCGCGACGGCCAGACCGGACTCCTCGTCGAGGAGAACGATCCCGGCGCGCTGGCGCGCGCGCTGGAAAGCCTGATCGCGAGCCCGGTGCGCCGGCGCGCGCTCGGCCACGCCGGCCAACGCCGCGTGATCGAGCACTTCGCGCTCGATGCCAACATCGAGCGCCTGGCGCGCAAGTTCGGGCTGGCGAGTGCGAATCGCGTTCTACGCACCGCTTAAGCCGCCCACGCATGTGACGCCTTCGGGCGATCGGCGCGTCGCCGGCTTGCTCATGGACGCGCTCGAGCGCATCGCCGAGCACGTCGAGCTCGTCTCCACCTTCCGCAGCTTCGACGGCGACGGCGACATCGCGCGCCAGGAGGCGCTGCGCAGGCAGGGCGCGGCGCACGCGCAGAAGCTCGTGAAGCAGTGGCGCGCCGGACCGGCCGAGCAGCGGCCGCAATTGTGGTTCACGTATCACGTCTATTACAAGGCGCCCGACTGGCTCGGCCCGGCGGTGAGCGCCGAGCTCGGCATTCCTTATGTCATCGCGGAGGCCTCGTACGCGCAGAAGCGCGCGAGCGGGCCCTGGGCGATGGGGCACGAGGCGGCGGCGGAGGCGATCCACCGCGCGCGCCTCGTCATCTCGCCCTCGCGCGACGACCTCGCCGGCCTGCGCGAGCTGGTGCCGCAAGAGCGCATCGTGCACCTCGCCCCCTTCATCGACCCCGAGCCCTATCGCGTCGCCGCGAAATCGCGCAAGAAGCACCGCGACGGCCTCGCGCGCAGGCACGGGCTCGACCCCGCGGTGCCGTGGATCGTGGTGGCAGCGATGATGCGCAGCGGCGACAAGCTCGCTTCGTACCGCGCGCTGGCCGCCGCGCTGGCGCGCGTTGCCGACCTGCCGTGGGACCTGGTCGTCGCCGGCGACGGCGCCGCGCGGCGCGAGGTCGAGGCGGCGCTGCAGGCGGCGGTTCCCGGACGCACCTGCTTCCTTGGCACGCTCGCGCCGCGCGAGCTCGCCGAGGTCTATGCCGCCGGCGACGTGTATGCCTGGCCCTCGGTGAACGAGGCTTACGGCGTGTCGATGCTCGAGGCGCAGGCAGCGGGGCTCCCGGTCGTCTCGATCGCGACGCGGGGCGTGCCCGATGTCGTGGTGCACGAGCGCACCGGCCTTCTCGCCAGGACCGAGATCACCGAGCCGTTGCGCGAGCTGCTTTCCGATGCCAGGCGCCGGGCGGCGCTCGGGCGCGAAGCGGCCGCGTTCATCGCCTCCGAAAGAAGCCTCGACGCGGCCGCGCACCGGCTGAAGAGCCTCCTCGCCGCGCTATGATCCCGCTCGCGCTCGTGCGCCACGCGGACACCGCGTGGAGCGTGCAGGGACGCATTCAGGGCCGCGCCGATCCGCCTTTGCTTCGAAGCGCGGTGATCCACCTGCCAGAGCAGATTCGTGGAATGCGCATCGTCACGAGCCCGCTCGCGCGCTGCGTGCAGACCGCTGCGCTCCTCGGCGCCCCCGACGCGCAGCGCGAGCCGCGGCTCATCGAGATGGATTGGGGCGACTGGGAGGGCGAAACGCTGACCGAGCTGCGGCTGCGGCTCGGCGCCGAGATGCGGGAAAACGAGGAGCGCGGCCTCGATTTCCGCCCGCCGAACGGCGAGACGCCGCGCGCGGTCGGCGAGCGCGTGAGGCCGTGGCTCGAGCAGGTGGCGCGCGAGGGCATCCCCACGCTTGCGGTGACGCACCGCGGCGTGATCCGCGCGATCCTCGCCGCGGCGAGCGGCTGGGACATGCGCGGCAGCCCGCCGGCGAAGCTCGACTGGCGCGCGGTGCACCTTTTCCTGCTGGATGAGCGCGGCCACCCGAAGCTCGCGCGGCTGAACCTCGTGTGAACGTTTTCTTCTACGTCCAGCACCTCCTCGGCATCGGCCACCTGAAGCGCGCCGCGACGCTCGCGCAGGCGCTGCGCGCCGGCGGCTTCGACGTCACGCTCGCGAGCGGCGGCGAGCCGGTCGCGGGGATTCCGGTGCTGCAGCTCCCGCCGGCGAAAAGCGACGCGTCTTTCCAGACGCTGTACGACGAGCACGGCACGCCGGTGGACGACGCCTGGAAGGCGCGGCGCGCGCGGTTGTTGCTCGAAGCGTTTCAGAACACCAAGCCCGACGTTCTGCTCGTCGAGCTTTTCCCCTTCGGGCGGCGGCAGATGCGCTTCGAGCTCCTGCCGCTATTGGAGGCCGCACGAGAGAGAAGCCCGCGGCCGCTCGTCGTGTGCTCGGTGCGCGACGTTCTGCAGCCCAACGCGGCGCGCGAGGAACAGGCGCTCGAGCGCTTCGAGCGCTACTTCGACCAGCTCCTCGTGCATGGCGATCCCGACGTCGTGCCCTTCGAGCGCAGCTTCGGCCGGGCCGGGCTGCTGAAGGAAAAGCTGCACTACACGGGCTACGTGGTCGAGGAAATTCCCGCGGGCGAGGCGGGGAAAGACGAGGTGCTGGTCTCGGCGGGCGGCGGCGCGGTCGGCCGGCGCCTGCTGCAGGCCGCGGTCGAGGCGCGGCCGCTGACCACGCTGCGCAACCGCACCTGGCGGATCCTCGCCGGCGTTAACGCACCCGAGATCGAGAGCCTGCGGGCGCCCGGCGTGATCGTCGAGCGCGCACGGCAGGATTTCACCGTGCGGCTCCGAAACTGCGTGCTGTCGGTGAGCCAGGCCGGGTACAACACGGTCATGGAGACGCTCCAGGCGCGCGCGAAGGCCGTGCTCGTGCCCTTCGCCGCCGGCGCCGAGTCGGAGCAGACGCTGCGGGCGAATCTCCTCGCCGCAAGAGGGCTCGTCGAGGTCGTGGAGGAAAGCGCGCTCCGCTCCGCGAGCCTCGCGGCGGCGATCGACCGCGCCGCGGCCGCGCGGCGGCCCGAGCCCGGCGCGATCGATCTCGGCGGCGCGCAGCGCAGCGTGCAGCTGCTGCGCGACTGGCTCGCATGACCTGGGAGGAATTCCAGGACGAGCTCGCGCGCCGGCGTGCCGCCGGCCGCCCGGTGCGCTTCTGGTGGCGCGACGACGACGCGGGAGCGGTTTCGTTCGAACTGAAGAAGCTTCTCGTGTTATCCCGCGACCGGGGAATCCCGCTGGCGCTGGCGGTGGTGCCGGAAGCGGCCGAACCCGAGCTCTTCGGGCTGCTGCACGACGGCGTGGCGGTGCTCCAGCACGGCACCGATCACCGCAACCGCGCCGCCCCCGGCGAAAAGAAGACCGAGTACCCGGCGGCAGAGCCGATCGAGAGCGCGCTCGGGCGCATCGTCGATGGCCTGGGCCGGCTGCGCGCCTTC
>Ga0070704_100002199_pt1 | contig 10873 bp, 5 predicted proteins | sample KBSK5252metaG_FD_65467 | JGI IMG/M metagenome (GOLD analysis project Ga0070704, IMG submission 65467) | Corn, switchgrass and miscanthus rhizosphere microbial communities from Kellogg Biological Station, Michigan, USA - KBS K5-25-2 metaG | ecosystem: Host-associated > Plants > Roots >... | reverse complement strand
TGCGGATTTCCGGTTACATCTTCGAGTTTACCGGTGACGCGCTGCGGCTGATTCACCCGGAGAGTTCAGGAACAGTTTCAGCCGAGAACGTGACTGTCCTGGCGGGCGGCCGCCGCATTTTGGATCAAGTCTCTCTCAATATCGCTGCCGGAGAATTTGTTGGGGTCCTGGGCGGATCTGGACATGGAAAAACAACGCTGCTCAACGCGCTTTGCGGTATTAACCCGCCGACTTCGGGTGCGGTCCGCCTCGGCGGCGTGCCGCTGGCAGACCGAGGGCGGCTGCGGGAAATTGGAATCGGTTATGTGCCGCAAGACGACATCGTTCACCGTGAACTGACCGTGAACGAAGCGATCACATTCAGCGCGAGGTTGCGCTTGCGGTTGCCTCGACATCAGATCGACGCGCTGGTTTCGCGAATCACCAAGCGCCTGGGCCTGGCCCCGCACGCGCAACAACATGTGGCCGATCTCTCGGGCGGACAGCGCAAGCGCGTGAGCATCGCGATCGAATTGCTGGCCAAGCCCAGCATCCTGTTTCTGGATGAACCCTCATCCGGTCTCGATCCGGCTAACGAAGAGGCGCTGATGACGCTCCTGCAATCTCTGACGCTGACGAAATTGACCGTGGTCTGCACAACGCATGTCCTTCAAAAGGCGTATCTGTTTGATCGCGTTCTTGTCGTGCAATCCGGCAAATTGATTTTTGCGGGCAACAGCGATGAAGCGCGACGCCATTTTCTTTTACAAACCGTAGCCGAAGATCAGGGATCGCTTCAACATTCACCGCTGGAGCGGATTTACGGGTTGCTGGCGAACTCGTCGAAGTCGGCCAGTGACTGGGAAGTTGCGTTTCGACGTTCTCCGTTTGCCGCTCGCGCTCTCCCGCCATTGCCACGAGCGCAACTGGCGCACACGCCGCGTGAATCGTCGGAAAAACTGAAGGTAAACCAGTTCAAGACATTTTTGCTGTTGGCTGCGCGCCAGTGGAGAATCATTCGATCGGACTTTCTGAACATCGCATTCTTATTAGTGCAACCGCTGCTCATTGGGCTGCTCATCGGTTGGGTAGCGGACAAATCGGCCTTGCGAATGTTTCTCTGCATCGTTGCCACGATGTGGTTCGGTTGCAGCAACGGCGCCCAACAAATCGTAGGCGAACTGCCGATCTTTCGGCGCGAACGGGTATCGGGGCAGGGAATCAACGCTTACGTATTGAGCAAGCTCGGGTTTCTCTCCGCCGTTTCGCTCGTTCAAGCGGTACTGCTTTTATTTGTCATGCTCTTTTTCACACAGTTTTTTCACCCGGAAGAAGTCGACGTTCAGAACATCGGAAAAGAATTTGCCGCGCGCCTTGCGCCAATCGAAGTCTTAACAGGCGAATCTGGCGCAGACAGCGATTTTAGCGTTGTAGATGCGGATCAGTCTGCGACAAACACAGCATCGACGTCGCAGCCGGAACAAGGCGCGGAAAAAACACCGTGGCAGCCGAACCCATTGGTAATTGGTTCGCTCATGAAGCTGTGCGCGTTTTTTCAGATCTCCCAAAATGTGCTCGATTCGGGGCCGCGTGTTCTCACTCGCTCGGATGGCACACCGCATCTCGATTCGCAAGGCCGTCAGATCACTGTTCCTGGAAAGAGCGTCCTGAATGTGCTCCTGGTCGCGTTGGGTTTGCGCTTCTTTGCTGTTTCAATGGCGGCGCTCACCGGCGTGAGCATCGGGCTGACGATTTCATCGATTGTAACCAACGCGACTCAGGCCGTCCTATGGGTGCCGCTCGTTCTAATTCCGCAGATCCTGTTCGGCGGCGTCGTCGTGACTGTGCCGGATATGAGCAAGTCTGTCCGGGCCTTCAGTCACGTCATGCCGAGTTTCGCCGCGCAACGCATTATGGACAACGCGGCATTGTACGGCCTAACCACTCCGTTTCTCTCGAATCGAACAAAGACGCCGCTGTTCCTGACTTCCCGCGGCGAAAAAGAGACTATGGAATGGAAGCAGGGCGATCGTTCTTTTTCCCAAAGCTATGACAAGTTGTCCCCGGTAAACACGTCCTGGCAAAACATTGCCGTGGTTCCTGGCCAGTTAGGCCAGCATAAACAGGCCGGCGAACGCAGCGCCGATGGGTTCCATATCGAATACCGCGATACTACCGAGAGCCGCCACGACGTTCGTTTTTCCAAGGGGACGCCGTTTTGGTCGCTGCAATCAGTCCAGTTTGCCACCGGGATTTTGATTTTTTGGAACGTTGCCTGTTACGGCGTGATCTTGTTAGGTTTGGTGCGCAAACAAACGGGGAAATGATTGGCATGATCCTATTTACACACCTGAGAAATTGGCCTCGCTGAATCTCTTCTGCTTCTAATGCCGGCTATTTTATGGATGTGACTGACCAGCGCTCGGGCGACGTCACCGACGCGACGTTGCGTGACTTCCGGAGCGGGCAAAAGCTTTTCGGCCGCTACACGCTGGTCAAAATTCTTGGGCGTGGCGGAATGGGCGTTGTATGGCTGGCACGCGACGAGGAATTGGAACGCGAGGTCGCGCTGAAATTCCTTCCTGATCTGATGGTGCAAGATCGCGGCAGTCTAGGCGATTTAAAGCGCGAGACCAAGCGCTCTCTCGAGCTGACTCATCCACACATCATTCGGATTCACGACTTCGTGCATGACCAGCGATACGGCTGCATTTCGATGGAATATGTGGATGGCGAGACACTCGCGAACTTGCGTTGCGAAAAGGAACAAAAGGTGTTTGAGGCCGACGAGTTGACGACGTGGATCAGTCAGCTTTGCGATGCGCTCGATTACGCACACAATCGCGCCGGGGTGATCCATCGCGATCTGAAGCCGGCCAACCTGATGGTAAATCAGCGTGGCGATCTCAAGGTCGCGGACTTGGGGATTGCCCGCACTCTTACTGAGTCGCTCAGATTGCTCACGGGCGAACAGGGCCCGAGGGGCACGCTGGCTTACATGAGCCCGCAACAACTTGATGGCGAGCGCGCAACGCATCTCGACGATATCTACTCGTTAGGCGCGACTATTTATGAACTCCTTACCGGCAAGCCACCGTTCTATTCAGGTAATGTCGACCGTCAGATCCACGAGCGAACTGCGCCGTCGATGACGGAACGGCGGAAAGATCTGAATATCGAGCCGGCGTTTGTTCCAGCGGTGTGGGAAGAAACGATCGCAGCATGTCTGGCAAAAGATCCAACGCGCCGGCCGCAATCGGCTTCGGAAATTGCGCGGCGGTTGCAGCTCTCCTCAGCGCCACCGGCAAGAGTCTCCCTGGTATCTGCAAAGCGATCCGATAGGGTCGAGTTTCCAACAGGAACCGTTACATTCCTCTTCACCGACATCGAAGGCTCGACCCTACTTCTCAACCGCCTCGGCGATCGCTACCCCGAGATCCTCTCAGAACATCAAAAGATCCTGCGAGGTGCCTTCGCAAAGAACAGTGGCTACGAGGTAGGTACGGAAGGGGACTCTTTTTTTGTCACGTTCGATCGCGCAGCGGATGCAATCGCAGCTGCTGTGACAGCACAAAAGGAACTAGCCGCCTATGACTGGCCCGACAACAGCGGGCTTCTGGTTCGCATGGGCCTACATACTGGAGAAGCGGGGTGCACAGGCGGTAACTACACGGGACTTGATGTGCATCGTGCCGCTCGGATTGGCGCCGCTGCGCATGGCGGCCAAGTGTTGATTTCCGAAGCGGTCAAGATCCTTGCCGGCCGCCGCGTGCCAGAGAATGTGACCATGCGCGACATGGGGGAGCATCGGCTCAAGGATCTGCTCCAACGGGAGCATCTTTTTCAACTTATTATTCCCGGTCTTCGGGTCGATTTTCCGCCGATACGAAGCCTTGAGAACCGCCCCAATAATCTACCGGCGCAGATCACCCCGCTTATCGGACGCGAGAAAGAGTTGTCGCAAATTTGCTCGCTGCTCCGTCGCGTTGACGTTCGCCTGGTCACCTTGACCGGTCCAGGCGGGGTTGGCAAAACCTTACTAGCGTTGCGAACGGGCACGGAGCTTCTCGCCGACTTCGCGGACGGCACATTCTTTGTCGACCTCTCGACACTTACTGATCCAGCATCGGTTCCGGCTGAGGTTGCGGACGCTGTAGGCGTGAAAGAAGCAGGCAGTCAACCGTTGCTATCGCGGTTAACCGAATATTTTTGCGAAAAGAAAATGCTGCTGGTACTCGACGGTCTCGAGCACATTCTCGCCGCAGCAACGGTGATTACAACGCTGATGGAAGCCTCTCCGCATCTGAATGTTCTTGTAACGAGCCGCGCGCCGCTGCACGTGCGCGGCGAGCGCATTTTCAGCGTACCTCCGCTCGAGCTTCCGAGTCTTAAAGCGTCGTGGAACTTGGAAACGCTTTCCGCATCGCCCGCCGTCTCCCTGTTTGTCGAAAGAGGAAAGGCCGTCAAAGGCGATTTCGCCATGGATGACCAGAATGCTAGGGCAGTGGCCGAGATTTGCGCACGTCTCGACGGACTGCCACTCGCGATTGAGCTCGCCGCTGCGCGTACTAGCTTGCTTTCACCGCAAACCATGCTGGCGCGATTAGTCGATCCGGCCGGGCATATCTCCTTACAAATCTTGACCGGTGGTGCGCACGATCTCCCGCCACGGCAAAAGGCGCTACGCAACACCATCGCCTGGAGCTACGACCTGCTCGAAGACGGCTTTAAAAAGCTGTTTTGCCGTCTGGCTGTTTTCTCAGGCGGATGCACACTCACATCTGCGGAGGCCGTTTGTGGTCAGGCGAATGATCTGCAAATAGACGTGCTCGATGGGATCTCCTCGCTGGTGGATAACAATCTTTTGCGGCGGGACCACGAGACGAGTGGCGAGCCGCGAGTCAGCATGTTGCAGACGATCCGTGAATATGGCTTGGAACAACTGCGCAAGTGTCAGACGGACACAAAAACATATCGAATCCACGCCAAACATTTCGCTTCCATGGCGGAAGAAGCCGAAGCAAATCGGACCGGCCCCGACCAAAGCATGTGGGTCGCGCGCATTGCGGCCGAACAGGGCAACCTTCGCGCCGCGTTAAGCTGGTCGTTCGATAATATGCCCGAACTCGCCTTGCAAATCACCGCTGCCGTGGGGGAGTTTTGGTTCGCGCAGGGCCATTGGGCCGAACTGGAAACTGCTTGCGAGAAACTAGCGCAACAAGCGATTGACGGTGCCGTCGAGTTGCAGGCGCGCTGTGCGAGGTATTCAGGCGAGTGCGCGGAAGCCCACGGAGATCCAGTCCGTGCCGAGAAGTTCTTCGAACAAAGCCTTAAATTAAGCGAGCAATGCGGAAGTGGCGTCGAAACGCTGGAGGCACTCGTGCACTTGGGCAATATTCTCATTGAGGATCGGGAGCGAAAGTCGGAAGTGCGCCCACTTTTCGATCGAGCTTTAAGCATTGCTCGCGAGATTGCGGACGAGAAGCGAATTGCGGACGCGGTATTTCACTCAGCGGTCCTGGCTATCAGCGACGGCGATTTTGAACGGGCGCGAGAGATGTTAGACCAAGCAGCAGCCGTGCGCCGAAAACGCGGTGACAGCATCGGCGTCGCGCGGTGCATGAGTCATTTGGGCACCGTCGCGCTTCTTGTTGGTGATTACCGGCGGGCTTCTTCCTGCCTGGAACAGGCTCTCGCGATCGAGGAGAAGGCGGGCGAAAATCATAGTGTAACCTGGGATCGCTATAAACGCGGTCAGATCGCCTGCTGCAGGGGTGAATACACTCAAGCCCGTGTTGAGTTCGAGGAATGTTTGAAGGCCTTTCAGCAAATGAACGCAATCCTCGGCCAAGCCTGGTGTATTTACGAGTTAGGTAAAATTGCGATCGAGACTGAGGAATTTTTTGAGGCGGGTGGATATCTGGAACGTTGCTTGTCCATGTTCCGGACCGCGGGCAGAGGAAGCGCCTGGGCGACTTTACAACTCGGCCGTGTGGCGATTTACGAGGGACGGCTTAGATCGGCTCGTAAGCTTCTCGAAAGAAGTCTCGCAACCTTTCGCGAGATGGGATCTAAGAATGGAATGACGCAGGCGCTGGGTGAGCTAGCCCGTCTGGCGCGCCTCCAGGGGGAACATGAAGTAGCTCAATCCTTTTTAAAGGAGGGCTTCGAATTCGCCAAGCAAATGGATTCCAAACGGGTGGCTGCATCTGTGTTGCAGCAGTTGGCGTATTTGGCGAACGCGCAAAGCCAACATGATCGCGCGGCCCGGTTGTTAGGCAAAGTCAATGCATTGCGCGAGGAGATGAACAGCCCGGTGCCGCCGTGCGATCATGCCGAACACGAGAACGTGATGAAGCAGGTGAGCGCCGCCCTGGGACAGGAACTGTTTGCGAAACCGTGGGCAGAGGGAAGGGGCGCTAGCCTTGATCAAATCGAGGCTTAAGAACGTGGATGTGGATAGATTCACGTACGATCTGGCATTTTTCGTAGAAGGCTGATTGACAATGGCCGGCGACTGGTCGGTCGCTTACGGCTAGCTGCGGCTGGCAGCTTGATAGACCGCCCCGGCTGTTTCTCTTAAGCTTTTGGTGGAAGCGCTACCCCACTAGGCCACTGCTGAAATCGGGTTTGTTCGCGCTTGCGTTTGCCAACGCGACTAGTCATCATCGTTGCAACCATCGAGAGCGTCTTTAGGAAAACAGTTAATGAACCTGTCCCCCCACCTCCTATGTGAAGAGGAAGCGCATCCTTGGGCTAAGATCCTGAGGTTCGCGGGCGAGGCGGACTTCATGGCGGTGCCGGCGGTGCGGCAATTGCTCAAAAAACTGCTGGGGCAGCGCATCCCGTTTCTCATCGTGGACCTTTCTGGCGTGACGTTTTTGAACACGCCATTCTGGGCGGCCCTCCAACGCTACCAGATTGACGGGCACCCGAATTTGCGGCTCGCGCTGTGCGGCATGAATGAGGCGCTGAAGGCGGCCTTCGACATTAACGGCGTCGGTCTGGGGTCGGCCGAGGGCGGATGCATCGCGGTGTATGAAACTCTTGACTCGGCATTGGCCGCAGCACCATCGGCAGCATGAAACTTGGCGGCGAATACACTTATGCAGGACTGAGCGCGTCGCTGTGTCGGGGCGCGCTGGAGCGTCCGTGGCTGCCGCTGAGCATGTGGAAGGCGTTCTTTCAGCGGTCGATGATCATCGGGGTCCGGGCTGTACCAACGGTGTTCCTCATGGCGTTCTGCGTAGGATCCGTCCTGGCGATGGTGCTGGTGGAGCAGCTCCAAGAGTTGAACATGGAGGAGACCGTGCCACGGCTCGTCTGGATCATCCTCAACCAGCAGCTCGCTCCGATGCTCGCGGCGGTGGTCTTCATCGGACGGAGCGTATCCGGCTCGGCGGCGGAACTGGCAAACATGAAAATCGGGGAAGAGATCAAAGCGCTGGAGACCATGGGCGTGGATGTCTCGCGCTACCTGCTTCTGCCGGCCCTGGGAGCCTTCGTCGTGATGTTGCCGGTGATGGAGATCTATACCGTGGGTATCGGGTTGCTCGGAGCGCACGGGGTGTGCTCGCTGGTCATGGGCATGGACGCGAACCAGTTCGTTCTGCGAGCACTGGTCCCCCCGCGGATGCAGGACGCGTTCATCGGAGCAGGCAAGTCCGCGGTCTTTGCGGTAGTGGCTGCGATGATCGCCTTCCGCAAGGGGCTGAACGCCACCGGCGGGTCGGACGCAGTCGGACGTGTTGCAACAGCAGCCGTGGTGTCTTCACTTGCGGCGGTGACGCTTGTCAATGCTGTCATCACGGGGTTACAGAATGTTTTGATTGCAGCGCACTTGATGAACAAGTGAGTAAGGAACGAGATAAACACGCGTGGGTGATGAGTTATCAAGTTCAACTGCTAAGTAGGTTCTCCAACCTGGTGACTGATTACCGCTCATTCCGTTCATGATCCCGCCGCCGCCCGCGCCTATGCCCGCCGCCACGCCACTGCTCGTTGTGCGGAATTTGGTCAAGGCGTTCCCAAACGGCACTAATGTGCTCAACGGGGTAAGCCTCGATATCTTTGCCGGCGATGTTTTCACCGTGCTCGGCGGGTCAGGCTGTGGAAAGAGCACGTTGTTGAACATCCTTATTGGCGTGGACGAACCCACCTCCGGCACCGTGCACGTTCTCGGCCAAAACATCCACAGCCTCCCTCAGCGCCAGCGCAAGAGGCTCATGCGGGATGTGGGCGTGCTTTTCCAGTCTGGCGCCTTGCTTCAGAGCCTTACCGTCGCGGAAAACGTGGCCTTACCTTTTCAACAGCATCATCCCAAGATTTCGCGCGACCGCGATCTTCTCGAGGACACTGTGCTCATGAAGTTACGTGCCGTGAAGCTCGACGCTCATGCTCAGAAGTACCCGCGGGAGCTCAGCGGCGGCATGAAGAAACGCGCCGCGCTCGCCCGCGCTCTCGCGCTCGATCCCAAACTGCTCATCAGCGACGAGCCCACCTCCGGCCTCGATCCCGTGAGCACCAAGGAGATTGACGACCTAACTATCACGCTGAGCCGCAAGAGCGGTACTACGGTGGTCGTGGTCACGCACGATCTGCTAAGTTTCCAGCGTATCGCTACCCGCGGCATCATGCTGGGCGCGGAGCGGGATGGAGCGCTGCGCGGCACGGTGCTTCTCGCCGGGAGCCGTGAGGATTTTTTTGCCAGCGAGCATCCGTTGGTGCGGGGTTTCTTCCATCTGAAGGAAGCAGGCGACGTGCAGGGTTGAGAGATGAGCGTTGAGCATTGAGAGTATGAACAACTCACGACACCCCAGCCCGCCATGAACCGGAAATTCTTCAAATCACTCCGTGCCCTTTACGAGCCGATGCTCGTGCTGGTCGTTGTCGCGTCCGCCGCGCTGCTCATTGGCCGGCTGTATTATGCATTGAACATGGGATCGCGGGGAAAAGTTAGCTTCGAAGGAGCCTTCAATGAGGTAGGCGGGATCAAGGAAGGCTCGAGCGTGCTCTTCAAGGGCATGCCGGTGGGAGCGGTCGGGAAGATGCGTTATGACGCAGCCACGGACAAAATTCTCGTGCGGATTGAGATCACCAAACAGGTGGACGTGCCCTCCAACATCAAACCGTACGTGGAGAAGTCGCTCATGGGGCAGTCGAACATCGCACTGCGGACTGACCAGCAGACCGGCACGAAAGAGCTGCTCGCCGACGTGGCGCGCCGGTATCAGGCAGGCGACAAAGATGGACTTTACCGCATCGATGGCCTCGAATTGAGCCGACTGGATGCCATCAAGCCCGGCTTGGACTCAAAAAGTGACACGGCGATCGATGACGCCACGAAGACCTTGCACCGAACGGCGGAACTCGCTGAGCAGAGCAACGCCGCTGTAAACAAGGCGAGCCAAGATCTTGAGAAAGTGGCGGCGAGCCTCGACCAGGCGAGCCAGGCGGTCATCCGCAGTGAAACGACCCTCAACCAGGCGGGCCGGGCGATCGTCCGCAGCGAAAGCCAGATCAAGAAACTCGGCAGCGCCTCGGAAAAACTCGGAAGTGCGTCGGACAATGTAAACGGTTTCATTCAGGTACTGAAGGTCAAACCCAGCGCCCTCGTCTGGGGCTTGAGCGAGCAGCAGCGAGGCATGATGAATCAGGCCCCTGCAACCAGGCGGCCATCCGCCACGCCGGTTAGAAAGTGACCACTCGGCCGCGAGATTCCAGTGCGAAAAGCCACGGCTTGCTGGTCGAGACGCTCCTCGGCGTCGCCGCCTCATTGAGCGCGTCCTCGGACTTCGACACGCTGCTGGTCAACATCCTTCACGGCGCGCGCGCCGTTATGCGTTGCGCGGCGTGTTCCATCTCACTACCGGATGCTGCAACCGGCGAACTCCTCATACATAGCACCCAGCGCGACTGGCGTCGGGAGGGACCGTGGCGGCTGCCGGAAGGTCAAGGCATCGCCGGCCGGGTCTTCGCCACCCGCGAACCTGTGAATACCGCCGACGCCTCGCAGCACCCGGAGCACTACCGGCGCACCGGCGAGGACACCGGGCTACCGGCCCAGGCGCTTTTGACTATTCCACTCATGGATGGCGCGTTATGCCGCGGCGTTATGCAGGCCATGAACCCGCGAGACCGCGCCGAGTTCAGCGCGGAGGACATGCGCGTCTTTATCGCCTTCGGCTCGCTGGTTTCCGTGACACTGGGGCGACGCCAGGCGGAAGAGGAAGCTAAGACACGAGCCGTGGAGGAGGCTGAGCGCCACGCTGAGCTGGAGCTTGCGCGCCAGGTGCAAGCCACCTTCCTACCGGAGCCGGACGCCGAACACGGGCCACTCCGCATCCAGGCTTTTCTCGAACAGGCCACCGGGATCGGCGGTGATTTTTACTTCTTCCACGCTCTGCAACCGCACCTCCTTCTCGCTGGCGTCGGCGATGTCACGGGCAAGGGATCCTCTGCCGCCCTAGACATGGCGAGGCTCACCACACAGATCGAGCTGGCTGCCTCACACTGCATGCCGGAATCCTTTACCGCATGGCTCGTCGAGTTGAACAACGCGCTCTATGAGGCCATGCACGCGGATGACAACGCCGTGGCACTCACGGCACTGCTGTTCGACACCGAGCGCCGCACGGTTCATGCGGCGGCGTTCGCACAACACTCGCCGCTTTGCCGCGACCATGTCACGGGTGCGTGGCGCGAGCTTGCTTGTCCGCGCCAGGGGTTTTTTGGACAGCGTCGCCTCTCCGCGTGCCATGCCATCACTCTTCCGCTGGCTGCAGGCTCGCACTGGCTCGTGCATTCCGATGGCATCACGGAGGCCGTCGTTACCGACGGCGGCCAGCTTGCCCGTGACGGGCTTGTGAGCCTGCTTGAATCTCACGATTGGACG
>Ga0070704_100002198_pt1 | contig 10873 bp, 6 predicted proteins | sample KBSK5252metaG_FD_65467 | JGI IMG/M metagenome (GOLD analysis project Ga0070704, IMG submission 65467) | Corn, switchgrass and miscanthus rhizosphere microbial communities from Kellogg Biological Station, Michigan, USA - KBS K5-25-2 metaG | ecosystem: Host-associated > Plants > Roots >... | reverse complement strand
AACAGAACGAGCCGAGTGGGACGCCCGCGAAGCGGCGTATCAGGCCACCGCTGCCAAAAAACCCAAAGCGCCGCCGGCCGCCTTTGCCTTCGCCGACTTCGGTCTCAAACCTCGCGAGACTTTTCTTCTGGCGCGCGGTGACTTTCGCGCCAAAAGCGAGCGCGTGGACTTGGGCTTTCTGAGCGTGCTCACCCCGCGCAAAACGCCGGCGGACTATTGGGCGGAGGCTCAGGCCGGCCGCCGCCGCCCCGATTCCACACAACAGCGGCGCGCCTTGGCGGAATGGATGACGGACGTTCAAGACGGGGCCGGCGCCCTGGCCGCGCGGGTGCTCGTCAACCGGGTCTGGCAACATCACTTCGGCGAAGGGCTGGTTCGCACGGTGAACGATTTCGGCGCGCGCGGCGACGCTCCCACCCACCCCGAGCTGTTGGAATGGCTGGCCGACGAATTCGTGCGCGGTGGCTGGAAGCTCAAACCACTCCATCGGCTCCTCATGAATAGTTCGGCTTATCTGCAGAGCTCCGCGTATCAAACGGAGCCAGCGCATCTCGATCCCGACAATCGTTTGCTCTGGCGACGGCGACCGCAGCGCCTTGAATCGGAGATTCTCCGCGACGCCATGCTGGCCGTGAGCGGCACAGTGAACTTCAAGATGTTCGGCCCGGCCTTCAAGCCGCCCATCGCCCCCGAAGCAATTCAGGCCCGAAACATGAAGGATCCCTATCCCAATAACCTCAAGGAAACACCCGCCACCCATCGCCGCTCCGTTTATATGTTTCACAAACGCGTCGTCCAGTATCCGCTGATGCAGGCCTTCGATGGCCCCGACGCCCAGGCAAGTTGCGGACGCCGCGTCCCCACCACCGTCGCCCCGCAGGCGCTGGCGCTCTTAAACGACCGCTTCGTCCGTGCGCGCGCCGAGGATTTCGCCCGCCGACTCCGCCAAAGCGCCGGCGACGACCTCCCCGCGCAAGTGCGGTTGGCGTGGCGCCTGGCCCTCAGCCGCGAACCAGCGCCAGACGAATCGCGCGCGGCCGCAGAATTTGTTCGGACTCAATCCGGGCGACGTTCCAGCCGCGACACGACCCAGGAGACAGAGGCGAACTCACTGGCCCTGGCCGATCTTTGCCAGGCGATTTTCGCTTTGAACGAATTTATTTATGTCGACTGAGATGAGCCATCACTGCGGGCGTTACGCGCCGTTTACGAACCGCCGCGATTTCCTGAAGAAGGCGGGCGGCGGTTTTGGGCTGCTGGCTTTGGCCGACTTGTTGCGGGGCGAAGGGCGGCTCGACGCCAGCTTGGCCAATGCGAGTGCCGCGCCCGACCGGACGCTCGACCCGATGATGCCCAAGCCGCCGCACTACGCGCCTCGAGCGAAGGCCATCATTTGGCTGTTCATGGAAGGGGCGCCCAGCTCGGTGGACTTGTTCGATCCGAAACCCGAACTGACCCGGCGCGACGGGCAACGCATTCAGATTGACGTCTTCAATGGCAATCCCGGGCCATTAATGAAATCCCCGTTCCGCTTTCAGCAACATGGCCAGTCGGGCGCGTGGGTGTGCGAGAAGTATCCGAACGTGGCGAGACACGTCGACGATTTTGCCTTTATCAAATCGCTCTACAGCGAGTCGAACGATCACGTGCCGGCGCTCTATCAGATCAATACCGGCATTGCCCGCCCCGGTTTTCCCAGTGCGGGCTCCTGGATCACCTACGGGTTGGGCAGCGAAAGCCAGAACCTCCCGGGTTACGTGGTGCTGGGCAACAGCCAAGGTGTCAAAGGCGGGCCGTTGAACTGGAGCGCGGGCTTCCTTCCCACTACCTATCAGGGAACTCTCTTCCGGCCTTCGGGAGCGCCCATCCTCAACCTGACTCGACCGGAGCGCGTCACGCGCGACGATCAGCGCGCCCAACTCGATTTCCTCGCCCGCCTCAACACCGAGCACCTCCACCGGCACGAAGGGGAACCCGACCTGCTGGCGCGCATCCAGAGCTTCGAACTCGCCTATCGCATGCAGATGGAGGCCAGCGACCTGGCGGATTTTTCCTCCGAATCCCAGGAAACCCTCTCGCTCTACGGACTCGACCAGGACGTGTCGAAGAACATCGGCAAAAAATGTTTGATGGCCCGCCGCCTCATCGAACGCGGCGTCCGCTTCGTCCAGGTTTACAGCGACGGCGAGTGGGACGCTCATGCCGATCTCAAAGGAAATCACTCCCATCATTGCGCCTCCACCGACCTGCCGATTCACGGCCTGCTCACCGATCTCAAACGCCGCGGCCTCTGGGAAAGCACGCTCGTGCTTTGGGGCGGCGAATTCGGACGCATGCCTGTCTCTCAAGGCAATGGTGGACGTGACCATAATCCAAACGGTTTCATGGCTTGGATGGCCGGAGCCGGCATCAAGGGCGGCACCAGCTACGGTGAAACGGACGAAATCGGCTACAAAGCCGAGCGAGACCGCGTCAGTGTTCACGACCTCCATGCCACCATGCTCCATCTGCTCGGCATGGACCACCAGCGCCTGACTTACTTGCACAATGGCCGGAGCTATCGACTGACCGACGTCGCCGGTGAAGTCATCGGGAACCTCCTCGCGTAGCGGCGTAGCGGGGGGCATTGGACGTATTCACGCCCACCGTCGGACTCACTTCACGTTTCACCTTTTTCCTGCTCGTAAACGCCTGCTCGATCAATTCCGCCGCGCGGTGCGGACCGTCGAGTTTGCGGAGTTCGACCGCAAAGTTCTCGGCTCGCTGACGATACGATGGCGAGGCAAGCACGCGACAGATGGCTTGCCGCAACTTTGCGGCCGTCAACTTTCGAATCGGAATAAACTCTCCAACCCCGAAATGGGCGATACGCGCCGCGACGCCCGGCTGGTCATTGGTAATGGGCAGCGCAATCAGAGGCAACCCTTCGCTCAAGCATTCAAGCGTTGTGTTCAAGCCGCCGTGCCCGATGACCAATCGGGCGCGGCGCAGCAGCGCCACTTGCGGAGCGTAATCAACCACGACGGGGTCGCCCGGCAAAGAATCGGGCAGCGGCGCGCCTTTGCTTCCGAGGGTCAGCACCAGTTGGGCCTCCAAGCCCGCGCACGCCTCGGCCACGAGCCGGAACGCGTGCTGCAGCCGGTTTTGCAATGTGCCAAACGAGGCATAGATGAGCGGGCGCCCATTCAATCGGTGCCACGGAAATTCCCCATTTGTACTGCCGGCGCTTTCAAGCCACGGCCCGGTGTAATGAAAGTGTTCCGGCAGATGTCGTCGCGGGAAGTCGAGGAACGCCGGCGTTTGCGCCACTTGGACCAGACTCGGGGGCAACTCGTTTCCGTAGGTGTAGGTCAGATACGGCAGCCGATGCTTGAGCCGATACCGCATCAGTTCCTGAACAACCCACCAGCCCGTGGCGTTCAGCCGCATTTGCCCAAACACATTGCGCACGCGACAGGGCAGCGACGTGCGCGGCGGCCATGAAAAGACGATAGGCGGAACGGTGGATTCCGCATGGCCCATCAGCGCACAGCAAGCCACCGCCAACGGCACTCCCACCACTTCGCACACGCTCTCCGTTCCACAACTAATCTGGTCCATCACCAAGCCATCGAAGCGCTCTCGCTGCGCGATCGCCGGGAGCTCCTGAAGAATGCCGCGGACGAAACGTCCGAGCCAGCGGCCCACAAACCAGCTCGCCTCCCATCCGATCCGCTCGGCCTGCTGCGCTGTCAGCCGACTCCACTCGCCCGCTGGAAATTCGCGGGCCGCGACCGGGATGTATTCAAAGCCCGCGCGCCGAAGCTTTTCTTCAGCCTCCAAAGGCGAAAGCATGACAACCCGATGCCCGCGTTTCTGCAACGCGCGTCCCAGCACAATCATGGGATTGACATGCCCGGTGTAGGCCGGGAGGAGCATGGCGTAGTAGGCCATTGATCGGTAATCGGTAGGCGGTGTGCGGTGGGCCGTAGTCAGTAGTCAGTAGTCAGTAGTCAGTAGTCAGTAGTCAGTGGGCAGTGGGCAGTGGGCGGTTCTGGGTGGATGCGTGGTGCTGGCGCAGTGACGTTTCGTTGCCACGTGGCCAGTGTTTGTCGGATCGCATCCCGGTCTTCCTGCCAGCAGGCCACGCCTAGCGAATGCACGGCGGATGTCTCGTTGCCTTCGGAAAGCCGAATGAAAACCGGGTCCGTGCCGTGTGCCAGCTGGCGCAAGCCGGCCAGGGCGGTTTCCACTCGGTCGGTGTCTGCACAAACAAAAAGCAACGAGGGCGGAACGCCGCCGTGTCTCCAACCGACCGGGAGTCCTGCCATCCCACGCTCCGGGTACAGCCAGCACCAAAGCACACGCGCCACCGCGTGGTGAAGCGGGAACACTCCGCCGCGGAGCGGTCCCAGGCCCTCCCACCGCCCGGCAATGTCCGAAGCGATGCTCAAGGCTAGGCCGTTGGGCTGGCGGCGCCACGCCAGGTACCGCATTGGGCCCGGCCAGACGCCGGCCCGATTGAAGCGCGGACGCAGAGCGCGCAACAACTCCGATTCGCGGCGCAGGGCGGAGGTCTCATCGGGCAGTTCCTCCCAACGAATGCGGGTGACCAACCGCAGAAGGCGCAACGTTCGTCGGGCCATCCGTTCGGGATTGGCCACGCGATAACTGCCGAGCCGATGCCGCAAACTCTTGGCCTTGCCCACATACAGCACCCGCTCCGTCGCGTCTTCCATCAGGTACACACCTGGGCACTCCGGTAATTGCCGGAAGAATTGAACGCCCAATTGCTCCACCAGCGGCTGCAAATCAGGCCAGAAACGCAACTGTGCTGTCGCCCGCATTTTTGATTCTTTCATTCGTCACGCGCCCATTCGGGCGCGTAAACCCTTTACGATAACGGGAAATGCGGGCGACAAAGCAAAACCGCACCGCAGTTTTGCCTGAGCCCGGATATACCATCTCCGGGCTGGCTAGTGCGGTTTGACCCTGCTCGGTTCCCACAACTCGACGCGATTGCCTTCCGCATCGAGGATCCAGGCGAAGCGTCCGTAATCGTATTCTTCAATGCCGTCCTGCACCGTTACTCCCGCGTGGCGCAACCGCTCGAGCAATTGATCGAGTCCGCTTACCCGGTAATTGATCATGCACCGCGCCGACGCCGGACCAAAATGGTCGGTCGCTTCCGGGAACGCCGCCCAGACTGTCTGCCCGACCGCATGGGGTTCGCGCAGCTCCTTCCACTCAAAGGTGGCCATGGTGGAATGGTGCACTTCCAGGCCGAGATGCTCCTGATACCACGCCGCCAATGCCTCCGGCTCCTTGGCCTTGAAGAAGACGCCGCCGATGCCCGTGACTTTGCCAGTTGGAGTGAGAGCAGGAGAAGAGGAGGGCTCGGGGTTCATAAGATGGTGGAGGCAGGAGAAGGGCAAGAAACTGAGAAAAGAGTCGTTTAGCGTTTTTCGCACAGTAGGGCCAACAGATTTCGGTCGGGGTCGCGGAAGAATGCCATCCAGAGTTCGTGGTCGGGCATTTTCGCCACGCAATGCGGCTCGCGCTCGAAGGCAACGCCGCGGGCGGCCAGCGCATCCCGGGCGGACTGGATCTCGGGGACCTTGAAATACAGAACCGGGCTGAACCGTTCGGCATCGGGTCGCTCCGGCCGGCTCAGCATTAGCCGGACGCCGCCGGCCGCAAAGAACGCCATGGCAGGAGGCGCGCTAAAGAGGTGCTTCAACCCCAGCGTATCTCGATAGAAACCAACCGCCCGGTCCAGATCCGTGATCGTCATGCCGATCTGGCCAAGCTCATTCAACTGAAACGGTATATCGCTTTTCATGCCTCAGATAGTGCCACTTCGCTGCGGCGGGAAACTTCTTCGATCCTGCTTTTATTGCGGCGGCGACGCCATCCGCGGGGCGAATGGCCCGTGAGACGCCGGAACCAGGAACTGAAACTGCCCAGGCTATCGAATCCCACGGAGAAGCAGATTTCGGTCACGGGCAACTCAGTCCGCTCAAGCAGGAACTTCGCGTGTTCAACGCGGCACGCGGAGAGATAGCCGTGCGCCGTATCGCGAAACAACTCTTTGAAGGCGCGCATGAAATGAAACGGCGAGAGATTCGCCACCTGGGCAATCTGCGTCACCGTCAGCCCTGAATCCGAGTGGGCATGGATGAAATCGCGCGCGCGATGCAATCGGCGCCATAGCTCGTTGCGGGTCGCCGCCCGCATGGCCGGCAATTCCGCGCTCCGGCGCAGGGCCTCCTCTTGCGCTTGCAGCATTCGCGCCAGCAACTCTCGCAACTGCTGCTCGACCCACAGGTCCGGCAAGGGGCCGCGCTGATGGGCCTGCCGCAGAGCCCTCAAAATGGGTGACACCCAGTGATCATGGGGCGTGAATCGCTCGAAGAATCGCACCGGGCCCCCACCATCGGGCTGGTCCAGCAGCTGGTGCGGCGAGGAGGTTAGCGCCGCCCGCCCCTGCTCCGCCCATCCCGCGGGAAAGAACACGATGAACGATTCCAGCAATGTGGGCGAATCGATGTGAATCTCGTACGGCTGTTGCTCGTTGAGGATGAGATACCCCTGCTCCGTGACGCCGAACCAAGCCCGGTCGGCGCGGTACAAGGCCCGCCCGTTGAACATGCACTTCACCGAAAGCCGCGGATTTGGCGCGAAAGCGTGATGCCGAAAGCCGCGAGCGGAAAACAAAGTCGCCCGTTGCAATGTCGCTCCGACAGGCATAACCCCGGCATCCTAATCATTCACAGTAAGGCGCCCAGCAAATTCGCCGTGATATGGTAGCGGCTCTCGGCAGAGAGCCGCACTTGTCTCGGGGGGCCATGTTTCGTCCGAACTCCAGCTCTCTCATCCACGTCTCGCCAAAGAATGCGGCGGTCTGCCGACCGCCGCTACGTCCGGTTAGTCCAACGTCACCAAGCGGTAGAACCGTTGACTCGAATCAGTGAGCAGATCGAACATCGTCAGCGTATTGCCGCCTGCCACGCGCGGGGCACCGAGCGGTTGCCAGACCGGATCGTCCAGGGCGTTCTTGAAGTCGACTCGATAAACCCTTCCGGGCAGCGACGGCCAGGATAATGAAACCACGCCCGGGACAGGTCCCAAGGCGGCCGTGACGCTGACCGGCAGCAACACCACCACCCGCCACGAGCGCGTGGCACTCTGCGGCGGGTTCGCGTGATCCGTGACCCGCACCACAAAATCATTCGTGCTGGGAGCTTGCGCGGGCGTGGGCGTCCACGAAAAGAGGCCCGTGACGGGATTCATCACCGCCCCCGCTGGCACAACGCCGTCGAGGGAGTAACTCAGCGGAAGATCCGGATCGACCGCCACGATGGAAACCAGAGCCTCCTGGCCCAGGAATATCCTTCGCTCCGGTGGCGGGAAAATGAGCGGCGTCCCATCGTTGACAGCGCGCGAGTTCGGTCCCCCGGGCGTCGGCAAGGTGAAGGCGTAGAGCGAGGCCGCGCCGTCGGCGAACCGCCCTTCGCTGACGTCGTTGGTTTGAAATCCGAACCCGACACTGTCGAGACGCTTGCGATCGGGCGCCGACAACAAAATGGATTCGCCGCCCGTGCCGAGCCGGAAGTTCACGTGCAGATCAGCTCTGGACGGAGAATTCTGACCGGTCTCTTCGTCTGCCCAAACCAGCAGGAATTGGTTGGGCGGAATGACGTAGCCAGCCGGGATGCGAAACTTCGTGCGCTGCTGCGGGTCATCACTCAAGAAATAGTCCGTCAGATCGACGAAGGACGGGCCTGCGTTGTACAGCTCAAACCAATCCTCGTAATCACCGTCCGCCGGGTCGGCGAGCGTGTGGGTATTGGCCGCCATCCATTCGTTGATGAACACAGAACCGGGCGACCCGAGATTCGATGCCGCCGGTGTCACCGTGTGCAAGACTTGCCGGAAGAAGGGCTGCCCATCCGGCACGGAACCGTAGGACAGATCGGCGCCCAAACCGGAGTAGTTGAAATAGTCGAGCACTTCCGGGCGTTGGTTATTCATGCGGACCAGCGCCACCGAACCGGTCGAGCCCGACAAGCGGAACGAAGTATGCCAACTGGTTGCGGTGGATCGCCCGGGCTGGCCGTCGGCCCAAACGAGCTTGAACTCGCCCGGTTGAAGCACCTGGCCGGGCGCGAAGGCCCAGCGGGCTGGTTCGGCAAAATCATCAGTGAGATATAACCCGTCCAACTCAACAGTATTCGTGCCGGCATTGTGGAGTTCCAGCCACGGTTCCAGTTGGCCGAAGTTGTCGACCGGTCCCGAAAAGTTCGCTGTTTGCACTTCGTTCAGCCAAACGTTCGGGAAGGCGGGAAGCGTCGCCACGGAAGAATTGGCCGCCCCCGGCGAAGCGTAGATCGCAGACGAGACGGTGGTGGCAGTCAGCTGACTACCGGGCAAGGTGCGGGCGAAGACGGTGACGGAGTTAGTATGTGCGAGGCACCAGAACGACAGAGTGTAATTGACGTTGGTGACCACGCGAGAGCCGAGCCATCCTTGCACGCTGGTGCTGAACGAGCCGCCTCCGGCGCTGCCGACCAGCAGCAAGCTGCGCCGCCCGCCATGGCTCACATTGCTGACCACGACGGAGGCCGCATAATTGTTGGGAAAGAGCCAGGAGGGCACCAGCTCGGATTCAAAGTCGCCGTTCTCGATAATGTTCGTTCCACCGGGACCGACCAGCGTGATGTCATCGAGATAGACCGTTCCTGCCGTCTGGATCCAAAACAACAGATTGGTGGCGTTGGCGATGTTGGCGGTTCGCGTGGCAAAAACCCAACCAGGTTGCGCCGACCAGTTGGCCACACGGCTGTTGTCCTGGGTCGGATCGATGAGTTGCAAGGAAGGCCCCCGTCCGTCAGCGGCCGCCGGCCAGGGCTGGTCATCTTCGTATCGAACGCGGTCGATGATGCGCTCTTCTCCCCCGGGCGGGCCGGGTAGGACCAACGAGAGCGTCTCGCCGCCGTCGTCGAATTGTCCGGCAAACTCGCCGGCGACGAAGTTGCTGGCGCCGTAGACGCCAGCGAACACCGTTCGATTTTTGGCCAGGACCAAATACTGTCGGTTGGTCATGACGGCGCCGGACGGGAAGACGTAGTCAGCGCCGTCGAGGCGCCAGCCCGACAAGTCGTAGCTGACGGTGGGAGAGTTGTTGAAGAGTTCGATGAACGAGGCCTCAGGCACGAGCGGATTGTAATGGATTTCGTTGATGACGATTTGGCCTTCCGGCGGAGGCAGCACGTTGGTGTAGACCACACTTATCGCACCCGCCGCGCCGGGTACGGGCTGCCCGTGTTGATCCCGTCCGGTGATGTTCAAGGAATTGGTCGCCTGCGACAGAGGGAGGCGAACGGTCCAATTCGTCAACGTCGTCCAACTGATGGGCCAAGTGAACCCATTGACGTCGATGCTGCGGACTTCGAGCGGCGCGGTGCCGCTCAACACGAGGAAGTTGGTTCCAACGGTAAGGGCGCTCGGACCGCTCACGCTGAAGAATGGGGTGTTGATCTTGGCCAGCTCCGACAGGATGTAAGTCCGGCGTTGCGCGATCCAAACCTTGATCAAATCGGGCGCCGTCACATGAACGCCGCTGGCCTCGAAGGCAGCGAACCGGGCGTCCATGGGAGGATCGGCCCGCTCGTTGAGGAATGGCCCGCGAGCGATCTCCGCCAGCGCCCGCCAGTAATCGCGGCGATAGGCCGGCGTGTTGTAAAGGGCGGTAATACCGGTATCGGCGGTGTCGATCTCCAGAAGGTCGCCGTTGGTGGTAATCGGTGCTCCGCGCGTGCCGCCGCCGAAAATGATGTTGATGTCCCAGATCAGCAACTGCCAGCGATCATGGCGAGGTTTGTAGGCGAACATGTTCTGCTCATTGCGATAACCGAAGCTGTCCCAATTGCCGACGGCGTGTTCGAGCGCGAAGGTGCGCATCCAATTCTCGACGTCGACCAGGCCGTTCACGCCGGGCACGTAGGCTGGGCCGGCCGGCGCATTCACCGCATCGACGAGGAGGTAAAGGCTGGTGAAATCATTGGCCGTGTCCCCCTCGGCCTGCGGCTGCCAGTCCTGCCGGTAACGGGCCCGCTTTTTCACGCCGCCGGTGGTCGTGTAATTGTTCAAGTAGCCTTCACCGAGTCCGGTGAAACTCAGCGCCTGGCCGGTCAGCCCAAACTCATACCACACCGCGACCTTGAAGAGGTCCCCATCCGAATCGTCAGGATAAACGCTGTCAATCACGTCGCGGCCCGGCACCTGGCTGTCTTCCATCAAGCTGCCGCGGCGAGCGCCGTTGATGAACATGGTCACGAATCGCTTGTAATTGCTCGGCAGGCCGAGTTGTTGGGCCATCCAATAGGCCACCACTTCGCGCTGGAGCGTGTTGTCATCGTGATGATTGTTGCCGGGCCCGTGAATTTTGTTGAAGTTGTCCGTGCCCAGCACCGGTTCGTCCTTGGCCAGCTCGATCGAGTAGTGATTCGGCGTGCCCACGGGTGAGTAATCCGGCGCCGCCTGGTCCTGATGCGCCGCGCTGCCGGCGTAACGGGCGCCCGCGTCGTAGACCACACGCTGGTCCATGTAGACAAACGTCCCGGGGATGCGCTCGTTGCTCAATACCTCGCGTTGCGTCCAATTGGTGATGGCTTGCCTGGTGATCCAGAACCGGTACGTCCCGAAGCTGCCTCCCGGCGTCGGGCTGCCGAAATACACGAGGCACTCGCGCACTGGACCGTTGTCGTCACGAAATTCCGGAAAGCGTGCCGGCGCCCCTGCCCCATCCGTTGCTTCCACGACGAAGGCCACGAGCGTGTCGGCGGCTTGCCCTGGCAAAGTCGCGGAATAGATTCCATCGCCCGCCCACGCA
>Ga0070704_100002195_pt1 | contig 10879 bp, 9 predicted proteins | sample KBSK5252metaG_FD_65467 | JGI IMG/M metagenome (GOLD analysis project Ga0070704, IMG submission 65467) | Corn, switchgrass and miscanthus rhizosphere microbial communities from Kellogg Biological Station, Michigan, USA - KBS K5-25-2 metaG | ecosystem: Host-associated > Plants > Roots >... | reverse complement strand
CGGCAGGCATTGTATTCGTGTTGAGTAACCAGGAGTTCGTCGGCCGGTTGCAATCGCAGCGAACGCAACACTGTGTTCACGCCCGTGGTGGCGTTGGGGACAAAGACCAACCCGTCGGGGTCCGCCTTCAAGAAACGCGCCAGGGTTTCGCGAGCCTGGTCCCACAACCCTTCCAGATCTCGAACGAAGAATTGAATCGGCTGCCGCTCCAGGCGCGCCCGGAGTTCTTGCTGAAATTCGAGCACCGCTCGCGGACAGCTTCCGAACGAACCGTGATTGAGAAACACCACCGCGGGATCGAGCGCCCACAAATCAGGCGCGGCCGCCGGATTCTCCAGGTCGATGTCAGATGTTGCCGCAGGCTGCATGGGATTTTAATTAACTTGGGAACAGGGGAACCGGTCCCGAATTGACCTTGGGCGAGCGTCGAGCAGATTGCAATCCTGGAGCTTGCACGTTCCGGCAGAATGCAACTGCTTGGAGCAAAATGGCCCGCCAGAGCTCGGGCAATCGAATTTTGGGCGGAGTTTCCAGGCAGCCACGCTTGGCATCCTCCTAGCTCAATGATTTCTGGACGGAGATATGGCTGACCGACTCGTCTCAAGCGAGCAAACCGAGAAAGGACAACATATGGCCCGGAGAATCCCCAATAGCGATTTGTTCGACGCAATTTGGTCGTGGGCGTGGGATGAGCGGCTGTGCCCGAGCGGTGGCGGTACCATCAGCGTCCTTCCCATCGACCTCACCACCGAAGACCAGGAGCCCGACAATGGAGTTGTCACGCCGGCAGCAAACGATGACGAAGAGCAGTCGTTCGGCTCCCAACCGGCCAAATCCGGCCGCGTAAAGGAACCAAAGGTTCTAAGAAAAAAGGTGTAGCCAAAACCGGTAATGAACGCCAATAAACGTGAATAGGACTCAGGCTTGAGCAATTCTGTCGGGAGAACCGCTCGCGTTACCCAACTTCATTGGCCTTCATTCGCAATTCCATTCGCGGTGAGTTTGCTTCCTCCTGCCTTCCAGTACGGCATTGTCCCCCCTGGACGCTGCTGTTATGAACTGCAGCGCGATGTTGCGACGCTTCTTCGATTCGGGCCAGCGACGGCTCACGACTTTGATCCTGGCCTTGGTCCTTTCCCCCTGCCCGTTGTGGTGCGCGCCGGAGGAACCGACGAAGAAAGACGCGGTGGTAGTGGATGAAAAAACGGAAGCCATCATCAAGGGAGCGTTGAAATGGCTGGGGTCGAAACAACTGCCCAATGGCGCCTGGGGCTCGACCGGCGATGAACAGCGTTACGCTATTGCCATTACCGGTTATGTCTTGATGTCGTTTGAAGCCGCCGGCCAGCTGCCGGGCGAGGGAGAATTCGGCAAGAACGTATCGAATGCCATGCAGTACCTATTGGATCAGGTCTCGCCAGAGGGCCTCTTCGCCAACCGCAACAGTGGCCAGTATATGTACGGCCACGGCATTGCCACCATCGCGTTGGCGGAACTTTACGGCCAAACCCGCGCGCCTGCCATGCGCCCGAAACTGGAAAAACTCATCCGGCTCATCATCGCGTCGCAAAACCGGGAGGGCGGCTGGCGCTATCGCCCGGTGCCCAGCGATGCCGATATCTCCGTGACCGTGCTCCAAGTGGTGGCGTTGCGTGCCGCAAAAAACGGCGGCATTGCCGTGCCGCAAACCACCATCGACAATGCGGTGAATTACGTGAAAGCCTGTCAGCACGCGCCCTCGGGCGGGTTTGCTTATCAGCCAGGCCGGGATCCCGGCTTCGCCCGCACCGCCGCCGCGATCTACTCGCTGCAGGTTTGCGGGCTCTATGACGATCCCATGGTCAAGCGCGGCTCCGAATATTTGATTAAAAATTACGACCGCAACGACCAATGGTTCACCTACGGCAACTTTTACGCCGCCCCGGCCCAATACATGATCGGAGGCGAAACGTGGGCCAAATGGTACGCCAAACTCAAGGATGTCTTGCTCAAGAACGTCACCTCCTTGCGGAACGGCGAGCAATATTATTGGGAGCCCAAGCTCGACAGCGGTCTGGGCGGCGTTGGCCCAACCTATTGCACGGGCGTCTACACGATGATCCTCGCCATGCCCTATCACTACATCCCCCTCTACCAACGCTAACGAAGCGAGCTCCCTCCTGCGGCCACCCTCGCCCATCCGACGGGGGAGGCTGGGGGTGAGGGCTTCTGGTTCACGGGTTCAGTGCGCGAAGTGCGCCATGGGATAATTCTCTCCTTGATACGTGTTTAGCCGCACTTGCGAATTACATACAAATCATCAATACCCAGTGACAAGTGACCCGTGACAACTCTGACTGGTAACTGGCTACGGGTCATTGATGACTGGGTATTACGCAGCCGCGCGCAATCCGGGCTAACGCCGCGCCACCCTTACCCCGCCAGACCCATCTCCGCGCGCAACATCGCCACCAGCTCCTTCGGGCAGTAATAATCCGCCGGCAATCCGCTGTGTTTGGTCCAAATACGTTCGATGCAGGCCTCCTCCCGCCCGCGCAGCGTGGCAAATACTTCACGCGGAGTCAGATTATCGGTGGGCATGTCCAAGCCGCTGCTCCAACGATCAAATAAATACTCCGTCCGCTCCGGGCCCAGTTCGTCGTGGATGATCACCAGACACTCCTTGATCTCCTCATAATCAAACGGCGGTGCGAGTTGAGTGGCATACCAATTTCGCAACGCCGAGTCGGCGATGCGCTCGCGGACAAAGGCCAGGCTGGCTTCCGGAACCTTGTCGCGCCGCTTCTGCAGAAGCCCCCGCAATTCGTCCAGTGTGTAACCCCCACGCGCCGCCAGCCAGTCTTGCTGCCCGGCCCACCGGTCTTCATAATGCTTGGCAAATCCTTCCACCGACATCGTCAACATCGGTTTTGATTCGCGCTCCGCCAGGTGGGTTCGGTAAAGATTCGCCGGCGCCACTTCCGGATGCCTCCGCCGCTCCTGTCCCGACTCTCCAGGCAATTCCTGGCCCACGGCATGATTCGAGGAGGTCAGGCTGGTGCTGTCGGTGAAGGCGGTCACAAGATCCAAATGCATCAGATTCTTTTGCATCCAGACGGAAGCGGTGACGTGAGTGAGCGGGTGGATGAGCCCGGTGATGCGCACCTGGTCGAGCCCCAGGACGTCGTAAGTTCCTGCCTCATCGAACCCCAGTTCCATGAGTTCTCTGACGCAGTTTTGGATTTCAGGCTCGTCCTCCGCCAGCCCATGCTCCCCCACGATGGCCGGCCGCAGTTCAATGCGCGGCGGCGGGAGTTGAATCGACGCGTCCAACTGATCGATTTTCCGAAACACCCACCCGATCACCCAGCCCAAAATGGCCGCGAGCAATCTCATACTAGACCCTTCGCCACATTCATGCCTAATGCATCGGCTGCCGCACTGGCAATATTTAACCCCGCGCGGCCACCTTCCGCAGGTAGGTCTCCACCTCCACGGCAACCCCCCTGCTGCATCAAGGATTGCCCTCACAACAGAGGTTCGTATAACGTCCCGGCCATGAAACCACTCCGTGTTCTCGCTTTGATATTCTTGACGTCGGCATTCAGCTTCTCCCGCTCGAATGCGGCCGATAATTCACTGACTGACGCCGAAAAGGCGGCGGGATGGAAATTGCTTTTCGACGGCAAAACACTCGAGGGCTGGCACAACTTCAAAAAGGAAGGCGTCAAGCCTGGATGGCAGGTCAAAGATGGCACCCTCGCCTGCGTCGATCCGCATAACGCCGGCGACATCGTCACGCAGGACAAATATGGCGCGTTTGAGCTCCAGCTGGATTTCAAGATGGGCCCCGGCGCCAATAGCGGCATCATGTACCATGTCACGGATGAAGGCGGGGCGGCTTGGGCCACCGGCCCGGAAATTCAACTCGAGGACAACGCCAAAGCCGGCGACCCGCAAAAGTGCGGCTGGCTCTACGGACTCTATAAACCCGCCGACGATCCCGCGACCGGCAAGCCTTTGGATGCGACCAAGCCGGCCGGTCAATGGAACCATTTGCGCGTGGTCATTCGTCCCGAAGGCTGCCTGCATGAAATGAACGGCACAAAATATGTCGAATACGTCATGGGCAGCGACGATTTCAATCAGCGCGTGGCGGCGAGTAAATTCGGCGGCATGCCCAAGTTCGCCAAAGCCGCGAGCGGCTGGCTCGCTTTGCAAGGGGACCACGGCGAGGTCGCCTTCCGGAATATTAAAATTCGCCCGCTGGAGACGAACAAACCGTGAGGTGTACAAGGCCAGCGGCGCCGACCCGAGCTCGCCGCCCTCACCTGCCGGTGGGCGCCTGGCTATAGCGAACTTGACCGTCTCCCCCGGTGTTGGCGACAAGTTGCCCCGCTGCGAGCAGCTCTCGAATTACCCGCTCCACTTGAGCTTCTTCGGTCACCGCCGCCCGTCCAGGACTGGCCGGAGGCTGCGAAGAATGGGCTCTGGGCAGCATACAGCGGCGGGGCAACCTGAATGACACACGATAGATTTGCTTCACCATGCTGATTTATACGTCAGGTTATGGACGATCCTGACAAGTAACCGAATTTTGCTGCTGCTACATCAATCGGCAGGCCGATTCCTCTTTAGATTACAAATTGTTGTCCTTGCCAAAACTCACGGATATCGCATATCAAAGGTTTATGAAATTAGATGCACTGAAGCAGTATTCACGTCTCCGCAATGCATTGATTGAAGAACGTTCCGAATTGGAAAAAAGGTTGTCGCAGATCAACGACATCTTAGGGCCATCGGAGGGCGAATCTTCCGTCGGGCTCCCTCGCAGCACCGGCCGGGTCGGGCGCCGCCGCGGGCGGGCTCGCAATAGCATGTCGCTCAAACAAGCGATCATCAAAGCCACCCAATCCAAGCCGCTGACCAAAGATGAGATTTTGGCTGCCGTTAAACGGTTCGGCTACAAATTCAGCACGGCCCGCCCCATGGCCACGCTGAATGCCTACCTTTATCGCAAGGCGGAATTCGAACGCAAAGGCGGGCGGTTCTCGCCCCGCTAGTCCCTCCGCTCCGGCCGCGGTATCGGGGCTGGCCCGCTCGCTCAGCGAGTCCGCAGCCACCTTTGAGCACATCGCCGTCCACCGTTCACGGCGGTGTCCTCATTGCGCATCGTATCCTCCCAAGCGCCGTCTCTGGATGGAATGGAGAGGTTGATCCTCAAATGCGGCTTGTCGCCCGGTGACCTGGTCATGCTCACAGCAGCGGTGCGTGACCTGCATCGTTGTTATCCCGGACGGTTCGTGACCGATGTCCGGACCCCCTGCCCGGACCTCTGGCTCCATAATCCTTACCTCACCCCGCTCAACGACAGCCAACCCGCAGTCCGCACCATCGATTGCGCCTATCCGCTCATCGACCGGTCTCATCTGCCTTACCACTGCCTGCATGGATTCATCGAGTTCCTGAACGAAACCCTGGACCTCCGTATCCGGCCCACGGCTTACCATGGTGATATTCATCTCAGCCCCCAGGAGAGAGCCTGGTATTCCCAGGTTCATGAATTAACCGGCCAGGACACGCCTTTTTGGCTGTTGCTGGCCGGAGGCAAATACGACGTCACCGTCAAGTGGTGGTCCCCAGAGCGCTACCAGGAGATAATCGATCATTTCCGCGGCAAACTGCTCTTCGTCCAGGTCGGGCAAAATGGCCATCACCACCCGCCTCTGCGGGGAGTGTTGGACCTGCGCGGCTGCACCACCCTGCGCATGCTCGTCCGTCTGGTCTATCACGCCCAAGGCGTTCTCTGTCCAATTACCTGCCTCATGCATCTGGCCGCCGCGGTGGAAACCAAACCGGGCCGTCCGGCCCTTCGCCCTTGCGTGGTCGTCGCCGGCGGACGCGAACCGGTTCACTGGGAACTTTATCCCGGGCACCAATTCATCCACTCCATCGGCGCTTTGCCCTGTTGCGCCTCCGGCGGCTGCTGGAAAAGCCGGGTCCGTCCGCTGCACGACGGCGACCCCCGCGACCAGCCGGCAAGCTTATGCACGAACGTCACGGGCGCTCTCCCCGCGTGCCTCGACTTGATCGGCAGCGGCGAAGTCATCCGCCGCATTGAAACTTATTTCGCTGGCAAAGCACTCTCCTATCTCAACGCGGCCCAGCGCCTCGAGGCACGGCGCGGCGTGGCCCGCACCCGGCACAACCGTTTCGACCAGGCCCGGCTCACTCCCGGCAATGCGCGCATTGTGTGCGAACGCATCCTCCGCCAACTTCCCCCCTACCCCCATGGCCACGCCGGGCGTGGCATCGTCATCTGCGCCGGCGGCAGCCGCCTCTTCACCTGCGCCTGGGTTGCCATCCGCATGCTGCGCCAGCTCGCCTGCTCGCTCCCCATCGAAGTGTGGCATCTCGGCCCGCGCGAAATGGATGCCCGCATGGCATCCCTGCTCCAGCCCTGGAACGTTCGATGCGTCGATGCCCTCGAAGTTCGAAAAACAATCCCCTGCCGGATCCTGCGCGGCTGGGAGCTCAAATGTTATGCCCTGATGCATTCCGCCTTCGCCCAGGTTCTTTTCCTCGACGCCGACAATGTTCCGGTGCGTAATCCGGAATACCTCTTCGACACGCCGGAGTTCGAGAAAACTGGCGCCGTCTTCTGGCCGGATCGGGGCCAGATTGCCAAAACCGGCGTGATTTGGGAGCTGCTCGGGTTAGTGCGCCCGGCCCATCCCGAATTTGAGAGCGGCCAGATGCTGCTCGACAAATCCAGATGCTGGCCGGCCCTGGCCCTGGCCATGTGGCTCAATGAAAATTCGGATTTCTTTTATCGTTATCTTCACGGAGATAAAGAAACGTTCCATCTGGCCTTCAGAAAACTTCAAATTCCATTCTCGTTCATCGAACACCCGGTCGAGCAACTCCCAGGCACAATGTGCCAGCACGATGGGCAGGGACGCCGCGTCTTCCAGCATCGCAGTGGGCATAAATGGAACCTTCTGCATAACCTCAAAGTCGACGGCTTCTTGTTCGAGGAGGATTGCCGGCAGCATCTGGCGGACCTACGGCGGCTCTGGTCGGGCCGGCCGGCTTCAATCGCCCCGTTCCGCTTGGGCCCTTGGAGGGAGCTCAGGCCAGGCCGCGCACGGGCCAAACGCAGCCTGCCTGGCATTCGACTCGGCATGATCTCCTGCCCCTCGCGAGACGCCGTGCGCGAGGGGACACTGGCACGGCTTCACGCCACCGACTGGCCTTCTCCAGAATCGTTGCTGCTCCAGTTGGACACCAGCTCCGCCGACGATCCCAGGACCCGCCAAACCGAAACCACGCTCGCCTTGCTCCAACGGTTCCTGCAGGACACCGGTGATTACCTGCTGTTGCTCGAGGATGACTTGGATTTCAATCGCTACCTTTGGGAAAATCTCTCGGGCTGGATGCCACTGCAGTGCGGTAAAATCGAGCTGGCGAGTCTCTATAATCCAGGCATCATGGAAGAGGCTTGCGATGTGGAAGCGGGCGCATACTTGGTCCGTGCAGAACGGATCTTTGGCAGCCAGGCCATGCTGCTCTCCCGGGCGTGCGCACGAGTCATCGCGTCGGCCTGGCATGAAATCGAAGGCATGCAAGACATTCGCATTTCGAGGCTGGCAGCACGGCTCAAGCAACCGATCCTTTATCATTCCCCCTCCTTGGTGCAGCACATGCCCGGACCCAGCACTTGGGGCGGGATTTTCCACCAAGCCAAAGACTTCGACCCCGCCTGGCGACGCCAGCATTCGAGCCCTGTCACCCCGGCGCACCGTTCCATCTCTCCTTAATCTTACGTAACTTTTTGTCAGGATCCCGCCACATCATGCGTATCAATGTCCAGATGCAGACGCAGGCGATGACCAAGGAAGACGATTTCATTCCGACCCGCCAGTCGCTCCTGGAACGGCTGCGCAGCCTCGACGACCAGCAAAGCTGGCGCACTTTTTTTGAGACATACTGGAAGCTGATCTTTCGGGCGGCCCGACGCGCCGGCCTGAACAACAATGAAGCCGAGGACGTTGTGCAGGAAACCGTCATCCACGTGGCTCAGCACATGCCGGGTTTTGTTTATCGCTCCCACGCCCAGGGCGGCTCCTTCAAACAATGGCTCCTCACCCAAACCAAGTGGCGCATCGCCGATCAGTTCCGCAAACGCCAGCGCCGGCAACGCATCGTGGCCGAAGATGTCCCGGACGATTTCCTCGAGGAAGTCACCGATGGCACCTGGGAAAAACTCGAGGAACTCTGGCTCTCCGAGTGGGAACAAAATCTGGCCGATGCCGCCCTGGCCCGCCTCAAAGAAAAGATAGACCCGCATCACTACCAGATCTTTTTCCTGAGCGTCATCAAGGAGTGGCCCGCCATAAAAGTGGCCCGAAGCTTGAGCGTCAGCATCGCCAGCGTTTACGCCGTGCGGCATCGCGTCAAAAAGCTCCTCACCCAATGCCTGGAGCAACTCAAACATGAGACTCTCTAACCTGACTTTCTGGAAACGACGGTTCCGCTCCGTGGCCGAACTGCGCAAAGGCATCCGCCCCTATGCCGTGGCATCGGACCGGGAGACCGCGAGCATCCACCGGCGCCTGGTTGAAAAGCTCACGCTCCGCATGAGCCAGCCGGTGCGTCCCCCTCTGCGCGTGCTCGAACACCAACCCGCACTCCCGCCGCCGCTGAACATCCCTCAGCTTTTCATCAACCAAACCATGAGCCAACCAACCAGCCCCATGCAGCCCGTGGCGGAGCCGGCGATCGAACCTGGCTTCAGCCCCAAAACTGAACCCAACGCCGAACCGCTGATGGATTTGCCGGACCCTGATAGCCCAAGCCCGAGCCCGAGCCCGCGTCCTGGCGAATAAAGCCTTCGCCATAGGCTCTCGGTGCGAGCGGTGTCCTCGAATTTCTCGCCAACCGCGTGATCGTTGTCGCTCACCGACGGCTGAAGCGCGGGTCGGAATCATGAATGACATGCCACAGGTCGGCCCGCCTGGGGATTTCAAAGTCCCTGACCACGTCCTCTTGCGTCGGATCGGGCAAGGCAGTTCCGGAGAAGTTTGGCTGGCGCAGAACACAATCAGCCGCGCCTTGCACGCCGTAAAGCTCGTACAGCGCTCCCGCTTCAAGGATGGCGCCCCCTACCAACGCGAACTGACCGGCATCCGAAGATTCGAGCCCATCAGTCGATTCCATCCGGGCTTCGTCAATATCCTGCACGTTGGCCAAGCTGACGATGAAACCTACTTCTATTACGTGATGGAGTTAGGTGACGACCTCAGCGGCGAGCCGCTCGTCGAGAATTCCGAAAGCTATCGAGTCAAGACCCTCGAGCAGATCCTTCATGGCGGAAGTTATTTGAGCGTTGACGATGTCCTGGAATTTGGTTTGCGCTTGAGCGACGCGCTCTCGTACCTGCACCAGGCCGGATTGGTTCATCGCGACATCAAGCCCGCCAATATTGTTTATGTCCAAGGCCGTCCCAAGTTGGCCGACATTGGCCTCGTGACCGACCCCGCCGCCGCCCGGAGTTTCGTGGGCACGCTGGGTTACATCCCGCCTGAGGGACCCGGAAGCCGGCAGGCCGATATCTATGCCCTCGGCAAAGTGTTGTATGAGTGCCTGACGGGGCTCGACCGCCAACAGTTCCCGGAGCTTCCCACCCGCTTTGATGATAGTCCTGATCGACGACGCTTTTTGGAAGTAAACGCCGTCGTGCTCCGGGCGGCGCATCACGACCTCAAACAGCGATACCAAGGGGCGGAGGTATTGCACGCCGATTTGACCGCCGTCCAGAGTGGCGGCTCGGTCATTCGGGTGCGCGAGTTGGAGGCGAAACTCGGCCAACTGAAACGCATCGGCGGAGTGGCTGCCCTTCTTCTGATGGTAGCTATCGCAGGCTACCTGGTGCTCCATCACGAACTGAGATTGCGGGAACTGGACCGGGAACGCGCGGTGGGGGCGCTCATCGCCAACAGTGCCGTGGCCATTGAAAACGGCGACTATGCCAAGGCGTTGCGTGATACGGCCGGCATCTTGACCCTTCTGCCCGAAGAGAAGCTCGATCCGATCAACCAATTGCGCTTCAATACTCTGCTGGACCAAATCCCAAAGCTCACCTTGCTGCAATGTCTGGAATCTCAGTTCAAGGTGTGCCGCTTTGTCGATGACGCCAGCCTGCTGGTGGGCTTGGAGGATGGCCGATGCCAGATCCGTGAAACCGCCACAGGCAAGGTCCGCCTCGAATTCGTGGGCCATTCCAACGCCGTCTATGCCGCCGACCTCTCGCCGGACGGCGCAGTCGTCGCGACAGCCAGTCAGGACCAGACGGCCCGCTTATGGGACTGCACCACCGGCGCGCCGCTCTCGATTCTTCAACATGGCCGTGCGGTCAGCGCGGTGGCTTTTCACCCGCACGCCCCCGTGCTGGCAACGGGCACTTCCGACGGCATGGTTCACCTTTGGGACCGCGCCACCGGCAAGTTGCTTCAAGAATTCAGTGCCCACCGAATGGTAATCACGATGCTGACCTACAGCCATGCCGGAGGATTATTGGCCACCGCCAGCCAGGACCAAGCCGCTCGCCTTTGGCAAACCGATACTTACCAGCAGTTCGGCGCCTCCTTCGCGCACGATTCCATGGTGTTTGACGTGCAGTTCAGCCCCGATGACAGCCAACTCGTCACCGCCTCAGAAGATCGAACCGCACGAGTCTGGTCCGTTGCACATGGGAGCCTGCTCCTGCCGGCGTTACGCCACGACCGCGGTGTTCGCGCCGCTCGTTTTGGCCCGGAAGGCTGGCATATCTTCACGACCGGGTATGACGACACCGTGCGCATCTGGGAAGCCGCCACGGGAAAACTGGTTCCACCCATCC
>Ga0070704_100002194_pt1 | contig 10879 bp, 11 predicted proteins | sample KBSK5252metaG_FD_65467 | JGI IMG/M metagenome (GOLD analysis project Ga0070704, IMG submission 65467) | Corn, switchgrass and miscanthus rhizosphere microbial communities from Kellogg Biological Station, Michigan, USA - KBS K5-25-2 metaG | ecosystem: Host-associated > Plants > Roots >... | reverse complement strand
ACAGGCGTACCGGCGCCGGCGGGTTCGGTGGGCACGTGGAGAATCCAGCCGTCCGTCAGGCGGATGTCCTCCATGATGACATCGGAGAAGAAAGGCGTCTGGTCAACCATAAATTGACCATAATCACAAGCGTTTAGGATACCTGCTGGACATGCCATAAAAAATCTTTCGCGTTGTTAAGGCGTTTCGTCCGGTTAGGGACACGATCTGCGTTTGAGATGCGGTTTTGGAAGGAGGCACCGCTGCCGTATCACATTTTGTTCAGGCGTGACAGTTACCTGTTCTGCGAGTTTCTCTCCCGCAATTTACCACCCATTCGTGGCAGATGATGGAGAATTAGTCCTGAACCGGAAAGCTGTCAACAGATATTTTTAGCAGCTACGGACAGGGTGTCGTGGAAATGCACCATTATCAAAGCCCGTCTCCCTTGTCTTTTTATCAAATATCCCGAACCTGTTCGCTTCAAGCCGTAAGATTTTACTATGTCCTCCATGCGTTCTCCTCGTTCGTGACGCAGGAAAATTTCAACCGCCCTTTCAACCCCGCTTACGGATCGAATCAAGTTCTGTTGCTGTATCTTTTTGAAGTCAATTACCACAAATCGCGGGGGAAGGAGGGTGGTATGCACAAGGCTCGCCCGTTCCTCTCCTTCCCCTTTTTTATTGGCAGTGTATCGCCTTAAAAAGTGACTACGACGACCGTGCGTATTTATCACCCGCCGCGCGCATCTTGTCCCGCGCGCTTCCACCTTGGGGCGCGCCCGGCCCGGCCGCCGCCGTTCCGCCGCCCGCCGGAGGCGTTGACCCCTGCAATTGGGAATGGGCCTTCTCCAGATCGGCAAGCTGCTGGCGAAGTTTCAGGATGAGATACTTCATCGGTCCGAAAGCCGCCGCCCGGTTCCTCACCGCCACCTGTTTTCGGATGACGGCCTCGCGCTCCTCGGGGGTAAGCCTCGGGTCGGTCGTGCTCTTGGAAAAAGCCGCGTCCACGAGTGCAAACCCTTTCCCAAGAATCTGGTTGCGGGTTTCGTCACCATCTACGGGCTTGAAAAACTCGCCGTTAACCGGATGCTCCATCGCCTTTTGGTGCTCGGAATCCCAGGTCGCCTTGATATGCGCCTGGGTCTGCTCGCGCCACTTTTTGGCGTTCTCCTGAAACTGCTTTTCCCGGTCGGCGCCGGTCTTGCGCGCCTCGTCCAAAGCCTGCGTCTTTTTCTCGAACAAATCCCGGATTTCCTTGCGGGCAATCATGGCATCCTGGGAAAACTCGCCCCACTTCTCGTTGGCCATTTTTCGGGCTTCGGCCAAGGGCAGATTCATCAAATCCAGAAGATCCTCGTGCTTGGCCATCCGCTGATTTCCGTCCTCACCGAGAACGGGCACCTGGGACAAGTCCCGCATGTGCTTGTCCCACGCCTTTGCGTAAGGTTCCTCGTACTTGGTCTTGAACTCGTCCGATTTTTCGTAGCTCTTGAACCGGATTTCTTCCTCGTATTCCTTGGTCTTGGCTTCGGCCTTTTCAATGCGCGACTGCAATTCAGCGCGTTCCGTTTCTGCCAGACTCGACGCCTTGGCCTCCGCAATCTGCTGTTCCAGTTTGTCGGCGCGCTCTTTCTCGCCGCGGTAAAGGTGCCACGGATTTTTCTTCTTCTGTTCCGGAGTCAAATCAGCCGGTGGCTTGCTGGTGTCCGGCGCTGCCGGTTCATCGGCTGGTTTGGCCGGTGGCGTTTCCGGAGCCGGTTTTTCAGGAGTGGACGTTGGCGGCGGAGTATCGCCCGGCGGCGGGTTGGCGGTAGAGGCGGGCACCGCGGGCTTTTCATCACCCCATTTCTTTCCAGTTTCCGTACGCATCCGTTCGCGCGCGCTGCCGGGGCGTGGCGGCGTTCCCGGCGTCGGCAACGGGTCGACCAGATTGGGAGGCGGCGCGGAGGAAGGCGCGGGAGCGGCAGCGGGTTTGGCTGGAGCCGGCGGCGGGGCTGGTGGGGCTTCGGCTGTCATAAGTTTATTTGCGGTTTTTAACTTCCCGGGTTCGCTCAGGATTCCAAGCGAATTTGACTTGGTAAAGCATCAATGAATCTTGAGGCACTTCTGATAAAGGCAGAACCACCGAACTCCTGTCGTTTTTCAGGGTGTACCATCGTTCAAAATAGAGATGCCAGACAATCCGGACAAACTTGCACCTGACATATCCCCAGTGCACGTCATGCCCTTTGGTTGAGCGTGCGGTTGATCCCGGGCGGCTGCGTCTCAACCGGTTTCTCCGCGAGATTGTGAAATTCCGCCAGAAATTCCTGAACGCCGGTCAGTTTCAGGCCGGCCACGACCGCCGCAACCTGCGGGTTGGGGTCAGTGCCCACCGTCTTGGCTAGGCTGCGCTGGTAGCTCAGGAGCGCGAAATCCTCCGCCTTTTGAAACGCCGGATTTTCAAGCAGCGCATGGTGATCTTTGATGTTTTGTTCCGCCGCGGTAAAGCGGGACTTGGGAGTGGGGTTAACGATGTCTGGTGTCATCGTCCGAACACTAACGTTCACCTGTTTGACTAGCAACACCTTTTTTCACAGGCGAAACGACGGCATTGTTTATTCAGTGTCGCCGTCTTTTTTTAGACCATCCCTGCGAATGTTCGCAGCCGTTTCAACATCCAAAGCGGCAATGTCAGCAAAGTGTTGCGCGGCAGATTTTCCAATTTCATGTTGATGCTTCTCTGCGTCCTGATTAAGTTTTTGCTCGAAAGCCACCTGCCGCTGGGCTGTCTTTTGCGCGTGAGATTCCTTCGCTAGTTCGGCCTTGGTCTTCGCGGTGATGATGGTCGCGTCAATCTTAGCCCTCGCCTCGGGAGTAATTCCGTCCCCACCGTTCTGCGCCGCCGCCGACTGCGCCTGTTCCTGCTGCCGCTGCTGCAAGCCCTTGATTTCGTTCCCCGCGTTGCCAAGCTGCTGGTTCAGGGCCGTCGCCAACTGCTTGGAGTTTTTGTCCTGCTCCAATTCCTGGATGAAATGAGCGGCATAACCGGCCGCCAGCACCAAGCCCTGGACATCTGCCGGCGTGCCGACGCCGCCCGATTGCATGATTTTTTCGACGGTATGCTGCATCAAGTTCAACGTCACCGCCGCCGCCTCGACGGCATTCAAACCGTCTTTCGGCGTGATCGGATTGCCCGCCATCAGGCTGGTGAACACAATTTCGGTGTCGTGGACCGTGTTGCTCACGCCCGGTTCTTCGGGCACCAGTTCGTCGGCGCGCGCCGGGTCGTCGGTGACGGCCAGCGTGACATCGCGCAGAATCTTGCGCTGCGCGGCGGGGTCGTACAGCGGCCGGTATGCCATCAACTGGCCGGCAATCGCCATTTCCAAAGTCTTGTTGCCCGCGCCCATCACCTGTTCCGGCTGGATGTCCCAGGCGTCCGGGCTGTTCAGCATCTTTTCCGGCACGCCATCGCGCAGGCAGGCCGCCCGGAACAAATTCACGTCCGGATCCCGGCACGCAGACGACGCATTGAGCAGCCGCCGCCAAATCTCGACGTATTCGCCGACCTGGTATCGGTAGTACTGCAGCAGGCCGGCCGACAGCATCGCGGTCGTCGCGTTCAGTTCGGCCATGATCTGCAACTGCCCCTTTTCCACCCCCTTGCTCATGTCCTGCGTCTGCGCATGGCTGGCTGACCCCTGGTCAATCAGTTCCCGGTTTTTATTGTACCCGTATTCGACGAGCCCGGTGTTGACCTGCCAGCGTTCCGAGTTAGGGATAAACTGGACCGTGTCGTCCACGAACCCCTTGTTGAACAGATTGGCCTTGAGCGCCCGTTGCACGTCCTCCTGGGACTTCACGCGCATCAGCATGGTCAACGTCTCAAACGTCGCCTCCGTGATCTTGCACGTCAGCCGGTTCTGGATGGTGCAGGGATCATGCAGGAGCCACCCGAGCCCGCGGATCGTGTGGTAACGGAACGGGGCGACCGCCGACAGGTCCGCAAACTGAAACGAAATGATTTCGGACTTTTTGGCCGCAAAAATCCGGTCCCCGGGATTGTAGAGGAACTGGCCTTGCACCGCCTTGTTGGTGGTTTCGTAAAGGTCGCCCTTCTTGCGCATGGGATTGTATTTGGCCGCCGTGGCGTCGGGCGTCCCCCACGGATCAATAACCATCCTTCGTTTCCAGCCGGACTCCGTCCCGCTGTCGTCCCACCAGTAAAAATCGTAAACCTCAATGGTGGGCACCGCGTCCCCGCCGTAAAACCCGCCTTCCTTGATCCGTTCCTCCCATTTTTCGGCGCTCCAGAGCGTGGGCCAGTTGTTGGTCATCAACTGCTGCGTCTCCCCGTCAATCCACTTCAAACAGGCGTTGACCACGTCCATGTTCCAGCCGGAATCCCGGTTTGGACCGCGCGTCAATTCAATCAGCGTCGGGGCCGTAAAACTCTTGTGGATGGCGAACAACGGCAGGCCGTCCATCGGCAGTTCGGAAGCCTGCCCGGACGGAATCAGCACGTCCTCGATGCTCATGGCTCGCGGGCGCCAAAAATCCCGGTCGTTCCAGACACCCATGCCGATGCCGTGTAAAACCGACTGCGCGATCTTGGCCCGCTGCAACTCATAATACGGCAGGCTCTTTTTCAACAGCCGGTTCGCCAGCCGGGTGGCCGTGTCGGAATGCTTGGAACGGCTGTGCTTGGGGCCAACGTCGCAGATGGCGCGAAAATAATTTCCCGGTTTCAGAATGCCCGAATACATCTGACCGCGGGCGTCGTGGGCCTTCCGGGTGGCCGTCAAATCATTGTAATTTGCTTGGATGTCATTCTCAGCGACTTCTTCATCCGTGAAAGGTGGAAAGCCGTTGAACAAAGAGTTAACCATGGCCCTGTTCCGAGATCTCGACCAGTCCGAGGCTCGAAGTTGGTAGCACACCTGTTCGACCATCTGAGAATCTTTAAATTGCACTTAGAGACTCCTTTTTCCTTGGCCCGTAACACTGACCAACCGGTTTTAGAAACGCATCTTCTGGGCTCCATCCGTAGGAATCAAGACGCCAGTAAACCGTTCTTTCACTTATTTTGAAGTGCCTGCACAAATCCTTCACGCATCCGGTTATTCCTTTGATTGTGAAGAATCGGTTTCGTCGGGTGTTTCTGTGCTGCTCATGTCGAGTTGCCCATCGGCAGTTTTCCTTGCAATAATGACCATTCACGTCATTCCGTTCGACCGAAAGACCTGGCTTCCACGTTGCCTCCATGTCTGCCAGAAACGATTCAAAATCAGGCCATAAAACCTTTATGCCGCGACCGCCGTAGTAAGGATAACTGATGTCCTCTTTCCGGTAACAGCGATTGCGCATGGAGTACCATGCTTGAAGAATGACCTTTTGTTGTTTTGATGCTCTGCGGGTTGAATATCCGTGGATAGTGGCCGCTTGTGAAACTTTCTCCTTTACCAGACACCCGCACGATTTCGTTTTGCCGCAAAGATTGCTGCTGTCCACGACAGTCCGGTTGCCGCATTCACACTGACATTCCCAAAGGGAAACCGACTGGCCTCCGGGATAAGTTTTCCGGCCAGTCTTTTCCAGAACGGTCAACCTGCCTATTTTGAGTCCCGGAATGAGTTTCACCACCCCTGACTACGCCTGTTTCGGCGGGGAGTCAATGGGGAAGCGTTTAACTGAACTCTACGTTTTCCTTGGCCTTGTGTGCGGCGCGGAGCCCCTTTGCGAACTTGGAAGTCGTGTCCCGCCAGTTTCCAATGTGACCTCCACCGTCACCTTTGGGAAGTTTCGAGATGAGTTTTTCAAGGGAGTCCGCAATAGCCCGGCAATCCTTCCAGTCCAAATCGCCTTCGCAATCGCTGTGGTAAAGCAGCAGATAGAGAGGGTCAGGTTTGAGGCATTGCCACCTGATTGGCAGTCGGCTCCAAATGGACTCACCGCCGTCATAACCGCTGCGCTTGTCCGATTCGTAGGAGAGATAAAACGGGTTTCCAGTCACGGCTTGGTCTTTACTGAAAAACCCCTCCATCAATTCCAATGGCGGCAGACCGGCGACGGTCGCTAATTGTTTTCGCCAGCGCATGAAGGCTGAATACGCCCCATCCCAACAGTTGTGAGAAACAGTAAGTCCCATAATTATTTCCTGTAATCCTGCCTTTCCTCCTGCTCGCGTTCGTAGCTTTCGGCCACGTCCTCCAAGCAGAGAATTTCCAACCGTTCCCGCTGCTCTTTGGAAAGCTCGTCCAGAATGTCCTCGGTGGCGTCGCGGTCTATCGGCCCCGGCGACGGCAGCAGCACCTTGGTAATCTCAATGGACGGTGGTTCGTCGGGTTCAATCGGTTCACCGCATGACCCTCTGGCACCACGACAACCCCGCGAGTAATTGTATTCGACGGTAATCTCCCGCTCGCACGAGTCCGTCTCGCCGTTGACCCGAAACGGCCATTCGATGGTGGTTTGGAGTTGGCTCATGACGGGTGACGTGGCGGACGAGACCGTTTCCGTTCCATTGCACGCCTTAAACACCACGGGCATTCATCCTCAATTGCATCATTTGGACCGAGTCCGCGTGGAATTATATCTACGCGCTTTGTATCGCCGCACAGCGTGCAGAATGAAGCGTCAGGGTCATAGATACGCGGCTTTTGAAGAATGCTGGAACCTTCGTTAAATGTTCCCATCACTCCCCCCTTTCGCTCGGCTTGGGGGTTTCGCGCTCGCCGCGAATAAACTCCGTGCAAATCACGCTGCCGCTCACCAACGCATCGAAGTGTTTTTCGATGTAGTCATGCGCCGTGGTGCGCGTTGAATTGCCGGGATGGTCGTATTTGTCGTAGGCGAACTTGCCGCCTTCCATGTGGCCGAACAGAATCAAAGGCGGTGCCGTCGGGTTGTAGCCCGCACGACGCAGCAGGTACGACTCAGCCTCGTCGGTTGATTCCATCTTGACGGCCACGCACGGCATGAACGTGGCTCGGTCCCGAACTTCAAAGCATTTAACTTTCATCGCCGCCTCCACACTGGATTTCAAACACCTTCCGCGTTGTGGCCGGTTGCGCGGGCACGTCCACCGTCTTTTCCACCAGCTTGCAGCCCGGCGGCAGCGCGGCGTTGTAGAAGCGCAGGAACAACCCATTGCCCAAGTCGTGCGTGTAGTGCATCGCCGAATTGTTGACTTCCTTTTGGTACTTGCCCGGAAACAGCTTGAGCGCCTTCACCACCTGTTCGCGCGTCAGGTTGTCGAGGTCAATCCAGTGTTCGTAACCGGAAGGTATCGCTCCTACTTCGATGAATTTTTGAATGTTCATCTCAATGAAGCTGGCACACAGCATCCGCAAGGATGCCTGCTGTTTTACGAAGGAAACGTACTCCTTAATATCATTAACAACCCCGGTTACGGGTGCTGGTTGAGATTCAGGAACGACGGGTGAGATTGGTTCAATTTCAGTTTTCACACGCGCATTCTACACAATTTGGGTGTGATGTCAAATGTTTTATATCAAACAATTCTCAACTGGCTGTCCGGCACGATGAACTTGCCACCGCGCTCCCGCCACTTCGACATTTTGGCGAGCACTTCGATTTCAAAATTCCAGCACGTCATGATCGCGTAATCCGGGTGCATGGACAGCATCTCGCCTTCCTCAATGACGGGAATGTCCGTGCCGGGCACCAGCCTTCCCGGCTTGTGCGGCGTGTTGTCCGTGACGAACGCGATGTCCTTGGCGGTAAAGCCGCAGGCGTTTATCAGCACCGAAGCCTTCGCGCTCGCTCCGAACGCAGACACGATTTTTCCTTGTGACCTTAGGTCGGCGATCAGCAGCTTCAACGCCTCGATTTTCTCCTTCGCCCGGTCGGCGAAGTTGCGCCACGAATCCTCCGTGACGTGTTCCTGCGCCAGCATCTCGTCCGCGCTCAGGTGCGGCTGTATCCCGCTGTCGTTGTGCCGCAGCATGACCAAAACTGCTCCGCCATGGACGCCATATTTTAAGACTCCATGAACGTGAAACGGGTAGCCCTTGAGCAGCGCGGCGACGGCCTTGAGCGTGAGATAGCTAGTATGCTCCGAATAGATGGAGTCAAATTCGATGCGCCGCAACAAATCAGGCGCATAGGGCACTTCAATGCTGACAAGCGTGTTTTTCCCGGCCAGCACACTGACCGCCTCCATAAAAGGCTTCCACTCCTGATGACAGAAACAATGCCTCGCCAGAATGTGATTGGGCTCCGCGATGATCGTCTTGGCCTCAAAAGCCGAATGCACGTCGAAAAACCGCACCAACTGATGGCTGGCCGTCACTCCGCCAGCCAGATTCTCCGCCGGATCAATGCCCAACGCCGGACTGAAACCGCAGGCCACGGAGAAGTCGAGGAAACGACCGTCATTGCTCCCAATTTCAACCAGGCTTTGCTTGCCGTTCTCGCTGGCGATGTCCTTGCACAAACGGTCAAAGTGCCGGTTCATCGTCTGTGAACGGCTGGTGATGTACGCGTAATTTTTATACAGGATGGGCGGATCAACCGTCTCGCCAAGCTGGGCCAAACTGCAATTCCTGCAAAACAGGATTCGCACGGGCACCATGCCTTGATGCTCGCAACCGGGCTTGACGAAGTCGTTGGCAAGCGCCATGGGCCGGTCGAATTTGAACACTTCGGAGAAGTCTTTGGAGCCGCAGGCCCGGCAGGCTGTCAACTTGGTGTACATGGTTTTGATTCAGAGCCAGTGTTTCTTTCGCCCTGAGCAAGTAACTTTTCGTACTCGTCCCATGAGAGCGTCATTCTAATGGTGGCTTGGATAAGAGGTTCGGTCGGCTTCGATTGAACAGTGTCCCACCATTTTTCACCGGGTGCTTCCCAATTATTTATTTTTACATCTTCGATGGTCATACTTTTGGTTTCCATTTTTCCAACGCCTCGGCCACAGCCTCGTGAACGCTCCGCACGGGTCCGATGGCCGACACGAGCTTGGCGTTGGACAGGCGAGCGCCCGTCGTGTCCGGTGACTTCACGAATTGTGGCATCTTAGGTATCAGCCCACGACCGGCCATTTCCATCACCATTCCGGTTGCGGAAATTTGGCCTGTATTCACGCACGCGTACGTCCCAAACGCCGCCTTCTTCTCCCACAAGTCCAGCGCCCACTTGGCGAAGTCACCGCGATGCGTAAGGGAGTTGACGTGTTCAAATACCTTGTCGAACGAAGCGAGCTTATTCAGGTAATTGCGCGGGTTGTCGAACTCGTCGAACGGCAGGCGCATCCTCAGAATGTAATGCTTGTCGTAGTGGGAAACGACGCGCTCGCTCAACAGCTTGGTGCCCACGTAAAACCCGCAGTAACCGGCATAGCCTCGCGTCGGCGTATCTTCCTCCGTGTACTCCTTCTGCTCGTCAAACAGGCACCCGGTAGAGACGTGCATGATGGGAATGCCGGTGACTTCGCAGGCGTCTCGCAGCACCGACGGCCACCAGACGTTTCCCGCAATCGTGGAATCAATGTGGTTTTTGCACTGGTCAACCGTTGGTTGCGGAATGAAAGCAGCGCAGTTCACGGCAATGTCGGCGTGGCTGTCCTTGATTTGCTGCATGACCTCCATGATGCCGTCGCGTCTTCCAGTAACCCAAGGAATGCCGCGCCGGTCGCACTCAGACGTTACCGCCGTGCCCATGTACCCGTGAGAGCCGAATAGGATTATTTTCATAGTGATTTTCGTAATACCGCCAGTTCCTTGCTGAAATAAATCGAGTCAATTTCCCCGCCCCGGTTCAACTCGTCTATCTTGCCCTTGAGGAACGAAACCTGGTCGGGCCAGTCGGGGCTCACGAAGAAGGACGGGCCGCCGTAGGCCACGGACAAATCTTCGACCGCGTAAAACCCGCCGGGCTTTACATGCTGCCAAAGCGCGTTGAAGGTCGTTATCACCGCGATGTTGCTGTGCAGGCCGTCATCGCAAATTACATCAAAGTCTCCGCCGTGCGCTTCGATAAACCGTTTCCAAAACTCCGGGTCGCACTGGGTGCCTTGGGTGAAAGCGTAACGCGGTTCAAGACTGGCCATGACGCCCGGCGTATCCCAATCATTCGTTCCAGTCACCACGTCCACACCAAAAATCCGACTGTCCTCGTGCTCGAAATACCGTAACCACATCTGCACCCCTTCGCCGCCGCCCACACCTATTTCTGCGAACTTGATGGGCTGTTCCCGAAGCGGCGTGAACAGCTTGTCGTAGTGCCGGGCGTAGTCGTGGGGCTTGCCATACGTTCGCGTGAACACACTCGCCCGGTCCGTCTGGCAGGCGATGGCGATGTCGTCGAGCGTTTTCATCGTCGTCTCATCATTCGGTTGAATATGTTCCTCAATCTGAACATTGGCTCCCACGACTTCCCGTCTTTTGTCAGGTGCGAGCTTGTGCGTATTCTGGAGCCGTTTTTCAAACTGATCCACGATGCCTTCCAGCCATTTCGCATCATCCAATTTTGTATAAAATCGTCGCTATGTTTCATTGAGAACAGTATTCCGGTTGCTTTGGGTGCTTGGCCATAAATGACGCCATCGCTTCGCTCAACGGCGTTTCCACCTCGAATTGTCCGAATTTTTGTATAAACTTCGGCCACGCTTTGGTCAACAATCCCTGATGACGTTCAAACGGGTGTATCCAAATCCATTGCAGCCTGAAAGGCTGTTCGCCTGGGAAGTTCCGGCGAACAAAGCAACATGCTCCGACGGCCACAGTGTCCCAGCCTTTTTCACACACTCCAGTATCCGGGTGAAGCCACAAAAAAGCTATTTGCTCTGGTTCGTCCATGCTAACGGCTGTATCGTATTGGACGAAGTCGTAGTGAAATTCCCTGCGAAAGTAACGGGCTAGTTGGTGGACTGCCCGGCGGTACACCATCTTGCTTTT
>Ga0070704_100002191_pt1 | contig 10881 bp, 5 predicted proteins | sample KBSK5252metaG_FD_65467 | JGI IMG/M metagenome (GOLD analysis project Ga0070704, IMG submission 65467) | Corn, switchgrass and miscanthus rhizosphere microbial communities from Kellogg Biological Station, Michigan, USA - KBS K5-25-2 metaG | ecosystem: Host-associated > Plants > Roots >... | reverse complement strand
GGTCGGGCAGGTCGGGACGGATCGTGAGGAGCCGCGAACAGGCGATCGCGATCGGTCTCGCGGAGGCGAAGAGAGCGGGGGCGAGAGTTCCTTCACTCCGCCGTCGCAGTCCAAAGGGGAGGTGACGCATGAACAGGATCAAGTACGTTCTTCCGGATCTCGACTACGACTACGGCGCTCTCGAGCCCCACATCATCGGTCCGATCATGGAGCTGCACCACGGCAAGCACCACGCCGCCTATGTGAAGAATGCCAACGAGGCCGCCGTCCGCCTCGAGGAGGCGACCGTCACGGAGGATTACACGCCGCTCGCCGGCCTGGAGCGCTCCCTGGCGTTCAACCTGTCCGGCCATATCCTGCACTCCATCTTCTGGAAGAACCTCGAGCCCAAGGGCGGCGGCCAGCCGGACGGTGACCTCGGCCGGGCGATCGAGCGTGACTTCGGCTCGTTCGAGCATTTTCGCGGGCGGATGGTGGCCGTCGCCTCGGGGATCATGGGCTCGGGATGGGCGGCGCTCACCTGGGAGCCGCTCAGCGAGCGCCTCCTGATCACGCAGATCTACGATCATCAGTCGAACCTGAACCAGGCGGGCGTGCCTCTCATGGTCATCGACGCCTGGGAGCACGCGTACTACCTGCAGTACCAGAACCAGAAGGCCGCCTTCTTCAAGGCCGTCTGGCAGCTGTGGAACTGGAAGGACATCGCCGCCCGCTACATGTCGGCGAGACGTCTCGACCTGGCGCTGACCTCCGGACACTGAGCGATTCGCGCCTCCTTCCTGCGCGGGCTTTTCGGGTATATTGCTGAAACACGCGAGGAGGTGCCGATGTCGGTTCGGGAGGGAGCGGCCGGAAGCTTCGAGGCCAGGGCGTACGCGGCGGCGGGCGCGACTGCGGCGCTGGGACCGATCACGATCAAGCGGCGCGTGCCGGGACCGCGGGACGTGCAGATCGACATTCTCTACTGCGGCGTCTGCCATTCGGACATGCACCAGGTCCGCAACGAGTGGCAGAGCGCCATGCCGACGGTGTATCCCTGCGTCCCGGGTCACGAGATCGTCGGGCGCGTGGTCAAGACCGGCGGCGCGGTGAAGACGTTCAAGGAGGGGGATCTCGCGGGGGTCGGGTGCATGGTCGACTCCTGCCGCACGTGCGAGGCCTGCCGGGAGGGGCTGGAACAGTACTGCCAGACGCTGCCGACATTCACGTACAACTTCGAGGACAAGCACCTCGGCGGGGTCACCTACGGCGGGTACTCGAAGAGCGTCGTCGTGGACGAGGCCTTCGTGCTGCGCGTGCCGGCCAGGCTCGACCCGGCCGGCGTGGCACCTTTACTGTGCGCCGGGATCACGACCTATTCGCCGCTGCGGCACTGGAAGGTCGGCAAGGGGCATCAAGTCGGGATCGTGGGGCTCGGCGGCCTGGGGCACATGGCGGTGAAGTTCGCGCGCGCGTTCGGGGCGCACGTCGTGCTGTTCACGAGCTCGCCGGGGAAGTCCGCCGACGCCTTGCGTCTCGGCGCCCACGAAGTCGTCGTCTCCAGGAACGAGGCGGAGATGCTGAAGCGCGCCGCCACCCTCGACTTCATCCTGGACGCCGTATCCGCCCCGCACGACATGAACGCCTACCTCGAGCTGCTGAAGCGCGACGGGACCATGACGCTCGTGGGGGCGCCGGAGAAGCCGGCTCCGCTGGGGGTGTTCAGCCTGCTCTTCAAGCGCCGCCGGCTGGCCGGGTCGGCGATCGGCGGCATTCGCGAGACCCAGGAGATGCTGGACTTCTGCGGCGAGCGGGGGATCACCGCCGACATCGAGACGATCCGCATCCAGCAGATCAACGAAGCCTACGAACGGATGCTGAGAAGCGACGTGAAGTATCGCTTCGTGATCGACATGGCCTCCCTCGACTAGGCGACGCCGCGGGCGAGGCTACTTCTTCGCATCGAGCTCGGCAGGCCAGTTGACCAGAAGGTGCATGGGCGAGGTGGCGTCGGTCGGCACGATGGGCGCTATGAATCGGCTGCCGTCCGGCATCGCGTCGAACACGCGTCCGTTCGCGATGGCGTTGCCGAGGCGCGTGATGGTCCGGGGCGGGCCCGGATTGAACTGGCTCCCGACCGCAGTGACTTCCACCGCAGCCAGCTCGCTGCCGCTCACGAAGTAGATCTCCCTGCCGTCGCGCCGCCAGGCCGGCATGTCGCCGCCGTCGCTGGAAACCTGCCACTTGCCCGCGCCGCTCGGGAAGGAGGTTACATAGGCCTGGGAGCGCCCGCTTTCGTTGGAAGCGTAAGCGAGCCAGCGGCCGTCAGGCGAGACGCGGGGATAGCTGAGCAGCGTCTGCGGCGAGGGGGAGGGGACCACGACCCGCGGCGTCCGATCGCCGGCCAGGGGCATGGCGCAGATCCCGTTGCCCGAGGGCCCGGTCGACCTCAGATAGACAAGGAACTTGCCGTCCGGCGAGAAGGCCGGCGCCTGCAACGTGGCGTCCTTCCCCTCGACGAGCATCTCGTCGGGCGTCGTCCCGTCCACCCCCTTCCGGTGGATGCCGGCGCCCGGCACGGTGCCGGAGGTGAAGGCGAGGTACCTGCCGTCGGGCGACCAGGCGGGATTGACGTGAATCACCGTGTCGAAGGTCAGGCGTGCCCGCGTGCCCTGGGCAAGGTCGATGATCCAGATCGTACGCAACGGATCGCCCAGGGCGACGGCGAGCTTCCTGCCGTCGGGGGAGATGGCCGGGTCCCGGTAGGTGTCCCGAGGCAGGCGGCTCCCGACTTCCTTGCCGGAGCGGTCGAACCAGGCGAGCTCGGAGCCGAGGACGGCCGAACCGCGGATGTACACCATGGTCCCGGTCTCGGACACGCTGGCGACCATGCGCCAGACGCCGGGATCGAACTGGACGCCCTCGATGAGGGCGGTCGGCTCGCCGAGGAATCGCCCGTTCCCGGGGTCGAAAGCCTGCACCATGAGCGCCGTCTGGGCGTGGAACAGGAGCTGTCCATTGGCGTAGATGGCGTTCGAGACGCACGGCCTCAGGAATTTCGGCTCGCCGCCGTCGATCGATGCGAAGTAGATGCCGTTCACCTGGGGATCGCCGCCGGCGTGATTGGTGGCGAGATAGAGGAAGTGCCTCCCGTCGGGCAGGAAGCAAGGCCAGCGGTGGGTTGTGTGCCTGTGCGCATCCATCTGCGTCGCGGGGACCGCGGCGCCCCCCGAGGCGGGGACGCGCAGGAGTCCACCCTGATAGTCCGCGGAGAAGACGATGACGTTGTCCTTGCTCCACGAGCCGCCGCGCGGGTTGGGAGCATCGGCCAGGATCGCCGTCGGGCCGCCGGCGCCCGGGATCCGTTTGAGCTTGCCATCCGCGAAGAAGCCGATCTGGCGGCTGTCGGCGGACCAGAACGGAAACGAGGCGCCCTCGGTGTCGTCGAGGCGGTGCGCCGCCAGCGCGCTGAGGGCGCGCACCCAGATCGACTTGATCCCGTCGGCGCGGGCCACGAAGGCGACCTGCGTTCCGTCGGGCGAGATGACCACCGGTCCGGCAAAATCGCCGGTGACGTCGAGGGCGACCTTTTCCGGGGGCAGGATGACGGCGCGCAGCACCGGCTGCGGCGGAGGCCCGGGGGCCTGCAACAGCATGGAAATCGCCCCAACCGCCAGGAACAAGGAGAGCGCGGCTACGCCCCACGCGAGACGCCAGTTGCTCCAGAACCGCCCGCGTCTCCCGGCGACGGCGGCCGCCGACGGACTGGAGCTGTCGACGGCGATGAAGCGCAGCTGCAGCAGAAGATCGTGCGCGGACTGGAAGCGCTCGTCCGGATCCTTGGCCAGGCAGGTCCGGATCACGCGATCGAGGGCGGCCGGGGCCGTCGGGCGCAGCGCGGTGATCGGTTGCGGCTCGGCGGCGAGGATCGCGGCGATCACGCTGGCCTGCGTCTTTCCCTCGAAGGGGCGCCGTCCGGTCGCCATCTCGTAAAGGACCGTGCCGAAGGCAAAAATGTCGGCGCGGCCGTCGGCCTCGGCCCCCTCGATCTGCTCCGGCGCCATGTAATGGAACGTGCCGACGATGGTCCCTTGCGCCGTGAGCGGCTGCGCCTGGGTCGGCATCCCGGTCATCCCGTCGATCGCCACGGCGGCGCGCCGCTCCTTCGCGAGACCGAAGTCGAGCAGCTTCGCGCCGCTCTTGGTCAGGATGACGTTGGCCGGCTTGAGATCGCGGTGTACGACCCCCTGGCGGTGCGCCTTGTCGAGGGCGTCGGCCACGGCGATGGCGATGCGCAGCAACTCCGGCGTCGGCAGCGCTCCGCGCTCGAGGCGCGCCGCCAGCGTGTCCCCCTCGAGGTACTCCATGACGAGGAAGTCGACCGATCCGCCGGGGTCCTCCTGGCGTCCGACGTCGTACAGGCTGCAGATGTGCGGGTGCTGGAACCCCGACAGGGCCCGCGCCTCGCGCTCGAAGCGCGCCCTGAGATCGGGGTTCGACGAGACGTGCGCCGGCAGGACCTTGATGGCGACGATGCGGTCGAGCCGGCTGTCGCGCGCCTTGTAGACCTCGCCCATGCCGCCGGCCCCGATGGGGGCGAGGATTTCGTAGGGCCCGAGCCTGCTGCCGACGGTGAGCGCCATGGAGCCGAGGATTATAGACGGTTCGGCCCGCCGGTCAGGACGAGACGTAGATCATGATCTGCTGCTGGTCGGCCTGGCGCAGGTCGGTGAAATGGACGCCGGCTTCGTACGTGCCTTCGGCATTCTGAGCCACGCGCGTCACCGCCCCTTTCACCGTGACGGTGTGGGTGCTCTTGGGGATGAGAAACTCCAGCTGCAGGACCATCCCGGCCCGGACCGGCTTCTCCGTCGAAAGAAACAGCCCCGTCCCGCTCAGGTTGCTCGCCATCCCCATCACCTGGCGACCGCCCGCAGTTCCCGCCTCGTTGTAGAGGATGGTCATCCGGCCGACTTTCCGCTGCCTGGCCAGGAGCACGCGAGCCACGAGCTCCAGCAGCTTTTCGGGCTTGTCCGGCTTGACGACGAACTCCGTGCAGCCCGACTGGAGGCAGAGCTCCCGGATCTCCGGACTGCCGGTGATGCTCATGATGAGAATCGGCGTGAAGGCCAGGGAGGGTTCGCGACGCATCTCGGCGCAAGCCGTCGCGCCATCCATCTCCGGCATCGTCAGGTCGAGAAGGATGAGTCGCGGGCATCTTTCCCGCGCCAGCTCCACGGCCCTCAGGCCATTCTCCGCGGTGATGACCTCGAAGCCGGCGCGCGTCAGAAAGGTTTTTTCGATTTTCAGGAACAGCTTGACGTCGTCCGCGATCAAAACCGTCGTGGCTGCCATCGTGCCTGTTCCTCGCCCTCGTTTCCCAGAATATCCTAGCAGATCACTCCAACAGCCACTCGAGACGGCCTCGTCCTCGGCCTCCAGCCGAGAGCACGCCTCTCACATCGGCGCGGTGCTGAAAAGGCGATAAGGACGACGGGCTGCGCCGCCTCTATCGAACTCTGCGGGGTTCGTCCGAGCCCGCGCCCTGCAGCACAGAACCCGGGCAGGCCGTGAGGCACGAGGAGGGTTCGCTCGGAAGCGGCGCGGATTCAGTGCCGAATCCGCTGGCGCCCAGCGCCTGGCGCGATTGAATGAGGTAGAACATGCAGTTGCCCGCAAGGGGAGCGAGGACGTTGTCTCCGATGTCCAAGGTCCTATCTTGCAGGCCCGTGGCGAGAACGGTCACCTGACCCAGCGATATCAGGCCGGGGAGCACCTTGACCTGCTGCAGGGATCCGGCGACAACGTCGTAGGAGACCGCGCCCGGCGCCGATGTCCACGAGAGCCTTACGACAGCGCTCAATCCTGCCGGAGCGACGGTCACCAGGATCGGCTCCGGGCCGGAACCCTGGTCGTGCGGTACCGCGACCTGAACGATACTCTGGGCGACGTTGCCGGAGGAATCGCGGGTTCCGTACGTCAACGAGTATGTCCTGCCCGGCCCGTCGCCGGCCCGCTCCGACCGCAACAGCACAGTCTCGTCGGCGGCTCCCGTCGAAGCGTCGGTGATGTCGGGCGAAGTGGTTCCGTCGCTGTTTCCGGGCGCGTCCTCGGGCTCATTGCTCGTCGCCGAGACCAAGGTCACAAGAGGCGTCGGATCGCAGCGATCTTCGGCGCGCCAGGAAACGTGCACCGGGACCATGCGATGGTTTGGCGGCCACAGCGTCACCTGATCGGCAGCCAGTGTGAGGGTCGGAGGAGTGGTATCCCGCACCGAGACGCTCGCCTCCGCGGTGTCGCTGGCGCCCAACGGATCGGTGACCCGCAATGCGATGACGTGCGTGCCGAGCGGAAGGGTCACGGTCAGCGTACGGCCGACGCCGAGTGCGGCAAGGTTACCGTCTCTTACCTCCGACCACTCATAGGTCAGCGGGTCGGGTGCGCCCGCCGGGGTGTCCGCGTCGATCGAGCCAGACCCGTCCAGCACGATCGCAGCGCCCGCGGGGCCCTCGCATTCCAGGGATGCCGGGGCGACGATGCTCGCTTGGGGCGGTCGATTCTGGCCGACGAAGACCAGCCTCGTCTCGCCTGAGTAAGCGAACGGGCTCTCGTCGCTGACGGGATGAGTGCTTCCGTCCGTGACGGTGATCTTCAATGTCGGCGAGCCGTGGGCTGAGAGTGACGCCAGATCGATGAAGGGAGGCAGGCCCTGGGCGAACGTCACCGTCACGACCGATCGCGTGTCGATCGCCGACAGCGTGACGGACTGGGAGTCGAACGCCTCCACGAGCAGGTCGATTTGCTCCGTGCCCGGTGGTGCGCCGGATCCCTGGACACAGATGGGCGCCGGCAATGTCAGGGTGAACAGATCTACGAACGGTTGCGCCTCTCCGACCGCATCGAGACACCGTCCCGGGCGAATCAGGACATCGGGGTCATAGCCACGGGCGCAGTCGAGAGTGAAATAGTTCGCCGCCAGATTGAAATCGATGAGAATCGCCGCGCCGATCGACCCTCCCACGTACGCAAGGCCACCACTCGGAAGCGGCCCGGGGAAATACCCGTTGTCGCACTGCGGGTCCCCCCCAAGATCCGGCAGCTGGAATTCCCGCGGGTCTGTTTCCTCGATGTCCACCGCGCCGGAAAGCGGTTCGTCCTGAGGATCGGACATGGCGACCGTGGCCTCGAGCGTTGCCGCGTCGACTGCACGGAAGCCGAGAATCGACAGGGAGGGCTGGCAGGCATCCCCCGATCCGTCGGCATTCGCATCGGCCTGGTCGGCGTTCGCGATCGCGATGCAGTTGTCGCAGACCTCGCCGATCCCATCCGCGTCGAGATCGGCCTGATCCACATTGCGCGTCAGGGGGCAGTTGTCGCAGCCGTTCCCCAGGCCGTCCCCGTCGGAGTCGGTCTGGGACGGGTTCGCGAACGAGGGGCAGTTGTCGCAGGGGTCACCCGCGCCGTCCCCGTCGGCATCCTCCTGGCCAGGGTTGGAGACCAGGCGGCAGTTGTCGACGTCCTGGCAGCGGCCGTCGTGATCCGGATCGTTGAAGAAATCGTGGGGACAGGGGTCACATGGGTCGCCCCTTCCGTCGCGATCGTCGTCGGTCTGATCGCTATTGGCGACCGCCGCGCAGTTGTCACACAGATCCCCCACGCCGTCGCCGTCGGCATCCGACTGGGAAGGGTTCGCGAACGGCGGACAGTTGTCGCATGCGTCACCGACCGCATCACGGTCCCGATCGGCCTGGTTGGGGTTGGCGGCGAGCGGGCAATTGTCGCAGGCATCGCCCCGGCTGTCGCCGTCCGAGTTCTGCTGTTGCGGGTTCGCGGTGGTCGGGCAGTTGTCGGCGCTCTCGCAGATACCGTCACCGTCCCGATCGTTCAGGACGTCCCCCGGACAGGCGTCACAGGCATCACCGAGGCCGTCAAAGTCGGAATCCTCCTGCGCAGGGTTGGGCACCGTCGGACAGTTGTCCCGCGGACAGGTCAGGGAGAGATTCAGGGTGCCGAACCCGTCGTGATCGGCGTCGGTGCAGGGGTCACAGATGTCACCGATGCCGTCCAGGTCGGCATCCTCCTGGCCGGGATTCGTGAAGGCCGGACAGTTGTCGGGCACGCAGGTGTTGGCAGGGAAGTTCGGGTCGCCCGCGCCGTCGCGGTCCGTGTCGGTGCAGGTATCGCAGGCATTCCCGACGTCATCGTTGTCCGCGTCTTCCTGGCCTGGATTGAAGATGGCCTCACAGTTGTCGCACGCGTCGCCGACACCATCAGCGTCCTGGTCGGACTGGGAAGTATTGGGACGGGCTGGACAATTGTCGACGGCGCACAGGTTCGCCACATATCCGGGGTCCCCGAGGCCATCACCGTCCCAGTCGGTGCAGGGGTCCTCCGCATCGGGAAGCCCATCGTCGTCGGCATCACCGTGTGATCCACGGTTCAGCAGGAGACCAACCCGGTACTTGGACGTCAGGAAGGCCGCATCCAGCCGGCCGTCGCGATCGACGTCGGCGAGGGCCAGGGCATAGGGCTCCGGACCCGCCACAAAATGCAGCGCCGGCGCGAACGTGCCGTCGCCGACGCCGCGCATGACCAGCAATTGATGTTCGAAGAACTGGGTGGTCGCCGCCACGTCGAGAAGTCCATCCGTGTCGAGGTCGCCCGCGGCGACGGAGGTGATCTCTCCGTCGGCCAGTATCTCCTTGACGCCAAAGGTGCCGTCGCCGCGCCCCCGGAACAATGAAAGACCGACGCGGCCCGCGACCAGAAGGTCGGGATGGCCGTCACGGTCGAGGTCTCTGGCCATGACGTCGACCGGGTAGGTGATCGCGGACACGACCTGTCCCGCGCCGAACTGCGCGTCGCCCGTTCCCAGGAACACAGCCACGTCGCCGCCGAACCCGAATCCGGGGTCCCGGATGGCGACCAGATCCTCGATGTGATCCAGATTGACGTCCTCGACGACCACCTTGTTCGTTTCGGTTCCCGTCGGAACCGAACGTGTCTCGAAACCGCCGTCGGCTGAAGCCAGGAGGATCGACGTGCCGCCCGGGCGCCCGAAAGCCAGATCGCCGAGGTTGGCCACGGCCAAGTCCGGACGGCCGTCTCCGTTCAGATCGGCGGCCGCAATCGAAACAGGATGCTCCCCGGCCGGATAGCGGATCGCAGGCTCGAACGACCCGTCTCCCCGTGCGTAGAAAATCGACACATCCGACGACCCGGAGTTCGGCACGGCGAGGTCAAAATGGCCGTCGCGGTTGAGGTCGGCGCGCACGAGCCCCCTGGGGGCGCTGCCCGTGGGCAGGAAGAGACGTTCCGAATACGTACCATCCCCCCGGCCCAGGGCGATCGAGACGGTTCCGTCGCAGCACACGTCTCCCCATGAAGCGTTGGCGACGGCCAGGTCCAGGATGCGATCCTCGTTCACATCCGTGACCAGCAGCGCCGTCGGTTGATCCCCGCGGGAGACATTGAGCTGCGATGGGAAGGAGCCGTCGCCGCGCCCGAGCAGGACCGCCACGGCGCTCGATTCGACCATGGCGGTGGCGACGTCGAGCCGGCCATCGCCGTCGAAGTCGGCGGTCGCGATCGAGGCCGGGCTGTTCCCGGCGCCGAACTCCCGGGGGGATCCGAACGTGCCGTCCCCGTGTCCCAGGAATACATTCACCGCGTCGAATCCCAGTCCCGGCTCCGCCAGTCCCCGTTCGCCACCGACGATCAGATCAGGCTTGTCATCACCATCGAGGTCGGCCATCGAGACGGAGTAGGCCAGGTTGGAAAAGCGCTTGCGGTCGATTTCGGTCACGATCCCGTCGTCCGAAGCGAGCAGGATCACGACGTCGCGATCCTCGATCAGCGCGATGTCCGACCGTCCGTCGCCGTTCAGATCGCCGGCTGCGGCCGCCGTGCCGCTCGTGGTGCGACGATTCCTGCTCGCTGGGCCGAAGGTCCCGTCGCCCATGCCCGGGAGAAGGACCAGATCGCCAACGAATTCCGGAGGATCGGAATAGGCGTCGATCATCGCGAGATCGAGCTTGCCGTCCCCGTTGAAATCCAGGGTCAGCGTGGGCGACGCGACGAGCGAAGCATGTCCTCGATCGAAAACGAAGGGGGGCGCGAAGGTCGCATCCCCATGGCCAAGGCGGACTTCGATCGAGTTGGTATGAACGATCACCAGGTCATCCTTCCCGTCACGATTGAAGTCACCGACAGCAGTCGAAGCCACGGCTGGGGTCGGAATCACGCTCCGACTTCCGAAGGTACCGTGCCCGTCCCCAAGGACGATCGAGACACCTTGGTCGAATCCCAGGGTCACCAGAACGTCGGCACGGCCATCGGAATTGAAGTCTCCGAGCTGCGGATAGTGTGGATACTGGCCTGCCGGCGAGCCCTGCGGAGGGAAGAAGGTGCCGTCGCCTCGGCCCAGGAGCGACACCACCTGCCCCGGGTAGGGACCGAGGTAATTCTCATTGGTCAGAACGAGGTCGACATGGCCATCGCCGTCGAGATCCCGCGCGGAGACGCCGTTGGATCGAGCGCCAGTCTGATACAAGACGGTGGGGAAGATCAACTCCGGAGGCACGCCTCCATCGGGGGGCGCGATCGGAGATCCTGCAACCGCCCAGGGAACAATCCGTGAAGAAGAATGACTCGAGAAGAGTGAAGTCGACAGCAGGACCGCGGACAAGCCGATGAAGCGTTGTACTCGCGAATGATGGGCCCGCATGGCCTACGGTACCCTCCTCCAGAAACCAACGAGAGAGCGCGCTCGGCCAGAATGGATATGTCGTTAGTATACGGTCACCCGGACGCCTGTCAATATTGATTCGGCGACGCCCGTACGACTGCGGCGGGCTCTGCCCGGCTCTGTCCAAAGATCATGTAGCAGGTGACACACTGATG
>Ga0070704_100002189_pt1 | contig 10884 bp, 8 predicted proteins | sample KBSK5252metaG_FD_65467 | JGI IMG/M metagenome (GOLD analysis project Ga0070704, IMG submission 65467) | Corn, switchgrass and miscanthus rhizosphere microbial communities from Kellogg Biological Station, Michigan, USA - KBS K5-25-2 metaG | ecosystem: Host-associated > Plants > Roots >... | reverse complement strand
GCCGTTGAAATTGCAGGTGATCGACGAAGACGGCCAGACGCGATCGGTGTTCGCCAAGCTGTACGCGCGCAACCACGTCCGCGCCGACCGCTGGTACAAGCTCGGGCGCACGATGCTCTACGGCCGTCTCGAGGACGAGACCCCGTTCGGCACGGTCCGTCGCTTCGTGGAGTACGAGGACTACACCCTGCGTCTCCTCGGCGAGAAGGGGTTCTCGACCCCGGCGCCGCTCGACATCGTCGAGATCACGCCCGAGCGCGAGTACCTGATCGCGATGGAGTTCTTCGAGGACGCCGTCGAGATCAGCGAGGCCGAGGTCGACGACCGGATCATCGACGACGGACTCCAGCTGATCCGCAAGATGTGGGATGTGGGGCTGTCGCACCGAGACATCAAGCCGGCCAACCTGATGGTGCAAGACGGACGGCTGCGCCTGATCGATGTGTTCTTCGTGCAGGTGCGGCCGTCGCCGTGGCGCCAGGCGGTCGACCTCGGCAACATGATGCTGGTGCTCGCGCTTCGCTCCGACCCCGAGCACGTCTACGAGAAAGCGCTCGCCTACTTCACACCTGAGGAGCTCTCCGAGGCGTTCGCCGCGACCCGGGGTGTCGCCAGCCCGACCCAGTTGCGCGCCTCGATGAAGGCGGACGGCCGCGATCTGCTGGAGACGTTCCGGGGGCTCGCGCCGGCCCGCAAGCCGATAGGGATCCAGCGATGGAGCGTGCGCCGCGTGTTGTTGATCATCGCGACGGTGCTGCTGCTGTTGCTGTGCGTCTTGACCGGGATCGCACTGTTCATCCCGTCGCGCGGCGAAGTGGGGAACGCGAACTGCGGCACCGGACGGACGATGCAGCTAATGGCACAGGCGGTTCCGACCGCGACCCAGCTGCCGTGCATCGATGACCTGCCCCTCGGCTGGGGCACCGAGCAGGCGTCGATCGTGCGGGACCGCGCGACCTTCACGGTCGGGATCGGATCCGACCTGACGAACCCGGTGATCGTGACACTCGCCGCGACCTGCCCCACGGACACGTCACTGCAGACGATCCCCGTCGAGGGTGGGTGCGTCACGTATCAGCTGCCGCCCGGGACGGAGCCCGGATCGGTGCCGTCGTTCGAGCCGGGCGGCGGGCTGAGGCTGATGGACCGCAGCGAGCTGGTCGCGGCCGTCGAGCGCGACGAGGACCTCGTCCTCTGCGGCGCGGACGCGCCGCCATGCGCCCCGGCGGTCACCTAGGCATCCCCAGACCCGGGTCCTCCACTGAACCTTCGCCGTGGGTCACGCGAGTGACCGATCGGAACAGACGTCACGCATCGTCGACTGGGGAGGATCATGAAGCGCGTCTCGGCACTGGTTCTGTTGGCAGCAGCCATCTTCTTGGGGGTCCCGCCGACCGGTGCCGCCGGCACCGCGAACAACGGTCGGATCGTGTTCTCTCGGTACGACCCGGAGGTGGACGACAACTACACCTACATCGTCGGCTCGGACGGCTCCGCCCAACCGCTCTTCCCGGACTTCACCTCGGGAAGCCCGCGCTGGTCTCCCGACGGCACGCGGGTCGCGGTCGTATCGGGTCTCGGTCAAGGGTGCTCTCCGACGACGTGCACGGGGAACACGGTGATCATCGATCCGACCGACGGCTCCTGGCGTTCCTTGCCCCCGGTGGGCATGCCGCAGGTCGGCACGTTCTGTTCGCTCTGGTCGCCGGACGGTACGAGGTTCGCCTGCGAGGGCGGGAACGACACCGACACCAGCGTGAACGGCATCTACACGATCCGCTCGTCCGACGGCGGTGGCCTCCGACGACTCACGGATGCGGGCGGCCTTGCCGACAGCCCGATCGCGTGGTCACCCGACGGGTCAAGACTGGTGTTCGGCAGGTCGGACTTCGGTGACTGCTCGAAACGATCCGCGCTCTACGTCGTCGACAGCGATGGCTCGGACCTACATCGGATCACCCCGTGGGGGTTCTGCGACAACCACGGCGATTGGTCTCCGGACGGTCGCCGGATCGTCTTCGAGAAGCCCGCTGGATCGATCTTCGTGGTCCATCCGGACGGGACCGGGCTCGCGAAGGTGCCGCTGGAGACAGCGGGCCGCGCCTTCGCCGGCGACATCTCGTGGTCGCCCGATGGAACGAAGTTCGTGATGCTGCTCTTCGCGCAGACGGGCAGCGGCTCGAGCGACTACCAGGAGGGCATCGCGACCGCGCGCACCGATGGCTCCCACGTGCGGTTCGTGACGGTGAGCCCGACCTTCGATCACGAGGCGGACTGGGGCGCACTCCCCAGGTGAGCGAGCGGCCGGGGCGGCCGTCGGAGCCTGCTCTTCCGGCGGCCGCCCTTGCGCCGGGTTGAACCTTCCGAGGCGTTCGCGCGAGTCACCTCTTGGGGGCGAAGATGCTCTCCATATCAACCGTCGGCGCGAGGAGCAGGCTCGTGCATCAACCGGAGCGGCCGGGGGCCGGAGGGCCGCCTGCGATCTATGACGAGTTCTTCGCGCGCGAGCGTGACGCGGTGTTGGGCCTCGCCTTCGCGCTGACGGGAGACCGGGGTGTGGCCGAGGACATCGTGCAGGACGCCTTCCTCGACGCCTATCGGAAGTGGGACCGCATCGGTACGTACGATCAACCGGAGGCCTGGGTGCGTCGGGTGGTGGCCAACATGTCGGTCTCCGCGTTCCGGCGGCGCCGTGGTGAGCTCAGGATGCTGACCCAGCTGAGGACTCGGCAGACTCACGTCGTACCGGAGATCTCGGCCTCGACGCTCGCCTTCTGGCAGGCGGTTCGTTCCCTGCCCAAACGGCAGGCGCAGGTCGCCGCGCTGTTCTATCTGGAGGATCGGCCCATCGCCGAGGTCGCGCGGATCCTGCAGATGGCCGAGGGAACCGTCAAGAAGCACCTGCACGATGGCCGAAGGGCGCTCGCGCAGAAGCTGGACGTGGGTGAGGTGAACGATGAACCTCGATGAGCGCGGTCGGTCGGCCGGCCACGAGCTTCGACGCGTCCTCGGTGGCACCGAACGGTTCGGAGCGGGTGTCGAGCTCGAGCGGCTACACGCGGAGCGAGCCCGGCGCGCCCGCCACCAGCGCTGGCGCGCCGGCGTCGTCGCGGCGGCGATCTCGGTCCTGGCGATCGCCGTGCTCGCCGCGGTGTTGCGGGATCGGTCCTCGGCCGTCCCGACGAGCCCGGCGCCGACCGGGACCATCCTGTACGGGCGGTGGGACCCGGATACACAGCATTCCCGATGGTTCACCGCGAACGCCGACGGGACCGACGTGCGAAGCCTTGGGGTCACAGCGACGTGCGCGCGCTGGTGGCCCGACGGCAGCAAGATCCTCATCACGAACGACGCGGCGTTCGGACCCGGTCATCCGCTGCGGCCGGCGACGGTGCGATCTGACGGATCGGGATTGCAGCCGCTCGACGCGACGAAGGATCCGTCGTTGAACCTCGGCTGTGGCGACGTTTCGCCCGATGGGCGGCTGATCGTCCTCGAAGGGTTCAGCCAGGCAGGGCAGGAGCGCAACGGCATCTACGTCGTCCGAGCTTCGGACGGCGGCGGCCTCCGGCGGATCGTCGCAACGCCTGGGCGCTCGATCGCCGACCCGGCGTTCTCACCCGACGGCTCTCGGATCGCGTTCTTCACCACGAAGCCCGGGGTGAGCCCTCCCGGTGCCGGCGCACTCTTCACGTTGGATCTCGATGGGTCGGGACTGCACCGGATCACGCCGTGGGGTGGCGCGTTCCTGGATCAGGGGTGGTCGCCGGACGGATCCTGGATCGCGTACCAACGTCCCTACGGTGTGATCACCCTCGTGCATCCCGACGGCAGCGATCGACATGACCTGCCGGTGGCGTTCCCTCCGGGGTTGGGCGCCGCCAACCCGACCTGGTCGCCCGACGGCGGATGGATCATCTTCAGTCTCGGGAACAACGAGACGGCCAACATCTATCGGGTCCGATCGGACGGCACGGGGCTGACCCAAGTCACGAGCCAGCCGGACGTCGACGAGCAGACCCCCTTCTGGACGAGCGAAGCTCGGACGTAGCCGGTCGGGTGCCGCGATGGCTCCCGGCGCAGACCGCAGGCGCTACCGGTTCGCGTACCAGCGATCGAGCTCGTTGGCGAATCGCTCGTTCACGAAGGACAGCGAGACCCATCCGCCCGACACACGACCGGTCGGCCACACGAACGGCCATCCGATCAGCATCACGAGCAACGTGATGACGAGGATGACCGATCCTTCGAGGATGATCGCCGGACGATCGATCATGAAGAAGCCGACCACGATCACGAGCGCACTGAGGGCGAAGAAGCCGCGATAGGTCCAGGTGAACGATCGCCCTCGGCGCATGGCGACATCGGACATCGGCACGAGACCCACGATCCGCGACATCGTGAAGTACCGGGCGATCAGGAAGGGGAAGATCCCGAACAAGAGCAGGATCCACGTCCACTCCGGGGTCGACGTGAACACGATCGTGGCGAACCCATCAGCCGGTTCCCCCGTCTTCGCGCAGACGGGCGGCAGACTCCCGCTCTCGAGGTCTTCCACCGTTGCGGATGCCCGTGCCATCAGTCTGTTCGCACCACGGGCGAGGTGAGGTCCAAACGTGCGAGCGAGGCCGTGCTCCCCTTCTTCTGATACAGCGCCCGTGCAAGGTTCCGCGTCTCCAGGGCCTCGTCGCGCTTCCCTTCGGTCGCGAGCACGTAGGCGAGGTCCTCGTAGGCCCAGCCTGCGAAGAGCAGGAACTCGCTGTTCGCGCCGAGCTCCGCCGCCTGGCGCGCGAGCGTTTCCGCCTCCCGCATCTCTCCTCGATCGGCGAGGACCTTCGCGCGGACCCCGCGCCATCCCATCTCCGCCGCCAGGTCGTCCTCGCCCGTCACGCCTTCGGCCAGGACGGTCGCGAGCATCGCCTCATCGGCACGACCCGACCGCCACAGCGCTTCAGCCAGCAGGTGGCCCGCAGAGGCGAGGAGCGCATGGTCGCCCATCCGCTGCAATCCCTCGACGGCGGGGCGGACCATCTCCTTGGCAGCCTCGGCATCTCCCTCAACCAGCAAGGCCACCGCGAAGTACATGCGGACCGACAGCGCTCGCCACTCGGCGCCGAGCTCCATCGCGATCGCGAGGCCCTGCTCGTTCGCCTGCCGGGAGCCGGCGAAGTCGCCAGCCATCGCGAGTGCAAGTCCCAACGCCGCGAGCAGGTTGGGGTTCGGGCGAGGATGGCCCTCCAGCGCACCACCGAGGAACTCGATGCACCGCTCGACGGGAACCTGCCCGATCACCGCTCCGCTCGACAGCGACTCCTCCGCCTCCCGCTCATCTCCCACTTCCAAGGCGTGGGCCCGAGCGGACTCGAAGGCGGTCGCCGCCTCCTCCTGCCTGCCGCCGAGCATGAGGGCGTCCCCGAGCAGGCGCTCGGCGCGTGCCAGGCCGGCCGTGTCACTCTCCGTTCTGAGGGCCGCGATAGCCGTGCGGGCGACCGTCTCGAGCTGGGCTCCACCGAAGGACTCCGGTCGCGCGTGGTTCCACAGGTCCGCCTGCTCGACCCGGATCCGCCATACCCCGCGTTCGTCCTCGATCGCTTCGGCGGCCGCGAGTCCGGACGCGAACGCCTCTTCCGCGTCACTCACCCGTCCGCCGTCGAGCAGCGCGAGGCCGCGGAACCTCCATCGCTCCGGCGAATGCGGGCTCCCGACCGGCGTGAGGTCGAGCGCTCGGCCGAAGAGGCTCACGGCGGCGGCGTCTGCGCGAGCGAACGCGCGCACGCCAGCGGCGAACAGATGAGCGGCGGCGCTCTCCGCCAGGGTCTCCAGGTCCTCGAGGGGAAGCCCGAGCTCCGCGCGGTACCGGTAGGCGGTCTCGAGGTGGTACCCGACGATCTCGTGCACCTCCGCGAGCCGCTCACCCGCTCGCCGCTCGAACTCCCGGCCGATCAGCTCGTGGTCGAGAGCGCGCACCCGCTTGGATGCTCCAGCCTCTGCAACGTCGCGGATCAGGATGTGGCGGAAGGCGTACGTGCGGCCGCGCGACGAGACCTGCTCGAGTGCGATCAGGTCGCGGGTCACCAGTCGGTCGAGCGCGCCGGCGAGCGTCTCCTGCTCCTCCTCCGGCGTGATCGAGCGAAGGTCCTCGTCGCTGAACTCCTTGCCGACCACCGCGGCGCGCTCGAGGGTCCGTCGCAGATCGGGCGGCAAACGATCCAATCGCGCCTCCAGGATGGCCTGCACGGTGGGCGGGATCGGCACGTCGATGAGGTCGAGCGTGGCCGCCTCATCGCCGATGACGCCGGGATCCGTCACCATCGCCAGCACCTCTTCGAGGAACAGCGGGTTGCCCTCGGCCGCGCCGAGGATCCGGGCGCGGGCCGCGGGTGCGAAGCCCACGTCACCGGACAGATGGCGGAGCAGTTCGCTGCCCTGCTCCTGGGTCAGCGGCTGGAGCGACAGGGTGGCCGAGTCGAACCGACCGCTGCCCCACCCGGATCGGTCTTCCAGCAGCTCGGGCCGCCCGACGATGATGAGCAGCAGCCGTGTCCCACGCGTCCAGGTCGCGACGTGCTCCAACAGATCCAACAGCGCGGTGTCGGCCCAATGCGCGTCCTCGACGATCGCGATCACCGGCCGGTCCCTCCCGAGAGCCTCGAAGAAGCGCCGGATGGCCCAGAAGAGCTCGTCCGCGGACGCGGGGTCCGTGAGACCCATCAGCCCGGTCAGCTGTCGTTCCACGAAGTCCGCGTCGTCGAGCCCTTCCAGGAGCTTCGCGATCTTCCGTCGGACCTGCTGCGACGGGTGATCGAACGCGACCCCCGCCGCGCCGGAGAGCATCTCGATGATGGGCCAGAGCGACATGTCGCGGCCGTAGCTCAGGCACCGCCCGCGGAGGATGCGGACGTCTTCGAGCCCATCGGTGAAGGCGGTGAGCAGCCGCGACTTCCCGACCCCCGCCGGCCCCAGAAGGGTGACGAGCGAACACGACCGATCGCTCCGCACCCGCTCCAAAGCGTTGGTGAGCACGGCGAGCTCCTCCTGGCGACCGACGAGCGGCGCTCGATGGCGGGGCGGGCCGACCTCGGGAACGGCGGTGAGCCGCCGCGTCAACGTGGGCATCGCGCCCTCGGATAGCACCAGGAGCTCGCTGGGTTGCGAGCCGGCGATCGTGGAAGAGCGCTTGGCGGCGGCGTCCGTGATGAGGATCTCTCCCGCGCGGGCCGATCGGACCAGCTGCGCGGCCTGCTCGACGGGTCCGGCGGACAGGAGCCGCTCGGTCGCGCCCGCTTCCTCGACGAGGACCTCTCCGGTGGCGATCCCGACCCGCATGTCGAGTCGCACCTGCGACGTGTCGTCTCCGTCGGTCCCGAGCTCCAGGAGTTGGATCGCCACCTCGATCGCTCGCTCCACGTCGTCCTCGTGCACCTGTGGCACGCCGAAGACGGCACCGAGCAGCTCGCCCGGAACATCGAACGAGACCGCTCCGTGGGCGGCGAACACGCCGTGGACGAGCTCCGTGATGCCGGCCGTCACGCTGCCGCGTGCTTCCGGGTCCAGCGCTCCCCCATCTGTCTTGGCGGCGTCGAGTCGGCACGCGAGCGCCGTGATGGTCTTGCGGCCCTCTCGCATCGCGAGCGCGGGCTCGGCCGCGTCGTCGACCGGCAGCTCGAGGTCGGCGTCGTGGCGGAGGATCCTCTCTTCGAGATCCACGATCGCGGGACCGGGTTCGATCCCGAGCTCCTCGGACAGGATCCGACGGAGCCGGGCGAGCACCTCGAGCGCGTCGGCCTGGCGTCCGGATCGGTACAGCGCGGTGGCGGCGAGCGCGTGGATGCGTTCGTCCAACGGCTCGTCGCCCATGAGCCGCTCCAGCGTCGGCACCGCCTCGCGATGTTCGCCCAAGGTGAGCTCGGCCTCGACCATGGCAACCCGAGCGGCGGTCCGGCGCGAGATGAGGTCGGTGAACACGGCCTCATCGAGCCCCGGGGCGTCGATGCCGTCCAGCGGCTCGCCGCGCCACTCGGCGAGCGCCCGCTCCAGGAGGCTCCGAGCGCGGGCCGCGTCGCCGCCCGCGGAAGCCTCGCGCGCCTCCGCGACGGCGTCGTCGAACCGGAGGACGTCGATCTGTTCGGGGTCGACGGCGAGCACGTAGCCGGGGCTCCGGGTCTCCAGCCCGCCATCCGCGGCCGAGAGCAGCTTCCGGAGCTTGGAGATCTGCATCTGGAGCCCGGTCCGCGCCGTGGGAGGCGGGATCTCACCCCACAGGGCCTCAACCAGGGAGTCGGCGGAGACTACCTCGCCGGCGCGGAGCGCCAGGAGGGCGAGCAGCGCCTTGCCCTTCCCCCCACGCAGCGCGAGCAGGTCGCCGTCCCGATAGACGGCGACCGGGCCCAGCAGGCGGACATCGAGGCGCCCAGGCACTCCGGCTCCCTTGCAGGTTCGTTCGCGCGCAGCGTATCGAGGCTTTCGCGCCGCCGCTATGGCCCATCGGGCCCTCCTTCCGGACGCGGTTAGCCACGCGTTAGGGCCGCGTTAGCGCCTCCCGGCACGATGGCCGTGTTGGAGAGGTTCACCGAGCGCACAGGGAAGGAGGCCTCACATGAAGCTGGTGCGTCGCATCACACTCGCCCTCGCGTCGATCGCGGCTCTGGCTATGGCCGGTGGTGCTCACTGGCGGGCGGGCTGATCGCCCACCCCCGGAGCCGCTCAGCAACCCCGGAAAGGAAGGTCCCGCATGAAGGTCGTTCGTAAGATCGTGATCGGTCTCGGGTCGATCGCTGCGCTGATGCTCGCTGGTGGCGCGCATTTCAAGGTCAACTGAGACTCGGACGGCGCTCGAGGCCGGGCACCCGATCCGGGGCCCGGTCTCTCGCTTCCCTGGAGCGCCGGATGACTGGCCACCGTTGATCGATGAGGACGCCGGCCTGCGCTCGAAGCTCGCGGCGCTCGGCCCCGCGGCGCTGCGCCAGCTGCGTGACGTGCTCACGTGGCCGCAGCCGCGGCGGGATGCGCTGCTTCGTGCGCTCGTGGGCCGCAGAGGCACCGAGCCGGTCGCACAGTTGATCGCGATCGCCGACACCGACAAGGTTGCGCGGCTGCGGTTGCTTCGGGCGATCCGGGACCTCGGCGCGTAGCTCGCACGCCGCCCTTCTTGTGCTGGATGCCGCGCAAGCGCCAGACTCGAGCGATGCGCCTCTGGTTGTTGCGTCACGCCAAATCCAGCTGGAGCGATGAGGGTCTGCGCGACCAGGATCGACCGCTCGCGCCGCGCGGCGAGCGAGCAGCTGCCCGGATGCGCGACTACCTCGACGCCGAAGGGATCCATCCTGAGCTCGTCCTGTGCTCATCAGGCTTGCGAGCGCGTCAGACGCTGGCGTTCGTCCTGCCCGCGCTCGGCACCAGACTGGAAGTCCGGATCGAGCCGATCCTGTACACGTTCAGTGCGGACGTCCTGATCGAGCGACTGGGCCGCATCTCCCCCGATGTCACCTCGGCGCTGCTCGTCGGCCACAACCCGGCGATCGAAGATCTCGCGACCCGGATCGCCGACCGTGGCGATGCTCTGGCCGACCTCTCGCGCAAGTACCCGACCGCCGGGCTCGCCGAGATCGCATTCGAGGAGGGAACGTGGGACACGCTAGCGGATCGACCGGGCGAGCTCGTTCGGTTCATCGTCCCTCGGGATCTAGGGGAGACGTGACGAGGAGCGGGGCGGGCCAATGGCGTTCCGAACTAGGCGAGCCCGCGAGCGGCCCAGGCTTGCGCGGTCAGGACGAACGGGGCAGGCGGGAACACCTCACGACAATGCTCGCGGAGCTTCGCACGGTCGTCGTCGCTGAGGCCGGCGACGTACGCGCCGGCGGGGCCAACGCCAAGCGTGTACGGCCCCCACCACTCCTCGAAGGTCGGGTGCTCGACTGCAACGGAGAGCGCGGACTCCTCGACGTCCCGCAATCCCGCCGTGCTGAACACGGTCGTGAGATCACCCTCGCTGACGCCCACGGAAGCGGCCTCCCCAGCGGCGCTAGGATCCAGGTCGCGCACCGCGTTCCAGAACGGTGAGAGCGGACCGTGACCACCGCCGTGGTCCCACACGCACGCTGCGACGACACCGCCGGGACGCGTCACCCGAGCCATCTCGGTGACGCCCGCGATCGGGTCGGACATGAACTGCACGACGAGTTGCGCGATGGTGGCGTCGAACGTGTCATCGGGGAACGGCAGTGCTTCCGCCGGCGCTTCGTGCACGTCGACCTCGGGGAAGCGATGTCGCATGGATCCGACGAAGGGTGTGGACGGGTCGGCCGCAGCAACTGACGAGGCGCCGAGACGTGTGACCAACTCGGTGGTGAGCGCGCCGGTGCCGGCACCGACATCGAGCGCTCGCTGGCCCGGGGCGACTCCGGCGAGATCGGCGAGCTGCGGGGCCAGCAAGACCGAGTACCGCCCCATGAACGAGTCGTACGCGGACGCGTTCACATCGAAGCTCATGAACAGAAGCTACTTGGTCGCCGACGCTGTTACGTTGCGTCCATGACCGAGCAGATCACACCGCGACAGTTCCACGAAGTGGACTGGCGGGTCGTGCGGGACGACGCGTCCACTTACTTCCGCACCGGATCGTTCGGATCAGGGGTCGCGCTGGTGGACGCGATCGCCAGGCTCGCCGCGGCCGCAGATCGTCTGCCCGACGTCGACCTCCGGCCCGATGGCGTCGCTGTTCGGCTGAGATCGCGCGAGGGCCGGTTCAGCGAGGGCGACGTCGCACTCGCTCGGGAGATCTCGCATGCGGCGCGCGACCTGGGCATCGACGTCGACCTCACCGGCCTCCAACACGTCCAAATCGCGATCGATGCGCTCGTGATCCCCGATGTGCTGCCGTTCTGG
>Ga0070704_100002188_pt1 | contig 10890 bp, 12 predicted proteins | sample KBSK5252metaG_FD_65467 | JGI IMG/M metagenome (GOLD analysis project Ga0070704, IMG submission 65467) | Corn, switchgrass and miscanthus rhizosphere microbial communities from Kellogg Biological Station, Michigan, USA - KBS K5-25-2 metaG | ecosystem: Host-associated > Plants > Roots >... | reverse complement strand
CTCCGAAGTTTGTCAACAGCGGCGGCAGCGCTTGAGTTGTGCCCCAGGCGAGTTGCGCCTGGTACAGTTGCCACCAGATCTCAAAGGGGTTGACTCCTTCGAGTCCGAGGGCAGTTTCGGCTGCGCGCCGGATAACCTGCAGCATCTCCGCGATCTCCTCTTGCAGACTGCGCGCCGGCTCTTTGGTGAACCACTTGGGCGGCAGTAAATCTGACGCAATTCCAAATTCCCTCGCCCCGTCAAACTCCACTCCAAGTCGAAGGAATATCACCGGCCCTTCGGTCATCGTGACGACTCCGTACCGAAACGGCAGGCGCAGTTTCACATCCGTTTTTCTTAACTCAAATTCACAGAGGCGGATCACGGGGAAGTTGGGGAGAGTTGGTCAGTTGGTCAGTTGGTCAGTTGGTGATACACGAATCCCTACTTAATCTTAATCTTAATCTTAATCTTTCCCACTCGGCCCTTCGCCAATCGTTCTACACAGAGTGAGAGTGAGAGTAAGAGGGGGGGAGGGCGATTAGGATTGAGATTAAGAGAGGTCAGAATGTCACGCATGCTTGCGACGGAGGAGGTCGTCGTGTTAGACACACTATTTTTCTAAACGCCAATGCCTGTTGCGCCTACGAAAAGATTCGTCCTCCTGATGCTGCTGCTGGTAATGCTCGGGCTGGGGCCGGGTTGTCTTTCGCTGCCGCCGCAACCGCCGATGGATCTTTCCGGACCTGGATGGACCATTCGCAATGGGCAGGCCGTGTGGAAGCCGGCGGGGCAAACCACGGAGCTGGCCGGCGAGTTGTTGGTGGCGACTCATCCCAACGGCAGTTTCGTAGTCCAATTCATTAAACCACCGTTGCCCTTCGTGAGCGTTCAACAGACCGACGCCGGGTGGCAGGCGCAATTCTTCGCCCAGAAAAAATCTTACTCAGGGCGCGGACGTCCCCCAGCCCGGATTATCTGGCTGCAGCTACCGTCAGCCTTGGCGGGTAAGGCGGCGGCAGACGGATGGATACTTACCTACCGCACGAACGTCGATGCCGGCTGGCGTTTCGCGAACAAGCGAACGGGAGAATTCCTGGAAGGCTTTCTGGCGCCGCATCCGTAGCGGCGGTCGGCAGACTGCCGCGATCTCTATGGCCAGCTGTAAGCTCTCCTTTTCTTGATGCTTCCCTTGCTCCCTTTCCAGAATCCGGCTCTGCCGAGAGCCGTTACGGCGTTGTTTGCGGATTGATTCAGGGGTGCTGCGCTTGCTAACAGTAGCGCGTGCACGTTGATGTCAGTTCGCAAGAAGCTGCCGCCGGGCCCAAGACAGGCAACGGCCGGCCGCGCGTGGAAGCCGCGGATGCCGAGCATTCTGCAACGCAGACGGCACGCACGCCACCGGACGCGCGCGAGGCGCTTGGGAAACCGTCGTCGCTATATCGCGCGGAGCTTTGGCAATCGGGGGTCAAGCTGGCGCGATGGGTGCCGCACCGCATGCTGGGCCATCTGGCGAGTCACGCCGCCTACCTTTATTGGTTGAGCTCGCCGTCACGACGGCGGGTGGTCCTGGAGAACCTGCTGCCCGCGTTGCACGGCGACCGTGCGTCGGCAGCCATCACGACGCGCGAACTTTTTCGGCAATTTGCCTGGAAACTGGCCGATCTGTGGCGCTACGAGAGCGGTCTTTCGATTTACGATCTGTTCCATGATCTGACCGGTTGGGAACATTTTCAACACGCGCAGGCGCGCGGTCGCGGGGTGTTGCTAGTGACGGTTCACCTGGGCAACTGGGAATTTGGCGCGCCGCTGCTGACGGAACGAGGCGTCAAGCTCCATGTCATTACCGCGCCCGAGCCGCAACCGGCGCTGACGGCCGTGCGTCAGGCCGCTCGCGCCCGCTGGGGCATTCAAACGCTAGCCTTGGGAGCCGACCCGTTTGCGGCCGTGGAAATCATCCGTCGCCTGGATGCGAACGAAGCGGTGGCGTTGCTCATGGATCGACCTCCGGCGTCCACGGCGGCGCGGATTCAGTTATTTGGCAAGCCGTTTGACGCCTCGATTTCGGCGGCCGAGCTGGCGCGGGCATCGGGGTGCGCGCTGCTGCCGGTGTATTTACCTCGCACCCATCGGGGTTATACCGCGCATATTCTCCCGGAAATCCCATACGAACGCCCGGCACTGCGCGAGCGCGCGGCACGCCTGGAGTTAACCCAGCGTATCGTCCAGGCATTCGAGCCGGCAATCAGGCTGTATCTCAACCAATGGTATCACTTCGTTTCAATCTGGCCCGACGGGGAAGCATGAGGGTGGTTCCCCTGGCGTGGCTCCTTGGCGTGCTGGCGGTAGCGGTAGGCCTGTCCACAGCCAAACCGGACACATCCGAAAGCCCCAGTTCCACGCTGGTCCAGTGGCTGGCGGCGCAGACCAATCTGCAAACCTGGTCGGCAGATGTAACGCAAGTGCGGTCCTTAAAAACGCTGGCTCAGCCGTTGACGGCGCGGGGGCAGGTATGGTTCGCGGCGCCGAACCGCTTCCGCTGGGAACTGCGGGAGCCGTCGCCCACCATTGCCGTTCGGCAACTGGAGCAACTGCTGGTGATTTATCCGAAGCTCAAGCGGGCGGAGCGATTTCCATTGCAGGGTCCGCAGGCCGGCCCATGGAAGGAGACCATGGCGCTGTTGGAAGCCGGCTTTCCGCGCAGCCAGGCTCAACTGCAGTCCCGCTTCAATATCCTGTCGCAAACGAGCACCGGCCAACTCTTCCAAGTCGCCCTGGCGCCGAAAGCCGCCTCCGCCCGCCGGCTCATGCCACGCATCACGCTGGAGTTTTCCACCAACCAATTCACGCTGCACGCGACTGAACTGCAATTCGCCGATGGCTCCACCATGCGCAACGAGTTCAGCAACACGCACCTCAATCCGCCCATCGATACAGCGCTCTTCGCCCCTCAGCTCGATCCCGAGATCAAAATCGTCGAGCCCATGAAAAAGCCGTGAACGACTTCGAGCGAGCGCTTCGGCACCTGCCTCATGGGCCGGAATTTCGATTCCTGGATCGGATTACGGCCCTGGCACCAGGTAGTTCGGGTCAAGGCGAGTATACGGTCCGAGGCGACGAACCCTTTTTGCGCGGCCATTTCCCCGGCCAACCAATGTTGCCAGGCGTACTGCTGCTCGAAGCGGCCGCGCAACTCGCGGGCACGGTCGCCCAAAGCGATCCGAAAATTCCTCCCCTGCGCGGGCTGAAACTCACAGCCATTCGCGCCGCGAAAATTCTGGGCACGGCGTCGCCGGGCCAATGCGTTTTCCTGGAAGCAACCGTCACGGCCCGGCTCGGCCCACTGGTACAGGCACAAGTGACCGCCACCGTGGAAGGTTGCCTGATGCTGCAGGTGGAATTGACTCTGAGTGGGGAGTTGAGGAGTTGAGGAGTTGAGGAGTTGAGGAGTTGAGGAGTTGAGGAGTTGAGGAGTTGGGGAGTTGAGGAGTTGGGGAGTTGGGGAGTTGGGGAGTTGGGGAGTTGGGGAGCGCGAACGCCTGCTACCTACCTCGTAATCAAGGGGCGGGTGCCAACTGACCAACTGACCAACTGATTATGATTAACAGCATCCATTCGCAATTGAATCCCTCTTCCTTATTGGTTAAGAATCGGGCACGATGATTCACTCGACCGCTGTCATACATCCTCGCGCCGAGGTATCAGCCTCGGTCACGGTGGGACCTTACGCTGTCATCGACGAAAACGTCGTGGTGGGTGGAGATTGCGTGGTGGGGCCGCATGTGTATTTGACCGGCCATACCATCATTGGTGAGCGAAACTATTTCCACGCAGGCTGCGTAATTGGCAATGCGCCGCAGGATTTCAAATACAAAGGCGCCCCGACCCGCTCGCGCATCGGGGCGCAGAATATCTTCCGCGAGCACGTCACAGTAAACCGCTCCATCAAACTGGACGAGGACACTGTCCTTGGCTCAAACGGATTGTACATGGCGAATTCTCACGTCGGGCACAACTGCGAAGTGGGCGACCATGTCATCATCGCCAACGGCGTTTTGCTGGGCGGGCACGTCAAGGTGGCGGACCGCGCGGTGCTCTCCGGCAACTGTCTGGTTCATCAATTTGTGCGGGTCGGAAAGCTGGCCATGATGCAGGGCGGGTCGGCTATCAGCAAAGATCTGCCTCCATTCTGCCTGGCCCGGGGCGACAACGGAATGTGCGGCTTGAACTTTGTGGGGATGCGGCGGGCCGGTTATTCCAGCGAGCAGCGCGTCGAACTCAAGCGCCTTTATCGCTTTTTGTTTCGAAGCGACCGCCGTATGCGTCAGGCGGCGGAGGAGGCGCGCTCCACTTTCACCAGCGCCGAGGCCCGTCTGCTGCTGGATTTTGTCGAAGGCACGCACCGCGGCATCTGCGCCGACACCGGCCGAGTCCACGAAGAGCACCGCGAGGGCGAGTAAGAAGAAATCGCAGAGTTTAGCGCCACGCTGGCGAAGCACGGTCAAATCATCAATTCCCACTGACAAGTAACCAGGGACAAGTCTGGCTGGGAACTGGGTATTGGGCCGCCGCAGGAAGACGCTAAACGCCAAACGTTAAACGCTAAAACAGCTTGCGGAGACGATTTGTTTCGTGGGAAACTGCGGACCGCACAAGGAGAAGCCCGATGGCGATGCCCGACCACCGATGTGGACCAGTGTTGGAACGACTGTGAACGGCGATTGACTAAGCTCGCCGGCTTCTCTATGACGCAACGCCAACGAAACTTGGAATCAAACCTGGAATCCAGAAGTCCTATGCCACCCAAAGCTGAGAAAGCAGAAAAGAACAACGTCGCTGAAAAAGCCGCGCCGGAAGCGCCCCGACTTTCCCCGGCCCGCGAGCGCGACCTGGAAGCAGCCATCGCTTCCATTACCAAGACCTACGGAGATGGCAGCATCATGCGGCTTGGCTCCGCGGTGGCATTGAAGCAGATCGAAGTCATCCCCACCGGCGCGCTGGCCATGGACCTGGCCCTGGGCGTAGGCGGGTTGCCGCGGGGCAGGGTCATCGAAATCTACGGTCCGGAATCGTCGGGAAAAACCACCATCATGCTGCACGTGATCGCCAATGCCCAGAAGAAGGGCGGCTTGGCGGCGTTCATTGACGCGGAGCACGCGCTGGATCCAGGCTATGCCAAGAAGTTGGGCGTGAATCTGGACGAACTTTTGGTTTCGCAGCCCGACAGTGGCGAGGAGGCATTGAGCATTTGCGAGACGCTGGCCCGCTCCAATGCACTGGACGTGATCGTCATCGACTCGGTCGCCGCCCTGGTGCCGAAGGCTGAATTGGAAGGCGAGATGGGCATGGCCACGATGGGGATGCAAGCGCGGTTGATGAGCCAGGGCTTGCGCAAACTCACCGCCCTGCTCGCCAAATCCAAAACCACCTGCGTCTTCACCAATCAGCTTCGGGAAAAAGTCGGCGTCATGTTCGGCAACCCCGAAACCACTCCCGGCGGCAAGGCGCTCAAGTTTTACGCCAGCGTACGCATCGATATTCGCCGCAAGGACGCCATCAAGGATGCCGCCGGCAACGTCCTGGGCAACCATGTGAAAGTGAAGATCGTGAAGAACAAGGTGGCGCCGCCTTTTGCCGAAGCGGAATTTGATATCATCTTCAATCACGGCATCAACAAGGAAGGCAGCATTATTGACGTGGGCATTGAAACAGGAGCAGTGGAGAAAAAGGGCGCCTGGCTGCAGTTCAACGGCGAGTTGATTGGCCAGGGCAAGGATGCTGCGCAAAAAGCTCTCGTGGAAAAACCTGACCTCGCGCGAAAAATCATCGACGCCATCCTGGCCAAGCGCGGCACGCCCGAGAACGCCTCCGCGGCAGCCTAGCCGAACCATTGGCACCGTGCCTTCCACGCCGAGGGCCGCCTTTAAGAACTGGTGAAACGCAACAGGGTCAAACACGCGGCCGGCCGAACGGAGGTTGTCAGCCGGAATTTGTCCGTGGCTCTTTCGTCCGTTGCTCCGCGCCATTCGCCTCGCATGAGCTTCGACCTTGCGACTTATCTTGAACGTCAGGCGGCGCTCATTAACTGGGCGCTCGACAAGTACCTGCCGAGTGAATCGGTCAAGCCCGCCACCATTCATCGGGCCATGCGCTACTCGCTCTTTGCCGGCGGCAAACGAATGCGACCGGCCCTCTGTCTGGCTGCCGCGGAGGCCTGCGGCGGCAAGCCCATGAGCGCGCTGCCCCTGGCTTGCGCCGTGGAATGCATCCATACCTATTCGTTGATTCACGACGATCTGCCCGCCATGGACAACGATGATTTTCGGCGCGGCAAACCCACCAACCATAAAGTGTTTGGGGAAGGGATCGCGGTGCTGGCCGGCGACGCGTTGCTCACACAGGCCTTCGAGCTGGTCGCAAAAGCCAAAGGTTGGAAGCGTTATTCTCATCAAACCCTCGTGCTGGAACTGGCCCGCGCATCCGGGTCGCTGGAACTGATCGCCGGCCAGGTCGCCGACCTGGAGGCGGAGGGGCGCAAAATCACGGCGGCGGAGTTGAAGTTCATTCACGAACGCAAAACCTCCGCCCTGCTCTGCTGCTCCGTCCGCCTGGGCGCCATGAGCGCCAACTGCACCCCGCCTGAACTCCGCGCCCTGACCGAGTTCGGTTATAATGTCGGGCTGGCCTTTCAGATCATCGACGACATTCTCGATATCACGCAAACGAGCCAGCAACTTGGAAAGACTGCGGGCAAAGATCTGGCGGCGCAGAAGGCCACTTATCCGTCGATCATTGGCATGAAGGAATCACGCCTTCTGGCTCAGCAGCTCACGGAAAAAGCGTTCGCAGCACTCCGCCCCTTCCGCGCCCGCGCCCGCGCCCTCGAGGCGTTGGCGCACTATCTCCTCGAGCGGGATAAGTAACGGGTGTCGGGCGTCTGTCCTCATATCGACACCCGACACCCGACACCCGGTAACCATCCGCCTCTGCCTTCGCTTGCATTCATGACAGAGTCCGCCATGCTTGCGGGCTTGCATCATGACTCTGGAAATGCCGGATACGTTCTATCTGCGAGCAGCGGTCGGTTGGCTCGAGCTGGGCAATCCGACTGAGGCGGGCGAAGAGCTCGCGCATATCCGAACCGAGTTTCTCAACCACCCTGACGTGTTGGAGGTGCGTTGGATGGTTTGCTCCGTCGGTCGGAGCTGGGAAGCAGCCTTGGCGGTGGCGGAACTCATGGTGAGCCTGGCCCCGGACCGTCCGTCCGGCTGGGTGCATCGCGCCTATTCGCTCCGACGCATTCCTAACGGCGGTCTCCAACTCGCCTGGGCCGCCCTCCGCCCTGCGTTCGACAGGTTTCCCAAGGAAGAAGTCATTGCCTATAACCTCGCCTGTTACGCCAGCCAATTCGGACGGTTGGACGAAGCCTGGGAATGGCTGCACCGCGCCATGGAAGCCGCCGGCGATGTCAACCTCGTAAAGGAACGCGGGCTGGCCGACCCCGACCTGCAACCGCTCTGGCCGCGCCTGAGAGAGCTTTAGTCGGTTTTCGATTTTCGATTTTCGATTGGATGGGGGGATTTCAGACGGCGGACGGCGTATCCGCAGCCTGGATGTTTACATCCCACAGGCAAGCCTACGACCGGCCAATCCAAAATCCAAAATCCAAAATCGATTGCACCGGGCACGGGGTTGGCCGTACAACTCCCCGCACGATTCCTATGGCAACCGCAAACGCTGGCCAGCCGGTCATTCGTCATATCGCCAATCTGTGGTCGCTGCGCGACACGCCGGCGGCCAAGAAGCCATGGCCATTGGAGCGAAAAATTGCCGCCATCAAGCAGGCGGGGTTCGATGGTTTCACGGACTTGGGAACACCCAAGCACCGCAAGCTGGCTGAACAATTCGGGCTGATGTTCGTCGGTTATTTTTCATCGGCCAAAATGGACGAACTCCGTCCGCTCCTGCTGCAGAACAAGGAAGCCGGCGCGCACTACATCAATGTTCAACTGGGTGATCATGACACCAATCCCAGCGACGCCGGGCGTCTGGCGCTGCGGCTGGTAAATGAGGCCCGCGCACTCGGCGTCGAGCCGTCGGTGGCAGTGCACCGCGATACCAGCACGGAAACGCCGGAGAAAACCTACAACCTCGCTGACAGTTATCAGCGCATCGAGAGTGAACTCATGCCCATGACGTGGGACTTCTCTCACATCGCCGTGGTCAAACATCTCACCCCACCCTTCTGGGAGCGGCTGCTCGTGCGCCCCGATCTGGTTCGGCGCGCCACGCAGTTTCATTTCCGCCCGTTCAACGGGCATCACTGCCAGGTGCCTGTCACCAATGGACGCGGCCGCCTCACGCCGGAGTGCGAGGATTGGCTTCCCTTCGTGGCGAAATGCTTCGACGTGTGGCTGAGCGGCAATACCCAGAAACGCGAGATCATCGTGGTGCCGGACATGGGGCCAATTTCCAGCGGTTATGGGCTGCAGGGGCAGCCCGACAGTTGGTCGGAGACCATCAAACTGCGCGGTCTCCTGGATGACCTTTGGAAGCAGGCGCTCGCTCGGGCGCGGCGCAAAAAGTGAGCGGCTCACGTTCTGCTCCAATCCGTGAAGTCAGCCCGACGCTGATGGCGCGCGCCTTGCTGACTTGGTTTGCGGATGAAGCTCGCGCCCTGCCCTGGCGCCGCACGCTCGATCCCTACGCCATCTGGGTTTCGGAGATCATGCTTCAACAAACCCAGGTGAAAACCGTCATCCCTTACTGGCAGCGTTGGCTAAGGCAATTGCCCACGATTCGCGCATTGGCCGATGCCGAACCCGACCAGGTGCTGAAGCTTTGGGAAGGGCTCGGCTACTACACCCGCGCGCGTCATCTGCACGCCGCCGCGCGCCAACTCGTGCAGGAACATAGCGGCGAGTTCCCCACGCAGTTTGATGACATCTTGCGCTTGCCCGGTATTGGACTCTATACCGCCGGTGCGATTGCCAGCATCGCCTTCAATCAACCGCGCCCCATTCTCGATGGCAACGTCATCCGTGTGCTGACGCGTTTGTACGGCGTTCAGGAGAGCCCGCGCGAGCGCGCGACAACAGCACGGCTTTGGGAATTCGCGCTGGCTCTGGTGACGGCCGCCGGCGCGGCGGAACCCGTGCGCCGAGCCAGGTCGCCAGCTGCCAATGGCGCGGTCGATCCGCGCGGGGGCGCCGCCACTGGACTTAAATTCGCCGGCGCCTGCTCACAGCTCAACCAAGCCTTGATGGAATTGGGAGCAATGTTGTGCACGCCTCGCCAACCGGAATGCAAGCGTTGCCCGTTGCGCCGTTGCTGCACGGCCCACGCGACCGGCCAGGTTGATTCGTTGCCGAACCTGGCCCGGCGCGCGCCGACGACGGCGCGGCGTTTCATCGCCTTTGTCTTGGAAGATCGAGGCCGCTGGCTGGTGCGTCGTCGCCCCGCTGGCTGCGTCAATGGCGGTCTCTGGGAATTTCCCAACGTCGAGGTGACCGGCCCGGAACCGCCGCAGGAGGGCCTGTCGCGCCTGGCCGCCCGGGTCGCGGGCGGAAACGTGAGGAGACTGCAACCATTGCTCACGGTGCGTCATTCGATTACGCGCTATCGGATCCAACTCGAGGCGTTTCGCGGTTTGGGGCGTGCCAGCGGCCCGGCCGCGGCCACGGAGCCGGCAAATTCACAGTTATGTTGGCTGCCGTTGGCCAAGCTGGAACAATTGGCCTTCGCCGGCGCACATCGAAAAGTGCTGACCAGCCTCCGCGCGGCTGGGCGAGCTCGTTGACAGCCTATCATTGTTCTGACGACGATGCACCGCGCACCAACCCGACGAGAACCAAGGCAGAGCGTGCTGTCCTCGTATGTCTTTAATTCCCCCGCGCCGCGGCAACTTGGAGCAGTTTTCCTGGCGCTGGTTCTGCTGATACTCGGCGGTTGCGTCCATCCACCGGCACCGACGACGCCGCCGGTGCCGGATCTGGCCGACGCCAAGGAGCGCGTGGCGCGTTATGTGGACTCAGGCGAATACGACCGCGATTTCGCCGCGGTGGTGGCTCAAGCGCGGACTTGGCTGGAGCGCCGGGCAAAATCTGGTGGACGCCTCGCTCTTGTTCTCGACATCGACGAAACGGCTCTTTCCAACATCCCGGTGCTAAAACTGAACGATTGGGGGGTGATTCTCGAAGGGGCCACCAACCTGATCACCGGACCTTGCGGGCTGTTTGAATGGATGAAGTTGAGTCGGGCGGAACCGCTTCGGCCCACACTGGAGCTGACCCGGCTGGCGCGGCAGAGCGGCGTGGCGATTCTGTTTGTCACTGCCCGGCCGGAGCGTCTGCGCGCGGCCACGGAACAGAACTTGAAAGCAGCGGGCTACGAATGGGCGCGTCTGTTTTTGAAACCGCCGCGGCCTAAGGGCGCGCCGAAGCCGGCCAGCGAATCGGAATACAAGAGCCGTGTGCGCGCGCAGTGTGTGGCGGAGGGTTACACGATCATCCTGAACATGGGCGATCAGCAGAGCGACCTCGCCGGCGGCTTCGCCGAGCGGACTTTCAAGTTGCCGAATCCGTTTTATCGAGTGCCGTGAAAGGTGGTGAGAATGGCCAATGGCGCCCGACTCGTCGCCTCGTTCAACGCTAACTAATTCCCATCACGCAAATTAAAACTCGCCGCCGCCGTCATTTGGGTTAAACTAGCCATTGCATCCCGATCCCGGACCGCCGCTGCCATGTTGTTTGTTACGCAGATTGTTGTCTTGCCTGATAGGCAATCCAAAACTCAATCCCGATGGCGCTCGCACATCAAACCGATGCTGGTTTTGTTGTTGTGGAGCGCCGCTTTCGTTTTTCCCTTCCACTGGGCGGGCGCACAGTCCTCGAGCGCTGAGTCCGCCCGGAA
>Ga0070704_100002182_pt1 | contig 10902 bp, 18 predicted proteins | sample KBSK5252metaG_FD_65467 | JGI IMG/M metagenome (GOLD analysis project Ga0070704, IMG submission 65467) | Corn, switchgrass and miscanthus rhizosphere microbial communities from Kellogg Biological Station, Michigan, USA - KBS K5-25-2 metaG | ecosystem: Host-associated > Plants > Roots >... | reverse complement strand
TATCAAGCAAGAACGCGCGGAGGAGAAGAAGGCCGAAGGCCAGCGCAGGCTCCAGGAACAGGCCCAGGCCCAGGAGGCCCAAGAGGTCACCGCGCTGACGGGTCGGCTCAAGGGAACGCCGCTGGAGCGCGTGCCGGACGCCGCGAAGGAGATCCGCGCGCTGGTGGTCAAGTCGTTTGACGGCGTCGGCTACGGCAAGACAGTCCAGGAGGCATACCGCGAAGTCAAGGCCAAGTACGCCGGGATCGCGGAGGCCGTCACCGGGAAGAAGCTCACGGCCGGCAAGGGGAGGGAGCAGCCGGCGGCCGGCAAGGGAAAGAAGCGCTCCGAGCTAGCGCCCATTCGCCGCGCGCCAGCCGCGCCCGTGACCTGGGCGGAGAAGGAGAAGGCCCGCAAGGCGGCCGAAGCGGAGGAGTTCCGCGCGTCCGTTCGAGAAGCCAGCTCCGCGGGGAATCGATTGGGGGTGCGCCGTGGTAGGGCTTAAGTCGTTCGAGGATATGGTGGTCCTGAAGCCGCGCGAGGACCTGGACCGGAGCTGGAACAGCACGCTGATCGTCAGCCCGGAACAGGCATTGACCGGCGCTGGCTCGCTGGCGATCAACGAAGACGAGCCGCGCACGGACCACACAGCGATCGCGGAGGTCGAGTACATCGGCCCCGGCTCGCTGGATTGCCCGGACCTCAAGGGCGTGGCCGTTGGGGACATCGTAGCGATCCCGCTGTTTGGTGCTAGCAAGGTCGTTGTGTTTGACGGAAACATGCGGATCCTGTCAAAGTTCAACGGGCTGGCCGGTATCGTCCGCAACCTGGGTAAGCCGAACGAGACGCTGGAGGCCGTGAACAAGTATGTCCTGACGCGCCGCGACCGGGAAGCGTTCGAGGCCCACATGTACGGCGGGCTACTCATGCCGGAGGAGTGGCTATCTGACGGCATGCCGTGCGACGAAGGCACACACGGGATCGTCCGTGTGCTCCTGGAGCGCGTGATCCACACCGGCGCTGGCGTCTGGGAAACGGCCAAGTCCGACCGGAAGAAGCTGAACCCACGCTTGCGCAAGCCGCCCCAAGTCAAGGAGGAGCTGGTGGGATTCAACCCGCTGGCGTCTTGCCGGTTCCGGCGCTTTGGCGTGTTCTACCACCTGGTACCGTTCGAGGACATCAGCTTTGCGCTGACGGAGGACTAATGGCCCTCCAGCGCCGTGCAAACGGCGGCTTGCGGAAGAACGCCGGGGACCTTACCCCGGCGCTCGCCAAGCGCATCGTCGCGGCCGTCCGCAAGACGCCACTATCCTTGAAGTCCGCCGCGTACGCATGCGGCCTGATTCCACAGGATCTTCACTACATGATCAAGCGCGGCTCCTTGCCGGGCGCGGATCCATTGTGGGAGGACACGTCGCGCCGCGTCCGGGAGCTGATCGCGGAGGCGGAAGCGAAGAACTACGCGCGGCTTTGCGTGGCCGCGGACGGCGGGACGTTCGAAGAAGTCCAGACGGAGGAGCACGGCACCCAGCGCGAGTTCCGCGGCGTTGATCCGCCGGAGGACGTGGAGAAGCCGCCGCGCACCACGCGCACGATCAAGCTGGTCCCCGCGAACGTGGCCGCCCAGAAGGAGATCCAGCGCCTGGTGGAGAAGGACAGCTGGAACGTTGACCCGAAACCGGAGGACGCGCCGCTGGTGTACGCCGCGCTGTTCTCGAACCCCGAAGCGCTCCCCGCGGAGCTCCAGGACGCACTCCGTCAAAACGCGGACGTGCTGATCAGGTGGTTGAATGCACTGGGCGATCCAACAATCGCTGGCGAAGCAATCGGGCGGCTCGAACCCGCGGCTGACAGCCCGCCAGACGAAGCTACAAGCTAAGTACATCCACGACCGTTCGGCCCTCCTGACGTACCTGGCGGGCCGCCGGCATGGCAAGACGGAAGCGCTCGCCCAGCGCCTGGCGGCGAACGCGCGCCCAGGGACCATGCAAGCGTACGTGGCGCCCACGATCACGCGCGCCGGGGAGATCTTGCTCCCCATTCTCCGCCAGCTCAAGAAGGACTGTGGGCTACAGTGGGAGCAGACCGGCGAAACGGTCCACTTCGCTTCGGGTGGCAAGTGCCGGCTGATGGGAATGTCAAACAACGTGGAGATCGACAAGCTCCGCGGCGAGGACTTGTTGGCCGCGTACTTTGACGAATGTGGCGTGGTGAAGTCCGAGATCCTGAAGCGCGCCGTCCTGGAGTGCGCCTGGGAAGCGCTCCGCAAGCATCGTGGGGAAGCCGGCTCCGGCGCCAGCATGTCCGGCACGCCAGGTCCGATCCCTGGCAACCCGGAGAGCTCCTATCCCCAGGACTTCTGGTGGGAGGTAACCACCCAGACGGACAAGGTCACCGGGCGGCCCATGTACGGTGCGTCCCGCCACTTCGGCCTGATCTTTGATAACCCGTTGTTCCAGGGCCGGGTCCTGTACAAGGGCCAGTGGATGTCCAAAGCGGAGGCCTCGATCCAGGAGGACCTGGACAACCGACTGTACATCTCGCGCGAGGACAGCCGATTCCGGCGCGAGGTCCTGGCCCAGTGGTGTCTCCCGTCTGAGCTCCGCTGCTACTCGAACTTTGCCGGCATCCTGGCGCCCAATAGCTCGGCCCCTTTTGGGGGACGTACGGTCATGGCCGTGGACTTCGGCTGGCACGACCACACGGCCGTTATCATCCTTCGGCTTACCCCGTACGTGGAGACGTTCGAGCAACCGGACGGGTCAAAGGTGATCTTGAAGGGCGAGCGGGTCCACGTGCTATATGCCAAGAAGCAACAGCACTGGAAGCTCCACGATCTCGCGCTCAAGCTCAAGGAGCTTCAGATCCTGTACTCCGTGGGGACGATCGTGGGCGACTCCGGCGGAGGCGCTTCGCGCCAGGTCGTGGAGTCGTTCGCGGGGACGTATGGCGTCCCCATGATGCCAGCGCAAAAGAACGCCATGGGCGTCAAGAAGTCCAGGATCCACACGATCAACGACCTGTTCGCGATCCCCAACATGGTCACGCTGTACGCGGACGCTGGAGACCTCGCCCAGGAGCTAGGCTACCTGGTGTGGAACGAAGAACGGGACGACCATGACTCGCGCCAGGGCGACCACTGCGCAGACGGCTTCGGGTACGCGATCATTGAGACGTACGTCCCGGTGACGGAGGAGCGGATCGGCTCCGCTCGGGAGCGCGAGGCTGAGGCCGCCGCTCAACGCAAGCGCGACGCTATGGCTCGCGCCAAGCATCGAAGCTGAACACCCAGGCGTAATCAAAGTCGTGCGCCGGGTTCGGGTACGTGTGGAGGTCCGCCAGCTCCCCGGCGCGCCGGAGCTCCACCCGCCCGCGCTGGAGGAATGGATCGTACTCGATCACCATGTCCTCCAGCGTGCTGGCGTACGTGCCAGCCCAGTCCCCGATCTTGACGTGTGTGGTCCCGCTCATGCGGGGACCTCAACGGCGATCCCCATGACGATCGCCGTGCGCGTCTGGCGCTCGGGAATGTACACGACCTCCGGAGAGGGCGCGGGCGCGGCGTACGCGCGGGGAGCTTGGCACTGGACAATCACGGCTGTCTTCTTCGTCATGATCAGAAGCCTAGCGCACTGAGCAGGGGACGCAACCCGGAATCGTCCTGGCCGAACAACGGGACCTGGACGTGCGTGAACCGGCCAGACGACTCCACGAACTCCAGCGCGTACCCGCCTGTCCAGTTCGTGGGCTCCGTGTGCTTGTACAGCGGCTGGAGCTTGGCCAGCGTGCCTGGACACCAGCCGCCCAGCGCTTCGGCGGAGGCCGTCCGGATGATCGTGGACTGGGCCCGGTGCGTGTGGCCGTGGACCACGTTGTCCCCGATCCGCTCCAGCGTCGCGGCCGTGGCGTTCTTCGCGATCGACACGCCGTGAATGAACGTCACCTTACCCAGCTTGATCAGGCCAGGGATCGTCAGGCCCATGTGCATGTCCGAGCGCTTGTAATACCGGATGTCCAGTTCATCCAGCTTGAGCACGGTTCGCGGGCCCACCAGGTCCAGGAGGTACTCCGCGTCCTGGTAGCTGTGGAAGTTCCGAGCCAGGAACCGCTCCACGTGCTGTTCGTGGTTGCCTTCCAGGTAGTGGTGGGCGGCGTGCGGGGTGCGCTCCCGGATCATGTTGATCAGCCGGCGCGCGGCGCGGACGTCCTCGCGATAGCTCTCGGACATCTCGTTAGTGTACGTGCGCTGGTGGCTATTGAACGTCCCACCACAGTCCAGGTGATCGCCCAGCCAGACGACCTCCTTGATCTCGCCGGCCAGGCGCTCCACGTCGTTGATCATGCCGTTGGCAAAGCCCCAGTGGATGTGTTCCCCATGAGAGTCCGGCACGATCAGCCGAATGAAGCTTCCGCTGGGCTCCTCCACTTCCGTCTGTAGGTGGACGGGTTTGACGTGGTTCCGGTAGTACCCGGACTCCGTCTCGAACACGGAAACAAGATCGTCTAGTGTACGTCGCACATGACCTCCAAGGTCGCCAGCGCCCAGTCCGCGGCTCCGCCCGGCCACTCCTGGCGGGACTTGCTGGCCTTCTTGTCGGCCGCGGGGAATCGAAGAACGCGCCAGCCCATGGCCAGGGCGGCATTGTACTTGTCGCAATCACGCCGGAACCCTACGAACGTCTGGTGGCGTCCCTGGCCCTCGATCTCTACGGCCAGCTTGAGCTCCGGCCATGCAAAGTCAAACTTCCACCGGCGCTCCGGGTGGAACTTGAGCTCCCGGACAGGCGGCATGAGGCCTTCGCGCTCCTGAACTTCGTACCAGGCGGCCGCGAAGGCTTCTTCGGCTTCAGACTTCACGCTTGCGGCCATACGCCCTCCAGAGTCCCCAGATGTCGATCGCGAGAAACGCGGCCGCGCAGAACACGGAGCCTGACTGGTCCGCTCGCCAGGCCATGACGGCCCAGGGGAATTGCATGGCCGTGGAGAGCCACAGCGCCGGCTTGCGGAACTGTGACCCTTTGGCCCATAGCCAGGCCACCAGAAGCGAACCGAAGGCACAGATCCAGCTCAGCACGCGCGCCGCGCCTTCTCCAGGCCGTATAGCACGGCCTGGACTTCGGGTGTGAGTTTGCCGGCCACCAGATCTTCACGGCCGCCTTCGGGCGGGTAGCGTACGCCGTCCAGCTGGCACTGGCGAAGCGTACGGACGATCGCACGTTCCAGGGCGCGCTTGTCGCGGCGCTTGTTCCGAGTCTTGCTAGGTTCTCTCATGACGCAACCTCCTTGAGCCACGCCAGGGCGGCCGTGTGGTCCCCGCGCGGATACAGGCCCGCGCCCTCCTTGTTCCAGGGCTGGGCGATCAAGAAGCCGGTCCCCGCGGGCCGCGCTTCGATGTGGTGGAGCGCATCGTCCACCAGGTACCCCGGGATCAGCTTCTTGGGGGACATCTGGATAATGCGCTTGAGCGGAACGCCGTGGAACTCCAGCCAGTCGATCCGCTGGCCCGCCCAGCTCCCGTTCCACGGGCTGGTGCACACGTACACCCGGTCCGCGCCGAACGTCGCTTCCACGTCGCGGAGCCACGGGATCGAGCCAGGGACCTCCTTGAGCCGCGCGCAAAGCTCCCTGTTGTTCACCGCGAACGTCACAGCGTCGTTCAGCTTCGGCCAGCCGATCGCCTTGCTGATGTCCCACCCGGTGATCTGGTCCCGCGTAGCGTACACGCCGCCTTCGCGCGCGGCGAGGTCCAGACAGGCGCCCACGAAGTCCGTCAAGACTTCGTCACAATCCAACAGAATCGGAAGATCATTCATGGTTCGCCTCCTGGCGATCGTCAGTGCCCAGGCCGAAGCGCTGGAACGTGTACAGACAGAACGCATGCCAGGCAACCTGGATCATGTGGTGGTTTCCCATCTCGTCCCGCTCCCCGCCCTGAAGCCACTTGCTCAAGTGGCGCTGTAGCGCGCCCACGGACAAGCCCCAGGCGTAACCCTTCCGCCAATTGTTTGCGGCGTACTTCTGAGCTCCGCGCCCGTACACGCACGCCAGCTCCTCCAACGCGGCCGGGGGAATCAGATCGAAGCGCGCCAGCTTGACGCCCTTCTCTCCGCCGCTGACCGGGTCCTTGACGCGGACCTCCTGGTCTGGGAGCTGGATCATCTTCTGGTCCAGGCCGGCGGCGAGGACCTGGGAATACGGCATGGCGGCCACCGCTTCGGCTTGCTTCTCTTCGTCCAGCAACAGGCCAACCTCGCGCTCTAGGCGCTCCCGATGGCCCCTGATCTCGTTCAGACTTCGCATACTACCAGGTCTCCGTTCTTGTCGTAAGCGCTATGCGCGTTCTTAGAGTAGTGATCCATTCCGGCCGAGTCAATGGCCATGCAGTCACGGCCCGGCTTCAGGCCCTTCCGGATTGCATCCAGGATCGGGACAATGTGCATGTCCGGGCAAACCTCCGTCAGCGCTTCGGCCATGAACTTCTCCTGGAGCGCCGCGACTGTGTTCCGGACATCCAGCTTGCACTCCGCCAAGAAGGCATCGTGGATAAAGTCGACCGTGCGGCTGGGCATCTCCCGAGTAATGTACTGTGCCTTAGCAATCTTCCAACCAGCGCGCCGCGCAATGACCGCGCCCAGGCCCTGAAAGTGCGTGTTCGCGCCCGCTGTTCGAGTGCAACCACGGCGCACAATACCAGTACCAGGGATCTGAACGTCATACAGGCCTTGCCCGTTTCTCAACGTGTCCACGTAATTGAGGAACGCAACCGGATCGTGGGCGTTGCGGCGCCACAGCTTCATAGTCTTGATCGCGTCCTCGCGCGTCCAGCCCAGCCCGCGCGGGTTCTTCTCGGAGCGGGACTGGTGGTTCACGTACCAGGCGAACGTGTCCGGGTTCGTCATGTATCCCAGGAGCCCATAATTGCCGTTCTTGGCGCCTACCCGCGTGTTGTCCACCTGGGGATCTTTCCCCTTGCGGGCCATCACGTCTTCGTACGTGGTCCCCAGGATCTCCGCGGCAAGGACGGCGTGATAGTCGCGGCCGTGGTTCATGTGGCCCACCAGGTCAAAGCGCTTGAGCTTCCACGCGCACACCTGGGCCACAGCGAACAGCTCCAGGGACGGATAGTCCGTCTCAATGAAGCAACAGCCCGGCCGGGGGACGAGACATTCCCGGATCCCGGCCTTGCGCCGGAAGTTCTGGAGGTTCGGCGCGGAGCATGTTCCGCGCGTAGTGGCGGCGCCCCAGGAGAAGCGCGCGTGGATCGGCGCGTCCACGCCGGCCTTGAGCATCTTGACGTCCTTGTTCCGGACGGACAGGTACTCGGCCAGGTCAGCGATCGCTTCCAGCCGCGGATCGCCGGACTCCTCCAGGACCTCTTTGCTGGTGCCGATACCGAACAGGGGATCGTCCGCCAGCTTCTCCGCCAGCTTGCCGGCGCGCTTCGCGTCGTTCCAGCCGTCAGTCCTCGGGACGCCTTCGGCTCCGTACGCCTCAAGGACAAGCGCCTTGATCACGTTCATGTCACGGCTGAACCACTTGCCGTCCCTGACCTGGGCGCGCGTGCGCTCCCGGCGCATCATGCGCGGGAAGTCCGGCACGTCCGAGCCGTCCGGCGCGAAGCCTTGCGCGATCTTCGTCAGGTCGTCCACTTCGGCCTGTGTCTCCGTCTCCAGCTTGGAGACGCGCGCCGGGTCCGTGCGGATCCCGTAATTAGACATCAGGCGGAGCCACAGGTCCCCGCGTGTGAGCTCCGCAATGTCCTTGTCCGAAGCGATCCCGCGCCCGCGCTGGCGCTTGTATAGCCGCCACAGCTCCGCGGAGTCCCCGCCCAGGTAGCGCTTGTGTTCGCGCGTGTACTCGGAGATCGGGCGCCCGTAGTACCGGCCGAAGTCCGTCTGGACCACGGACTTAGTTACCTCCACGCCATAGCGCGCGGCGAGCAAGTCTAGCTTCAGGCGCCCGCGTACGCCGGTCGAGATCTCAATGATGCGCTCCGTGGGGATCGAGTCCACGACCTGATCGCGCTCGTACTTGTCCCACAGGAGCTTCCGGATCGCCTCCGGCGCGTGCTGTAGGATGCAACACGAGTCATAAGCGAAGCCGTGGCCGAGCACGGGCGCGGGCTCCGTCAGAATCCGATCGAACATACCCCACAGCTGGTCTGTGGCCCACAGGCGGAGCCCGTCCTGTGGATGGTAGGTGGAGGCGCACACGATGGCCGGCGCCATGTACGCCGGCTCGAACGGGATCGTCTCCAGGTCGCACGATACAGGATCCATCAGTCTCCGTCGCTGGAGTAGATGGGAGCTCCGGTCGCGGTGTACTCGCCGCCGTCGCTACGGAGCGCTGGGTTGAACGCTTCGTCCACCCGCGCGTTCGAATCCTCCTGGGTGAAGTAGCCTTTGGGGAACCGTGCGTCCAGCTTCTCCAGGTTCGTGTTCGCGACCTGGGCCAGCGTCAGCCCGTAGTGTGCCGCGACGCGCGCCAGGTACCAGAAGCAATCGCCCAGCTCCTTCTCCAGCTTGACGGAGTCCAGCGGCTTGCCGTGGAACTCCACTTTCTTGAGATGATCGGCCACGGACGCCGCGCGCCGCATGAGTGCGATCTCGTCCGCGACCTCGCCGGCCTCGCCCACCAGGCCCAGCACTGCACACAGCGCCGGTGTGCGCTCGAACTTGCCGGCTTCGTCCTGGTATTCGTTGAGTGATTGTACGTTCCGCATGTCAGCTCCTCCACGTCAGCGTGCAAACCCCGAACTTCGGGGAACTCCGGACGGTTTCGCCCTTCGCGTTGAGGTACAAGGAACCGTCCTTGTTCTTCCGCCAGATCGGGTGGCCGTCCTCCAGAAAGTGGACACGGCCCGGCAAGAAGTCAACGGAGAACTCGCGCCAGCCCAGGCCGAACAGATCGTCCTCCGAAGCCTTCCCGTCCCGGAGCTGTTCCACGCCGTCTTGCCACCAGGCTTGCTCCGTGCGCGTCGCGGGGAGCAGCATGACCACGCGCTCCGCGCCGCTATCCCAGGCCTTCATAAGCCAGGCTGGGATGTCCGAGTAAGGCGGGTTGCACCACACGCGCTCGCCCTTCCAGGAGCCCGTCAGGCCGTCCGCGTCAGACGTTTTGACGCTTAGCAGATAGCGCCCGTCCACGGTATAGTACGCTGGACACTTCGTGTTCTCGTGTGTGGCGCAAGCGTCCAGCGTGAAGTGGTGCTGGGCGTTGAGCCGCTGGTACAGGTCCGGCGGAGTCTCCCGGACGTCCGCCTCTTCGGTCATAGGCGTCTGACGGTTCATGGCTTGGCCTTCCCATCGCACCAGGAGCTGTGGGCGTCCGTCTGGCACGTCTTGTCGTCCGCGTTGCCGCACGTACACTTGCGCGGCTTCGGCTTGTCGGAGCGCTGTGGCGCTACGATGTACGAAGGTAAACCTCCGTACGCATAGCCAAGGATGCATCCGGCTTCGTGTGGATCACCCTGGTACTTGCGGTTCTTGCACGAACAGAACGGGGACTTTTGCATGGCTAGGACTTTCGGATAGGCTCGCGATCCACAGTACAGATCGCCGTTGATCTCCCAGACTTCGTCTGGTGGTAGGTGCGGCTCCAGCTCGCACTTCATGACGGGCCGGTCTGGATGTTCACCGCGGCCTGTCCGAGGACTTGCCAGTCCTCTTCGGAGTCCGGGTCAAAGTGGAGAGCTTCGTGGACCAGGTCCAGCACGGCTGGCGGGATCCATGCGACGATATTCCGCGGCTCGGACTCCTTGATCGCCAGCTCCAGCTCCTTCGCGGCGAGCGCAAAGGCTTCCGTGGTGTAGCTGGTGTGGCCCACCAGGGCCGGGTCCGCCGCGCGCGCCTTGAACGTGGCCAGGAGCTTCGTTACTTCTTGCATGCGTCCTCCAGCAACCTGTCCACAGGTAGCATTGACGCGCGCCAGTCCTCCAGGCCACGATCGCGCTTGGCGCGCATGAGATAGCCGATCGCGTCCTCTTCGTTGTCCCCCTGGATGCCGTTGTACCGGGGGACGTACACGTCAGGCGGGTCCTTGACGGTCCGCTTTCCGCGCGCCCAGCGCCGGCTGTTTGAATGAACTAGCTTGGCCATGTGTCTCCTAACCTGGGTGGCCGGGCGCGTGCCAGGGCACAGCGCACTCCCCGGGGTGTGTTCGTCACGCACCCGGCTCCCAGCCCACTAGTTCAGGGGATCGAGATGTACTTATCATCGTTCCAGAAGCGCGGCTCCTGGGTGATCTCGTCCAGGACGGGTTGCTTCTTGTCGTCCAGCATGGGGTTCCCCTTGCGCCGGTACAGGCGGACGTGGACGGCGTTGCCTTCTTGAAGGTCCGCGGCCAGGAGCTCCTTGCGCGCGTCTTTCCCCTTGAACGCCGGGTCCTTCGGGTTCTTGTCGAAACACGCCGCCATGAACGCGCGTTCGTTCGCGGCCTTGAACGGACGGTTCTTGACGGTCATGCCGTCTCCGCCGGTCTGGAAGAACAGACCCGTCTCTTCGTCCGCGCTGATCGCGGGGTTCGTGGACTTGAGCACGCGGCAAAGCGCCAGGTCGTACTCCTTGTCCCCGGGGTTGTCCTCCGTCCCGGGCGGCCCGGACTCCGTGAACGACAGGAGCGCCAGGTCAAAGTCCCCGTAGGCATCGAAGGGGAGCAAGTTCGTGGAGCCGCTGTAGTCAACGGCCTTCGGATCGTCTAGGTCGAGAGGCATTGTTTTTTCCTTCTTCTGGGCCGGAGCCCGTTGATTGTTCCTGGCTGTGGCGCCTCCGAATCCACATCAGCGTTTCTCCACATTCCACTCGGCCAGGGCGAGCGCCGAAACCAACATGGTCACCTCCAGCCGGCCGTCAAGATCTTGTTCTGACGTCCCATCTCTTCGGCCTCCTGTTCGGAGAGACTGACGACCTTGCGGAGGTCGGCCAC
>Ga0070704_100002181_pt1 | contig 10903 bp, 8 predicted proteins | sample KBSK5252metaG_FD_65467 | JGI IMG/M metagenome (GOLD analysis project Ga0070704, IMG submission 65467) | Corn, switchgrass and miscanthus rhizosphere microbial communities from Kellogg Biological Station, Michigan, USA - KBS K5-25-2 metaG | ecosystem: Host-associated > Plants > Roots >... | reverse complement strand
CCGCGGAATTCAGGCGATACGCGTGCGACGTGACGCGGACCTTCCCCGCCGGCAAGTCGTTCACGCCCGAGCAGCGCGATCTCTACGCGCTCGTGCTCGCGGTGGAAACGAAGGCCGTCGAGCGATGCGTCCCTGGAGCGGAGATGGCGGACGTCCACGAAGCGTCGTTTCTCGAGACGACGAAGGGCCTGGTCGAGATGGGATTCCTTCGTGGCACGCCGGAAGGTCTGGTCGAGCAGGGCGTGACGGAACTCTTCTATCCGCACGGCATCGCCCACATGGTGGGACTCGGCGTGCGCGACGCGACGGGGAAACTCGCGGGCCGACTGCCCCGGACCGACGCGGGCAAGCGGCTCCAGCGGATGGACCTCCCTCTGGAGCCGGGATACGTCCTCACGATCGAGCTGGGGATCTACTTCATCCCGCCGTTGCTTCAAGACCCGAAGCGCCGCGAGAAGTTCGCCGACGCCGTCGTCTGGTCCAAGGTGGATCCATGGATGGCGCAGGGCGGGATCCGGATCGAGGACACGGTTCACGTCACGGCGGGCGCCCCCGAGAACATGACGGCGGCGATTCCGAAGTAGCGGCGCGGACGGCGTCAGCCGTTTCGGACGCGCGCGTCCGGAGGACCGAACCGCTCCTCCGCCCATCCCAGGATCAAGTCGTAGAACCCGGGGATCGGGATCTGGATCAGCTTCCCTTCGCGGCGTTTCGCCTCGATGCAGCGGAGGCACTCGGCGCGCCCCTCGACCGTCTGGAGCGCGTGGCCACCTTCGGGCAGGACCCGAATCGTGGCATCGTGATTCCCCGCACGACGGAACGCGGCCTTGAGCGCGGCGACGCTCGCCTCGACGGGGATGTGGCGGTCCTTTCCGCCGAACACGTTCAGGACGGGCACGCGAACCCGCGCCGCGACCGCGGCGGGATCGTACTCGTACGTTCGCCGGAGCGTCCCGACGACGTCGGCGGGAAGCGCCGAGGGCGGCGGGACGGATTTCATCGTCGCGAGCGCCTCGAACCATCGGTCGGTCTCGCGGGCGGCGCGAAACCAGGGACGCGCGGTCGCGCCCTTCCAGGCGGCGTTCGCGGCGGCGGCTCCCTTCCCGGTTGCGAAGTACGTGAGAATCGATCGGCGAATCCCGATCGCCTCCTTCACCTGCGCCGCCGAAATCCTGCGTTCGGCCAGGTCGACGCTCCGCTGGTACATCGTCTGTTCGAACGGCGAGACGCCGGGCCCGGAGATGTTGATCACGAACGAGACTTCGGGCGACTTCGACGCCATGAGGAGCGCGATCCACCCGCCCTGGCTCACGCCCCACACGCCGATTCGGGTGGAATCGATGTCGAAGCGCGCGCGAAGCATCCGTAAAGCGGCGAGGCCGTCCTCGGCCGCGACGTCGAAATCGGGCGTCTCTTCGTACGTACCGTCCGATTCGCCGACGCCGCGCTTGTCGAACGAGAGCGCGGCGAAGCCCCGCTCGCGGAAGCGGCGGCGAAGGTCCTCGAAAAAGGGAGCGTCGCGCGGCGAGGGATCCGAACCGGTGAGGAGGATCACGGCGGGATGGGGCGCCGGTGTATCCGGCACCTCGAGAGTGCCGGTCAGACGAATCTCCCCGTTCCGGAATTTCACGGTCTCGGGCGCGGCCACGGACACGGCCGGAAGGAAGAGGAGCGCGAGGGTCACCGCAAGCACGCGCGCGGTGCCCGGCGCGGGCTTGCGTCGGGCCATCGGCATCGGCGTCGACCGAAGAGTCATGTTCGGCTAGAGCGAGGAGACCCCATGAAGGTTGGAGTCTACTGCAAGATGGAGCCGGCGACTCCCGACATCTGCTGGCGAACCCAGGGGGGCGGGTACGCCGCCACCGCCGCGAGCGCGATCAGGATCCCGATCACGAGAACCACGGCCGTCCAGGCGCGCCGTCGGCCGCGCCTCTTGTGCTCCAACTCGTGGAATCGCCAGAGGAGCTCCGCTTTTTCCTCGGGCGTCAACGGCCGGCCCAGAAGCAGCTTCTGCACGACCTTGGGTAGGCGGTGCTTGTCTCCGCCGTAGGAACCGTTCCACTTCGTCAGCGGCAGATCCAGCCGCGCCTCCGATATCTCCAGACCCCGCTCGTGTTTGTCCATTGTCTCCCCCGGACGGCGCCTGCGCGCGAAGCGCGCTCCCCAGAGGCGAATTATCGGCGCCATCGCGCGAGAACTTTACCCCGGTCGGCTCGGAGAACCCGCCCCGGGGCCCCTGCGGCGGTGCGAGGCTTACAGATAGCGCTCCCGAAGGACCCTCAGGTGGTGCCGTTCGTGGCCCGCGATCACCCAGGCCAACGCGCGGACCGACATCCGATTCTCGGATGCGATCCCGGAGCGTGACAGCGCCTCTTCGTCGAGATGCCGGTAGAGGTGCACGGTCGCTTCGCGAACCGCCCCGAATTCGTCGAGAAGGCTCCGAAGGGTTCGGCGGCCGAATGCGGCGGCGGGAACGTAGAGGTTCTGTTCGAAACCCGGTAGCGGGGTCTCGTCCCGTCGCGCGAACCGGAGCGCCCGATAGGAGAAGATGCGCTCCCCGTCGATCACGTGCCCCAGCACTTCCTTGATGCTCCACTTGTCCGGCTGGTAGCGATGATCTCCCTTCGCTTCGGGGAGCGCGTTCAGGGTCGCCATCGTTTCCGAGATCTGGTTCCGCAGGGTTTCCACGATGGGACCGTCGGGCACGAGCCTGACGTAGCTTCCGTAGTAGGGCGCGTACTCGTCGGCTGCAGGGCGAACGGCAGTCTCCATTCCGGTATGTCTCCTCTCAGCGGGGGCGCCGCGCCAGGAGCGAGAACGTGCGTGGAATGCGCGCCGCGATCTCAGGCGGGAGCCGGTTGAAGTTGTTCCAGTACCCTTCGGCGTGCTCACCCAGGAATTCGATCGCGAGCCCCTGGTCGAGCAGGGATTGGACGACCGAGGCGAGGGGCCAGAGCCGCTCGTACTTCCGAGCGTGTTCTTCCAGGGGGCGACCCATTCTACCGATGTAGGAGTCGGGCCAGCCCTGCGACCATTCGCTGTGCTCGAAGTAGTGGAGTCCGGAGGGGACCAGCGCGTCCGCACCCGGATCGAAAAGCGCCGACGACGGATGGTCGTCGAACACGTGCACGACGCCTCCGGGAGCCAGAAGCCGCGCCACGACCGAAGCCCAGCCCCGAAGGTCGAGGATCCAGCAGAGCGCGCCGCGTCCCGTGTAGACAAGGTCGGCGGTTCCGTTCAGCTCTTGCGGCGCGTCGAGGAGGTCGCACCGGTGCCAGACGGCGGGAGCCTCCAGCGCCCCGCTCAGGCGGCGCGCGTTCTCGACGTGCACGTCCGAGATGTCGATGCCGACGACGCGCCCCGCCCCCTCGTTCCAAAGCGAGAGCGTGTCCTCGCCCGAGGCGCATTGGAGATGAATCGCCGTGCGACACCATTCGCGGAGCGGCCCCAGCCGGGTCAGGTTCGCGCGCTCGATCGGATGGACGCTGCTCCCGCCGAGCTTCAAGAATTCGATCGCCTTGTCGACCCGAGCCCGATAGGCCTCGGCTCCCTCGTTCCATCCACGCCGGTTCGATTCGTGGCGCGCGCGAACCTCCGCGTCGTCGGCGGCGTGGGGCACTCGCCGAAACCGCACGCCCATCGTCTCTTGAATCTCGGAATCGTCCATCGTTCTCCTCCGAAACTCCGATTCTACTCGTTTCGCGGATTCAACCCCATAGGACTCCCGATCCCCTGTATGCTCGTCCGATGCCATTTGCAGCCCTAGGGTTACCGCCCCCGATCTTGAAAGGGGTCCGCGCGGCCGGATACACCGAGCCGACGCCGATCCAACGTCGCGCCATCCCGATCATCCTGAGCGGCTCCGACATGGTCGGCGCGGCGCAGACGGGCACCGGCAAGACGGCTGCCTTCATCCTGCCGATTCTCACGGGCCTCCTGGACGGACCCAAGCGCCTCCGGGCGCTCGTCCTGACCCCGACTCGCGAGCTGGCGGCGCAGGTCGAGACCAACGCCCGCGACTATGCGCGTTTCACCGACCTCCGCGTCGGCGTCGTGTACGGCGGCGTTCCGCTTCCACCTCAAGAACGCATGCTGAAGCAGCACGGCCTGGATCTCCTGGTCGCGACGCCCGGACGCCTCCTCGATCTGCACGATCGCCTGGCGCTCCGGCTCGATTTCGTGGAGGTCTTCGTCCTGGACGAGGCCGACCGCATGGTGGACATGGGCTTCGCGCCCGACCTGAAACGGATCATCCGACTTCTCCCGAAGAAGCGTCAGACGCTCCTCTTCTCCGCCACGATGCCGCCCGAGCTGAACAAGGTCGCGAAGGAAGCCCTCGTCGATCCCGCGCGGGTCGACCTGGCGCCGCCCTCCCGCCCCGCGGCGGGCATCACGCAGGCGATCTACCCGGTGCCGCGGCATCTCAAGACCGATCTTCTCGACACGCTCCTCTCGATGGACGAGGTCGGGAGCGTGATCGTGTTCGTCCGCACGAAGCACGGCGCGGACCGCCTGGCGCGGCTCCTCGAGCGGCGCGGCCAGTCGATCGCGACGATCCACGGAAACCGGAGCCAGAGCCAGCGCGAGCGGGCGCTCTCCGATCTGAGGCGCGGCCGGATCCAGGTCCTCGTCGCCACCGACATCGCGGCGCGCGGCATCGACGTGGAAGGAATCACGCACGTGATCAACTACGACCCGCCGCACTCTCCGGAGGACTACGTCCACCGGATCGGCCGGACGGGCCGGGTGGACGCCGTTGGCGACGCCTTCACGCTGATGGCGCCGGAAGAGCAGAAGGACGTCATTGCGATCGAGAAATTCCTGGGACGCGCGATTCCCCGCGTCACGCTGCCCGACTTCGACTACAAGGCGCGCGGCACGCCCGCTCCGGCAGGCGGCGAGAGCCGCGGGCCGCGCGGCGGCGGACGCTTCGGCGGATCGGGCGGCTCCGGCCGTCCCGGAGCGCGCTCGGGTGGATCGCCCCGAGCGGGCGGATCATCCCGACCCAGCGCCCACGGCCGCTCGAGCGGTCCCTCGCGGCCGAACGGCAGCGCCGATCTCTTCACCTCGCGGCGCCCCGGCCTGGAGAACGCACCGCCCCAACCCAATCAGGAAGGGTCCGGCCACGGTCGTCGAAAGCGGCGCGAGTCGCCCGCCGAGCGGGCGCGCCGCCGCCGGTAGCTCCGCAGCACGATGTCTCCCCCGCCTCGCGGTAGTCGCCACATCGAGATCATCGGAGTCCCCGTGGACCTGGGCGCGGGTCGACGCGGCGTCGACATGGGCCCTTCGGCGATTCGGATCGCGGACCTCGAGCGCCGTCTGGAATTCCTCGGACACAAGGTCACCGACTTCGGCGACATCGACGTGATGATTCCCGAGACGCAGGAAATGGGCGCGAGCACCCTCCGCTACAAGCCGGCCATCCTGGCCGCGTGCGACGCGCTTCGGAGCGAGGTGGAGCGGAGCCTTTCCAAGGGACGCCTCCCCCTCGTGCTCGGAGGCGACCACTCGATCACCATCGGCTCGGTGGCGGGCGCATCCAATCACTTCCACCGCGAGGGACGCCCGCTCGGCCTTCTCTGGTTCGACGCCCACGGCGACTCGAACACGCCGGAGACGACGCCCTCGGGGAACGTCCACGGCATGTCGCTCGCCGTATCGCTGGGACTGGGCGATCCCGAGCTGGTCACGCTCGGCGGCCGCGCCCCCAAGATAAATCCCAAGCACACCGTGTTGATCGGCCTTCGGGACCTCGATCCCGGGGAGCGCGATCTCTTGAAGCGAACCGGTGTCACGGTCTACACGATCCGCGAGGTGGACGAGCGCGGGATGCGGGACGTCGTGACCGAGGCGCTCGAGATCGCGAGCGCGGGCACGGCCGGCATTCACCTCTCGTTCGACCTCGACGTCGTCGATCCGGAGGACGCGCCCGGCACGGGCACGCCGGTGCAGGGCGGGATCACGTACCGGGAGGCGCATCTGGCGATGGAGATGCTGGGCGAGCGGGCCGACATCGTGTCGGTCGATCTGGTGGAGGTGAACCCGGTGCTCGACCACGGGAACGCCACCGGCCTCCTCGCGGTCGAGCTGGCTCAGAGTCTCTTCGGGAAACGCATCCTCTAGGCGCAGGCGCGGTCCATCGAATCCCCGACCGCCAACCGCTACTTCGCAAGCATCGTGAGCTGCCAGAGGTCCCGGCTGCTCGTTCGTAGAAAAGGCAGGAGCGCGATCTTTCCGGTCGGGCCGACGGAGCGCTCGAGGAATTTCATTTCCTCGAAGTTGGCCCGGACGCTCGCGTCGACCGGGACGTCGATCCCCGCCGCGCGCGCGATCAGGATGCCCTTCGCGCGGAGGGAGAGCTCCAGGTAGATCTGGAGGTAGCAAAGCATGTCCCCGACGACCGGACCCGGGAATCGGCTCTTCAAGGACTCCAGATACTCCCCGACGTGCGTCTGGTGAATCTCGCCGCTCCCGATCATCTCCAATAGCTCCACGTCGCTGTCGAGGCCGGTGCCCAGCCAGGCCGTCGTGGCGCGCTCGCTCCGCTCGAAAACCGCGATGACGAGAAGCGGCATGAGGAGGACCAGGAGCGCGGACGAGATCATCGGGTCGAGAAGGAAGTGGTTGAAGAGCGAGTGGATCGCGATCGCGATCGCGAGGCCCGGCCACGCGGCGCGGAGCACGCCGCCGGCGTGCCGGTCGCTCAGGTCCTTCGTCAGGATCCCGACGATCGCCGTCGTGGAACCGTGCATGATCGCGGTGCCCAGCCCCCGCACGATCCAGACCGCGAGGCTCGACGCGCCGAGCGTCTGGGCGTAGTAGAGATTCTCCACGAGCGCGAATCCCGCGCCGGCGGCGAAGCCGTGAATGCCGGCGTCCACCATGAAGCCGACCCGGGCCGCGCGGATCAGGGCCACCACGATCGACGCCTTGAGGCTTTCCTCGATCAGCGGAGCCAGATAGCGCTTCACGAGCGCGGGGTCGAGCCCGCCGTCGAGCGCCGCTCGATTGAGCCCGAAGGCGAGGATCGCGGCCAGACCCCCGCCCGCGATCGTGAGGAGAACCGCTCGGCGCGTGACCAGTTTGTAGCTGTCGAGGAAGAGGAGCCCGGTCAGGAAGAGAAGGACCGGGAGGAGTCCGACGGCGAGGGCGACGGGAGTCATCAGAGGATCTTGAGCGACACCATCCACTCATCGTCCGCACTGCCGCGCCGTTCGAACGACCGCGCGTAGCCCGCCGAGAGCGTCAGGGGCTGCTGGGTGAGAAGCTGCAGCCGTACGTCGATCTGAGCGCCCGCGTTTCCGAGCGTGCGTCGCTCCGCGGCGGCGTCCAGGTTGGTGACGAGCCCCGACGAGAAGAGCGAGACGCGAGCCCAGGTGGCGTAGAAGGCGAGCGTTCCCGCCCGACGGAATCGGATCGCCGGCAGGTTCCATTCGGCCAGCGTCTTCACGTAGTTGGTCCCGGCGATCTCGTTCAGCTCCCGGCCGGGGAACGACTCGGCTTCGCGATAGCGCTTCGGGTCCTGGTAGTCGACCCAGTTGTTCCCGAAGCCGCCGAAGAAGAAGTTCGCGAACGGCTCGTCGCGATCGCCGGGAGAAAAGCCCGCCGCGCTTCGGAGCCAGAAGGACGAGTTTCGGATCGGGAGCGGCACGCCCGCGTCGAACGTCCCTTGCGCGAACGGGAATCCGCGCCAGGCGGCGTCGCCGCCCCGGACGAAGCGGACGCCGTTCGTGGCGCCTTCCAGGCTCCAGCGGACGCCCTTCTCGTGATCCGCGGCTCCGATCGAAGCGCGAAGGTTCTTGTAGGCCAGCCGGACCGAGCCGGAGACGAGCTTGTCGAACCCGGGCGAGGTGGCGACGTTCTGGTAGTCGGGAAGGCGCTCGAGTCCGCCGTAGCCGCTCACGCCGGCATTCAGGGTGAGCGACTTCGGGAGATCGTAGAGGAGCGCGTGCTCGTATCCGATGTTCGCTCCGTACCCTTTCCGGCTGACCTTCGTGGGACCGGCGAGGTCGTAGAACGACGCCGGATTCCACCGCGCCCCCACGTCCCACGCGCCGTGCCGATACACGCCGGTCAGGTGCCAGCGCTCGTCCGCGGGGACCCCTTCTGCCGGAGTGACGGTGGACGAGAACTCGATCGCGTGGAGCCCCGCCGGGTCCGACAGGTTGAAGCGGAGGCCGACGGCGGTCTCCGCCTTGTAGCCCTCCACGATCGGGTAGACGGTCGTGAGCGCCATCTTCCCCAGGGCGTGATACGTCCCAAACGATGCGTTGAGCGAATCGAGGTTCACGCTCGCGGGCGACGGCGCGATCCACGTCGTGACCTCGGGGTGTGTCTCCGTCAGCCGCTGCCCGAGGAAGGTGATCGCGCTCACGTCCGTGAGCGGGCGCGCGGTGAGCGCGACGGGGACGAATCCTTGGCCCGAGTAGCGGAAGGCGATCAGCGAGTCGCCGCCGAGCGGCACCGGGCGAAAGAAACCCGTCTCCGCGTTCGTCACCACGCTCATCGAATCTCCGTTGAAGTCGTATCGGAAGATGTTCGAGACGCCCGTGTAATAGGACGAGCCGTAGAGCGAGTTGCCGTCCGGAGCGAAGACGAAGGAGGTCGGGATCGACGATCCGAAATCGTGCAGCACGGCCGACGTCGTGTCCCCCTGTTCGAGGGATGAGGTCGGCCAGAGCCGGAGGGTCTGCCGGCCGCTTATCTCGGCGACCGACGCGACGAGCTGCTCCCCGTCCGGTGAGATGTCCAGGTCGTAGAGGTCCTGCCCATACGGCCACGAGGCGATCCGGGACATCTTCTCGTAGGGCGGCACGCTCTTGACCAGCGTCGAATAGCCGTTCCAATGGCCGACGCCCCAGAGCGAGCGGTCCTTCGCGTTGAACGCCAGGTCCCCCACACGGGCGTCCTTGATCAAGGACCGGGCCTTCCCCGTGGTCAGGTCCAGGGCGCGGAGGTCCCGCCAGTCGTCGTTGTCGGTCGTGTAGAACAGGGTCTTCCCGGCGGCGTCATGCGCCAGGGACGTCACGAAGTAGATCGCGGGTCCCTTGACCTCGGCCAGGCGCTTCGACGGGCCGCCGTCGAGCGGAATCGCCGCCAGGTGCGCCACCGCCCCCGGATAGTAGACGCCCGCGTAGAGCGTTCGCGACTGAGGATCGACGAAGGCGCGCGACACCGATCCGAGCGCACGCGGCGAGAGGTCGCGCGATTCCGTGACCGGGTGGAGGCGAATCGAGTCCAGGTTCGTGCGCTGGAATCCCCGCTCCCACTCGACCCACTCGTGCCATCCCTGGCCGAGGGAGCGGCCATACACCTTTCGAAACTGCGCGCCGAAGGAAGGCTTGCTCCCGGGGCGTCGCGCCACCCAGTCGATGAGCGAATCCGGACCGTACTCGTTCGCCAGGTAGGTCATGAAGCGGGTCCCGTAGAGATAGGAATTCACGCCGACCTGGAAGTCGACCTTCGTCCCCTCGGACTCGAGCCCCAAGGGATCGTAGATTCGAGCCGAGTCCCGGACCATGGACCGGAAGACCATCTCGTCGTACGGACCCTGCGCGCGGCCCAGCCCCCCCGCCATCCACGTTTCGAGAAAGACGGCGATCCCCTCGTGGTACCAACGAGGGGCCGCGCGGCGCGGCACCGTGAGGTACTGGTAGAGAATGGACTCGGGGTGCCGCGACGTCTCGCGCACCTTGCCGTGGAAGAGCCCGCGGAAGAAGCGGTCCCTCCCCGCGGCCTGATCCAGCGCGGCGACGTGGACGACCTCGTGGTTCATCGTGAAGTTGATCCGCTCGTTCGACGGGCCCGTCTCGTAGACGAAGTTCACGGGAGCCACGTGCACGATCATGCTGTTCCGGGGATTGACCCAGACGCCCGCGTTTCCGAAATCGGTGAAGTCGTCCAGGAACACGTTCACCTGCTCGGAGGGGGTGTAGCCGAAGAGCCGGCGGTGGAATCGAAGGGAGTTCTCGAAGCAGCGGGCGGTGTAGGGGGCGATGAACGAGAGCGCCGATCCGTTGACCAGGAGGCGAAGGTCGGCCGTTTCGATGGTCCGGAATTCGGCCTTCGCGGGCGGGGGCGCAACCACCAGCAACAGCGCGAGCAGCGCCCCGTGGAGCCACGGGAGCACGGCAACGGCCTTTCGTGAGCGAGCGTGCATGAGGGGGTGGCGGATTCTCCGGGTCGGGCCGCATCCTAACACGACGAGGAGGCGCCGCGCTCTCACGCGTCGCCTCCTCGCTTGATACTCGTTGCCCCGCTTCCGCGGGTGATCTCGTCGACTACTTGCCGGACTCGACCGCGCCGGTCTTCGAATATTCCGTCGTGCCGCCGGTCTTGGAATACTCGGTCGTTCCACCCGTCTTCGAGTATTCGGTCGTGCCGCCGCCCTTCGAATATTCCGTCGTGCCGCCCGTCTTCGAATATTCCGTCGTGCCGCCGGTCTTGCTGTACTCGACCGTGCCCGGATTCTTGCCGTACTCGATCGTCCCATCCTTCTTGTGGAACTCGACCGTGCCGTCCTTCTTGAAGTACTCCGACGTACCGTCCTTCTTCTTGTAGACGATGATGTCGTTCTGCTTGCTGTACTCCACCGTGCCTTCCTTCTTATAGAACACGATGATGTCGTTCTGCTTGCCGTACTCGACCGTACCCTTGTTCTTGCCGTATTCGATCGTGCCGTCCTTCTTGTGGAACTCGACGGTGCCGTCCTTCTTGTAGAACTCGACCGTACCGTCCTTCTTCTGGAACTCGACCGTGCCGTCCTTCTTATGGAACACCAGCGTTCCATCTTCGCCATGGAACAGGCTGCTGCCGACGAGCTCCGCCATCTGGGGATCCTGGGTCACGACGTCCTTATCGGTGATCTGCTGGGCCTGATACCGCTTGGCGCCGCCGATGGTCC